>Ga0255751_10000007_pt1 | contig 176462 bp, 127 predicted proteins | sample 071ome_20_FD_179951 | JGI IMG/M metagenome (GOLD analysis project Ga0255751, IMG submission 179951) | Coastal salt marsh microbial communities from the Groves Creek Marsh, Skidaway Island, Georgia - 071412BT metaG (version 2) | ecosystem: Environmental > Aquatic > Marine > Intertidal zone >... | reverse complement strand
AGTTTAACATCTACCATTCTAAGGATATCTTTGCCGCGAAATTAAGAAAGTGATTTAACAATTGCCTGTGATCCTTTGTTTTATCGATCAAATGCCGAGGTGAAAAAAATTGTACATAGCGATTCCGGCCTGGCCTGGCTGCTGCTCATCCTGCTCAGTTTGATCTGGGGTAGTTCGTTTATCCTGATTAAAAAGGCCCTTATAAGCTTCGATGCGACTCAGGTTGGTGCAGCACGTATTGCTATCTCCTTCCTGGCTTTCCTACCTCTTTTTATCAAACATTTCAAAAGTATTCCCTGGAATAAATTAAAGCCTTTCATCATTGTCGGGCTTTGTGGCAGTGGCTTTCCGGCATTCCTCTTCGCGATAGGACAACAGGAAATTCCCAGCAGCGCGGCAGGGGTATTCAACAGCCTTACACCCATATTCACGTTTATTATCGCCATTTTTTTTTTTAAAGCTCGACTCTATGGAAAACAATTAACCGGGGTCATATTGGGATTCTCGGGTGCGAGCCTCCTGTTCCTGGCCAAACAGGAAGGAGAATTGGCTTTCCCTTTTTTCCATTCCATGTTGATGGTACTGGCTACTATCTCATATGGGATAAGCGCCAACACCGTCAACAGATTCCTGGTGGGTGTTAAGCCAACTGTCATAAGCGTAGTATCCTTCGTCATCATTGGGCCTTTCATGTTGATCTATCTTTTAAACAGTAGCTTCCTGGGACAACTCAAAAGCCATCCGCAAGCTATGGGCTCTTTTGCTGCCCTTCTAGTACTTTCTCTGGTAGGTACTTTCCTTGCCAATATCCTGTTTTTCAAACTGATCCAACTGACGGATGCCGTATTCTCATCATCGGTAAGCTTTATTATACCGATTGTAGCATTATTATGGGGGGTGCTGGATGGCGAGATGATATCTGTCTATCACCTGGCTGCCCTGGGGCTCATATTAAGCGGAGTCTTTCTCATTAAGAGAATGCGCTAATTGCTCTATTCCGGGTTCCTGTACCAATCCTTGTACTGGACATAATGATCGGATGTGCCCTGGATATATATCTGAGCATGGATATCATCTATCGCTTTTAACTTCCTGGCAGGTGTTCCAGCATATATAAATCCCGATTCCAGTTGCGTACCAGATGTGACAAGTGCCCCGGCAGCAATGATTGTATTCGAAGGCACAATTACATCGTCCAGGATGGTTGCTCCCATCCCTACCAGCACATCCGGTTCAATAATACACCCATGAATGATGGCCGCGTGACCAATGCTGACCTGGTCATTAAGAATAGTATCCGAGCGACCTACCGTACCATGAATTATCGCTCCATCCTGGATGTTGCATCGTTTCCCAATCCTGATTCTATTGCAATCTCCCCTAATAACCACCTGGAACCAAATGCTTGAATCCTCACCTATTTCCACATCACCGGTAACTGTAGCGTTCGGCGCCAGCCAGGCTGTTTCACTTATTTTTGGCGTAATGCCCTTGACCTTAATTATGTGTGCCATCTTTTGCCGTACTTAATGCTTCAAGTGAATAACCCTCCTTCTGCAGCAACCTGACCACACCTTCTTCTCCGCCAAGATGACCCGCACCTACTGCAAAAAATACGGGTCCTTTTTTCATTTTCTCTGCCATTACCGGAATCCAATTGGCATTCCTGTTATTGAGTAGCAGGTCATCATAGCCTTCAATACCTTCATCTTCCGACATAGCGCTTACCATCCGGTTTATATTCTGCTGCTTGTACATATCAATCATTTGCTTGAAAGTATCACCTTCTGAATCTGCCATCTTTATAGTCTCGAGCAACATATCTGCCTGTACCTGGTATGGTATACTGTCGAATACGCTCATCTGGAATTCAATGCTTTCCAATCCTTCAACCTCTTTTTCCGATTGCTGACTCAACTCAAATAATTCCATTTCATAGGATTTCATGTTGCCGCCTCCACCTAAACCGGCTCCCAATTCGACATCCCCGCTAGCGAAGACGGTCAGGAACATAGGCTTAAGCCTTTCAAGAAAAAACATAGGCAAACCCATACCATCAAAGTGAGAGCGAACAACTTCATAATCCTCTTCGGAATAAAGATCTTTTAAAGTCATACCATTGTTCATAAAGGCCTTTGTCATCAAAGCAATTTGCTTTGACAGATCAAACATATCATCCATATCAATTTCAAATACCACGCTTGAGGCACTTTCAAAAGCTCCCAGTGTTCCCCTGGGCCAGAAGAAATCATCAGAGGTAATTAAATGGATTGTTCCAAAAAGATAGCTGGGTTGTTCCAGCCCATTGCCTTCAATTTTCCAAAGAAGGGCACTAGGCAATTCAGCTGCTGCATCTGAACTTGTCTTCGCATTTTTTGATGTGCCGCAAGCAATAAATAACAGGGCAAAAAGAAAAACAATGAGTCTATTTCTCATTTAGTAAAGATTATTTTTTCTTAAAGATTTCATGCATTATAAGAGCCCCGGCTACCGACACATTCAACGACTCTACTCTTCCTGATCCTGGTATGCTGTAAAGGCTGTCAGACAATTTATGAATGCCGGGATTTAGCCCCTTCCCTTCAGAACCCAAAATCAGGGCCATAGGTTCATGGGGACCAGGTAATTCCTTGGATGTGTCATTTCCAGCTTCAGCAGCGATGAGTTTAAGCCCGGACGCTTTCATATATTCGAGCGCCTTAGCCAGACTGGCCTCGCGGCACAGATGGATATCCTTAATAGCTCCTGCCGAAGCTTTATAAGCAAAACTGTTCAGCAAGGCCGATTTTTTGGACGCTATGACAATGGCGTCAAAGTCAAACCATACAGCAGACCTGGCTAGTGCACCTATATTACGCACATCTTCAATCCCATCCAGTACCAATATCCTGGGTACGCGACCCTGTTCATAAAGCAATGGCAGTAATTCATCGATCGTATAATATTCCACTATGGCCAACTGGGCTACTATGCCCTGGTGATTGGCATTGGAAGACAGTGCGGACAGCTTTTGCTTTGGCACATATTGCAATGGCGTATTGGAGAGCCTTGCCTCGCGCCTGATTTCTTTTTCAAAATCACCGCGTATATCTTTATCTATCCAGATCTTTTCAAGCCGCGTTGCAGACTGGATAGCATCCAGTACAGGTTTGCGGCCAACTATAAGTGTATCTTTTTCCATTTGCTTTTCAATATGGTGATTCTTTTGGATTTAAAGCAAAATCTTGCCGTGTCTTTGACCCAAATCACAATTCATATGTTTTATTGATCAATTCCGTATATTATAAAGCACATTTGTCTTAAAGGTCCTGTAGCCGATAATACAATACTGTTTTTAAAATGTATATTCACCACATAAAAAATTATCACTAAATATGAACAGATTTTTAGCTTTTATTATTCTGATTTTTGCTTCCGTACTAACATTTGCGCAAAGCAAAGCTACTCAGACGGGAGAGAAGTTTCTTAGATCCAACTCCGAGGATTTTGATTTGAGCATTAATGACATTTCAGAAAAGCTCATCTCAGATATGTATACAACAAAACACAACGGTGTTACCCATATATACTACAACCAGGCTCGAAATGGCGTACCTGTTCATAACGCTATATTTACTGTCAATGTGAATAGAGATGGAAATGTCCTCTTTCATTCCAATGAATTTATAAAGGACCTCGATGCCAAGATAAACACTCAGAAGGCACTGGTCAGCCCGGAACAGGCCATTATAAGAACAGCTGAAGCATTAGGTGAAGTCGATATTGACAAACCTACCTTACTAAAAAAACAACAGGATGGCACTATGGTATTCCAGGAGTCCAGTTATTCAAGAGGCGCTATTCGTGTAAAGAAATACTACTACCCTACCGGTGATGAGGTGAAACTGGCCTGGGAAGTTGCCTACCATGAAAGAGAAGGATCGGACAGCTGGGCATCAAGAGTTGATGCAGTTACAGCAGAGCTGATTGATATTGAAAACAGGACAATATACTGCCAGCACCATCCCGGTCAGTTCCATAACCATTCCGCAGAATGCCGTGATATGGAAGAGCAGTCGGCAAAACCAGGTCTGGAAGAATTATCTATGGAAGGAAGCTACAAGGTGTACCCTATTCCTCTGGAGAGTCCTATTCATGGAAGCCAGGAACTGGTAACTGCTCCACATCTTGTGGAAGCCTCTCCTTTTGGATGGCATGATATCGATGGTGCCGAAGGTCCTGAATATACCATCACAAGAGGAAATAACGTTCACGCCTATAATGATGACAATAACGACAACCTAAGTGAAGATGACGAACCAGATGGAGGCGCTGCTCTCGTATTTGATTTTATACACAGACAGGAAGAAGAACCTGACTCCAATGAGTTGGCTGATGTTGTGAACCTGTTTTACGGCAATAACATAATCCATGACATAAGCTATCTTATGGGCTTTGATGAGCAAGCTGGTAATTTCCAGTTCAACAATTATGGGAATGGTGGATTGGATAGTGACTTTGTCATCGCTCACTCGCTGGACGGCTCAGGTGTAAATAATGCCAACTTCTCATTGGCGCCTGATGGGGTCAATGGGAATATGAATATGTTCCGTTGGGGTGTGCCTCAAAGCACCCTATTCAGTGTTACCGAGCCGGCTGAACTTGATTTCAACTACCAGAATGGAACAGCCTCCGGTGGTTGGGGATTTGATGAATCCTACAACTCCTATGATTTTGTAGCTGAGTTGGCAGCGGCGTATGACAGCGATCCACAATTCTCAAATAATGTGTGTGGGCCAGTCGCCAATCCAGATGAAATAGATGGTAAAATCGCCATGATCTATAGAGGTCGCTGTGAATTTGGAACCAAAGCACTCAACGCGCAGGAAGCAGGAGCTGTGGCTGTTATCATTTGCAATGTGCCAGGAGCCGGTAATGACCCTACCAGCGATGGAAACGAACCAATGGGCATGGCACCAGGCAGCGATGGGCTTGGTGTTACCATTCCGGTATTCTCATTGGGATTTGCTGATTGCAATCAAATTATATTGACAATAGAAGCAGGTACTCCTGTCATGGGTCGTATTAAAGCTGAAACATCGAACGGCCCATCTGAATTAAGCTCTGGTTTTGACAATGGCGTTGTGTTTCATGAATATGGCCACGGTATCAGCAGCAGGCTAACAGGTGGACCCAGTGCCATCTGCCTTAACAGCGATGAACAAATGGGCGAAGGCTGGTCGGACTTCTTCGCTCTTGCATTGACTGTTGAACCGGGTGACAGAGGTGAAGATGCGCGCGGCATCGGAACCTATGTTTCAGGTGAGGAAGTCAATGGACGAGGTATCAGAAGATATCCCTACTCAACAGATATGAGTATAAACCCGCAGACATTTAAGGATATAAAAGCTACTACAGCGCCTCACCCTCTGGGAGAAATATGGGTAGATATGCTATGGGATATTTTCTGGCGCTATGTAGACAAATATGGCTACGATGCCGATTGGACCAATTCCCAATCGGGAAATTATCAAGCGGTACAGCTGGTTCTCGATGGATTAAAAATGCAAGGTTGCTCGCCAGGATTTGTTCGCGGTCGCGATGCCTTACTGTCTGCAGATGTTGCCAATACGGGAGGTGAAAACACCTGCTTGATATGGGAAGCATTTGCACGAAGAGGTCTGGGGTACTTTGCTGACGGTGGCAGTGCCAATAACAGGAATGATGGCACAGAGGATTTTACAACATTGCCCCTATGCGAGAAAACCCTAAAGATTTATAAGAATATACCAGAGCTTCTTAACCTGGATTCAGAAGTCGAGGTGGAGTTAATTGTTGCCAACCACATTGACAGCACAGTTACCGGCCTTGTGGTCAGCGACGAATTTCCTGCCGGCATGTCTCCGGTCTCAGGATCAGAAAGCCGCGCAGCAACCATTATAGGCAATCAAATATTCTTTGATTACGATTCCCTTCAACACAACCAGTGGGACACGATTAGATACAGGCTACAATACGATAATACGGTAAACTCTACCATTCTATTCAGTAATGCTGTTGAATCAAATGAAGAACTGGAAGAGTGGGAAAGAATATTGATCCAGGATCAAACCAATATCTTCAGACTAAATAGCAGTTCAACATTTCCTACTTACTCAGGAGAGAATTGCTGGTTCGTGACCGAAATAGATGATGACACAGAAGCAATGATTCAATTTGCCAACATAGAAGTAAACGGAGAGAAACCAGCTGTTCGCTTCTGGCACCGAATGAATACCGAGTTCGCACGAAATGGAGGGTTTGTAGAGATTTCTACAGATGGCATTATCTGGAATGATGCCAGACCTTACTTTTTGAGAAACGGCTACGAATGTCCATTGGCATTTACCACTTTCGCCATCCCTGCCTTACAGGCTTTTTCAGGCAGATCGGAAGCAGACCAGTATATTGATAGCTATATAGACCTGAGTTCATTTAAAGGTCAGACGCTTACCTTGAGGTTCAGATTCGGAACCAATTCCGGCGAAGGCAATGAAGCTAATGATGAAACCTTCCCATTTGACTCAGGATGGTTTATTGATGACCTGGACTTGATAGATTTGTCAATTGATGATACAGAAGCTTGCATCAGTACATCAAATGAGCAAGCCTGCTCTGGTGGCGTGATGACCGTACTGAACCCTCAAATGTTAAGCAGTAGCTCCGAAGAACTTGTTCAACTGTCCGGTTTGAAAATATATCCTAATCCGGCCAGTGATTTAGTGAATATCGAAATCAACGCATCTGAAAGTGACAGGGCCTATATTGAAATGAGTGATGTCAGTGGCAGATTGATATACAGAGATGTAAAGCAGCTAAACAAAAACATCAATTTACTTCAATTGAACACTGCTGATTATAAGCCTGGCGTTTATTTCATTCTTCTGCAAACGAAGCACGGAATAGCCAGTCAGAAATTGATTATCGAATAAAATTAAAATCAATAAAAAAGCCCGAGTTATTGACCCGGGCTTTTTTTATTCTTCTTCGTCTTTCTTCTTTTTCGCTTTCGCTCCAGATAAGGTATCCATCACTTCTTCAATAGTGTCTTCTACTTTTTCTTTTATATCTTCCGCTTTCTCCTTTAAAGTATCAAGCTTTTCCTCCAGATTCAATTCATCCGCCTTGTCATTAAGTTTTTTCTTGATCTGTTCTCCTTTCTCTTCAAGATTTTCTTCTACAACTTCAGATACGGCTTTTACCGTATCCACAACATCTTCAATCATTTCGCCAATTTCTGTTTTTATATTCTCAAGTACATTTTCTTTCTCCTCCGCTTGTTCAGATTCTTTGCCTACCTGGTCATTTTCAGGACCTTCATTGATAGCTTTGGCAGCTTCATCCAACTTGTCAGCTTCCTCTTTCATAAGCTCCGCTTTGTGACTGATTTCTTCGGCTACTTTCTCTTTCAACTCCTCTGCCTTCTCCTTCACTTTCTGTTTTTGCTGTTCTGCAGCCATTTTTTGTTGCTCAGCATGGAGTTTTTTCTCAAGGTTAGAACGTGTTGCCAGCATATCCTTAAGCTTCAGATTCTTGGAGTCAATGCGCTCTTGTACCATCTTAGCCTTGGCCTGTCTGATCTGCATTTCCAATTGCCCCTGTGTAGTATCAGCACGCTTATTCTGAAACTCGATATCTTTCATATCTCGGGCTATTGATTTTTCCATTTTTTCAATAGCAGCAATCAATCCCTTATACCTTCTTTCCAATCTGCTTGAATTGTTGGGATCAACTCCTTTATCGCCATATCTTTTCAGCTTAACTTTCTTAAAGGCTTCATCAATTTTGTTCCAAAGACTGTTTCTGTCAGACTTTGTGAACTTCTCTTTATTAAACTCAGCCTGCATGCTTTTTAACTCATCAAAAATGGGTTTTAAACCTAATCCCTTATCAATCTTATCATTTATCTTTTCGATTTGCTCATCGAAGCGCTGCCTGTTCTCTTTTGAAATCTTGGCAAATTCTTCATTTGCTTTAGAGCGTAGCTCCTTCATCTTGGCAAAGAGTTCGTTGGTAAGCTCCTTAAGCTTATCGGCGTGACCCCTGAAAAGGTTTTTATCCCTTGCTTGCTCGGAAACCTTGGCCCAAAAGACTTTCATTTCCTCAAAAATGCCAGAATCGTATTCTGACAAACCATTAATGCGTTCTCGCAAGTCTTCCAACTCGGATTTATAGAGGTCATATAGTTTACCTGACAAGACAACAAAGTGCCACTCTGCTTTGGCACGTGTAATTAAATCCGTTCTTTCAACTCTGATATCCTCAGGGAGCAGATCTTCCGTCATGGATAATGGCCGGTCCACCGCTTTATGGTCTTTCGGAAAGGAAACTTCAAGGTCTTCCCTCCATTCGTTCATCATCTGGTTATAAAATTCTTCTGTAGCGATTTCTTCCGGAAAGCTGAATAACTTTACCTTGTTCTCTTCTGCTAACAATTCAAGGGCCAATAAAATTTTTTTGTCTGTCTCGTCGGTTCCCCAAAGCACAATTTTCTTTTTCATAATCTGATAGTTCGTATGCTGCCCTGGCAGCTTCAATCTGTTCTTTCTATGCGTGATAAGTCCTTCTCAAAAACCTATCCTTGTGTCATTAAATTCTGTAATATCTGTACGGCATTCGTTGCAGCGCCTTTACGCAAGTTGTCAGCAACAACCCATAAGTTAAGACCATTCTCAATCGATTCATCCCGGCGCACTCTCCCTACAAATACCTCGTCTTTCTTTTTTGCAAACATGGGCATAGGATATGCATTCCTTGAAGGGTCATCCTGCAATATGAGGCCTTTTTCGTTTGAAAGCAAAGATTTTATATCGGCTATGTCAAACGCATTTACAAATTCAACATTTACTGATTCAGAGTGACCGCCATTCACTGGAACACGGACCGCTGTAGCCGTAATAGCTATATCAGGAGCGCCAAGAATCTTTCGAGTCTCATGGACAATTTTCATCTCTTCCTTGGTATAATCATTATCAAGAAATTCATCGCAATGCGGAATGCAGTTTTCAAAAATGGGATAATGATAGGCCTGAGGATATGACAAGCTTTCTTCCCCATTTAACTCTTTATTGTATTGATCCACAGCCTGGTCTCCGGTGCCTGTGAAACTCTGATAGGTCGAAATAACAAGGCGTTTAATGCCATATGCTATATTAAGTGGATTAAGAGCTACTACAAGCTGTATGGTAGAACAATTGGGGTTGGCTATTATGCGGTCTTCATTAGTTAATAAGTGACCATTGACCTCGGGTACGACCAATTTAACATCCTCATGCATACGCCATGCGGATGAATTATCAATGACAACCGTACCTTGCTCTGCAAAGCGAGGAGCATTTTCCAGCGAGACAGCACCACCCGCAGCGAACAAGGCAAAATCCGGCCTTTTGGTAATGGCCTCATCCATCGTCTGGACAAGATATTGCCTTCCATTGAATTCAACACTGGATCCTACAGACCTGCTTGATGCAACAGGTATGAGCTCATCCATCTGGATATTTCTTTCTTCCAGAACTTCGAGCATTTCCCGACCCACAAGTCCAGTGGCTCCTACAACTGCTATTTTCATTGTCTAAATTATGAGTTAGCAAAAGTAACATCAATTCATCATTTATGCCTCCAGGTACCAATCGAAATGTAACTGGACTATGATTACCTTTTTAAGCAACAGTCATCATTATGAAATAAATGGTGATTTGATTTTGCATATTCTACCATGCTTGTTTGTATGCGGCTTTCTATTATCTGCAAAATGGCCCGGTATATCATCGGGTATAGATAATGACAGTGAGCCCATAACTTGCAATGGGAAATGGGAAGGTGATACTTCCCATTTCACTTTTGAACCAAACGGTGACTTTCATTTAAACGCTGAGAAAGCTGGTCGCAGTTATATCTACAAGAATTATTCTTTTTCAGAAGCCATGCGGTGGAGCCTGAAACTTAAACTAAACTTTGCTCCTTCTTTGAATAACCGCCTACGCATTATCCTCGCTTCATTAGATAGTTTGGCTGAGTCATCGGCATTCATTCTTGAAATCGGTGAAACCGGTACTATGGATGCCCTGGAGCTTTACCATTGTGCCGACGGGGTAAAAACCTTGATGGCTCGCAGTTCAAATGGTATCGTCGCGAAAGCATTCGAACTAAATATTGAAGTGCATAAAACCGAGGATGGCCTATGGATACTTCATGCCAATATGCCCGGTGAAAATTCATGTAATCCGGAATTCACCTATCCCTTTGAAAGCGATATTATTCAAGAGATGGCGTACATAGGTTTTGAGCTCAATTACACAAGCTCAAATAGAGATGCTTTCTATTTTTCAAACATGGAATACGAGCCATCGTATCCCGACTGGGAGGCGCCCGGTTTGCTTGAACTTGAACTAATTGAAGGGCAAAGTATGATTCTCCACTTTGATGAAAGAATACAATCAGAAACAGGTGTAATATGGCTTAGTGATGAACTCGGAAACATATGGCCTCCTGATACCATTCATCAGGATTCACTATACTGTGACAGGCTTCATCTGACATTTAACACCGGTTTAGATCCTATCCACTTGTACAATCTGAACATTTTAGACATTCTGGATATGGACGGTAATTCGGCTGATATCTACTACGACTCTATCAGATATAATCCGAGTCCGGGACCTCAAGAACTTTTGATAAATGAAATACTCTTTGACCCCTTTCCGGGGCTTGATGATTTCGTGGAACTGTACAACCCCACTAGAAAATTCCTGCAATTGAAAGGTCTTGAGTTATGCAATGCAAACAAATCGGATTGTAATATGATACCGGAAGATCTCATACTTGATCCATCTGCTATTATAGCCTTCAGTCCGGATCCAAACGAATTGAAGATACAATACAAAACACCTGATGAAGCCTGGATTGTTGAACAGGATTTGCCAGGCTTCAATAACGATTCCGGTAACATCAGCTTGAGGGTTGATTCACAAGGCAACCGGCTTACCGTAGATTCCTTTGACTATACCCGAGAAATGCACTTTAATCTCATCATGAATCCTGAAGGTGTAAGCCTTGAAAGGCTGTCTGCAGATGCCAGCAGCAATAGCCCCCAGAATTGGTATTCAGGAGTAGAATCCAGCCATTGGGCGACACCTGGATACAGGAATTCAAACAGCTTCACTGATAAGCGGGGCCTTTCATCATTTACATTCCAGAATGACGTCTTTTCTCCGGATGGAGATGGTTTTCAGGATCTTTTGATCTTTAACTACAGCCTGGAAAATACCCACTACATAGCCAACGCCTGGGTTTTGAACAGTTGGGGAGCCCTTCACAAGCAAATTGCCAACAGTGAATTAACAAGCCAAACCGGAATCATTAGCTGGGACGGGCTGGACCGCTTTGAACGTCCTTCACCGATGGGAATTTACGTCCTGTATTATGAATTTGTCCATGCCTCGGGAAATAGAATCACTGGGAAGAAAGCATTTGTTTTGGCTTACAGAATCTGATGAAATTCCATATTAAAAAAGGTTTTTTGCCTTATTGATCACCAAAGTTTAATTTAGAGATTTAATCAAAAATGTTTCCGGCGTTGAACGGTCCAAAATTTCAATTTGAGTGTAAAGATTTTAATGCGCTTTCAATCAAGGAGCTGTACCATATTCTACAATTAAGGCAGGATATATTTGTGGTAGAACAAAATTGTCCATACCTGGATTGTGACGGGAAGGATCTGGACTCCCTCCATTTATGCTATTATGATAAAGGGGAATTGCTGGCCTATGCACGGCTGATTCCTGAAGGTATTTCATATACATCATATAGTTCTATAGGGCGGGTTGTATGCGTTAAAGCCCTACGGGGTACCGGTCTGGCCAAAGCGTTGATGCGTACGGCTTTGGACATTATGCTGAATCGCTTTGGTGCCATACCCATAAAAATTTCTGCTCAGCTATACATCAAAAAGTTCTACCAGGACCTTGGCTTCAAGGCAATAGGAGAAGAATACCTTGAAGATGACATCCCTCACCAGGCCATGATTTACCATTTTGATTCCTGATGAATTAAACATACTGAGTGCTTCCTATTTCGAAACAGAAGACATCCTGGCTTTGAGTGAAAAAATGCTGGGAAAATTACTCATATCCACCAAAGATCAGAATTTGTGCATCAGCCGAATCGTTGAGGTGGAAGCTTACAAAGCGCCTGAAGATAAAGGCAGTCATGCTTATGGCAACAGAAGAACGAAGCGGACAGAAGTGATATTTGGGCCACCCGGAAAAGCTTATGTATACCTATGCTATGGCATTCATAAAATGCTGAATATCATTAGCGGCAGGGAAAACCTGGCCCATGCCATCTTGATTCGTGCTGTCGAGCCCCTGGAAGGTATTGATACGATGCTTGAACGTAGAAAAGTAAAAAATATCCACCAGCTTGGCAGTGGCCCCGGCAAATTGTGTCAGGCATTGGGTATCGAAATGCACCACAATGGCCTGGATCTTTGTAACAAGAGAAGTGTATTATGTATAGCAGATGCCCATTGTATCAATGAGGATGAGATCTTAAGAAGTCCTAGAGTTGGAATATCCTATGCAGAAGAGTGTGCCCATTGGCCCTGGCGTTTCAGAATTAAAGACAACCCTTTTACAAGCCTGCCGAAAAATATCAGTTACGATTAATTAATATCATCTTAAAGCCTGCATTAAGCTAATTGAATATGCCATTTTTTGGTTTTATGTTTACATAACTCTATTCTGAACACTAATGGATTTTAAATTCTACATTATCTGCTGTGCCTTGACATTAACCGCCTTTAAAATAAAGGCACAAACCAATGACCTTGTCTACGATAACAATATCTATCTTGATTACATCAAATCGGTAAAGATAGCCCATGCCGGTCTTGAAACTTCATTTCCAATAGTCGACTTCGATTCTGATTATCAGGGAAGACTCTTATTAAGTTTTGATGACCTCGAAGGGGGGTATAAGCGCTATACCTACAGGCTCATACATTGCGACATGAATTGGAACCCATCCACGCAACTCGAAGAAATAGAATACCTGGATGGCTTCAATTACCAGGACATCAATAATTACAGCTACTCGACCAACGGCTATTCAGACTATACACATTATAGGCTTGTATTACCCAACGAGGATGTGAGCTGGATCATTTCAGGCAATTATCTATTGGTCATCTATGATGATGACCTGAATATCCCCGTCATTACAAGGCGATTTATGGTGGCAGAAACCAAGATCAATATCATGCACGAATTGATAAAGCCACGGGATGTAAGAAAGCTTGATACACATAACGAATTAAGACTGACCCTGAGCTATAAAAACTTCAAAATCGTTCAGCCTATGACAGAGCTGTTCGTTACCGTATTGCAGAATGGAAACTGGAATACAGCTAAAAATAGCTTGCGAGGCACTTACGAACGTGGAGAAAGCCTTGTCTTTGATGAATTGGACCAAATCGTATTCCCGGGCTTAAAAGAATTTAGAAGTTTTGATATTAGACCTTTGGCATACACGACCCAATTCGTCAACAGCATTGAACAGGATGAAATTGAAACCACAGTATTCCTGGACCCCAACAGAAGGAGGTCCGGGAGAAATGCTCTGGATGAAATCGATGCCAACGGATTTTTCATCATTGACAACGAACGCTATGCCGATCCGGAGGTGTCTAGTGAATACTGCAGAGTTGTGTATAATTTGCAGGCGGACTATCCTTTCGATCGAGACCTATACATTGTGGGTGCCTTTTCTGATTTCCAGGCGCGTGATGAATACAAACTGGACTACGATCCCAGTCAACAAATGTATATTGGGGAAGCCTATTTCAAGCAAGGCTATTACGATTATATGTTTGCTCTTCAAAACCTAGATGGCAGTCTTGACTTTGAAACGGTCGAAGGTTCATGGTTTGAAACTGAGAACGATTACCAAATTCTGGTATACTATCGTCAATTCGGCAGCTTTTATGACAGACTTATTGCGGTCAAAAGCTTTAATTCAAACCCCTGATCCCTTTTAGTCCCATTCATACTTGATCTGGCTGAGGTATAAGCCATCGGCAGGAAGATATTCTAGTTGCTCACCACGTCCCAGATTGAATGAATTCTCAAAACCTTTCAAAGTCAACCGGCCAAAAGCTACTTCAAGGACATAAAACAATAAAGCCCGAATCATGGACTTGAGAAATCGGTTGGCCTGAATTCGGATCATAAAGCTGTTCCCCTGCTTGTGGATGAGTTCTGGTGGCGATAAAATCTTACACAAGGTATTATTATGCCTGTCTGGCGTCTTGCAGAAAAATCTGAAATCCGATTGTTCTGAAATAATTTGCAATGCAGATTCCAATTTTTTAAAATCCGGCAGTGCCCCGAGCTCAAGACTTTTTTTGTCGAGAAAAACATTCTTAGCCCAATGGAAATGATATTCATAGCTCCTGGACACAGCGCTAAACCTTGCATGAGCAGAATCAGATACTCTGTAAATACCTTTGATACAGATATCCTCAGGAAGCATACGATTCAATTTGTAGGTATAAGTTTCTGGATTGAAATCCTTAAAGTCCACATGAAAATAGAATGATCTGGCGTGCACAGCTTTATCCGTTCGCCCACACCCGACGATAGTGGTTTGAGAGCCACTGATAAGGCTTATCTTTTTTTCTATGATTTCCTGTATTGTATTCGATGTGTTGGATTGCCGTTGCCAACCGTTATAAGCACTACCATCATAGGATATTTCGAAAAAATAGCGCATCAGTCACAGATTCTGCCTAGCCAAGTTCTTTCCTTAGAACTTCCAGGGGTGACTTGCTAACAACTTCTCTGCTGTTGAGCAAACCGATGAAAACTGTAAGTGAGGTAATAAAAATAAATATGAGCAAAACAGGCATCCAATTCAAACTGTAATCCAGCTCCAATTGAAAACGAGCGATCATATAACTTCCAGCAATAGCCAGGATGATACCTGTAAAAGATGAAAGACTCCCCAATATGAGGTATTCAATGGCATTGATCCTGAAGATCTGACTTCTGCTGGCTCCAAGTGTCCTTAACAATACACTCTCGCGAACCCTTTGGTATTTACTCAGAAGTAAAGAACTGATAAGTACAATCAAGCCAGTCAGAATACTGAACCCCGCCATGAATTTGATCACATAGGATATCTTGGAAAGAATATCGTTGAGTGTACTCAAAATAGAAGCCAGGTCAACGATTGAGACATTCGGAAAATTCTTCACGACCTCCTTCCTGTAATCTGCCAACACATTGTTGTTGGGCGATTTTGTAACCAGGACATGAAATTGCGGAGCCCTCTCTAAGACGCCCTCCGGGAATAGGATGAAAAAACGCGTCCGCATTGATCTGAATTCTATTTCCCTAAGGCTGCCTACATAGGTTTTTATCAATGCGCCCTGGACATTCCATTCCAGTTCATCACCGATTTCGACATCAAGCGCGTCCGCAAAGCCATCTTCTATACTGACAAAAATCGAATCGGCAGGATTGCCACTGTATGGTATCAAATCACCGGCTACAAGGCGTTCATCCTTCTCAAGCGTATCTCTGTATGTTACCCTAGCTTCCCTGTTTATAGCCCATCGACGTGCAGTAAGACTGGTATCCCTCATCCACTCTGCCTTGCTTCTGCCTTTCCAGCCTGCAAGGCGCATAGTGACAATAGGCACATGCTGGGTTAAAGGCATATCGAAAGATTGCGTTATGTCAGCAATACTGTCCCGTTGATCCGTTTCGATGCCGTACAAAATCATATTGGGTTGGTTGCCTGCATCCATACTGGCGACATTATTAAGGAGCAAGCCCTGGATGACAAACAAAATGGTCAGGATACAGGTACCCAAACCCATGGATACAATCAAAGTTCTTGTCTGGTTATTGGGTCTGTACAGATTTGAAAGTCCTTGTCGAAAGACATAAGACCAGGACCTTGGAAATACTTTTCTCAAAAACCACATAATGAAAACTGCAATGCCATACAGTATTAAAAAACTAACCATCAGACCTATGGTAAATGAAAGTGCCACATCTCCTTCAGAAGTCAGGAACCATAGGAAGCTATAAAGCGCAGCAAGTACTGCTGCATAAAGCATCCACTTCAATGGGTCACGCCCAGAAGTATCTTCTTCAAATGAAGCCCTTAAGGTCCTCAATGGACTGATTGAACGTATCGACAAAAGCGGAATAATGGCAAACAGGGATGTAATAACAGACCCGATTACAATACCTTCTACTATAGCTCTTGGAGATACCTGCAGATCAACCTGGTAAGGCAAGACATCGCGCAGTACGATTGGAAGCAGGATTTGTATAAAACTGCCCAAGATTGCACCAAGCAATACACTGATAAAACCCAGAACGGAAATCTGAACAAAGTAAATCCAGAAGGCACTGCCTGATTTCAATCCCATGCAACGGAGTACAGCAATGGAAGGAATTTTTGACTTTATGTATATAAATACACTGCTGGCCACGCCAATGCATCCGAGAATGAGCGATACCAAAGCGATGAGATTTAGAAAACTGTTCAAACCTGAGAAAGCTTGATCTAGGTTACGTTTTTGATCATCAAGCGTTGTAGACCTGAAACTTTCAGACCTGAATAGCTGCCTGCGGGTTTCATTGTTTTCCCACTCTTCCGTTTCAAAGTCTCCCGGCAATTTGTAATAATATACGTAATCCACAAGGCTACCAGCTTGTACCAGATCTGTCTTTGCCAGCTCTGACAGAGGCATATATACAGCGGGGGCAAAGCTGGACCCCAGACCTACCGAACCAAATATGGATTTGAGCCTTCCGCCAATTTCAAAATAGGACTTACCGAGCCGAATAGTATCTCCCGGCGCCAGTCCATGCTCAATCATAAGCCCGTCATCTACAAGAACTGTACGATTGGTTTTGTAATCCACTGCGGCAGATTCTGGCACCGTTTGGATCTTTCCATAAAATGGAAAATTGCCCTCTACAGCTTTAATACGGACGAATTGAGAGCCGTCGGATTTTGGAATATAGGCCATGGAAAATAGTTCATTTTCTTCAGCGCTCTCTCCAGGGAGAGAATCTGTCATTTCTTTCAACTCAGGGGTTAAGGGTTTATTGGCTGAAAGCCTTAGATCAGCCCCCAATAAAGATTTTGACTGGCTATCTATATCTCTTACAAGATTGTAGTTGAAAGAATTGATTGCTACAAGAGCTGTAATTCCCAACAAAATGGAAGACATAAACATAAACAGCCTCAACCTGTTCTTTCGGCTGTCCCTGTAAGCTGTCTTAAATATAAACCGCCAATTCAAATTCATACAGCTTGCATTTGACTGCTATCAGAAATAACCTTGCCTCCCCTGAGTTTAATAATCCTGGAAGTCTTCCCGGCAAGTTCCAGATCATGGGTTACAAGAACGAGCGTAGTATTCTTCTCTTTATTCAGGTCGAATAATAAGGCTTCGATGCGCGAGCCTGTATTGTCATCAAGGTTCCCTGTCGGCTCATCGGCAAATAGAATTTCCGGTTCGTTTATAAAAGCACGCGCTATAGACACGCGTTGTTGTTCGCCACCAGAAAGCTGACTTGGGTAGTGATGCATTCTATCCGGCAGTCCCACCCTATCCAAAAGTTCTACTGCTTTATCATAAGCTCTCTTGCCCTGTAATTCGAGCGGGATCATGACATTCTCAATAGCCGTGAGTGTGGGAATCAACTGGAAGTTCTGAAAAACAAAACCGACCTTCTCGTTACGCAGGCTGGCACATTCATCTTCAGACATAGCACTGAGGACTTTACCACACAATACCACTTCACCTTCTGTAAATTTATCCAAGCCCGCACAAAGACCCAATAATGTAGTCTTACCACTCCCGGATGGGCCAACAATCGAAATGATATCACCCGCCTCTATATCAAAGTTGACGTCGTCCAGAACCTTCAATGAGCTTTCACCACTTGTATATACTTTTGATACCTTTTCTATTTTGAGGATTGATCCCATAATAACTTGATTAAAAATTTGACCTGCAACAGATTGCTTCTAGCTTTGTTAACTATGAAACTGAGATTTTATGAATATCTATAACAGGCAATTGATCTATGTGTTTCTGATCCCGGCTCTCATTTTCCTTTGGCCGGGCTGCAAAGATAAACAGTCTAGCACACAAGAAGTTGTGCCACCGGAAAACAAACAGACGAATGCAATTGAAATGTCTGCAGATGATTCTATGAAAACGATACTATGTTTTGGCAACAGCCTGACGGCTGGTTACGGACTTGAGGAAGATGAAGCATGGCCTGCACTTTTGAAAGAGCGGCTTGATTCCCTGGGATACAACTATGATGTAATCAATGCCGGCTTGAGCGGTGAGACAAGCTCTGGAGGGCTCAACAGGCTTGATTGGGTATTGAACAGACCGGTAGACATTTTCATCCTTGAACTCGGCGCCAACGATATGCTTAGAGGTCTTGATGTTTCCAATACCCGGGAAAACCTGGACAAAATCATCGACTTGACAAAATCAAAAAATGAAAAACTTTCTGTTCTAATCGCAGGTATGATGTCACCACCGAATATGGGGCCTGATTATGAAAAGGCATTTAATAAGATCTATCCCGATCTAGCAAAAAAACACGATGCTGCCCTGATTCCTTTTTTCCTGAATAATGTGGCAGCTGTCGATACATTAAACCTGCCTGATGGCAAACACCCGAATGCAGAAGGACAGAAAGTCGTCCTGGAAAATGTATGGGCAAGCCTCAATGAATTACTTGTAAGACCGGAATAATTTGAAAAACACATCCCAACTTATCTACCTTAACCTGGGTGTATTCCTGATAAGTACTTCTGGTATCTTCGGCAGACTGGTAGAGTTAAGTCCCGAACTGACCATATTCTATCGTTGCGTACTGGCTGCTTCTCTCTTGTGGATCTACATCAAATTCAGTCGTTTACAAATCGGGGTAAGCCAAAAATCAGATCTGAAATATATCCTTATTGGTGGGGCATTGATGGCCTTGCATTGGGTCAGTTATTTCTACTCTTTAAAGCTATCAAATATAGCTATTGCCATGCTGACCCTTCATACCTTTCCAGTGATGACCGCTATCATTGAACCTTTCGTCCTGAAAACAAAATTTCAAAGTTATCATATTGTACTTGCCCTCCTTGTACTGGTAGGCGTTTGGATTATCCTGCCTTCGTTTGATCTTACAGATTCTATAGTCCTCGCTACGCTTTGTGGACTTGTATCTGCCCTCGCCTATTCTCTGAGGAATATTTGGACGCGTAAAATTATGATACGCTACAACGCATCTGTTATGATGTATTATCAATTGCTGATTATAGCGGCCTTGCTCTCACCTTTTCTATTTTTCATGGATTCCTTGCCTTTAAAAACAGATTGGTATTATATCGTAGCCCTGGCTTTGATGACTACAGTTCTTGGTCATACCTTATTGGTTAATTCGCTGAAATACTTCAGCGCCATTACCGTTGGTTTGCTGAGCAGTATTATTCCTGTTTATGGAATTATGTGGGGTATATTTTTCCTGTCGGAATATCCTGATCTTAAAACTGTTTTGGGAGGTACTCTCATCATGCTGAGCTTCTTTACGGAAACCGTTTTCGCCAGTAAGCTGTCACAGAAAACAAACCGGATTAAAGCCTAAAAAAAGCCCCATAGATTCTATATCTACAGGGCTCTTTGATTCTGAACTGCAGGAATTATTTTTTCTTCCTGCTTCGTACTGTTGTCTTCTTAGCTGTAGCCGTTGTCTTCTTAGCCCTCGTAGTCGTTTTCTTGGCTGCCGGCTTCGCTTTCACAGCTGTCTTTCTTGCTGCCGGCTTCGCTTTGGCTGCACTTGTCTTCCTGGCCGTTGTCTTCTTAGCTGTAGCCGTTGTCTTCTTAGCTCTCGTAGTCGTTTTCTTGGCTGCCGGCTTCGCTTTCACAGCTGTCTTTCTTGCTGCCGGCTTCGCTTTGGCCGCTGGTTTACTGGATTTCTTCTCCAATCCCGGAACCTCGAGCCTAGCCCAGTTCTCACCTGCTTCAATACGGTTAATCTGAGTATGGCTGACACTGAATTTTGCCGCTATTTTACTCTTAGTCATTCTTCCTACAGCAAGGTGTTTTTTAATTCTGATCACCTGCGCTTCAGTTAATTTTGGTTTGCCACCTTTTCTATGTGGCTTATATCCATATTTTTTAGCTCTCTTCTTCACATATTCCCTCCATTCGTCGTCAGTCACCCACACGATGTTTGAGGCTTTATTATTGAGACGATTCAGGTTTTTGTGGATGTACCTGTTATAGCCAGCTTTTCTTGGCTTTTTGGACCAGTACTTTGCAACAGCCATATGAACATAAAGGCCATAACTTCCTCCTTCCAACTTGATGCTGGACTTCAAGTAGTCTTTTGCATCCGGTGTAGGATTCAGAATATGCTCTGATCTATCCGTTTTACTCCTGGACTTTAATCTTCCCAGATTGGATACATAGTAGTCCATTTTTAAAGTAGGTCTTGGAGTTTCAATTTTTTTCCACCGTTCGCCTTTAAGGCTTTTGGCTTTTTTTTGTCGAGTTACATTTGACATGAGAAAATGATTTAATTATCTAAGTTTGATACTATCCTGTCTATATACTTGGTCTTAAGATAGTAATCTTTAATCAATAATAATTGCTTTTCGTCCTTATTTTGAAAATTAAACTCTTCAAACAGCGACTGGATGCCTTCATTAAGTTCATCATCTACTCGCTTTAACTGTTTGAGAATATCATCTTTCAAATCATTTTCAGGATCCATCTTAAACTCCATGATCATCTCATTGATGTCCATGACCTCTATCAGGAACTCCTGTGGGACTTTCTCACTTCCTTCAACAAAATCAATGCCATTAATTTCCAATACGTACTTAATACGCTCTCTTTTACTGCTTAAAGTCCTGTATGCCTTGTTGATCGTGGTAGACATTTCCAATGCGTGAATTTGCTCTTCCTGTGGTAACAAACCAAACCTGTCGGGGTGATACTCCCTTGACTTTTCGTAATACTTTTGCCTCAATTCTTCTTCATCCAAGATGAATGAAGGTGTGATTCCAAATAACTCGAAATAATTCAAGGCTTGATTTTTTTATTAGAATAATCGAGAAATATCAAGACCGAGGGCATATATCATCAATAGGATAAGAACAATAAATCCTACAAAATTGGCTATTTCCATAACCCTGTCCGGCACCTCTTTGCCTGTTATGGATTCAAATATGAGAAACATGACATATCCCCCATCCAGTGCGGGAATAGGTAATAGATTCAGAAATCCGAGTAATATTGACAAGCTTGCTGTCATATACCAGAATCGCCTCCAATCCCATTCTGTACCAAACATTTTTCCAATGGTAATGAAACTGCCCAGGCTTTCCTTTACCTGAATATTACCTTTAAACATCTGCCCGAATGCTTTAAGTTGGTCAGTTAGGAATGTCCACGATAGTGAAAATCCAGCAGGAATTGCCCGACCCAGAGAATAGGATTCTTTTTGATAGTCATAAAACTTGGAACTATCCTGGATCCAGAAACCAATGCGCCTTCTTTTCTCTATTTCTTTACCTGAAAGGCGATCTACAATACCCTGCTTTTTATCAAATAAGGTATTAAAACTTGTATTCAGGGTATCGGCATTTCTGACCAAGCTGAATTGCATCACTGATCCTTCAGCATCCAATACCGCTTCCTCGAATTCGTGTGCATAGTTGGTTGGTTTATCGTTTATTGCAATGATCCTGTCACCGGCAATTATGCCGTTTTCTGAAGCTTTAGCCGGAGAGCCTTCATCGATATAGTCTACAACAGCCGGGTATTTAAGGAATACAAGCTGGAGGTTCCTATTCTCAAATTTTGTCAATTCAGAGATATACTTTTCATCCACGGGCACCTCTACTACCCTACCATTACGTTCAACATAAATTTTATCTGCCTGGTTAATGATGATCTCCTTCGTCAAAACGCCTGGTCTGAACTGTTCAAATTCTTTATCACCAACAGATAATATTTTATCGCCATCCCTCAGTCCCATCTCATACCCGGTTACACTGACAGCTATACCTTCGGTGACTGCCTCGTTGGAAATATACAACTCACCCCAGACAAATAATATCATCGCAAAAAGGATGATGCCAAGAATAAAATTCACGGTGACGCCACCAACCATAATGATGAGCCTTTGCCAGGCAGGTTTGGATCTGAACTCCCAAGGCTTGGGCTCTTCCTTCATCTGCTCTTTATCGAAACTCTCATCGATCATTCCCGATATCTTGACATAGCCACCCAATGGCAACCAGCCCAAACCATATTCGGTCTCTCCCTTCTGAAATTTAAAAAGCGAAAAGCCTGGATTAAAAAAGAGATAGAATTTTTCAACCCGTGTCTTAAACCATTTGGCTGCACCGAAATGCCCAAATTCGTGTAAGACGATCAGGATAGATAAACTAAGAAGAAACTGTGCAATGGTAACCCACATATTCTTTATTTTACGTTGATAATTAGCAAATAATATCGCTTTTCAAACGCCGCAAAAGTAGTAATTTAATAAGCATAAAACCACAAGCATTCGGATTGTTCAGCCAATAGAATGAATGTTTGCCATACAATAACACCAATGATCCTATTTTTTGTACGCGATTTAGATGAAAACCGAGCTTTTTTGGAAGAAGATGAGTTCAGACACTGCATAAAGGTCTTGCGCAAGAAAGAAATGGACCTCATTAATGTAACAGATGGTCGTGGTCGCTTTGCAACAGCAAAAATAATACACATCGCAAAATCAAGAGCAGAACTGCAAATCAATGAAATCGAACAGAAAGCTGCTAAAGAGAATACACTTTACCTTGCCATAGCCCCTCCCAAATCAAAATCACGTTGGGAGTTTATTCTTGAAAAATCAGTTGAATGCGGTGTCGATGTCATTTTACCTTTTCAGAGCATGCATTCTGAACGGGTTAAAATAAATGTTGACAGGGCTAAAAAAATTATCCGATCCGCAGCATTGCAATCCAAGCGTATCGTTCATCCCTCGATTGCAAATTTATGCAGCCTTGATGCACTTATTGATTTTGCAAAAAACAATGATATAGAGTCATTTATCGCTCATTACCAGGAAGACAACACCAGCTTAGGGAATATAGCATTCAACAGTAAGAATCAGATGCTCCTTATTGGACCGGAGGGAGATTTCAATCCGCTGGAATTGGAAAAAGCCATACAAGCAGGCTTCCTCCCGGTAAAGCTTTCCCGGAACAGGTTGCGCACCGAAACAGCAGCTATGGTCGCAGTCACACTTATAGAGTCGCTTTACATGACTTAATCAGCCTTGGGGATTAGGATACAAATCATCCTCGGCTTCTTCAGCCCTTGGCACCAGGCATTGAAAGTCCTTTTCCACCAGGATGTAGCAGCCATTATCCATTTCTGCCTCAAAACCGACCTTATCATTTAAATGCCAATCCTTTATCCATTCAGAAGGAATGTTTATAACAATAACATGTCCTTCAAACGCTGCGGTCATGCCAGATCCATCACCAGCTTTCAGACCGTAATCGAGATTGTTCCCCAGCAAGGCACAACGATCAGTTACAATAGACTCTGAGACAAGTGTCTGAACCTCATCTTTGCTGAGTCGCAATCTGATTGTATTTGATTTTATCCTCAACTTCATTTTATATGCACTTCTTCAAATTCCTTAAAAATATTCAACGGCAGTTCTTTTATCATATCCGAGTAGCTTTTCCAGTCCTCTGCAAAGAATGAATTAATAAGCTGTAGGATTTCTTCTGTTGCTCTCCTGGCCGTATCAATGGCATTCCTTCCATTTTTTGTAGGCGCTCCTGTAGAAGTATTCAGAAAGGAAGATGCGGTCCTTAATTTTGAATTCAAAGTATGAGAATCATCTCGATATGCCGTCTTACGTGCTTCCGGTAACATATAAAGATGCATTAAACTGTCAACTCTATTTATGGTTTCCTTGTGCAGTTTATTTACGTCTTTTTTGATGCTGTCTTCTTGAACCGCAATGATTTTCGCGTATGTTTCCATCACCTTCTTGGCTTCTTTCAACTGGTCAAACCCTTTAGTTGCTGCCTCAACAACCCTGTTGAACTCTATGCGTGCAACGTATTTAGCTTGTGGATCAAAAAGTCCGGAATCTACACGAGGGTCTGGCAGCACATCAAGCATAGTCGAATCTTTCTTGCCAGCAAAACTGAAGAGCACTTTATACTCACCCGGTATAATGGGCACTCCACCGGGTTCTGAATTTTCTCTGGGTTCAGACTTGCTAGGGTATCTAACCCCCTTCTGGTCAGGCCTCCACGATATTCTGTTCAGACCATCTTTGAGTCTTCTATGGATGGTCCTGACAGTGTCGCCTTCACTATTAATCACTAACACCTTGAGTCTGTCATTCTTTTTTGATGCCGGTTTCATTTTACCAATATCAGACTCCTTTGTTTCTTTGCCATCTTTGGGCTTTTCTTCCGCTGGCTTCTTCCACAGCGTAAAGACAGCAGACATTCCTTTATTATCGCCAACAAATTCTCCCTGTGCAATAAATCGGATACCATCATAAGATCTTGAGCTTGTAAGGTATGCCGGTCTGGCTCCAAAACTGTAAAAACTTGAATCAAGGAGTTCCTTGCCCTTGGAAGCTAACTGTCTTAAAGGATCTATGTCATCCAGCACCCAGAAAGAACGTCCAAATGTACCCAGGACCAGATCACTATGTTGTTCCTGTATTTTCATATCCCGGATCTGCACATGTGGCAAGCCTTCCCCCCAGCGGATCCAAGAACGGCCATAATCAAGCGAAAAATAGAGACCTACGTCGGTGCCCAAGAACAATAACTGGTCTTCGAAAGGATCCTGTAATACGGAACAGACGAATCCTTCAACATCGTTGTCATCAACAATCCGTGTCCAGCTCTTACCATAATCCTTGGAATGGTATAAATAAGCTGACCAATCGTTGAGCCTATAATTATTGACGACGACAAACAACTCACCTTCATTAATCTTTGATAATTGAATCTGAGGAATCCAGCAGTTTTCGGGCATTCCTGGAAGACTGGCACTCAAGTCCGTCCAGCTTTGCCCACCATCCCTGGTTCTATGAATACGGCCGTCATCAGTCGATGCATAGATCAGGTCTTTTTCAAAAGCACTGGGAGCAATAGCCAGAATAGTTGTATGGTTTTCAGCACCCGTAATGTCAAGTGTAAGGCCACCACTTTTGGATTGATTTTGCTTGATGGTATCGTTGGTCGTCAAGTCCGGAGATATAATTTGCCAGGACTTGCCACAATCACTGCTGTAGTGCACATATTGTGAGCCATAGTAAAGACCACAATCATTGTAAGGGTCTAATGCAAGTGCTGCATTCCAGTTATACCTCAGCTTTTCACCTTCAGGGTGCTGTGGCTGAATAAACTCAGTGCGTCCCGTAAGCCTGTCATAGTGCGCCAAATTGCCTTCCTGAGACATGGCATAGCCATAACGGCTATCATCTCTTGGAGCGACATCAAAGCCGTCTCCAAAATAAAGTTCCTGCCAATCATAATTGCGAATCCCGCCACTTTTCAATACGAAGCCTGGACCTACCCACGATCCGTTATCCTGCATACCGCCATAAATATTGTAGGGAAAATGATTATCGACATCAACATGGTAAAATTGGCCGACAGGAAGATTTTCAATAAATTGCCAGGAAGCTGCGCCATCTCTTGAAATATTAAGCCCCCCATCATTACCGTTGATCAGGTAATTCGGGTCATCGGGGTCAATCCAAAAAGAATGATGATCAGGGTGGACGCTATTGCCATAGTCCATAATTGTGGTGAAGCTTCGGCCACCATCCTCTGATCGTGACACATAGGACCAAAGATTGTAAATCCTGTTTTCATTCTTGGGATCTACATAGATTTCAGCATAATAAAAAGGCCTGTTTCCAATATCCTTTGTACTGACCAAAGTCCAGTTCTCACCTCCATTAGTGCTCTTGTAAAGTCCATTTTTTTCTGATTCTACCAAGGCATAAACAATGTTGGGCTTTGATGGTGCAAAGGCAAGCCCTACCCTCCCTATATGCTCTTCGGGCAATCCTTCTTTGTAGCTTAGTTTTTTCCAGTTTTCTCCTGCATCATAACTCAGATAAATACCTGAGTTCTCTCCTCCTGAATTAAAGCTCCAGGGAGTGCGTCTGAATTCCCACATTGCTGCGATGAGCTTATCCGGGTTTGATGGGTCCACAACCAAATCAGCAATACCGGTACCTTTCGATGCATACAACACCTTTGTCCAGCTCTTACCACCATCTGTCGTTTTATAGACACCTCGTTCTTCGGAATCGCCCCAGGCTGAGCCGAGGGCTCCCACAAAAACGATATCCGGATTATGGGCATGAACTATGATTCGATGTATAAGCTTGGTCTCTTTGAGTCCCATGTAGCTCCAGGTCTTACCGCCATCTATACTTTTAAAAATTCCGGCACCACTGTTATGTGAGTTTCGTGGATTGCCTTCGCCAGTTCCTACCCAGATTACATCAGGGTTCTTCTGATTGAATTTTACCGCGCCAATTGACAATGTCGGCTGATCATCAAAAATTGGCTGCCAGGATATACCTCCATTCTTGGACTCCCATACACCACCAGAAGCAGATCCAACAAGTATATGTTCTTTGTCCTGAAGATTGACATCGATAGAAGTGATTCTTCCACTCATGCCGGCAGGTCCTATATTCCGCCAGTTCAGATCCTTGAAATACTTGAAGTCAAGGTCCTGGGCAGACAATTGTAGACCAAGGAACACAAATAGAAATGATACTAGAGTTGAGATTCTCATAGACTTGAATTCGTAAGTTTTCAAATGATAAAATTCTGATACTAAATCCAATAATGACCTGCTAATGTAATCAGATTGAAAGAATTTTTATGAGGCCCTAATATCTGGACGCCATCATCCATAATAGCACAAACAAGAGAAGTATTGAGACTGACAAACCGATTGCAGCCGTTCCATACTGCAGATATACCAGGCTGCCTATACCAAACAACATGGAATAAACAAAAAGGCTGCCTGTAAACATCATTAGTATTTCTGATGAGAGATGCTGATTAGGTAATTCTTTGAGCTTGGTTTGCTCAGATTCAGACATACTGCCGAGAACCGGCTTCCAGCCTAAGGGGTATGGCTTAATAAGTGTATAAAAGGACTTTAGAGTATCCAATTGCGTTTTTGGTCCCCAAATACAAGCCAACAGCCAACATACAGAGGTGATGCCGATACCGGCAATCATGCGCTCGTATGCCAACAGGCCTCCATCGTAGAATATCTCGAAGTATAGGGCTATGATAAAGGATACTATCATCGCAACGATTTCTGCCATTGCATTAACACGCCACCAAAACCAACGTAGAATAAATATCAAGCCTGTTCCAGCCCCGATCTGCAACAAAATATTGAACGCCTGTAAGGCATTGCTCAAAAGAAGGGCGAATACAGCTGCCAGGATCATGAGGATAACTGTGCTTACTCTTCCAAGCTGTACCTGTGATGCTTCATCTAGACCTGGTTTGAAAAAACGGACCACAAAATCTTTCACAATATATGACGCTCCCCAGTTCAGGTGCGTACTTATTGTTGACATAAGTGCAGCTATCAAAGCGGCAATTACAAGGCCCAATAATCCTTTTGGTAAAAGATTTATCATGGCTGGAAATGCCAAATCATGTTTTATAAGTGATGACTCCACTTGCGGAAAGGCAGTGGCAATAGAATCAAGGTCTGGAAATACAACCAAAGAAGCCAGGGCAATTAAAATCCAGGGCCATGGCCTCAAGGCATAATGAGCCAGGTTAAAAAATAAGGTTGCTTTTACTGCATCCCTTTCGTTGCGAGCTGACAGCATCCTTTGTGCTACATATCCGCCGCCGCCAGGCTCTGCCCCCGGATACCATACGCTCCACCACTGGACAGCAATAGGAATTAAAAACAGGGGAATAAAGAGCTCTGGATTCGTAAAATCAGGGATATAATTCAACTTCCCTTCTACCGACTCATGAATCAACATGGAAGAAAGCCCACCTACCTCAGGAAGATTTACAATATATATGGCTGCTAGGATCATACCTGCCATGCTCAGTATAAATTGAAAGAAATCAGTCAGAATAACCGCTCGCAAGCCGCCCATTGAAGCATAAACTACAGTGATAATACTTACCAGAGCTACAGTCTGAAAGGCGCTCATTCCCAGGATCACTGAGGCGATCTTAATGCCGGCCAGCAATACCGTAGCCATTATAATGACATTAAAAAATACGCCCAGATAAATGGCTCTGAAGCCTCTGAGGAAGGCGGCTGCCTTTCCTGAATACCTCAACTCATAGAATTCGAGATCTGTATCGATTCCGGATCTTCGCCATAAGCGTGCATATACAAAAACGGTAAGCATTCCAGTCAGTAAGAATGCCCACCAAACCCAGTTGCCTGCCACACCATTTGTACGAACAATGTCCGTAACCAGGTTGGGGGTGTCAGCCGAGAAAGTTGTGGCCACCATGGACACGCCCAATAGCCACCAGGGCATATTACGTCCGGAAAGAAAGTATTCACCGCTGTTTTGAGAAGCCCTTCTGCTGACCATAAAGCCAATTCCCAGAGTGATCAGGAAAAAAACGAGAATTATAATCCAGTCAACAGAAGACAAATTCATAAGGTGTAAAAATTGTAGGGTCCCAATTCGGATTTACTTTATATGTTCAATTATGGTTTCAATTCTTCGCGCCAACTCTTTGACAGGCCTGCCCAACACACTGCCTACAGTGTAACCGTATTCCTTACACAGATTTTTGATGACCGACTCCGCATGATGCGCAATTGAACCTACAAAATGTACAGGAAGTTCTTTTAATTCTTCCTTGTAGGGATGCAAGGCATTATTGATGAACAATCGAATTTCAAATTCCATTATGCCCTGCATAATAGGATCATCCAGATTTTCTAATACGAATGGAGCGAAGGAAGCAAGGTACGCACTCTGATTGTTGTGATGGTATAGATTGTATTTGACACGCTCTGGATCCATATTGTATCTTTCTTCAAACTTTTTAGCAAGATGTTCTGGCATGCGCCTGTAAAAATAGGCCCTCAGGCATGCTCTTCCGATGGCGTTACCGCCGCCATCGTCCATGAGGCTATAGCCGAGGGACGGTATTTTGACATCAACCTTTTTGCCATCGTAATAACAGCAGTTACTTCCCGTGCCCAGAATAGCTACAACCGCCGGATCGTCTGAAGTAGCAAATACAGCTCCTTCTATGTCACTCAGAACATGAATGTCGGTACTTTTGTAAAAAAGTGATTTCAATGTCTGCTTCATCTTCTGACGTATATTTTCAGGACCACAGCCGGAACCAAAGAAAAAAATCTGCTCTACATAACTTTTTATGCTCAGAATATCATTAGAGCTGTTAACAGCTCCTATTATCTCGTTTTCCATGGCATAGGTCGGATTAAGCCCCGGCGTACTTATGATGAAATGCTTATCATTTCTCTGATTGTCAACAAAAATCCAATCGCATTTTGTTGTGCCGCTATCTGCCAGGAGAATCATATCGTCTTGGAATTAACAAATTGTGCTTAAATCAATACCTTTTCGAAAGAATAAGTACATAAATATAACAATGCTAAGCTTTCAAGCATTATTGATGTGGTCAATTCCTTAAATGCGCGAATAGCGAGGCTATGATCAAAAGGAATTGATATTTTTGCAGCCGTATAATTAGATATGCAGTTTGTTCATCCAGAATTACTTTGGGCTTTACTGGCACTTTCAATCCCGATTATAATCCACCTGTTCCACTTTAGGCGGTTTAAAAAGGTATATTTCACCAATGTCAGATTTCTCAAAGAAATAAAAGACGAAAAGAGTACACGCAGGCGATTGCGCAAGCTCTTGGTACTTCTTTGCCGCTTACTTGCCTTTGCTTTTATCATTCTGGCATTTGCACAACCCTTCATTTCTGAAGATGATACAGCCAAATTCGGAAAAAACAATGTCAGTGTTTTCATTGACAATTCTTTCAGCATGACAGCATCCAGCGAGGATGTTCCCCTGATGGATAAAGCAAAAAGAAAGGCCGAGGAAATTATTGCCGCTTATTCAGAAACAGACAGGTTTCAAATTCTTTCCCATGAGATGAAAGGGTATCAGCTAAGATGGATCAATAAGGAGAATACCATCCAGTCTATTGAGGAAATTGAATTAAATCCGGAAGTAAGTATGTTGGAAAATGTCCTCCAAATCCAACAGCAGTACCTTCCTGATGATGGCAACAACATTATTTATTACATTTCAGATTTTCAAAAAAGCATCACAGACTTTGAATCTCCAAGCGACAGTCTTACAGAAGTAAATCTTGTTCCTCTACAGGCTGTTAAGGAAAATAATATCAGCATTGATTCTGCCTGGTTCGAATCGGTTGTACCTGCGCTCAATCAGAACAACAAACTCCTGTTGCGCATTCACAACCATGGCAGTGAAGACCAAAAGGATCTGAGAATCAGAATGAGACATAATGGCCAGACGCGACCCGTAGGCATGATTGACATCAAAGCCAATTCATTCAGGACTGATACGGTCAAGCTCCTGATTAATGAGGCTGGCTGGCAAGAGGTTGAGCTGATTCTTGAAGACTATCCAATCCAGTTTGATAACAGTTATTTCCTGGCATTCAATGTACCTGAACAATTGCAGGTTCTGTCCATCAATAACTCAGATACCGAAAAATATTTCCAGGCCGTCTTTTCCAGCCTCAACAATTTTAATCTTACGCGCGTCAACAGCTCCAACATCCCATATGACAGAATGAATGACTTCAATCTCATCATTTGCTCGGATTTAGAGAATATAAGTTCAGGACTGGCCGGCGCTTTGGCAGAGTATATTCGGAATGGCGGCAATGCCCTTATTTTTCCGTCAAGGAATATCAATAACGAAAGTTTCAGCTCTTTTTTCAATACCCTTAGAGTCCCTGGCCTAGGCAACTGGATAGAGGAAAATCTACAGGTGTACAGGATTAATACATCTGAATTTATTTTTGAAAACGTATTTACGGATGTGACCAATAAGCTAAAGCTGCCAACCACCAAAGGGCGTTATGAGATTAATTCCTCTGATAGAAAAGCTGGTGAATCACTGTTGAGCTTCAGGGATGGCAGCAGTTATATAAGCAAATACCCGAGAGATAAGGGTCACCTCTTTGTTTGCGCCACTCCGGTCAGCAGAGATTACAACGACCTTGTCCTCAATGCAGAAGTATTCGTACCCTTGCTATACAAGGCTGCCTATGCCTCCACGCAGGGCGAAGAAATGTCATACACCATAGGAAGGGATAACATCATTTCTGTCAATAACTCCAGCAATTCGGATGAAATCATATACAGGATTACCGGTAAATCCGAGTTCATTCCAGGACAATCAAATCAAGGGAACAGGACACTTCTGAGAATGAATAATATGATTGCCGAAGCAGGATATTATAACATCATCCTTGATGATGCCCTGGTCAGAAAAATAGCCATGAACTATGACAGGATTGAATCAGAACTGGACTACTTCAAGCTGGAGGATCTGGAAGAGAAATATGGATCCAGATTTAATATCATTGATAAATCGCTTGACTCTGATTTGGCTACGCTAATCAAAGAAAAAGACAAAGGCATCACTTTCTGGAAATGGTGTCTTATTTTAGCATTGGTGTTCATCGCACTTGAAATATTGCTCTTGAGAATCTGGAAGATTTAAATCCCGAGCTATGTCACTACTAATAAAAAAAGCAAAAATCATCCACCCTGACTCCAGTTATAATGGAGAGGTCAAAGATATGCTGGTCCAAAATGGAAAGATCATTCGTATCGCTGATGAGATCAAAGATGAAAAGGCTACAGTAATATCTTCAGCTAAACTGCATGCCTCTATAGGCTGGATGGATATTGGAACGGTCAGTGGAGAGCCTGGCTATGAGCAACGTGAAACATTTGAAAGCCTTTCAAAAACAGCAGCAGCCGGGGGTTATACTGCTATTGCCGTTTTTCCAAATACAATGCCGGTCTCGGACTCCAAATCAAGTATACAGTATGTCAGCAATACCACTAAGAGTCTTCTTGTAGATTTTCTTCCAATAGCATCCGTAAGCAAAGGGTGCAAGGGAGTTGAGATCACAGAGATGATAGATATGAAGGAAAATGGAGCAATCGCCTTTTCGGATGGTGTACACTCTATAGAATCGAGTGGGCTGATGCTTAGGGCTCTTCAGTACTCAAAGGTTGTAGATGGCATTGTCATCCACCAGGCTTCAGATCCTGGTATTGCCAATGGAAATGATATACATGAAGGCACAGTGAGTACAAGCCTGGGACTTAAGGCCAGCCCTGTGTTGAGCGAGGTTCTTGCCGTAGAGCGAGACCTGAGGCTAGCCGAATACGCAGAAGGCCGACTGCTTGTTCATAATATAAGCTCTGCCGAGTCTGTAGAAAAGTTGAAAGCATTCAAAAGTAAGAATGTATACTGCTCTGTACCATACCTCAACCTATGTAAGACAGATCAATCTATTGCATCATTTGATGTGAATTATAAAACATGTCCGCCTCTTCGTTCAGAAGGGGATCGGGAAGCCCTTGTCAACGGTATCAGGAAAAATGTCATAGATATAATTTCAAGCAATCATGTGCCGTTGGAAGAGGAATTGAAGAAAAAAGAATTTGTTTATGCCGACGCCGGAGCTACAGGCTTACAAACCTGCTTCAGTGCCCTTTGCAGTTTTGCAAAAGATATCAGCATCAAAAAAATGGTGAAATGTCTGGCTTTGAATCCAAGGCACATATTTGGATTAGGAATACCTGCCATTGAGGAAGGTGCTGAAGCCAACCTATGCCTGTTTGATCCCGAGGCTGAATGGGAACTCAATGAAACTAATAATTTTTCACTAAGCCGTAACTCCCCATTCTGGAATCAAAAGTTAAACGGTAAGGTGATTGCCGTGATAAAAGCTCGGCAAAATCACATCAACAATTATTAAAAGTCGGTAAGCGTTTATCCTATATGAAAAATGCGGTATCACTCATATCCCTGGCATTGACATTGACACTTATATCTATGCATCCCGAGCCAAGCTATAAACTGGCTCTGATGAAATACAATGGTGGAGGGGATTGGTATGCCAATCCAACGGCTTTACCCAACCTGGCCGCATTTTGCAATCTGCAGATCAATACCAATTTTGATATCAATTACGCAACCGTAGAGGTGGGAAGCCCGGAACTCTTTAACCACCCCTTTATCCATATGACGGGGCATGGCAATGTGGTATTCTCCGACCAGGAAGCAGAAAATCTGAGGATGTACCTTATCGCCGGTGGCTTTTTACATATTGACGACAACTATGGTATGGATCCCTTTGTGCGACCGGCCATGAAAAAAGTATTCCCTGAATTAGAATTTGTAGAATTGCCATTCGACCATCCCATTTACAATATGACTTTCAGCTTCAATAATGGCTTACCAAAAATACATGAACATGATGGTCAGGCACCAAAAGGATTTGGCTTGATTTACGAAGGTCGCCTGGTGTGTTTTTATTCTTATGAATCAGATCTTGGTGATGGCTGGGAAGACCCTGAAGTGCACAATGATGCTCAGAGTGTCAGGCTGGAAGCCTTGAAAATGGGCGCCAATATTATTCAATTTGCTTTTGAAGGCGAATAAAGCAAGCTTATTCCTCCTCTGTATCAGACCTGTCTGCCAACTTCTTATCCTCCATGTTTTCATTTAGAAAGGCGTTAATCTTATCAATATCAAGGTTCGATTGCAACTCACCGAAAGGATTGATTTTTATATCAAAACCACACAAGTCCTCATGAACCCTTGGTTTCCCTTTCTTCTTCATTTTCTTTGGCATAGCTCACATTTTTGTATCTTATGAGACTTATTTTTCATACTTAGCATACTAAGTGAAATTTAGCTCGGATTCAAAGATATTAAATCTATAACTTTGAAATTATTAGCAGCTTGATATGTACACTCAGAGCTATAAAATCGTTGTGAAAGCATGAATTTAACCAGACTCATACCCAGATTTGTCCTGGTTATATGTGTGCTTTGCAAGACATATACAGCCCTTGGTCAGCAGTCCCCACAGTTTGCTATATCTCCTTTAGACAGCATTGTCCCTTGCAGCAGCAATATAGATGAAGATTTCATACTTTGGTATTTCAATGATGCAGGAGCACGTCCTGTAAATGCAGAACATGAAATCATAGCAATACTTGAACTGGGATCAGCATTGGATTCACTTGACGCAGCTCTTAACGGATGTTCTGGTACCGGAAGCTTAATTTTGGGCTTCTATGTGATGGATGATACAGGCCAAATCAGCAGCGATACTCTATTCGCCAGCTTTACAGTTGCCGACATTTTAAGACCTGTTGTTACTCGGGAATCTCATGATGTGAGCATGGTCTGTGACGGGAATTCCCTCGATAGTCTGCACAGCTGGATCCAATCAGCAGCAGGTGCGATGCTATCAGATGATTGTGACCCCTCTCCTCAATGGGTAAGTTATTCGTGGACAGATAGTAACGGAAACTCGGGCTCCGGAGACTTTACCAGTCTTCATACTATTGAGATCTCACGGACCAGTTGTATATGGTCAGCTGAATTCAATTTTTTCGGAACTGATGCGTGTGGAAATATCAATAATACGATAGCAGAATTTGAAATCACCGGTGACATTGAAGCGCCAGCTCTTATTGACTTCCCAAAAGACACGATGGTCGAGTGCAGCCAGACCATTCCCGTTCAACAGGCTTTATTTATAGATGGCTGCGATGGCACAGTAAGCACTGAATTAAGTGAGCTGAGCACCCAATCAACAGATAGTCTCCAATGCTCCTATTATTCCTACGATATAAGAAGAACCTGGACAGCTATCGACGCGTGCGGGAATTCAGCATCCCACACTCAAATTATTATGGTAAGAGATACCGTTCCGCCTGCACTTGAATTTGAAAGTATTGTGGCCATTGATTGCGATGAAGACATTAATACTATTAAAAACTTTATTTCGTTTGAAGACGCTTGCAGCCGATCGAATCTGACTTATCAGGATTCTATTCTCACTACTGGAATCTGTAACAGCAGAATCAGAAGAACTTACCTCTTCCAGGACCTTTGTTCCAATACAATAGAAGCTAGACAGGATATACAAATAGAAGATTTCACCGGGCCTACATTCGAGAGTGAGCCTATGGATATAAACTTGTCCTGTGGAATAGATAATATTAACCAGAGATTTCAAAACTGGATCAATAATTTTGGGTTCGCGGAGACTCAAGACAACTGTAACAAACATTTTCGATACGTTAGAAATGAAAACAACCTTTCTGATACCAATTCAATCATACAAGCACAAACAGCTAGGCTCATGCCTATTGGATGTCAGTCAGGTGCTTCAAACAATATTGTTTTCAGTCAGGAATTTTACTTCTACACATACGATATATGTGGCAACATTACTATGAGCTCGGCTCAATTTAATCTGATAGATACAATACCTCCAACAATACCTAACTGTCCTGAAAGCAGGGAAATGATCCTTGACAACGGCAATTGTCAAGCACCCCTGACTTTAATAGCACCATTTGCAATTGATCCGTGCCTGGCGCCCAGTGAATTGCTATGGAATATCACTGTGGATGATGTTTTTGTTTATGAAAAAAGAAATAAAAGCATAGATTTTCTATTCGATATTGGAGAGCATGTGGTGGAATACAGTATCACCGATTGTGCTGGCAATCAAAATATTTGTCTTCAAAATATAACTGTTCGTGATACGATAAACCCGGTTTTAGTTTGTCCAGATGATATCGCAGTATATCTCAGCAAAGAAGAATGCGAAGCACTAATCGAAATTCCGGAGCTGGATCTATTCGATGATAATTGCTTCGGTCCGGCAGATTTCAGCGCCAGACTTCCGGAAGGAGAAGGCTTTATAGAATTCATCCGGGATGATTCTGACAGCAGCTATTCTGCACAATCCTTTATCATTGAATTTGAAGATGTGGTCGAAGACCAGCGGTATTTCAAACCTGTCCTTACACTAGAATATGCATTGAACCTGGATGTGCGTTCACGCCTCGTCCTTAAATCTGAATTCAGTGAAGAACTGTTCGTTGCTGAAAAATTACCCTGCGTCAGACAAAAACATAAACTTCTTATCGATGAAAATCAGTTCGAAGGCTGGTCAAAGGACAACGATATCAATTTTTTTGTTGTCGTCGAAACCAATGGAGATAAGGGCATAATACCATGTGCCCCTGAAAATCTTGATGGTCCTTCAGATATCGATGAATTCTCATTTTTCAAGATGACTCTGGAGTATTCGGAAATTGAGCCTGAGCTCATGTTGATAGATGCAGAAGGTAATTCAACTGAAATTATGGAAAACACCGTCTTACTTGAGAGCGGTAATTATACCCTGTCGTTTCAGTCTGAAGATTTGGATGGTAATATTGGCAGTTGTTCAAGTCAGATAACCGTCATTGACACACTGGCACCAGAGATATCATGCAATAATCAAATCCTCATTCTCAGTCCTAATACTGAGTTGTTCGTGGATATTGATCTTGACGAGCTTGACATTACAGTAGACGATAACTGTACTGTGGAGCGGATTAATTTCTTTCCATCAGACTTCAGCTGTCAACAAATCAACAGAAATATTGACCTTGTCGTTCAGGCGTGGGACGACAGTGATAATTTCAGTTTTTGCAGTTCACAAATTTCAATTCAGGCTGCGTCATTAGAGCCCGTATTTATTGCAGGCTTGTGTCTGGCCGATACCATAAAACTTTTCGCAAATCTAGATGCCAATATCAACGGCAGTTTCAACTGGACCGGCCCAAATGATTTCATTTCCAATGATCGCAATCCTGTTATTTCAAATGCTGATATTCAAAGCTCTGGCAGATACAGGCTTATGTTAACAACAAATAATGGGTGTAATTTCAGTGGCTTTGTTGACATTGATGTCAGCCGTTTCAATATACCCGAGATCAGCTCGGAATCCGATGTCATCTGCAGGGGAGAATCCATAACACTTATGGCCAATGCTTTTACAGAAGAGGTCAGTTACCTCTGGTATCTAGGCGAAAAAGATAAGGGTGTTCTCATCTCTGAAACAATAAACCCTGAACTTGAAGTATTCCCCCTATCTGAAACAAACAGCTATTATGTTGTTGTGGAAGGAGAAGATTGCCTTTCAGAATCTTCTGACAACATCATTATAGAGTTGGAAGAAGTGCCGGAAGCTGAAGTTATACGCTCATTTATTACAGCTTGTGAGGGAGAGGATATACTTCTTGAAAGCAGTGATAACAATACATTCTTAACATACCGTTGGTCTGGCCCTGATGGATTCCAATCCAGGGAAATAAGTCCTGAATTACTTAATATAAATCCATCAAGTACTGGTTTATACAGTCTCATAGTTTCCAATGGCATTTGCGAATCAGAGCCAGCCAGTACCCAGGTAATCGTTAATAGCAAACCTGAAAGACCTATCATCAGGGCCAATGATGTATACTGTGAGGGTGAAAGAGTGGTTCTCGAAGCAGACAGTCCAAATGCTTTAAAATATCTATGGTATCTAAATGGTGAATTGTTCAGTTCAAGCAATAATGATAAGCTTGTTATTCCTGACATCGATAATACATTTGAAGGAACCTGGCAATTGATCATTGATGATGGGCTCTGTGTCTCGGACAGTTCAGATACCTTGATACTTGAAGTCGAAGCAAAACCCACTATAGGTGCTTCAAACAACAGCCCGGTTTGTGAAGGCGATTCAGTAAGATTGACCTGCAGCTTCTTGCCTAATGCCACCTACATCTGGGAAAGCCCATCAGGAAATTTATTTTTTACACGTGAGTTTACAAGCCTAGCAGTTGAAGGCATTTATACTGTGAGTGTAACAAGCTCCAATGCTTGTGTATCAAAGACCTTAACAGAAGTTGAAATAAGGACGCGTCCAAGAATAACTGCAATTAGCAATACGGCAAAAGACTGTATGGCTGAAGGTTCACAAATCGAAATAAATCCAAGCGTCTTCCCTCCTGGGAATTATGATTATAATTGGTCTGGACCCGGCAACTTCAATTCTTCTGACCCTTCTGTTATTCTCGAAAATATCATGCAGGAAGATGCAGGAAGATATAGCCTCATCATCAATGATGGCTTTTGCAATTCCATAGAGTCCCACACAGAATTAGACTTCAACATTGAACCAGAAAAACCCATAGTGCTTGGAGACTCAATCATTTGTGAAAATGAAATACTAGTACTTGAGATAAGCAATCCAATTTCAGGACAGGATGTCACATACAGGTGGATCGGTCCACAAGGTGAAGTTATCAGCTCAAATCCACGACTAGAGCTTTCGAATCCTATAACTGGTATTTACCGCGTGAGACAGGAAAAAAATGGATGCCTTTCGGAATACTCAGACAGTAAAATCATCAATGTCCTGGGGCAAGCTGAGCCTCCACTTATATTTGGTCCGTCTTACTTATGTGAAGGCAGCTCTTTGGAATTGTCAACAGGTTTCGTGGAAAATACAGACTTTATGTGGCTACTCCCCGGCGGTGATACACTTATTCAGGAAGAACGGTTCCTTCGTATTGATATGCTGCAAGCCAGAGACACGGGGCAATATTTTCTCCGATTATTAAATGAAGCCTGCATATCAGAATCTTCCGAATCCTTCCAGCTAAGTTTTAGTGAAGCGCCTGACCCTTTGGACTTTACTGAAGACACTATTCATGTCTGCCGTACAAATGGAGAGTCTGTTCAAATTTGTTTCGAGAACCTGGACAATATAACAGAATTGATACGTCTTGTTGAGCTACCTGGAATGAACAGCATGGCAGAGTCTCTTGATAGCTGCGTCCTTGTGGATCTGGCTCGGCTGGAAAATAAGGATAGAGTAACTGTAATGGCTGAATCAATACGGGGGAATTGTTCCACACTTTCAGAAGATTCATTGGAAATAATTCTTAATGATGAACCTGATTCATTTTTTGAAATAAGCGAGAAGTCAAGTTACTTATGTGAAGGTTCTGAAATTACTGTAATGGCTGAAGACCCTGGCATAAATATCTCGATCAACTGGTTGAGTAATGCAAATGTTGCTATACGAGACGCTCAATCGCCTGTTACCCTCATATCAAATATTTCAACAGGCCAAACCATTCTTATAGCGCAATCCGTTTCGAAAGCATGTGGCATCTATGCCATTGACTCATTAATTCTTATTAAGCCTGAAGCACCTATGGCGTCTGATGATGCCTATGAATTTGAACCGTCATCTAAGGGATATACAATGTCTGTTCTTAATAATGACATGTATACAGAAGCCGTCAATATAGATATTCTGGACAGTCAAATTGATGCCGATGTAGAAATAATTAACCAGGAAGTACACATTCAACCGAGAGAAAACATTCGGGGTGATTTTATGATGCGATACAGTATTTGCTATGAAGAATGTCCTGAGCTTTGCTCATATGCAGATATCCTGATCAAAATTTTTGATGAAGAGGAGTGTTTGGCTAGCAATGTCATAACACCAAACGGAGATGGAATCAATGACAGTTTTGTCATTACCTGTCTCGAAGGACAGAAATACCCGAATAGTTCCCTGATCATATTCAATAACTGGGGGGATGAACTCTACAGGGCAGCCCCTTACGATAATTCATGGCAAGGCAGCTACAGGGATGAAGCACTGCCCTCTGGCACCTATTATTTCATTTTTAACAGGGGCGATGGATCAGCAAAACTGGCAGGATTTATAGCATTAGAACGCGGATGAAAAAAATTATCTACATAGTAGTTATATGCCTTTCATCTGCGCTACACGCGCAGCAAGAAAATCTCAGCACCCAGTTTGCATTCAATAATATATCTATTAATCCTGCCTTTTCGGGTTTTGAAAAAGAGAACAAAATCAGTGCATCCCACAGAACACAATGGGCCGGATTGCAGGGGGCTCCCGAGAACCAGTTCTTGAGCTACTCGACCGGAAAGACAGGTTCTGTACATGCTTGGGGGGCCATATTAAGGAGGGACGCAGCTGGAATACAGGAACGATTTGAAATGAAAGCAGCGTACAGTTTTGAACTGAAATTTGATAAGCGATCCATATACCTGGCCCCTTCCTTTTCAGTTCGCCGATACAATCTTGATTTTACCGACCCCAGGCTTTTTGCCCCTGATGGATTTACACCGGATGCGCTTATAGAAAGAGAACGCGTATCATCAACAAGAATGAATGTGGGCATTGGCATCCTATACACACATAAAAACTTTTTTGCTGGCTTCAGCATTCCTGCCTTTTCGGAAAACGGTATCCGTAAAACCGGAAATGAGTCGATAAGGTCTGAAGAAAAACGGCACATTTATGGCATGCTTGGAGGCACTGTTCCTATTAATGAAAACTGGGATTACCGCCCTTCGAGTCTCTTTAAAATTTCTGAAAACACACCATATAATCTCGATCTTCTGAATATGCTATCCTATAAATCAAGATTATTTCTTGGCATTAATCTGAGGTCTGGGGGCTCTGGTGATACCATGCTTGAAAGTCTTGATGCCATAGCAGGTATACAAATAAACGACAAACTTTTTGCCTCCTTTAGTTATGACTACACATTGTCAGAATTAAATGATGTTTCAAATGGAAGCGTAGAAATTATGCTCCAATACTGCTTTAACCAACAGGAAAAATCAGAATCAATCATACCTGATCATGAACTCACACTGCCTGAGCAAAAGAATTCACAATATGAGGCAAGTGTTACAGATTCTTGCGAACACCTGCTTCTGGAGGGTGAGACTGTAATTTTTGAAAATTTGGCATTCGATCAGGGTGGTTACCACTTGACGAAAAGCGCCGAAAAAGACCTGAAAGCTTTGGTTGCATTTTTGCAAAAACATCAAAGCGATAAGGTTCAAATCATAAGTTATACCGACAGCAGAGGATCTGATGAAGAAAATAAGATAAAAACAAATCGAAGAGCCAACGCAATAAGGTCTTATCTCTTAAGCAATGCTATTACAGTGGATCGCTTCATTTCCATAGGTATGGGTGAGAGCAAAATCAGAAATCGATGTAAAGACGGTGTTGAATGCGACGAAGAAGAGCATTCGTATAATAATCGAGTAGAAGTAAAAATAATTTGGGAATAGTCTCCTATCATATGATAAATTTGATTCAAATTATCAGCATGAATAAACTTTCCATTTTCCTTTTTCTGTTCCTCTATGCCACTCAGTTGTTTTCACAAGTAAACGGTACGGTAACGAATGAAAACTCAGAAGGGCTCTCCTACGTCAATGTATTCGTTAAAAATACAAGTACCGGAACGACCACAAACCTTGACGGTTATTACAGCCTAAAACTTGAGCCTGGAAACTATACGATTGTCTACCAGTTCATTGGATATAAGAGTCAGGAAAGAAGCGTTCGTATTGGTACCGAAGCATATACTGAAAACGTTCAACTTCAAACGGCATCCTATGAAATGCCTCAAGTTACTATAGAAGCCAATGCCGAGGACCCTGCTTACGCCATTATTAGAAAAGCGCAGTCACGGCGCAAATTTCACCTGAGGCAAAATGAAAACTACGAATGTGATGCTTACATGAGGGGCTTTAATAAAATATTCGACGCGCCGGAAAAAATCATGGGTATTGATGTAGGAGACCTTGATGAGACCCTGGATTCAACCCGACAGGGAGTCATATACCTATCAGAATCTGTTTCACATTTATATGTAGCGAAAGGTCGTTCAAAGGAAGTAATGTTTTCTTCAAAAGTAAGCGGCAATAACCAGGGATATAGTTTTAACAGCGCCCAGGAAATGGATTTCAATTTTTACAACAACAGCCTTGAACTGAACAGGCATATCATTTCACCTATTGGGTCTAACGCTATGCCAATATATAATTATAAACTTGAAGGTGCCACAATAGATGAAAACGGGCAATTGGTCAATAAAATAAAAGTTACACCAAAGAACATTTTTGACCCTGCTTTCTCTGGATTCATATATATAAATGAAGATTTGTGGAATATTAACAGCCTTGAACTCAGCGTCACCAAAGAAGCCAGCCAGATTCCCTTTATAGATACGCTCAAGTTTAAGATCAGTTATATACCCCTTGAGCAAAATCGATGGCTACCCATTTCAAATGTCATAAATTTCCGGATGAGCGCATTCGGCTTTGAACTTGGTGGAAATTTTGCTTGTGTCTATTCAAATTATAAACTCGATGATGTGGATGAATCCGTCTTTAACAGGGAAGTATACGTCGTTGATTCAGAGGCCAATACACGAACAGAAATCTATTGGGACTCTATAAGACCCATTCCCTTGACCATCGAAGAAAAAATTGACTACAAGCAAAAAGACAGCATCCAGCTTGTCAGAGAGAGTACGGAATACCTCGACTCCATAGACAGGGAAAACAACACATTCAAATTTGGCGATGTGCTGAGTGGATACAGCCATCAAAACTCGCAGACGAGAAGCAATTGGAGTATTTCGACACCTCTTACAAATCTGGCCGCGAATACCATAAGTGGTTGGAATGGCAGCTTTGGCTTTAGCTACAGGAAAGCATATAATGAAGACCGGACGCGCCGTCTGAGAATTGGAGCCACTGTGAATTATGCCTTATCGGACAGACAATGGCGACCTACAGCTTCGGCAAGCTACCTTGCCAACAGAACCAATAATATGAGCTTTGAGATTGAAGCTGGACGGGCACTACAACAGTTCAACAGTATGGAACCTATCACCAATAGGTTAAATACTATTATGACACTCTTTTTCAGGCGTAATTATTTGAAAGCTTATGACAGTAAATTTTTCCGTGCCCAATTATCAACAGATACAGGAGCCATTCTCAGGCTTCGAAGCTCAGTGACATATGAAGACAGGAGTGTACTGGAAAACACATATGACGGCAGCATATTTTACAAAGACAGCAGAGTGTTCTCGCCAAATATCTCAGGATTCGAGGATCACAAGAGTCTTATTCTCAGACTCTCTTTAAGGATCAGGCCAGGAGAACAACTTGTCAGGTATCCGAATCGTATATTCAAAACAGGATCAGAATGGCCTACCTTCTGGATACATTATAAGCAGGCATTAAACAATATTACCGGTGATGCCGGCATCAGTTTGATTCATGTCAGTATCGATAAGGATCTGGAGTTAAGAAACCTGGGTGATCTTCAAATGTACCTGCATGCCGGGAGCTTCCTACAAGAACCAGATTACTTCATAGATCAGATGCATTTTATGGGCAATCAGACCCACCTGGGTTATAGTGACAACTACAACAGAAACTTTCTGTTGATGCCCTATTACGGCTTGAGTACGGGTTCAGATTTTGTCGAAATGCATATTCAGCACAATTTCAAAGGATTCATATTAGGCAAAATCCCAATAATACGACATCTGGGATGGCACCTTGCCGGAGGCTATAAATTCCTTGGAAGATCAGGACCAAACTACAGGGAATGGCATCTTGGAATTGACAATATCGGTTACCGATTTTTCAGAGTTTTTAGAATTGACCTTGTATGGGCGGACCAACTGGATATTCCACAAACAGAAACAGACAGCTATTCCCGTTTCGGTTTTGTTGTTGGACTGGACTTTAGAATTTAGAAATCCTTCATACTGTCGTCCGGTATAGGAATGTTGCGCCGGAAGGCCGTTTCAAAAGAGATTGTGGTATTGGTTCCTTCGACACCTTTGATGGGGTGAATCTTCTCATAAATGATATTTCTGAGATGCCTGTTGTTTATGGCATAAATTTTTACCAGGATAGCATAGCGTCCGGCGATATTGACGCATTCCGTTATTTCCGGTATTTCACTCAACTGGCTTTCAACATTTCTGTGAAAATTTGAATTCTCAAGCATGATCTGGGTGTAGGCAGATGTCTGAAACCCCATTTTCCAGGGATCCAGATAGAAGCTGGCATTCTTCAATACCTCCATATCCTTTAATTTCTTAATTCTCTGGTGAATGAATGTGTTGGATACACCCAGCTTCTTAGCCAGCTTGACATAGGGAATTCGTGCGTCCAATGTCAATTCTGTAATTATTCGCCTGTCAAACGGGTCAAGTTGAATATTGGGAGTCATAAACTCAGAATTTGAAATCAATTATAACTCAAATATAATCTATAAAATGTTATTTTAACTCTTTATTAGATATTTTAAATATATATTAAACAAAAGAATCTAATTTTATGTCATAATTAAAGTTTTAGCAAGCTATTGTAGCCAAGCTGGGAAACATTTTTTTAACTACTAAAAAGATTAATGAGATGAATATAGCAGCAATACTTTCTGTCACTTTGATTTTATTTTCTGTGATTGATATGATCGGAAATATTCCTGTAATCATAAATATGAAGCGGGAGGGATTAAGAATCAATGCCCAGACAACTACTTTGGTTTCTGGAAGCATAATGATTGCATTTCTCTTTTTTGGATCTGCGGTTTTGAGCCTATTTGGTATAGACATTTCCTCTTTTGCCTTGGCAGGCTCACTGGTTATGTTTTTTATAGGACTTGAAATGATTCTGGGAATCCGATTTTTCAAGGAAGAGAATACGGGTGAAAAGTCAGGTAGCATCGTGCCGATTGCATTTCCTCTTCTGGCGGGAGCAGGAACACTGACAACTATCATATCCCTAAAAGTACAGTATGACAGCATCAGTATTATTTTAGGTATTCTGATCAACGTTTTGATCATTTACATCGTTTTAAGATCAACAGACTGGATGGCAAAGAAACTGTCTGAGGATGTATCTATGACCTTGAGGAAGGTATTTGGCATACTCTTACTGGCCATCTCAATACAGATTATCAAAAATAATTTATAAAGAGAAAAGCATTAGTTTTTTTTAATAACGTTGATTATTTAAATATGAAAACCCGGAGCGCTCGCTTCGGGTTTTTTATTTAGATATGCAGATATCTGTTGCCTGTGGCTCCCAGCGCCGCTTCTTTTACAGCTTCCGAATAGGTTGGGTGTGGATGGGAAATCCTGGCCATATCCTCTGCAGATGCCCTGAATTCAAGCAGAGCAACAGCCTCCATGATCAAGTCAGCAGCTCGCGCTCCTACCATGTGCACACCCAGCAATTCGTCAGTATCCTTATGGGCTATAACCTTTATCATACCATCCAAGTCCATACTTGCACGTGAACGACCCAGGGCCTTCATAGGGAACTTCCCGGTTTTGTAGGGTATGGCCGCTTCCTTGCATTGCTCCTCCGTTTTTCCTACGGCTGCCAATTCAGGCCATGTGTAGACGACTCCCGGAATCAACTCGTAATTGATATGGGGTTTTTGACCAGCCATATGCTCTGCTACATAAACTCCCTCTTCTTCAGCTTTATGGGCCAACATAGCCCCCCTTATGACATCACCAATAGCATATACACCTTCAGCGGTTGTCTGCATGTGTTCATTAACCGGTATACGCCCTTTACCGTCCTTTTCAATACCTATATTCTCAAGTCCAAGATTGTCTGTATATGGCCGGCGTCCTATAGCAATCAGACAGTAATCGGCTTTGATCTCAAACTTATCTTCCGAACCCTTCTTTGCGTATTCTACAGTGACGGACCGGCTCGTCGCCGAAACACCCTGGACGGCATGACCCAAATGAAATGTGATACCCAGTTTTTTCAAGGATCTTCTCATTTCCTTTGCGGCATCTTTGTCCATTCCTGGCAGGATAGTATCCTGGAATTCAATCACCTCAACTTCGGTACCCAACCTGGCAAAAACAGAACCCATCTCCAATCCGATAACACCTGCGCCTACAACAATCATCCTTTTGGGGATGCTTGTAATATTAAGAGCTTCTGTAGAACTGATTACTCTTTTCTTGTCGTAATTGAACATAGCCGGGGTTATTGGCTTGGAACCCGTTGCTATGATAGCCTTATCATACTCAATGGTTTTTTTGTCATCGCCATTGTTTATCTCAATCTTTCCTTTCTCTGCAAAACTGCCGTGCCCATGGATGACGTCGATCTTGTTTTTCTTCATCAGAAAGGACACCCCATCATTGGTTTGTTGGACCACACTGTTCTTTCTGGTGACCATTTGCTTCAAGTCGGCTTTCAGATCATTGAGCTGCACCCCATGCTCTTCAAAGTTACTTTTAGCATTATGATAGTGCTCTGTAGAATCCAATAACGCCTTCGAAGGAATACATCCCACATTAAGGCATGTACCGCCCAGTACGCTGTAGCGCTCAATGATGGCTGTTTTAAATCCCAACTGAGCAGCCCTTATAGCCGCCACATATCCGCCGGGGCCTGAACCCACGACAACAACATCATACTTCATCTGGTCTAGTTATCTTTTTTGTTCGAATTATTACCCTTGTTGTTCCGGTTCCTGTTAGATTTATTACGTCTGGATTTACCTTGAGGTTTTTTATTTTCATCAGTATTTGATGAAGCCTTGTTTTTATTTGTTTGAGGCTTACGATTATTGCCAGGTTTGCGTTTGTTTCTCCTGCTTTTTCTGCGTCGTTTGACATCAGGCAATTCAATTTCACCGGTTACATCAGCGAAATCAAGTTCTATATTTTCATCAAATTCATCCGAGTCTGTAACCTGAACAGGCGCCTCTTCAAGGCTTGCCAGATCCTCGATCTTCTTGCCTTTTTTATTCATTTCGAGGAGCATCTTTACTTTCTCCTTAGAAATGGCAACAAGTGGTCCTTTGAAATTTTCTTTCTGTATCGAATAGTACATGATGCCTTTAAAGATATCGGTCTTTATAAGCTGGGCTTTGCCGCCTTCAAGCTTCAAAACATCCGCTTTATCCGGAAAATCACCCAAAGCGTCAATATAGGTGTCCAATTCATAATTCAGACAACATTTAAGTCTTCCACACTGCCCAGTGAGCTTGGTTTGATTGATGGCCAGATTCTGGTACCGCGCTGCTGTTGTCGTGACGGTTTCAAAATTGGACTTCCAGGTAGAACAACATAATTCCCTGCCGCAGGTCCCTATGCCTCCAATAATAGAAGATTCCTGGCGCGAGCCAATTTGCTTCATTTCGATTTTAACTTTGAATTCCTTGGCATACAATCTTACCAGTTCCCTGAAATCAACCCTGCCTTCGGCAGTATAATAGAAGGTCGCTTTCCGCTTATCACCCTGATACTCGACATCGCCAACTTTCATTTCGAGGCCAAGTGTTCTGGCTATCGCCCTGGCACGGATCATGGCTTTCTTTTCGAGTGCCCTTGCTTCAGCCAACTTTTCAAGATCTCTCGCATTGGCAATACGAATCACCTTATAGATAATGCTTTCTTCGGCCTTGCCTTTCTTTTTCATTTGAAGCCTTACCAGGTCCCCCGATAGAGATACCCTGCCGATATCATAGCCATTGGATGATTCCACAACAACCATATCACCGGTTATAGCTTCGGTGTGTTCAGGGTTAATGAAAAACTTCTTATGATTGCCTTTTTTGAAGGATACCTCTACCATGCGGTATTCCATCGGATCGTGAATATCCAGTGTGGAAAGCCAGTCGAAAGTATTCTTCTTATTGCAACTGCCACTTGAGCAGTGGCCTTTATTTCCGCATCCCTGAGGGACTCCGTTTTTTGTTACTGAACACGATGCACATCCCATCTCTTCTGTATTTATAATAGAGGCCATGAAACATCTCACATATGTGAGTCAACTGCGGCCGGAGACGTTGTTTTAATGTATATAGAATGCAATTTGCATGCCTTTGATATCTTAAAAATTGATATTCAAGGCCTTACTAAGATAAAATCTTCTACAAAATCGTCAATATCAGGCAAATTTATTCACTTCTGCCCTTAAAATCTCATTTATTTTAAGGCTCATATCCATCAATATGATCTTTATAGACAGATTTCTGTCTATATACGCCAGATTTTTATTGATCAGCTTTTGCAACGCACATGTCTTGTCCAGGTCAAGGATTTTCTGGAGTTTCAAAACAACATTCCGCTCTGTCGTCGACAATCTCGTATTGTCGGAACTTTGCATCTGAAAGGCCATCAGGTACTCTCTCAAAAAGTGGAGCATATACCTGAAAAATGCCTTAAGTGTTTCCCGCTCAAATGCATTCAGGTCCGTCACAATTGACAAAAGCTCGTCGGGATCCGCTTTGTAACATTTCCTCAACCAATCCAACATATCTGCCGAATAATTCATGCTGTTGTGTCTGGCCAACTCTATTGCCTTCCTCATATTGCCATCCGCCAGGAAGCAGAATTCTTTCAATTCCTTTTGATCAATATCAAAATCCCTTTCAAGCAGACCTTCAATTTCTGAATCTGTATAGGCCGGCAATTTCAAAATTTGACAACGGGATTGTATGGTATTCAGAATCGCATTATGATTTTGGCTGATCAGAATTATAAGGGTATCGCCCGTAGGCTCTTCGATGAGCTTCAGCAGACGATTGCCCTCTTTGGCCAGGCTTTCGGCATGCCATATAATCTGGATTTTGTATTTGCCTTCATAAGTCTTAAGGCCGAGGTTATGGATAATCTCATTACATTCAGCCACATTGATATTAAAAGTCTTGTTGAGCCCGTTGATCTGATCAAGCCAGTCAGAAATGGTGCCATGGATATTTGTCTTCAGGAAATGACGCCATTCATCCATAAATTGCTTGCTGGTCGTTTCCTCCCTTTTAAACTTCTCGTGTTTAATAACAGGAAAAGCAAAATGCACATCGGGGTGACTGAAATTATCCATTTTGATGCAAGACTTACATTTTCCGCAATAACTGCCCAATTCCCCTTCTGTACATTGAAGCATCTTGGCCCACTCCACAGCCGCACGTAATTGGCCTGTACCCTCCTGACCTAAAAGCAATAGGGCATGAGGAACACGATCATCCTCGGTGATATGCGAGAAATATTTCATGATATCAGAGTAGCTGCCCAGCATCAATAATTGAATTTTAGCATCATATTAAAAATCCGAAAATATGAAAATTAAATTTCTAAAGCGTTGTGGATCGGGCCAGAATAATTAAATCCTAAGGCATTAAAACATTAAGTTTACATCTCGGTTTTAATAGTAAGACATACAGGAAAAATGAGAATATCAATATGCCGATGGGCCCATTTCAATGCTGCGCACAAACTCCATGTTGAAGATTGGTCAATGCAGAAAAACCATGATATATTCGGAAAGTGCGCCAATCCAAATTATCATGGCCACAATTATGAACTGGAAGTGACTCTTACAGGAGAAATAGACCCTGTGACCGGTTATGTATATGATCTTGGTGAGCTGAAAAAGATAATCACCCAAAAGGTAGAAGATCGTTATGATCACAAGAACCTGAATCTGGATTGTCCTGAATTCAAAGACAAACAACCAACAGCAGAGAACATTTGCGTTGAAATCTACAATATTCTTAGAACAAATATTGGCGACCACCTGGATATCAGCGTTCGTCTATGGGAGACGCCTAGAAACAGTGTCATTTATCCCCCCATCAGCTAATAACTGAGCTAAAGTTCGTATTCACTGCCTAAAGCTGGAATTTCAATATCTTCGAAACCCACTCCCTTCAGGTATTCACGAAATGCCACTTGCGTATCGTATTCTCCATGGACAAGGAACAGCTTTTTAAGGGATTTTTGATTGGATATAAAATTCAGCATCTCCTTCCTGTCCCCATGAGCAGAAAATGAGTCCATCGTTTTGACCGTGGCCTTCACCTTCTTCACCTTTCCAAACAGTTTTATTTCTTCAATACCGGCCTTCAACATGCCTCCAGGTGTGTCGGGCGTGCAATAACCTACTATCAAGAAGGTAGCATCCTCTCTTTCTATATTATTAAATAAATGGTGCCTTACCCTTCCGGCGTGCATCATGCCACTCGAGCTTATAATTATCTGCGCTTCATTGGATGCATTCAAAGCCTTTGAATCTTCAACTTCCCGAATGTAGTGGAGGGTATTAAATCCAAATGGATTGGGATCCTTAAGCATGTATTCATTGAGATTATTATCATAACATTCGGGATGCATGCCATAGACATGTGTCGCATTAACAGCCAGGGGGCTATCGACATAGACAGGAATTTTTGGCAGCAAGCCTGCCGTCTCCAGCTTATCGAGCATGTATACAATCTCCTGGGTACGGCCAATACTGAATGCGGGTATAATTAGTTTTCCCTTTTTTTCACAACATGCCTCTTTCACAATATCCAGGAAAGTCTGAGATTGTTCCGGAGGAGACTCATGCTCTCGATCACCATAAGTGGATTCACAAATTAGGTAGTCCACTTCAGGCATCTGAATCGGATCCCTCAAAATCGGTCTGTCAGGACGTCCAATATCTCCTGTAAATCCAAAATTTACATAATCTCCCTCATCATTGCTGATTCGCAAGGTGACACTGGCGCTGCCTAGTATATGCCCCTGGTCTCGAAAACACAATTCAACATTTTTGTGAATATGAAACCACTTATTATAGGAATGCCCTTCAAACAGCTCCATTGCGGGTGCCACATCTTCTCTTTTATAGAGCGCTTCCCTAAATTCATTCCTGAACTTCTTACGCTTCTTGCGTAATTTTTGATTATACCAATCCACATCTCTTTCCTGAATATGTGCTGAATCCAAAAGCATAATGGTACAAAGACTACGCGTAGCATGGGTGGAATGTATTTTACCTCGAAAACCGTCCTTCACCAGTTTGGGTATGCGTCCACTATGATCAATGTGGGCGTGAGAGAGAATCATGCAGTCAATGGATGCCGGGTCATAATACCAGGTATTATTCATTTCCCAAGTAAGCTTGCCGCTGCCTTGAACCAGACCGCAATCAAGAAGAATGCTGAAACCGTCATCCAGGGTCAGAAGATGTGAGCTCCCTGTCACGGTTCGTGCTGCGCCGCAAAATTTAACTTTCATAATTATGCTTGGCAGATCAATTTAGAAAAATAAAAATGAAAAATTCCTGAGGCCGTGATTTTATAATTTTTCAAAAGGAAGATACAGTTCGCCCTTGATGATATTCCTTGAGATTACAATCTTTTGTATTTCACTTGTTCCCTCATAAATCTGGGTAATCTTGGCATCACGCAACAATCTTTCAACATGATACTCTTTGACATACCCGTATCCACCATGAACCTGTACAGCCTCACTTGTGACCGATTGCGCAATATCTGATGCATACAGCTTAGCCATAGCAGAAGCCTGGTCATAGGCCATTCCATTATCTTTAAGCCAGGCAGCTCGATACACCATCATCTTAGCCGTTTCTACCTTCACGGACATATCGGCCAACTTGAAGGCAACAGCCTGGTGCCGGTTGATGGTTTTTCCGAAAGCCTCTCTTTCATGAGAATAGGTCACAGCAAGCTCATAAGCTCCCCCAGCGATTCCAAGGGCCTGGGCGGCAATACCGATACGACCGCCATTCAAAACCTTCATAGCAAAATTAAATCCGAAGCCGTCCTCCCCTATGCGATTCGATTTAGGCACTTTCACATCCTGGAACATGACAGAGCAGGTATCCGATGAACGGATACCCAATTTGTCTTCCAATTCTCCAGTAGTCACCCCTCCTGAATCCGCATCTACAATGATCGCATTAATGCCTTTATGCCCTTTCTCCGGATCTGTCTGCGCAATAACAATATAAACGCCGGCATGCTTACCGTTAGTAATCCAGTTTTTTGTTCCGTTGATTATATAATGGTCTCCTTTATCTTCTGCTGTTGTACGCTGACTGGTAGCGTCACTTCCAGCTTCCGGCTCTGACAGAAGGAAAGCTCCGATAACTTCACCTGAAGCCAGCTGCGGCAAATACTTCTGTTTCAGCTCCTCAGAAGCATAGGCCTGTATGCCTGAGCAAACGAGTGAATTCTGTACAGACATAGCTACAGAGCAGGAGTTGTCGACTTTAGAAATCTCTTCAATTGCCAAAACATAGGATAAAGTATCCATGCCTGTTCCTCCATATTCAGGCTTCACAAGCATTCCCATAAATCCCAGTTCACCCATCTGCCTGATCTGTTCTGTCGGGTGCTGCTTATGCGTATCTCTATCTATGACACCATTCTTTAATTCGTTCTGGGCAAAGTCCCTTGCCGCGTCTTGAATCATCAACTGTTCTTCATTCAGAATAAAATCCATCTCAAAGTTATTTATAAAGACAATGTTTGCGTGCGTTATGGCAATAATACCCCTTATACAGGTGGAAACACTTTATATATACAAAGTTACTGTCTTCATTGATATAATAGTCAATATCGGGGATGAGCTTTTCAGAAATTCCTAATTTTCTGATAAATAAAAGTTCATCCGCATCAGGATCATAAAAGCCATGATTTATTTCAATAGCTATCCTGCTCAACAGACAGTCAGGGCATAAACAATTTTTTGAAGGCTCTGTTTGACGCAAGCGTGGAAAACTGAAGCACCAGTATCCTGAGTCCATTGTACAGTCAATTTGTCTTTGGCATTCAGGCCAGTTTTTCATACTCCTTGAGTCGGCAGATCAAAAAATAAGGAAAGACGACATGTTCAGAAATTCAGCAATCTCTCTGCCATCAAACTCCTTCTTGATTATCAAGGTGTCGATGCCGTTCTGATCAGAACTTAGAAGTACAGAAACAGAGTCAGCGGTTTTGCAAGCAACTAGAGTGATAATAAAAAAAAAGGAAAAAGGACTGTTTAATAATAATCATCAATTTTTAGCCGAGTCCAAGATATTTAGTTGCTGTATTTCCTAATAATATCAATCATTTCCTCTTCAGGAACACGATGCTCCTGATATTGTGAAATGAGGTCAATAAAATCATTGATCATAGCCCTGGAGAAGCCCAATTTGAATCCATAATGATGAATAATTCCAGTTTCCTCTTCAGTGACACGCTTATCAATTTTCATAAGGAAAAGCAGATAGTAAAGCATCCTCATCCTGTCGTGCTCGGAAGGAGGACTGTTGATTTCAAACTCTGAAGCTTGACGCACCAATCTCTCAAACCTGGTCTGAGAAAGGCCGAGACGCTCTGCCACATTCAACAAATAGGCAAACTCGTTCTCATCAAAGTCTTTATCTGACCTTGATAATAGTACAAGCATTTTAATGAGTTCCTCCGAATTCATCAAGGGTTCTAGTCAATGAGAAGGTGATAGCCTTTTCTAAGATATTTTCGCAAATTCAACCAAAAAGCCATAATCAAATATATGATAATGGGAGATCCAATGGTTACAAAGGAAAGGTAGATGAAGTACAGTCGCACCCTTGAACTTCGTATACCCATTGCCCTTGCTATTGATGAGCATACACCAAATACAGATTTCTCTATAAAATTTCTTATAAGCTCGTGCATCCTAGACTTATTATCCTAAATATAATAAAGCCGAGGCAAACCTGTTCAGGCAGCTTTTAGAAAATAGCGTCTATTGTGCAGCTTTTCCAGCATCAATTTGAGCAAACTCAGCCTCGTGGACCAGTATCTGTTCAATATCACAATTACTCGAAGGATATATTTTCTGGACACATAAGGTCAGCCCTGTGATAGCCATAAAAACTACAATAACGAGGAAAAAATACTCCTTGATTATTAACGAAGGACTGTATTCCAGCTCCTCAACAGGGTGTGAATCGGTCATGGGATCCATAATTTTATATTTTGAGACCTCCAATTTACACTAAATATTTTAGGTATATAATAAATTATAAATATTTTTAATATGAAATTGACACTTAGTCAAGTCCCGGCTTTCTCAATGCAACTTTATTGGAAAGCTTTCCGTTAAGCATAAAAACAGAAAGATGAGCGAAGAGAAAAAACAAAAGAATTCTGTCAATATAGAACTGCCTGAAGAAGTAGCAGAAGGAATCTATTCCAACCTGGCCATTATCTCACATTCTCAGGCTGAATTTGTAGTGGACTTCATACGTATGGTCCCCAATGTTCCAAAAGCCAAAGTGAAAGCGAGAATAATCCTCACCCCACAGCATGCTAAGAGATTGCTTAAAGCCCTTAATGATAATGTAGTGAAATTTGAAAAGCAGTTTGGCCCTATAAGCGACAACCAGGCACCACCCAATTTGCCTCTTAACTTTACGCCGACTGCTCAAGCTTAATATTTAATGGGGCTTCAAAAGAGTGTAGCCTCTCCCCCAGATCTTGACAGGCCTAGGTGCTTGTAGGCCTTATCAGTAGCTTCACGGCCTCGGGGGGTGCGCTGAATATATCCCTCCATGATAAGGAAGGGTTCATGTACTTCTTCAATGGTACCTGCTTCCTCGGCAACTGCCGTAGCTATGGTTGTCAAACCGACAGGTCCTCCCTTGAACTTTTCGATTATAGCTGAGAGTATGCGGTTGTCCATCTCATCCAATCCCCCATCATCAACATTCAGAGCTTTCAATCCATATCGTGCAATTTCAAGATCGACAATGCCATTGCCTTTGACCTGCGCAAAATCCCGGATTCTTCTCAATAGCGCATTCGCTATTCTCGGCGTGCCCCGTGAACGTCCGGCTAATTCTTTGGCCCCATCATCGGTGATTTCAACACCAAGAATACCAGCGCTTCGTTGTATGATGCCTGATAAGGTATCCACATCGTAATAATCAAGATGGCAATTGATTCCGAAACGCGCTCTCAAAGGAGATGTCAAAAGACCCATCCGTGTTGTGGCACCGATTAGTGTAAAGGGATTAAGTTCGATCTGTATACTCCTGGCACTGGGCCCTGAATCAATCATTATATCAATCCTGTAATCTTCCATAGCTGAGTACAGGTATTCCTCTATGACATTATTGAGTCGATGGATCTCATCGATAAAAAGTACATCACCTGGTTCAAGATTGGTAAGTAGTCCGGCAAGATCGCCGGGCTTTTCCAGTACCGGTCCTGAAGTCAGTTTAATTCCGGTATTTAATTCGTTGGCTATGATATGGCTCAGTGTCGTCTTCCCCAAACCAGGAGGACCGTGCAGCAGCACATGATCCAGTGCTTCTTCTCGCTGCTTTGCGGCCTGTATAAAAACATGGAGATTGTCTACGATCTTCCGCTGGCCAGCAAAGTCTTCGAGCAACTTCGGACGAAGAGCTTTTTCCATCTGCCTTTCTTCCGGCGATAAGAAATCTTCTGTTGGGTTTAGTAGAAAATCAGACATATGGCAAAAATACTTAATAATAAAGAAAAGCGCAGAGGCTTTCCATAGAGGAGGCTACTCTATTATATCCTGCATCAATTGATAAAAGTGTACTAGGCATCGATTCATATCTTACATAGCTTTCCAAGAAGTTTAAAGTTGAGCCAGTTCATTTTTTAAATACCAAATGACTATACTATAGGACTGTTTTCATTTATCAAAGGAACAGGATCAAAGATTTTTAAATAGAAGGATGCGGAAACTGTCAGCGGAACAAACCAATGTATCGGAATCTGTGTATTCGATGTATTGCTTTTGGTCCGGGGAGGCAACACTGGGAAAACTGGATGGCGTACTCAAAGACAATCAGAGTATCTTGTTTCTTTTAAATCAGTTTGGCGCAACAATATCCATAAGTCCTCCTGGCTCGGTTTCAACGCTGGCACCCGACTGTATATCCAGTGTAAATCCTTTTGCCGTCTGACCATTTTTTACAGTAATGGTAAATCCTGAAGGAATAATAATGTCCTGGCAATAGTCCGGAAATTCTCCAAGACTCCAATAGGAGGCATTTTGATTCCAGTCACCACTTGCTGGACCTACCCAGGTGTTTGTGCCCGATGTGCAATTACATGGAGCAAAATCAAAATTAGATATCCACGTTGTCCACTGAGTCGTAGGATTATACTCGCCGGTAAACCAAAAACTGTCATCAACCGGATCCACACTCATTGAGGCATAGTCACCGTAACGATTGCTTGAATTGGCGCCTCCACCCGTTGCTAGAAAAATCTCTGGCTCTGTCATCATGCCTAATGCATCACATGAGCGCCTTCCTGTATACTTCAATGATGGATACGAATTTGAACTGCTTATATTAAATGCTAATCCGATATCACCTGCAGCATTTAAGGCTATTGAAGCCATCCATCTGGATTCAGTATCTGGAGAATAGGTGCCTTCCTGATGTATACTCCAGTCGCCGGTCGTTCTCCTAAGTTCATACCATCTTACTCCTGCACGATCTGTTGCATCGACATCAGTTGCATGACACATAACCATTACTTCGTAGGATCCAAAATTCCGATAGTGGATTTTATTCATCAATACTTCGCGCAAAGGATCAAGGGTTATACCACTTCCCTGCTGCGGAATACAGGCAAATGAGGTATATCCACACAGATGCGTATCGAATGGTGAGGTTGCCAGTTCTTCCACAAGGGTCAGCGTCGTATTGGAAGGTGTATTAAAATCAATATCGAATTCAAATATGTCAAGCTGATCCTGAGTCAGAGTAGGGTCCCATGCATCATCAGCCATACGCATAACCAATGCGGGCGATCCCGAGGGAGGCAGTGTACTGCCATCAACATCCACTGGCGTAAGGGCCTGGAAAGCCAGAGTTCCATATGGTGGCACGGTAAACCTCTGGGCAGTCCCTGGGTTACCAGATAACATTTGCGTTCTATCCAGGGCATATACGGCGGGACTGCTTTCATTTGTCGTGACTATGTAAGCATCGCTCCAAATTGAATATTTAGGGTAATCAGGAAAATTTGGAGTATTATAAGAATAGACATACCACGCACCAAGCGGGTCATTGGTTTGGCTGATCATAACAATTAATTTGTTTCCTGCCGATGCAAATTCACTCAACAACCATCGATCTGCAAATTGGTCGTATAATACAATAGGGTCCCCCAACCCACTAATTCCTGTAATTGCGTCCATATACATCTGAGATTGAACAAGGCTGCCACTTCTATCCCATATTTCAAAATAAGCCCCGCCTGGGCCATTGATCATCTGGATGACATGATTTGAACTGACATCCAGACATGGATCTGGTGGATTTAAATTGGCATATCCCATGCCCTCATAATTTAGATTCAAAGCTTTCCGGGGTTTTGACTTTGCATATTTCTTTTGCCAGACAGGGTCTGGACCATTAGGCTTTGCATTTGGATTGATACTATCATTTAAGATCCAGTCATCTTTTGGATGATAGCCTATTTTTTCAGTCCGTACAATATTACCATCGAATGGCGGTGGGACGAAGTTTCGCAACTCTTCTGTCACTTTAACAAACTCACCTCTTATCAGGTCAGGATTGGTATACTGTATTTCCTGGCTATGTACTTTCACAGTAACACAAAGCAACACCGCGGCAAAGCATGTTGATATTAATCTCATAAAGTCAATGATTGAAAAGGAAATTACTAAAAAAATACAATACAGACCGCCAGCAGTACTGCTTAAAGTTTGATGATTTTATAACTTCGGATCTCGATGCCATCATTAATGAGAAGCATTAAAAGTCCATCCGTAACTCCTATATCTGTTGTTTTCAAATTAAAGCTATTAACGCCCTTAGCTATTTGAATACGGTTTTCATATAACTTCTTTCCAGACATATCAAAAATGCTGAATGATGCTTGTCTGCTGTTTTGTGCATTGATTACAATATCAAATTCTTCTGAGAATGGATTTGGAGATATCCTAATCGCTTCAGCCTCCACCTTATTGAAATAGAGACCATTTATGTGGTGAACAAAGTCCTTGTGGTCATATAATTGATTTTTCCAATTATGTGCAAGGGATATGAAATCACTGAGCCTTCCTTCTGCCTTAACCTTGAATACAAGTTCTGCCCCATACCCGGACGACTTGGTTTCATTCTCCAATTCAGAATCAACATATAATATCTTGAGAAGCTTTCTATCTCTAAAAGCCTGGACCATCCCTGTAGATGAACCAATCTTTTCAAACTCCAAGCCTTCTATATTAAAAGCTAACTGAAAGCCGACATAGGATTGTCCGAATTCCTTAGGTCCCAGATTGATTCTCAATTCCTGGCCAGGCTCCAGGTCTTGGTCACCCATGTGAATATCCATATGCCTAGCCTGGCCCACACTCTTTTGTGTATCTATGTGATAATCACCGTTTACATCACCTACCTTGATGGCTTCAAAGTCATAGCTGATATTATTTTCGTAGCGTTCTAATGAATATTCGGATTTGATGTTCCATGGATAGTCAAGGCTCAATTCATTTTTAGAAACATTAAACAACCATGCATTATTGTTCGGCAGACGATCCTCTATGCCTAATATAAGCCTTTGCAATTGTAAGATATCCATTGCTGTAATAGTGCGAGAGCCGTCCGCATCAGCAGCAATATAATCATGGGGTGAATCAAAATTCCTTATTCCCAGTATATGCCTTTGAATATGAATTAAATCCAAGGCTGATACACCAGCAGTATAATTATCTGGCGAAACTGGCTCAAGAATATAATCATCTATATACATAGGGTTAAATGCATATTCGCCCGATCTGTTTGTCTTTGTATCATCGATGCTTATACCGGAAACGGTTTCTTTTATCCTTAATTCAAAATTTTCCAGTGGTTGATTATATACTGATGTCAATGTTCCAGAAACAAGCTGTTTTTTAGTGCTCTTGACGGCACAACTTGCCTGGATGCTCAAGGCATCTATATCCCAAGCTGTAACATTACTATCAACACCTGACAAACAATAAGGCAAGAATTCAAAACTGAAACTTGTCGCTGCATCAACCCTGAAAGCATCTATGTCACTAAATGAGAATATTTCTCTTGTCCATTCCCGATTTGTAGGATTATCAATACTTCTGTAGATTTCCTGCCCATCTCGTAAAACCCTGAGACCATAAAACACAGGATAATTATTGAGTCCACTGTATCCTACAATCCATTGAAATTCTTCCGGTGCCCTTTCATAAAAGTCAATACTGGTTATTTGAATAGCCGAGTCCGGGCTGGGAATCACCTCGATATCAAATATCAGGCTTTTGGGGTCACCGGCTACATAGTCACATGAGTCCAGTGAACTTACGCACATGGCCACTCCTCCATCGAAGCCAGGTGTGCAGGAATGTGCATTAACAGTTGGATCAACACGGTACGCATCGGAGCCTGTAAACTCTCCACATATCAAAGGACTCGGATAATCGGCAACAAGCAGATCGTAATCCACAGACCGGCAGTCCTCAAAGTCATAGCGGACAACAGCGTTTTGCGAGATTACATTGACTACCAGAGTACTGTCACAACCCATTAAGGTCAAGTCTTCCTGGATATATTCTCCAGGTTCAGTAATATTTATTCCTTGTATCTTGAGCGTGTCCCCTTCCGTAATCAGGGTATCGATACTCGTAAAGTAGCTGGGGAACACTTCCAATTCAAATTCGCAAAAACTGTTTTGCTGCTCTCCTGCTGAATCAAACCAACTCAGTTGAACAGTGTAATTGCCCGCTTCCGATGCCAGCAGCTCACTTACCATAGTTTGGTTTACACCGGGTCCAGACCAAAGTATTTCTTCCAGAGGTGGTGAAGATAGATTTGGCGGATCCTGAGAAATAATCAATTCCAGTAGGGTTTGATCTCCGTCACATATCTGACTGTCTCCAATAACCTCACAGGAATACACCGGGTCGTTATAACCTACATCGATGATTATTATACTATCACAATCCTGATCAGTAAGCAGGTTTTGTACATAGCTCCCTTCCTGGCTATATACTTCACCGTTGATCACCAGGCTGTCACCAAAGCCGAGTAAGGTATCAATTTCAACAGTATAACTTGGAAACTCTGTGACTTCTATGCTACAGCTCAATTGATCACAGGTGTCCCCCGCAGCATTGACCCATTGAAAACTGTACACATAATCACCTGCTTCCGTTACGTCAATACTATCAACATCTTCTGCCACAAGCGTATTGGTTGAACTTTCTGTCCAGCGTTGTGATATGATTTGAAAATTACTACCTGCAGGCATTATCTCGTGTATCACGGCAAAGGCGATGGTGTCCCCCTGACAAAGACTTGATGGTCCTTCGATTATACACTCAAGCTGACCCGGCATTATGAATACGGATTCGAAGCTCTGCCTCGTAGAAAACCACCAAGAATTGATCGTATTGAGGTTGCCAAAGCCAACCGCCCCGGGGTCTGTATAATTTGTCCATCCATGGCAAGGCAAGGAACATCCTGCCAATTGCACAGCCGCTTCCCCGGTGCCGGAAGGCACTGAAATATTACTGTCGTCGTAGTACAAGAGTGGGTCCTGACCCTGGGGGCGTACCGCTTCAATCTGGAATCCAGTTGTCATCAGTTCGGCATCATAAATCGGGAAATGATAGATGCCCTGGGCAAATGAAAAATTTACGGGTACTTCAACCTGCATGCCGGAAAGATCATCACCCAAACCATTCCGTCCATCCCATTCAAGACATAATTCCTGTCCTACTTCTGAAGCATCCACATTGGCAGTAATCATCAAATCCGCAGTGCCAGGTGTGAATATATTATCCCTTCCATCAAAGTCCAGGAACAAGTCAATTTGCCCGGCGCGCGTGCTTATAAATTTGATGCAGAAATCTTCTCCGTCACAACTGCTTATTCCTAAAAGGGATATATCCCCGCCTTCGGCCGTCTCACATATATCAATAGGGTCATTGAGAAAGATCGCATATTCAGCCTCGGTCAGATTCATCCTTTCCACACTCCTGCGGTCTTCCACAATATTACCTGTATTCATAGTACCAAAACTGTTGAATGCCACATTGAAAGCAGCCGGTCTGAAGCCACTGCCATCAAAATCAATACGGGTGATGAAAGCAGATTCCTGGTCCTGTGGATCCGGCGCACAGACATAAAACGATCCATTAAATGGGCGATTGGGAAATCCAAAATCATTGATGGCAAAAAGTGCCCAGTTATAGGACCAGACACGTCCTGTCTTTTCTTGTGGCGTGGTCATACTGCAGTCCACAACTGTTATATCCCAATAATCAATAAGAAAAGGATCAGCACTGCTTAAATTTCTGAATTCGATATAATAATCGCCTTCTCCTGTCCATCCACTGGATGTCAAATCCGCAGAGCTGACCATCTGGCCTGTATATCCGGACGGGCCTGCAAGAGCAGCGGGGCCATTAAAGGCTTCAGACCAGTTCGAAATACTGGCTTGCCCTTGGAGGATTGTTACCGGTCCAAAAATTATGTTACCATCCGGATCAAGAATTCGGTACTCAAAGTCCTGAGAAGGCGGATTGGGCGTTGTTCGATTTAAGTGTGCTTCGCTAAAACCAAGATATATGCATTCGGAAGCAGGATCAGAAATATGAATATTAAGACGACTAGTAATGTTGGCATTGTTATACGCACCAAAATTGTTGAACTGGGGATTGGCAATATGTAATGCCGCCACGTCATTGCTTGTAAACCCGTTGATTATTATTGATTGATTTGGCGCCAGTTGCCGCGTACCTTCAGCTGTCAGCACAGATAGGGCAAATAAAGTGATCAGGGCGGTAAGCAAACATGCCTCGCCATGCTGTGCCAAAGATTTCATCTGTCTTGATTTATTGATATATAAATTTAAAAGAATATTTAACCGCATCGAAAACTGCAGACTAAATAATTGAAAAGTTAACTATGATCAGGCTCAAAGGCCTTTTTTACTTATGTTTTGGGCTTTGGAAAGCGCAAAAGGATATTCCATTAAACAGCTTGAAATACAAATACCCTTAGGCTAAATACCTCAAACTTACCCAACCATTTTGGGATACATGTCGTCTTTATATGTGAATCAGCTATGAAAAAGCAAAACACTACTATTATTCTATCTGATAAGACTAAGGACTTATCATCAAGGCCAGGAAGTTGTCAAGAATCTATCTAAGCTTTCAGAATCAGACAACTTTCGGCCTTTTTCATTGAAAGATAAGAAGTAAGCTTATAGCGCAGCGGACATTAGGAAGAGACTTTTTTTTATATCTTGATGTGTCAAATCACAACCTGTGGAACTTAATAAAATTGTCGATGGCTGTAAACGTAATGACAGAAGCTGTCAGGAACAGTTGTACAAGTTTTATTTCAGCGATATGATGATGATGTGCATGCGTTATATTCAAGAGAGGAATAGGGCTGCTGAAGTTGTAAATGATGGGTTCATGAAAGTTTTCATGAATATATCTCAATATGAAAACAAAGGCAGTTTTGAGGGTTGGGTCAGGCGTATTATTTTCAGATGTTTGGCAGATTCCATGAAAAAAGAGAACCGGTATCTCAAATTCATGGTATTTGAAGACCATGACCTTAATACCAGGCATCGCGTTCTTGACAAATTATTTGAAGAGGACATTTTGAAATTAATTGATAAACTACCTCCTGCAAGTGCGGATATTTTTATCCTCTATGCGGTAGAAGGCTATAGTCATAAAGATATTGCTGACATGAAAAAAATCAGTGTCGGTACATCTAAGTGGCATTTGTCTGAAGCTAGGAAAAAACTGCAGGATTTGATAAAAGAAAACTACTCGAGTTTAAATGCTGGGTAAAAATGAATTTGAGCATATGGAACAGGACTTTATCAATGAGTCCTGGAACGCTCTAAGGTATCGACTGGACGAAAAGATGCCTTTATATTCGACTGGGCCTGCCCCCAGGTCAAAATGGCTTGTTTTAGCTCTTTTCTTGAACCTGGCCTGGCTGACTGTCATGTCTTACCTGTATTTTAGAAGTATACCTTATGCACCAGCAACTAGGCACAGCATTGAATACAAGACTAAGTACTTAATCCAAAATCAGCCGACCGCTAAGGCTTTTGCAGGCTCAGACGATCGTGAATCATCAAATCTAGGAATTACTGCAGCACAATTTGGCATACCTGCCAATATTGTTTCCTCTTCCGATGCATTTCAAAATGACCATGCAGCTGTCGAATATGCCAGTCCATCGAATCTGGTGCATGACCAAATTGATAATGCTGAGTTGATATCTTCTGATCTTTACAGTATACAATACAGAATCAGTCACACAACTCCCAGCTTGTATGCGCTGTCAAAACTTAACATCGAAAACAGGAAAGCAATTTCTGCTTTGTCATTCAGCTTAAGCAGCTTTATCAGCAATCTGAATTACACGGGCTATGGCCTTGGTTTTGGCCTCAACTTCCCTGTCAAAGGAAGGATTAATCTGGAAACAGGCATCCACCTTAACTTTATTTCCAAGTCCTACTATTTTCTGCCATTCTTCGAGCGCAGCGTTCCTGATAATTTTAAAGCCAATAGCAACATCAATCTGCAAGATGCCGATACCTTTCACTCAGGCCTTAAGTCCTTCAATCAAGTTGTATTGCCTCTTGCCCTGAGTTACAGCATCAACAGAAGACTTGCATTAAGCACGGGAGTCCGATTCAGGTACACCTACAGCAAAAACATAGATGAGACTCTGCAATCAAAAGCTCAAAGAAAAATTGAAAGGAATAAAAGTGTAGAAGAGACATTTTTTAACGCCTCAAATCTCGGTATTTATTCAGGACTCAGCTACAATGTAACGCCTCATATAAACCTGCGCTTGGATGCTGAGTTGGGCCTTGGTTCCTTGATAAGCAACCAAGCTATCTCAGATCCTTATTTCAGGCCTTATGACCTGAATCTGCTTAATCTTTCAGCTCAATTTAAGTTTTAACAATAGCTGCTCCTATGAGTTAATTGCTTTGATAGTTGCTCACTATGGATTATCTTACTCTGAAAGATATCCTTGAGAAGTATTTCCATAGCCTCGCTAGTGCTTTCCTCTATTGTAGTTTTCAAGCATTCCCCTGATTGCACAAGCACAAAGTGCATCAGCTGAAATTTAAATCGTTTAATCGAATATAAATTAAACAGCAATACCCTGTGATGCATGAAATTAAGATTATTTAACAGGAGGTTTAAGCTATGCTTAAGTGTATCTACCTTAAAGCTTTGAAGAAAGAACGCATCATATGGCTGCACTCCTCATGATGCACACCATACTCAAGTTTGGTTGAGGGGTGTAATAATTCCTTTCCATATTGCATAAAGCCGCGTTTATCATCGGCAGCGCCATAGACCAGTTTCCCTAATCTGGCCCAGTTTATAGCCCCCGCACACATGGGACATGGCTCAAGAGTAACATACATCGTGCATTCTTCAAGGAATTTACTGCCCAGGTAATTCGATGCAGCCGTAATAGCAAGAATTTCAGCATGTGCTGTAATATCTGACAAACTTTCAACCTGGTTATGTGCTTTGGCTATGATGGTATTATTACATACGATTACGGCACCTACAGGAACTTCTGACTCATCAGCTGCCTGGCGTGCTTCCTCGATTGCTTTTTTCATAAAGAACTCATCTGTAAAAACCGATATCATCATTGAGCGTTGAAGGAGTAAATGTATGAATTTCATCAGTACCAGCTTTCAATAAAACAAGAGAATTACTGATACATAGCCTTTGATCTCTCTATTGATTGCTGAAAGAAAAAAAATGTCATAGATTTGCGCATGGATTCTAATAATATTAACCAAAAAAATATCAGGGAGGCCCTCACATTCGATGATGTGCTCCTTGTTCCAGCTCACTCCACTGTTCTCCCAAAAGAAGTTTCTGTTCAAACTCGAGTCACGCGTGACCTGAAAATCAATATACCTATTGTATCCGCTGCCATGGATACGGTAACCGAGTTCAGGCTGGCTATTGCACTGGCGCGATCAGGAGGCATTGGTCTCATCCATAAAAATATGAGTATTGAAGACCAGGCTGACCAGGTACGCAAAGTCAAGAGATCTGAAAGCGGGATGATTATAGATCCTGTTACATTGACAAAATCGGCTTCAGTAGGTGATGCTCTTTCCCTGATGAAGAACTATAAGATCGGAGGTATTCCAATCGTAGACGACAATATGAAACTTATTGGTATCCTTACAAACAGGGATCTGAGATTCGAAAACGATATGAATAAAAGTGTTGAAAGCCTCATAACCACTAAAAACCTGGTCACAGCGCCGCAGGGCACAACACTTATTGAAGCACAGAATATCCTTCAGAAATTCAAAATAGAAAAGCTGCCCGTAGTCGACTCTAACAATATCCTTGTAGGACTCATAACCTATAAAGACATAATGAAAGTCAAAAATTATCCGGATGCAGCCAAGGATACCCACGGCAGACTGATCGTCGGAGCAGCTGTGGGTGTTACCAGTGATACAATGACGCGCCTGGAAGCTCTTGTCAAAGTGGATGTTGATGTAGTAGCTGTAGATACAGCTCATGGCCACTCCCAGGGCGTACTCAATGTGATAAAAGAAATTCGACATAATTTTCCTGATCTCCAGATCATAGGTGGAAATGTAGCTACGGCATCGGCTGCAAAAGCTCTTGCAGATGCAGGCGTTGATGCAGTCAAAGTTGGTGTAGGTCCGGGCAGTATTTGCACAACACGCATCGTTGCCGGTGTAGGTGTACCTCAACTGACAGCTATTATGGACGCCTCCAAAGGACTTGAAGGCACCGGCATCCCGGTCATTGCAGATGGAGGTATCCGCTATACGGGAGACATTGCTAAAGCTATTGTGGCTGGAGCAGATTGCATAATGGCGGGTTCATTATTTGCCGGCACCGAAGAAGCACCTGGTGAAACCATACTTTTCCAGGGAAGAAAATTCAAGGTGTACCGCGGCATGGGTTCTATTGGCGCTATGGAGCATGGATCTAAAGACAGGTATTTCCAGGATGTGGAAGACGACGTCAAAAAGCTGGTGCCAGAAGGCATCGAAGGCCGCGTACCATATAAAGGTACTGTGAATGAGGTCATGGTTCAGTACATGGGGGGGCTCAGAGCAGGTATGGGCTATGTCGGAGCTCCAGATATCAACAGCTTGAAAAATGCTGACTTTGTGAGAATCACAAATTCAGGAATGATGGAGAGCCACCCGCATAATATTACTATTACAAAAGAAGCACCTAACTACACGCGATGATTAATGATTCATTGAATCATTCTATCATTGAAACATTACAGCATTTTAGCATTGTAGCATTCAAACAATGTAGCATTTAAACATTGATATCCTAAATGCCCTCCTGAAGGGATACATGAGCATTTGCCAGCAGGGTTTTGAGGCTGTCCCTATCAGGGGCATGTGCGTAAACCCTCAATACGGGTTCCGTTCCTGATGGTCTGACCATCACCCATTCATCTTCACTGAGAAAGAATTTATAACCATCAAGGTCTTCAGTCCGGATGACATCTCTGCCACCAATTGAGGTAACGCCTCCTGCAGCACATTTGTCCATGATGGCCCACTTTTTTGAATCTTCGATGTGAAGGTCATCACGGTCAAAGCTGAATGGACCTATTTTATCATACAGGTCCTGGATAAGCTGGTTAAGGCTTTTGCCTGACTTGGCCATAAACTCCATGATCAGCAGTCCCATCCAAATTCCGTCTCGCTCATTGATATGGCCTTTGGCGGCAATACCTCCGGACTCTTCACCTCCAAGTAGAACATCTTCTTTGGTCATTATTTCAGCAATATACTTGAATCCAATTTTGGTGGTCTCCACATCCACACCATATTGCTCAGCCAGTTTCAATATCTTGTTTGTCACAGAAAATGTGATGATCAGCTTGCCATCCAGCGTTTTAAACTCCTTGAGATAGTACAGGAGCAAAAGAAGTATGTGATGGCTGTCTACAAATTCTCCTTTATCATTATACAAACCAATCCTGTCCGCATCACCGTCATTTGCCAAACCGAGTTGGATGCTGTCATCCGCTGCTATAAGCGCAGAAAGCTCTTTAAGATTACGGTCTATAGGTTCAGGAGCCTGTCCTTTGAAGGAAGGATTGTAATCGCAATGCAAAAGAGTGGCCTCAGGAAACAATCTCTTGATTACATTCTGACCAGCACCATACATGGCATCGTAAGCCAGCTTAATATTTGCCGATTTAATAAGTTCAAGGTCAAAACACTCCTCGACATGGTCGATATACATTTGTTCAAGGTCGACATATTCAACCAGCCCTTTATCCTCGTAACTGCTTACCGGTGGTAATTTACCCAGTGGATCTTCCGGAATAATCGTCTCGACATCCGCAATATCTGATGGAATGGTCGGCCCCCCATAAGAAGATTTTAATTTGAAGCCGTTGTAGCTTGGCGGGTTATGACTGGCCGTAATGACAACGCCCATGTCAGCATTTAATTTAACGACACCTAATGAAACCATTGGAGTCGAAACAAAATTCATATCTATATAAACCTTGATGCCGAAATTGCAAAACACTTCGGCAGCCGTATTGCTGAACATCGGTCCCCCGAATCGGCAATCATAACCAATAACAACAGCCGACATATTTTTTTGCAACATCCACCTGGCCGTAGCCTCGGAAACCCGTTTTACATTATCAACTGTATAATCCTTGGCAATAATAGCTCGCCATCCGTCGGTTCCGAATTTAATTTGTGTTTGTCCCATAAAGTTTTTCAGTTGTATTTAAGCCCGTGAAAATAATAGTAAAAATTTGACTTTTTTTGATTATCAGCCCTATTTAAAGGCTAGTAAATCTACACTCGAAAGCGATATTCTACCGGACTTTGTCTCACGATGGGTGGATCCAGAATAATTAAAGCGATGTCAAAATCATATTAAAAATAAATATAATATATTACTAATTTAGGGCCATGGATAGTTACAGGCACAAAGGTTTGAGAAAAGCGCTGGTCTCTTCATTGAGACCCAAAGGCATTTATAACGAAGCTGTTCTGGATGCCATGATGAAAGTTCCCAGGCATCTCTTTCTTGACAAAGCTTTTGAAGAATGGGCTTACAAAGACCAGGCCTTCCCCATAAGGGAGGGGCAAACCATTTCTCAGCCATTTACAGTAGCTTTTCAAACGCAATTGCTTGAGCCCGAGAAATCAGAAAAAGTCCTTGAAATAGGCACAGGCTCCGGTTACCAAGCCTGTATATTATACCACTTGTTTAAAAAAGTATATACCATTGAGCGCCTAAAAACATTGTTTGATTCCACGCAGAAACTATTGAAAGATATTGGATATGAAAGGATTCGCAGTCTTTATGGTGATGGATATAAAGGTGCTCCGCGTTTCGCTCCCTTTGATAAGATTCTTGTAACAGCAGGTGCCAGCAGTATTCCCAAAACACTCCTGGAACAGCTCAAAATCGGTGGATACCTGGTAGTCCCGGTTGGACAGGGTGACGATAAAGAAATGCTGCGCATCAAAAAGACTGGTGAAGAAAGCTACGAAAAAGAAAGCTTCGGAATCTTCAGATTTGTGCCATTTAAAAAGGGCACAGTCGATTAAACCATGCCCCTTTATTTTTTCTTAATTAATTAAACACTTATTCACCAGACTCGCTGCCCATATCTGTCTCAGGCTCAGGATCTTTTTTGATGAGGTGCTTGGTTTTCTTAAAGGTCTCCAACACCCTCATGTTGGCTTCATATTCCTTATCAAATTTATCGAAATGCTCCATTCTGATCTGATCAATAATCTTTTCCCTCTTTTGTTGCGCTTTCAGAGGAAGCTTTCTGATTTCGAGGATCATATTATTCTTGAATTCCTGAACTACATCTTTCTTATTTTTCTTAAGGGACATAGTCATAGTCCTGACTCGTGTGATCATGGCTTGTTTCTCATTGGCTACAGCTTTCTCATCTGTTTCTTCAAGAACCTTGTTGAAATTATCGATGTTATCAGCTATTTCTTTTTTATAATCATCGTTTAACTTGGTGAGCTGATCTTCCATCTTTGCCTTCTCGTCTTCCAATGCCTTATCATATTCAGCCAATTCTTCTTCTGTTCCTTCATCATTGAATTCGACAGGTTGTATATTTAATAGGTCACCGAGAAGAGCCCCTTCTTCCTGAGCTGATAGTGGCAGAACCGCTAAAAGTACAACCAAGCAACTAAGCACATTTTTCATAATCAAATATTTTGTGAGTATTGGGTTTCGGGTTGATTAAAGTTGTCCAAATATACTGTGTTTGATTCAGTATTTGAACTGAAAAAACAGCTGGGACACTAAATTATCTATAATAATGAATATTTAGACTCATTATTTTCTACCTAGCAAATGACTTATCAGTCAATTTGTGCAAAAACATCCTTCAACAAGGGACTTGTCCTTTCGGAAACATCAATTCTGATTCTCTGCTCCTTTTTCTCAATCAATGAAAACAAGCCATCCAAAGCCTTATTGTTGACATGATTATCCAACTCCGAATTTACTGCTGATGTGAATGGTAAACTGTTATACTTTTCTACTATCGACTTCCAATAAGTACGTGCATTCACTTCATCTAGTGCATCCTGTATAACCGGCAAAAAAGCTTCGTAAAGCTTTTGCCTTGAACTCGCATCAAGATAACGCGTAGCAGCATCTTCCTTACCAAACAGTATTTTCCTGGCATCTTCGAATGACATGGACGTGATGGCATCGGTAAATATAGGTGTCGCCTTCTTGGCTGCTGATTCCGCAGCGGCATTCATCTTCTCGACGAGGTTCCTTTCTACATCGCTGAATCCCGGAAATATCTTGAGTTTATCCACAACCTTCCTGGCTTCCTCCGGCAGAATAATTTTATAGGGGCTTTCGAGATAGCCGTCTTCAGCAGACAAACGATTGACAGCTTCTTCGACACCCACCTGCAAGGCTTCCTTCAACCCACCTGAAATATCAAGTTCATCACCTCCCAATATTTTTTTTCCCAATTCAGACTTGTTGACCTTATCCAGGAATTTGCCAATTTGGGCATCCGCAGAAAAGCTGATTATCGATAGCCCGAGGAATAAAATGAATGTTCTCATAGTTTATTTTTCAAAACTAAAATACTAAGTCAAAAATTTCAGGCCTTTTGACTTTAAGTTGGATTTAACGCTTTTGCCCGCTGGCAGCCTTTTATCAGATAAATTACATACGGTTGGTTCAATTATTGCATAGTTATTAGATTAAACGTCACCATTGGCATCATCAACAGAAAAGAACGGAATTACTTCCAAACTGAGTCGCGCTCAGATTTCGAGAGCTGCTATTGAAAGGCTTTATATTGCCATGCGACACCTCTTCATACGGGGATCCTATAAGCCGCTGGGAATATCCGGCGAAGCTATTATAAAATCTTTACTGGAGCTGAAGCCCGAAATATATGGAAGTATAGCTGACCGCGAAAAACTTGAACTCAATGGACTGCTGTATGTGTTTCAAAGGCTTCCACAAGGCATCGAAGAATGCACTTTTATAAAACTGATTTCCAGGGAAGGCTACGAAAACTCCCCCAATGAAGCCATAATACCCGCCAAAAGAAGAAGAAACTGCTACAGGATCGATAAAGAGCAGATGTACATTGAAATGACGCGTGGCAGAAGTGATATTTATGATGTCCTCACCCACCTTACCTTCATGTATAATGAAGCTGAAAAAATCAGAAGCAACGCTCTTGACCACAGAGGCCGCTATAAAAGGGACTGGCTTAAACTCGAAGAGATTGTTAAAAAGATAAGGAATAAGGAAGATTTCGATGCTAAAATAGGCTTTACCTATCTAAGCACATTAATAGGGCGTACCTATGCCGAGACAGCAGAAGCCTATATCAAATTTGACGAAGCCGAAAAAGCCAATGATCTGTTTTGGATCGTTTACTGGTTAGGCAAAAAAAGTATAGATGAATTTCTTGAGCAGGCTGACAGGGAAATAAGCTTTTCATCTACCCTCCGTGAAAAAATAGGTCACCATATATTCGGATCCCAATGGGCTCACAGCGTAAAGTCCAGTCTGGAAAAAAATGGCCTTCTCGATAGACCCATTCACATCATAAGCGCCAATCTGCACAGTGTGATGAACAGCTTGTTTGCAGTCGCCGTAGTGGATAAAAAGAAAGACTTTTTTGAAATAGCGGAGAGCCTGTCTCTTGATGAAAGAGGAGCACTGCGGAAAAAGGTGGAAAAATTTGCCTACTCAAGAGGTATGACCACTGTAGCAGACGATTATGGTGTGAATATCGGATGTCAAATATTCGATTGCGCCCAAATTGAAAAAGATATGCTCCCCCAGGAACTTTCCGAATGTTTTGGCAAGAGGAAACTAGGCAACGAGGTACTGATAGTCTTCGATTATGCTTTTGGAGAACAGGCTTATGAATTGATGGATGAACTGCTCAAGCCCTTTGAGAAAGCTGACGAGCGAATACCTATCAATATTCAATCCATAAATATTATGGGCAAGGCCGGCATCCTGGAGGGTAAAAATGGCGATATCATGGTACCTGATGCTCACATATTTGAAGGCAGTGCAGACAATTATCCATTTGACAATAGATTTGATGCATCTTGTTTTGAAAACAGTGGATTGAAGGTGTACAGCGGGCCCATGATTACTGTTTTGGGCACCTCTCTTCAAAACAAAGATATCTTACGCTATTTTCTGAAGTCATCATGGCACTGCATAGGGCTTGAAATGGAAGGTGCACATTATCAGAAAGCAATACAAGCTGCATCGCGTATACGAAAAAGTGTTAATGAAAAAGTTCAGCTCAGATATGCCTATTACGCATCTGACAACCCTCTGGAAACAGGTTCAACTCTTGCATCAGGCGGCTTGGGTATTGGCGGTGTCAAACCCACCTATCTGATAACACTGTCTATGCTGAAAAGTATTTTTGAGCAGGAAATAATCTAAGCGCTACTCACACTGAATTCTTCTAACCTTCGGTTCATTATTTTAAACCATAAAGGTGGCACCATCGATATCAGCATGGATGTCGGGTAACCGTATGGCAATTGCGGAGAACTTTGATGGTGCTCGAGCAATTGATATTTCTTGTTGGCCAGGAAATGATGATCCGAATGGCGCGTTAATTCATACAATATAATTCTCCCCAAGTGATGGTTACTATTCCACGAATGCCAGGGCTGCACCCTTTCATACCTTCCGGAATCAAGTCTTTTGCGAAACAAGCCATAGTGTTCAACGTAATTGATGGTCTCAAGAAACAAGAAACTCACAATACCGCTAGCTATGATTATAAGAGCAGCTGTGGTGCTGAAAAAAATAAACAAGGCACTTATATAAATCAGTTGCAGGAATGTATAAATGATCATCCTGTTGTCTAATCTCAATACAGATTTGTTTTCCTGCCCCAATCGCTTGCTTTCTAGCTTCCAGGCATTGACGTATGATCCTACGACGGACCTAATCCAGAATGCATATAATATCTCATTCCTACGCGCAGTGGCCGGATCCTTGTCGGTAGCCACATTCTTATGGTGTCCTAAATTATGTTCCAGGTGAAAATGTGTGTAATGGCATGGTATAAGCAGAAATACAGAACTGTATCTACCCCACCATTCATCTTTATGGCCCAACTCATGAGCTACATTGATGCCGCAGGATGCCAGCAGAGCACCATTGGATAAAAGAAGGCCTGTCAACTCATTTGTTGTATATATGCCATCTGTTACCCTGGTAGACAGTAAAAACAACAAATAAAATACTACTGGAATGTTTAAATAGAGAAGAAATTCAAAGAATAGAGAATCTGCTTTTTTTAATCGAGTCTCTTCATCAAGATTGTTGGTGCTTTGTGTGAGAAATGGCTCCGCTAAAGGAACAATAATAAAAGCAAAAATAACAGCACCATAAGTGAGAATGCCACCCTGCATGACACCAAGGTAGACAAGTATAGGCACAATATAGGCCGCCAGATACCTAAGGTCAGATAATCTCATTGAAGAGGTCTTTGTATAAAAATAACAAATACCTCCATTTTTTTATTAAATCCCACTGCCTGTAATCTATGAACAATCCAAAGTGCTTATCCAAACCTTCAAAGCTAAAGGTGACTGTGGCATCCTTTTATTCAAAGATGTTTTTGTCGATGTGAACCTTGTTACCACCAATAATCAATTTGAATTCTTCTCCTGACACCCATGTGATTTCAAGCATACTCACTTTCTGGTTAAAATTAAACTTGAAAGTTAAGTCACCAGGACCCTATATCATATAACAGCTCATTTGGCTGTCAGACATGGTTTTCAACTAATCATGATTTAATGAAAATATATAACCGTCTAATTATCATATGCTATCTTTCCGTTTTGTAAAATACTTTGCAGTAATAATATCAGATTTTAAAGCCAACAGTAAAACTAAGTTTGGTAAATGTAGTCTCGTTATCTATATTCTGTAGCCTTTTTTGGTCCAAAACCTGGTAAGGAATGTAACCTTCTGTTAGAGTTCTGTATTGATAAGCAACATCAAAATATATTCTGTTAGCCCTGTATCCAAATCCTAGGGAATAGACATTGCTAAAATCAAAAGCATTGTCCACGGCATATGGCGACCCTAATAAACCTACTCCAGCTCTGAGACGGATTCTCTCAAAAGCGATCTCGCCTCCAATATTGAAATTGAAGACAGATTGCAATTGTTGATCGATCTCGGTATTGACCTCTCTTTCAAACTCAGCTTCACTGGGATCATTATTATCCACAGTAAAGTCAAATTGATTGGCTGTATAGTTAAGGTAGTTCGCATCAAAATTTACAAATCCTTTGACGGCGTCCGATTTAAAAAGAGTTCCAACACTCATTGTGAGCCTGGATGGTGTCGTAAGTTTATAGTTAAATCGACCATCCGGCGAACCACTTTCAAATTCCTGGCGCCCTTCCGAGTCTGTAAATGAGTAATTTAAAATGGTAAAGTAATTATCATCCAAGCTGTAATACGTGGGACTCTGATAAGCCAGGCCGAATCGAAGAGTCTTTTCGAGAACATAGCCCAGGCCAATTTTGAAATTAAAGCCCGTTCCAGATGTAGCCAGACGCTCGCCGTACTCAAGTTCATTGAAAAATGGTGTCCTGTCATCCAGGTCTTCTTCACGGTAAATCTTATCCTCTTCAAAACTAATAAACGGTATGCCAATAGCCACACCCAAACTCAAGTCCTTATCAAACTTGCCTGCCCAGGCGATAGATAATTCATTAATACGACCAGACCTGCTCACAGATTGTGATTTATACACATCCTGGATGGTATCGAAATCTGTTTCATATACAAGGTCTCCATCAAAATCAAATAAGGCACCTGTCTCCCAGGCCAGCTGAGATTCAAAGGGATCGAAAAAGTCAGGATCCCTACCATTTGCTCTCTCGGCAAAGCGCTCTGTGATCGAACCCTTACTATATCCTTCATAATTAAAATCCTGATTGTAGTTATTATAATGGGTAAATCCGATAGCCAGATTATTTGTGACAAGGCCAGCTCCTCTTGGACGCGCACTGAACACGATACCCAGGTTTTCAATTCGTGGTTCATTGGCATGTCCTGTACTTACAAATGTGTTATTTTCCAAGGAAGAGTGTGTCTCACCCCCATTAAAGGAAAAGCTGAACATGAGCTCGCTCGTCTTGAATTCAGAAATGCCGGCAGGATTTATTCCTAGGACACCAAAATCACCACCCATGGATCCAAAAGATGAGCCTGTCCCGATTACCCGTGAAGTACCTCCTTGAATCAGGTTTGAATATCTCAAGGCATCTGTTAAAGATTGGCCGGCCAATGAAAGTGAGAGGCATAGTATGGCTATGAGACTGATAAGATTCCGCATATCTGTGGATTTAATCGTTTTAGACAAAAAAAGGGTGGCATTATTCACCACCCTTTTAATATTTATTTATCCTTTTCTTCTAGGTGAAGATCCACCAGACGAAGACCTGCTAGGGCTGCTTGACCTTGATGGGCTTGCCGACCTGCTTGGCATAGTAGGAGAATTACTTCTGCTGTTATACGATCTGCTCGGCGTAGACCTATCAAATCTTGGAGACGATTGTCCCTGGTATCTGCTGTTTGATCGGTGTGTTTCTGATTGCCTGCTCCTTACTGACGGCCTCTCCGTAGACCTGTCAAAACGAGAAGTACTTGCCTCTGACCTTTTTAAATTTTGAGGACTTACAGACATTCTGCTTGGCCTCTGACCTTTTCGGCGAGATACTGACGACTGCCCTCTTTCTCTGCCATCTAGCACTGATGTACGTCCTGGTCTCTCAGACCATCTTGAAACAGCCAGATCATCCTGCCTTACATCCGTTCTTCTTGGCGACCTGCGCACAGTGCTGTTTTTGGCTAGAGCATCAGACCTTAGAGCATTATCCTGTATACGCACAGCGGAACTCAATCTTTCGTTTGATACAACTTCAGCTCGCGGATTGGTCCTGACGCCCTTTACTGAACTGGAAGTAGAACCAGCTCTTCTTGATCCGTAGTAAGATCCTTTAGGATTGCTCTGCTGACTGTAGGTATTTACAACCAAAACATTATTCACATATCCAGGACCATAGCCAAATCCACCTCCATACAATGTTGGGCAATATGGATTCCAACCGCCTCCCCAGCCCCAGGAGCCTGCATACCAGTTATTGTTCCAACCCCAATTATTCCAAACCGGATTCCAATAGCTGTTCCTCCATCCCCAGTTATTCCAGCCCATATTAGCAAATCCTGCATTGAAAAGCGGAGTGCCAAAACCTGCACTAAAATAAGATCCTCCAATTCCACCATATGGACCGAACGGATCCCATGGATCAAAAAACAAACTGTTATAAGCCCAGGAGTTGTAGAATCCTATTCTTACCCAGGGTCGGTGAAACCGCCTGATCCTGGAAGCATAATAATTATCGTAATCTCTCCAATAAGCATATTCGTCATAATCATCATACTCGTCGTCATCGAAATAGGAATTATCTCCATTATCATAGACTTCATCATAATAATAGGAATCGTCCGTATCCGGATCGTAATACAGGTCATCAAATTGTGCCCGTACTGCGCCAGCGATAAGAATGATGCTTAGTACCAGTATGTGATTCAATTTTTTCATAATTACAATTTTATTGTTCTATCCCTTCTTCAGAGCTTCCTAATTCTAATGCCTAAATTATTACAATTGTTTGTTTGAGAGCGTTAAAACACAATTAAATTGGTTGTTAACAATGGTTAAACTTTGTTAAGATGTATCCTTATACACCACTAATAGCAATACAATTATTGACGAAGAGTGGTTCAGTAAAAGGCTTTCTTTTAAGTTCTTTAACACAGAAGCCAATTATCTCTCCAATTTTTTAAAATATAATGAAATTCTAATTCATAACTTTGCCATTTGCATTAATATCAGACAATTCATACAGAAAGTAATTAAGAATGGCTAAGCAAATCACCAAAAGAGAGGAAAATTATTCGCAGTGGTACAATGACATTGTTAAGAAAGCCGGTTTAGCAGACAATTCAGCAGTCAGAGGGTGTATGGTTATAAAACCACTTGGCTATGGTATTTGGGAGAATATGAAGGCCCAGTTGGATAAAATGTTTAAGGACACCGGCCATGTAAATGCCTATTTCCCCTTATTCATTCCAAAAAGCTTTTTAAGCCGCGAAGCCCAGCATGTTGAAGGTTTTGCCAAAGAATGTGCTGTTATCACTCACCACAGGCTGATGAATGATCCTGACGGTAATGGCGTAGTCGTTGATCCATCCGCCAGACTGGAAGAAGAACTGGTTGTAAGGCCAACATCAGAAACCATTATATGGAACACCTACAAAGACTGGATTCAGTCTTACCGTGATCTTCCTTTATTAATCAACCAATGGGCCAATGTGGTGCGCTGGGAAATGCGTACACGCCCATTTTTAAGGACTGCCGAATTTTTATGGCAGGAAGGACATACGGCTCATGCTACCAAAGAAGAGGCAGAACTAGAGGCGGCATTAATCCATGAAGTCTATGCACGCTTCGCTGAAGACTACATGGCTATGCCAGTGATTAAAGGCGCCAAAACAGCCAATGAACGATTTGCGGGTGCAGAAGAAACATACACCATTGAAGCACTGATGCAGGATGGTAAAGCACTTCAGGCAGGTACTTCTCACTTCCTGGGACAAAACTTTGCAAAAGCATTTGATGTCAAATTTGCAGATAATAACAACCAGGAAGAATATGTGTGGGCTACATCCTGGGGGGTATCTACACGGCTTGTTGGAGGACTGGTGATGACCCATTCAGACGACGATGGCCTTGTCATTCCTCCGCGCCTAGCTCCAACACAGGTTGTGATCGTGCCTATTCCTAAACCAACTACAGAAATACTGGAAGTGGCAGAACAGATTGAAAACAGGTTGAAGGCCCTCGGCATCTCCGTCAGAATTGACAGAGACGAGCAGAAAAGGCCGGGCTTCAAATTTGCGCAGTACGAAATGGAAGGCGTACCTGTTCGAATAGGCATCGGCATGCGGGATCTTGCCAATCAGCAAGTCGAGGTGGCGAGAAGGGATACGAAAGAAAAGATGCCTGTTCTTCTGGAAGGCATTGATAAGTACATACAAAAACTCCTGGAAGATATACAGCTCAATCTGTTTGACCGTGCCAAGAAATTCAGAGATGATCATATCACCGAGGTCAAGAATTTTGATGAGTTCAAGTCTGTACTGGAAGAAAAAGGCGGATTTATAAAAGCACACTGGGACGGCACTACAGAGACGGAGTTGAAGATCAAGGAGGAGACCAAAGCTACCATTCGCTGCATTCCAAATGAGGAGCCAGAAAGTCCTGGAAAATGTGTTTACTCCGGTGAGACATCAAGCCGAAAGGTACTTTTTGCCAAAGCATATTAGCCCTTGACATAAAAAAGGGGTTCCTGGCAGAACCCCTCCGAATCTTTTTGGTTACATACCATCATTTCTCAGGTGGTACTGAAGTCGTAACCGAAAGGATCTCATGAAGTAAACTGCCGCTAAAGTAATAAATTTTAGATTTTTATATATATAAAAACTACTTATTAATATTTTTTGAATATGACAATGAGCCCTGATTTCTACCAGAATTTATTGGGGTTCTTGAATATTCAAATAATTAAAACAAGGTCCCAGAATAACAAAATCGACAACATTCAATTGTTCTGCTAGCACAATCAATTAGCATGAGCCATAGCAACATAGCAAAAGCACAGGAGGAACTTAAAAAAACAGGATGCCTCGACATCGAACTTGATCCTGCTCTGAACCTTGAAGAAGAGATAAACAGGCTTAAGAAAGAAAAGAATCAGAAATAATTCAACTGGATAATACGGTATTACGGTTAAAGCATAAAGGTCAATTGGAAAAGCTGGTATTGAATGAAACCCGCGAAACCCAAAGTCCAAGAATTTTTATCGAGCTGAATGAAGATAATAATAGTCTGAAATTACATCACACCAATCACTGGTCTGACGCTATACAGTTCGACTATTTCTTTTCTGGCAGCAAGGGGCAGGAATCAGTATGGACTGCAAGCGTCTAGCAGGAAATTCCAAAATCTGAGCCGCCCTATACAGAGCTTGTAGTTCAGATGAGCGATGACATATTTGGTGCAAACAGTGCCCGCGCCAGTATTATGCTACCCGCCGTTAGACAGCCTTCGAATCTCCCTCTTTACTTTTTGGCACTTATAATTATCTTTGCCAGCGGTTTATCAGGGCTTCGTTTGATATGGAAATGATCCTTCGTTTCAGTCCGAATCATACGAATACTATGATAAATCCGTTATTGTCTTGATAATTGAATTCGTAGTGCAACTAAAGAAATTTTCATTAATACTTCTTATCAGCTTTTTCTGTGGACTGGGCTTCGGTCAACGGGGCTATGAATTAGGGGTCCGTACAGGCTTTTCCCATTACTTCGGAGACCTGAACACCAATTATCAATTAAATGATGCCGGTTTTTCTTTAGGTATTCTTGGGAGAAGAAACCTCAATGAACGTATTTCTTTTGCCGCCGGATTCGATTACGGACGTATTTCTGCCTCTGACCTTGATTCAAACAACAACTTTCAAAGGATGAGAAATCTGGATTTCAAATCCAATATTTTTGATCTGAATGTTGTTATGGAATTCAATTTTTTCCCATACATCCACGGCAGTAACGAAAATTATTATAGCCCATATATTTTCGGAGGACTGTCATTCCTTAAATTTAATCCAACCACTGAATACAATGGCGAATCCTACAGCCTCAGGGATTTGGGTACAGAAGGACAGCAAAATGGTCAGGAGTACGCTCTATTCTCCTCCGCATTTGTATTCGGCATCGGTTTTAAATGGGATATCAACAGGGACTGGAGTCTTAACGCATCCCTTTCAGGACGTAATGTCTTCAGCGACTACATTGATGATGTAAGTAGTGAATATCCCGACTTTTTAAGTCTTCAGGCCAGACGGGGAGCCATCGCCGTAGCGCTTTCTGACCGTTCGCCAGATCCAGATTTTGCCCGCATAGGTATGCAAAGAGGCAATGGAAAAAATAATGATGTCATATATTTTATGCAAATTGGATTGATGAGATATTTCGGAGAGCTTCCTTGCCCCTCCATTTCCAAAAGCATCTATTAGATGATACAACATTTTGATATCCAACTTAGCGCCCGGAAACGGGGATATCATATTATTACAAGCGAAATTCTGAATGCCATCGGAAGACTTCCTGAATCAGGAGTTTTATTTCTTTTTATTAAACATACCTCCGCAGCGATTTGCATCAATGAAAATGCAGATCCAGATGTGTTGGCAGATTTCGAGTCCATTTTCAACCATATAGTTCCTGAGCACCTGCCCTTTCTAAAACACACGATCGAAGGACCTGATGATATGCCGGCGCATATCAAAGCGGCAATGATTGGCAGCTCGATTTCTATACCTATTAGAAATGGAAAACTGGACCTGGGGACCTGGCAGGGCATATACCTGTGTGAATTCAGAAACAAGGGTGGATCAAGAAAATTAACAGCGAGTATATACAGCTAGTATGGGAATATTTATTGAAGGTCTTCTTTCTGGAATGCTGCTGGCCGTATCGCTGGGGCCTATTTTTATAGCCCTTACACAGACATCACTCGAAAAAGGGATAAAACCTGGATTGACAGTAGGTTCAGGGATATGGTTTAGCGATATTGCCATTGTTCTCTTACTTTATAATTTCATTTTCAGGATTAAGTCAACAATAGAGAGCGAAGTTTTCATGCTATGGATGGGGCTATCCGGTGCGATAATATTGGGATTGTTTGGTGTGGCTTTACTGATTAAAAAGCCGACACTTAAATATAGTCACCTCAATATCAGCAGATCGGATTATATGGGGTTCTGGCTTAAAGGATTCCTTGTCAATACAATTAACCCATTTACATTTGTATTCTGGATTGGTATAATCTCTACCTATATGATTGGTAGAAATGCCAACGGAGTGGAAATGGGGATCCTGCTTGGAACCATCCTGGCAGTCATCATCATATCTGACACCTTCAAAGTGTTTCTTGCCGACTTTATCCGAAAGTGGCTCAATGAGGCCCATGTCAACCAGCTCAGCAACTTGTCAGGCATCATTCTGATCATTTTCGGCTTATTCCTGGCATGGAAGTCAATATAAAAAAGGGCATCCTGCTGATGCAAAATGCCCTTTAGATGTATTTCAAAATGATTTATTTTTTAATATGGACCAGGTCTTTTTCCTGTTGCAGCATGTCTCTTAAAACTAGGAGAGCTTCTTCAAGGTAAATATCCTTTTTGATCGACTTTATCCATTCTTCATTCCTGGCAACACGCGATTCATCCAGATTAATGTAATCCATATCAACCTCAAGGTTGCGTGCTACAAGGGCTTCAATATCATTTTCATAAATGCCCTCATACTTTTTGGCTTCAGCATCTCTGTCATTTTTAAGCTTGCTGAAACGCTCGTAGTCAAGAGGATAAACGGATTGATCCTGATTTCTTTTTAACCGCTCAGCATTTTCAAGAATCAATTTGAAATTTTCATCCTTGGTAATTCTTTCCTGGCTCATTTGCACAAGACTTTGCTTGTTGGCAACCTGGTAGATGTCCTGTTCAAATTCTACAGAGGGTATCTCTGTCCATTCTACTGCATTATCAAAATCCTTTTCGCCCGTTTCTATGTAATGATAGCTGTCAGGTAGAATTACATCAGGGATAACGCCTTTAAGTTGGGTGGATCCTCCATCAATCCTGTAGAATTTCTGCATGGTGATCTTCAAATTACCCAATGGCTTTATCTCTTCATAATCCCTGTATGCCCTGTCAAGGTCAATAAACCTCTGGACTGTTCCTTTACCAAATGTAGAGTTACTGCCAATGATCACTGCCCTGTTATAATCCTGTAAAGCGGCTGCCAATATTTCAGAAGCCGAAGCACTGAATTGATTGACCAGTACGATGAGCGGTCCTGTGAAGTGTACTTCAGCATCTTCATCTTCGTAGACATACGCTTCTTTTTCTCTTGGCTTAACCTGGACGATAGGACCATCTTCAATAAACAGACCCGTCATATCGATAACATCTCTCAAGGATCCCCCGCCATTGTTTCTGAGGTCAAGAATGATCCCTGGAACATCTTGCTCCTTAAGTTTTTCAATTTCTATCTTGACATCTTTGGCACAGCTGTTTCCATCTTCTTTTTCAAAAGTGCTGTAAAACTTAGGCAGTCGTATATATCCAACATTATTCAGGGACCCCTCAAGATCAAGAATCAGCGAGCGCGCAAATGATTCGTCGATAATAACTTCATCACGCTCGATTTCAATATCTTTCATTGTTCCATCTGCCTTCTTGACGGTAAGGGTAACTCGTGTTCCTTTCTTACCCCTTATTTTCTGCACAACATCATCAAGACGCATACCCATAATATTGAGAGGCTCCTCCCCTTCTTGAGTCACTGCTGTAATTAAATCATCGACCTCAAGTTCTTTACCCTTCCAGGCGGGTCCACCCGGAACAATGGAAACGACTTTTGTCAATTCATCCTGGGTAGAGAGTCTTGCTCCGATACCTTCCAGTTTACCTCCCATCTGAATATCAAAGTCCTCCTTGGACTTAGGTGTCATATAATCTGAATGGGGATCGTAGGTATGTGTGATGGCGTTAATGTATGATTCAAAGTAATCGGACCTTCTCAGTTTTCCTAGATTATCAAATAAGTTTTTATAAGACTTCTTGATGGCTTCAATCACTTCTGCTTCAAGTTCTTCACGGGATTTTAGCTCGGGTTTTTCAAGACTTTCCTCTTGACTGGATTCAAACTCTTCTATTTTTTTATCCTGGCTTTCGATTTTTGACTTCAACCTGACATTAAAATCATACTTGATTATTTTTTTCCAAAGTAAACGCAGGTCTTCTTCATCCTTTGCAAAGTTTCTCTTATCGACGTCCATCTCCAGGTTTTCAGCACTGATTTCTGAAAGATCAGAATCTATAATTTCATAGAATATATTTTCAGCCCGTTCGCGTGCGTGGTTTATAATTGTTTCGGCTTCATTAAAAAAATCGAAGGTCCGGCTGCTTACCTGTTCGTCAAGACTTTTTTTGTATTTATTTAGGTAGTTGACTTCGTCCTGGATGTAAAACCTCTTCCCAGAATCCATCAGCTTGATGCAATTATCAAATGCCATCGCTGAAAACTCATCATCCAGTTTTACAGGATCAAGATGCAGGGCATCAAGATAATTTATGACAGCATTAAGAATAAGCCTTTCTTTGGCAGGGTTTATTCCCGGCACAACAGCACTTATAAGCAATCCCGATGATACGATAAGCGTTAAAAGCAGTCCCTTCAATTTCATACGCGTGATTAGATTTTCCAGGTTTTAAAATATTTTCAGATCAATTTATCCCTATGCATCAGCCTATACTGACGATTTTAATCTCTACCCTTTGATTTTTCTTTCTTCCCTCTTCAGTTGCATTCGAAGCGATAGGCTTCCTTTTGCCATAGCCCTTGTAGCTTATGCGTTCTTCAACAATGCCTTTTGCAATCAGGTAATCCGCAACAGCCTTAGCTCTTGCTGTTGAAAGTTGGTTGCAATAATCATGCGAAGGTATATTGTTGGTATGTCCGCCAATTTCCACAATGATATCTTCATTGTTTTTAAGGAAATCATAAAGCTCGTTCAGAACCTCGAAAGATTCAAAATCGATCGCACTTGTATCGGCTTCAAAAAAGAGCTGATCTATCGGAATATTCTGGCCTTTTACAATATTTTCTCTCTCAAGCGCCAGAATTTTGTCTTTTTGAGGCCTTTCATAGACAATAGTATCGACCTTTAAATCTTTACTGCCCCTGTTGAATACCGTCTGATTTCTCTTCTTCGCTTTGTGGGCAGGCATCACAAGCATTTTCTTTTCAGGCTTGTCTACTTTATTGGCTACATATAACTCGACGTCATCTTCACAGTCGATAAGCTTGAAATCAGATGCGCCATCAATAAGAATATGTCCATTGTAAGGAAATAAAACAGGTGTTTTGTAGAATGCTTCTATCCTTATATATCTATAGGTATCTGAGGGTTCTATCTTGAAGTTGTACTCTCTCCATTCGGCATGATCTACAGGAGGGGACTCCATAAGCAATTCAGATTGACCGCAATATCCATTGCCTCCCCACAACCTGAATACGGTGGGTGTAGTGAAGTTTTTCTCTCCATTCTTGTTGGCAACCTGGCTGATATAGGTTTCAGACCTAGACAGGGAAACACTGAAGCTGTAACACCTTCCTTCTTGCAGCGGCATAGCCAGTCTCTGGGACAGGGACTCATAGGTTTCACTCTCCCTGACCACCATACCTAAATAAGTTCTGCCCTGGGCAGAGCCTTGTGTATTCTGCCAAAACGCCGTATCGCGATTCACGCCTTGGTGGATATCAGGAGGACTTTCATTGGGAAATTCAATGCGTCCGCAATCAAACCAACCGTCTATAGGATCGTAAATATCCGTTCTGCCAAAATGAGGTCTGTCTTCAAAACCGCCATTGACAATTTTAACATCCTGAGCTTTTAAAAAATACAGATTGATAAAAAGCAGTAAAAACAAAGTGATTTTCGTCTTCATAGATCTACACTGTACACATATTCACAATTTAAATAAAGGAAAACTTAGAATAAATGTTTCTTTCCGACGCTTTATTATAGAAATATTAACGGTTTATGTCTACGAACACAAATAAATCCATTTAATCGGCAACACTTTGAGACTCTTTATATGTCTATATTTATAAATCGTGTTATGAATAGACTCCGCATTTCCATCTTCCTTATCCTCAATATCATTTGTTTGGCATCCTGTTCAAATGAAAATGTATGTTTGAATATCGCTATCGATTCTAGTCTTGAATTTTAGGAGTCGGATCGGTTTTGTGTGGACCAGGCTCTTGAGTTCAGCATTGAGCAAATCATCGACCAGCGTTGCTCCGGCGATGTAGCATGTATTTGGGAGGGTGAGTTGGTCTTCTACCTGAGAATTTTTCAGTCTCATCAAGATTAGTTCTATCAATGGCATGAAAAGCTGGAAAACCAGCCACATCCAGTAACGGGTCTGAAGCTGATCGACATTGAACATTTTTTCGATGACAGCTGTGAAGCCATGACGCCCATTTAAGAAATTCGATTCAGGGCTAAAACTCGTTTAGAGTAGAAAGTCTGGCTTAACTGGATTTCAGTTTTTTCTTCAGTGCAAACAATTCATCCCTGTATTGGGCAGCTGTTATAAAATCCAGTTCTTTAGCGGCCTTTTTCATCTTGGATTCCGTTTCGCTGATCAGAGCTTCAATCTGGTCACGATTCATATAACCAATAACTGGATCGGCTGCTATATCATGTTCTTCTGGTTCTATGTATGCTTTTGAGCTGACACCACGGATATCCAGAACTGATTTCTGAGCCAAAATTTCTTCCTTGGTCTTTGAAATTGTTCTCGGCGTAATACCATGCTTTTTATTAAAGGCCATTTGGACGGCTCTCCTCCTGTTCGTCTCATCGATGGTATCCTGCATGGACGAGGTTATTTCATCCGCATAGAAAATGACAATGCCATTGGCATTCCGTGCAGCCCTTCCTGCAGTTTGTGTCAGAGAGCGCTGATTCCGAAGGAAGCCCTCCTTATCTGCATCTATCACCGCGACAAGGGATACTTCCGGGAGATCGAGCCCTTCTCGAAGCAAGTTGACACCCACCAAAACATCAAATCCTCCCAGGCGTAAATCCCTTATGATTTCAACCCTGTCGAGGGTATCCACTTCAGAATGTATATACCTCACCTTTATATTCAGCTTGACCAGGTATTTGCTAAGCTCCTCTGCCATTCTCTTGGTAAGCGTTGTTACCAGAACCCTTTCTTCCCTGTCAATCCGTTTGTTTATTTCTTCAAGCAAATCATCGATCTGGTTCAGACTTGGTCTCACCTCGATTGGCGGATCAAGCAATCCTGTAGGTCTTACTATCTGCTCTACCACCAGCCCTTCTGTTTGCTCCAATTCGTATTCACCTGGTGTTGCGCTTACATAAATAACCTGGTTTGTGATTTCTTCAAACTCATTGAAATTAAGTGGCCTGTTATCAAGAGCCGAAGGCAGCCTGAATCCAAAATTCACCAGGTTAAGTTTTCGAGCCCTGTCACCACCCCACATACCTCGTACTTGCGGAAGGGTTACGTGAGATTCATCGATCACCATCAGGTAGTCTTCCGGAAAATAATCCAGCAGACAGAAAGGTCGTGTTCCCTGTTTTCGGCCGTCAAAAAATCGTGAATAGTTTTCAATGCCATTGCAATAGCCCAGTTCGCGCATCATTTCAAGATCAAAAGTCACGCGCTCGCGAATACGCTTGGCTTCAATAAATCGACCTTCCGCTTCAAAAAACTTTTCATGCGCTGTCAACTCATCCTCTATCTCACGGATGATACTGTTAAATCGATCTTTGGGAGCTACATACAGGTTGGCAGGAAAGACAGCAGCATGATCCAGGGATATAATGCGCTTTCCGGTCTCGATTTCAAGTGACTCTATATTTTCTATTTCATCACCAAAAAAAGTAACCCTGTAGCCGTAATCAAGATATGGGAGGTTAATATCAACGGTATCCCCTTTTACGCGAAAGGTCCCCCTCTTAAAATCAGCTACCGTCCTGGAATACAGCGAGTCCACAAGTTTGTGAAGAAATTGATTTCGTGAAATACGCATACCCTTTTCAAGCCTGATAATACTTGACTTGTAATCTTCAGGATTTCCCATACCGAAAATGCACGATACCGACGCTACAATAATTACATCCCTACGGCCTGACAATAATGAGGTCGTGGCCCTGAGTCTTAATTTGTCAACCTGTTCATTGATGGACAAATCTTTTTCAATATAGGTGTCGCTATGGGATATGTAAGCTTCCGGCTGGTAGTAATCGTAATAGGACACAAAGTACTCTACCGCATTATCCGGAAAAAACTCCTGCAGCTCGGCATACAGTTGCGCCGTAAGTGTTTTGTTATGCGTAAGTACTAATGTAGGCCTGTCAACCCGATTGATAACATTGGCAATGGTGAATGTCTTACCCGAACCGGTGACCCCCAGAAGTACCTGCGCGGATTCACCACCTTCCAGCCCAGCCACCAACTGATCAATAGCTTGGGGTTGGTCTCCGGTAGGTTCATATTTTGACGTCAGCTTAAATGACATTATTTCTCTCGATTCACATTGAATAAAACTTACAATCTAAGCAATTAGAAGACATAGCTCAAATAATCTTGTTCAAATAGAGACACACATTTATATAATATACATTAGATTAAGGGTGTGAATGTAAACGTGCCTATGAGAATAGTCCTAGCCATATTACTGTGTTTTTACGTAAGCATTTCCTGGTCTCAGTTTGAAGGCCACTACTGGTCACATCAATTTGGTTCCAAGGGACTTCTATTAAACGGCGCAGTCATATCATCTTCTGATGATGAAACCAATATATTCTATAACCCGGGTGCCATAGGTCTGGATTCAGACCTGGGATTTAGTTTCAGTTTTCTTTCTCCAAGCTATTCCAATTACCGCCTGGAAAATTTCGTAGGCAACAACAATGATGTTACCGATGAAGGCTTTGGCTTTAGCCCGGGCTTCCTGGCCGTGAGATACAAACCTTTTAAAACGGAAAAACTGACAATCGGCGTAGCTTCCTTCGAACGTTTCAAAACCAGCATAAATTTCAATCAGCGTGCTGTTTCATCAATCAACGAAACCGGTGGGTTTATACTGAGGGCAGATATTGATGTTGCTCAACACAGATCAGAAAACTGGTATGGCTTTGCTGTATCCTATAATATAACCAACAATGTGGGAATAGGTATTTCTCAATTCTCTGTGTGGGGTGGCCAGGACCTGGAATTCAATTTACGCAAAGAGGTCTTCCCGAGCTTTGATGTAAATACCGTGCAATCCTCCTGGAGACATGATTTCAGCTATTCCCTGAATTATTACGGAGGCTTTATATCCAAAATTGGAACTTCTTTTGCAACCGATGAATTCAATATCGGATTGACTTTCACCAGTCCGATGTACAATACCGTTCAACGCTCTTTAGATTACGCCATCGATGATCAAAAAATAATCCAGTCCGGAGAGGCAGCTGAGGTCTTTTCAAACCGAAATAAAAAAGATTTGATCAATTATAAAACACCGGCATCCTTCGGTATAGGTTTAGAATGGCATATGAATGCCACATGTCTTTCCATTTCGGCCGAACATTTCAGGCCTGTAGACCGCTACCTGATTGGGCGTGACAGTGATGACCCATTTGACGGTACTTCTTTAAATCCGGAGTTACTCGACTTGGAGCTCTACACTGAATTATCAGCAGTCACGAATTTTGCTTTTGGAGTACAATTTATCAAGAATGAAAATGTGACATGGCTCGCAGGATTCAGAACAGATCTTTCTCCCGAAATGACTTTAAGCAGTGACGAGGCCCAATACCTGAGGACAACCCCTGACATTTTTCACCTGTCTGGCGGAGGCTCCTTCAGGGCTAAACAATCAAATTTCGCTATCGGAATTGATGTCGCGTACGGCGCTGGAAAAGAGGGCCGGCAACTTGCCAATTTTGAAGATGTCACCTCTGAAAACCTTTTTAGTTTCGAGGGGGACAATGTTGTGGATAGCCGGTTTATGTCAGTTAGCCTATTCCTCACCTACGACTTTATCTTTCAATCATTTACCCGAAACCAATAATACAATCTTGCGTTAGCTTGGTATGTCTTATTTGAATTACAGGATTTACGGAGAGCATGGCGACTATGTAATAATATTACATGGGCTGCTGGGTATGCTGGATAACTGGCACAGCTTTGCAAAGGCACTATCAGAAAATTATAGGGTCATATGCATCGATCAGCGTAATCACGGTCGATCTTTTAAATCGGTGGAATTCACCTACGAGCTGCTTGCCACAGATCTTGCCGCGTTTTTAGATCAACAGAATATCTTGGAAGCTCACTTAATTGGGCATTCCATGGGCGGAAAAACGGTGATGCATTTCCTGGATTTATTTCCAGAAAAATCACTTAAGAGTATCATTGTAGATATAGGGGCGAAAGCCTACAAAGGTGGACATGAAGATATTTTCAAAGCGCTTTTGGCTATTGATATTAATAAGGTCAGTTCAAGAAAGGAGGTTCAGGATAGCCTAATGGTATCCATTAATGATCTGGGTGTGGTTCTCTTTTTGATGAAAAACCTGAGTCGTAACCCTGAAGGTTATTACGAATGGAAAGCCAATATTAAAGCACTGTATACGAACTATCCAAATATCATAAAAGCAATTGATGTCAATGCTCCTGTCAATAGTGATATTCTTTTTGTGAAGGGCGGCAAGTCAAAATACATCCGGGAAGAAGACAAAGAGTCCCTGTTAGATATTTTTCCTTTTGCAAAGTTCGAAACTATAAAAAATGCTGGCCATTGGGTACATGCCGACAGTAAGGACGAACTATTGAATATTGTCAGGCAATACCTGAACTGATGAAAAGCCTATTTTTGTTTACAATAATTCTTTGCAATTACGTTTAATTCCTAAAGTAAGCCAATGCATTTTAAGATTATATTGATATCCATAGTAGCCCTCCTGGGTGTTTCTGCGACAAGCATACAACAAGACAAGCTCTACGAAATTTCTAAAAATATTGAAATCTTCATCAATGTCTATAAAGAACTTAATGCGAATTATGTCGATGACCTGGATCCTAATCAACTGATGCGTGTCGGCCTGGATGCTATGGTTGCTTCACTTGATCCATACACAAATTATATATCTGAATCCCAGGTGGCCAGTTACATGATCAATACAGAAGGCCGCTATGAAGGCATCGGAGCCATAGTCGAAAAAATAGGTGATTATGTAACTATCGTGGAGCCCTACGAAGGAAGCCCTGTACTTGAAGTCGGCCTAAAGGCAGGAGATATGATTATAGGTATTGAAGGTCAGTCGACTCTTGGCAAATCACGCGAAGAAGTTACCTCTTTTTACAGAGGGGTGCCAGGCACTAAAGTCAGGTTAAAGATTCAAACACCTAAAGGTGAAATCAAAGATGTAGATGTTGAACGATCTGAGGTGAGCACTCCCAATGTACCCTATTCCGGTTTTGTCAGCGAAGATATAGGCTACATTGCATTATCCGTGTTTACGGCTGATGCTTCAAAAAACATCAAAAAAGCACTCAAAGACCTAAAAGAAGAAAACAGTAATATCAAAGGACTTATCCTGGACCTAAGAGACAATGGAGGTGGATTGCTCAGGGAAGCCATCAATATATCAAACATCTTCATCCCTAAAGACAAGGAAGTGGTCAGCGTTAAATCCAAAGTCAGGGAAAGGGATGAAACCTACAGGACCATGACAACGCCCGATGATACTGAAATTCCTTTGGTCATTTTGATAAATAAAAATTCTGCCTCGGCATCTGAAATTGTATCCGGCGTCATCCAGGATTATGACCGGGGTGTTTTAATGGGCCAACGCAGCTACGGCAAAGGGCTTGTTCAGAATACAAGGGAGGTAGGATACAATTCTAGAATTAAGTTGACCACCTCTAAATACTATATCCCTAGTGGTCGCTGTATTCAAAGTGTTATGTACGAAGATGGGGAGCCTGTTGACATTCCCGATGACAAGAGGTCTAAGTTTAAAACTTCCAATGGGCGGATTGTCCTGGATGGCGGAGGTATCTCTCCGGATGTCAAACTTGATCTTCCTCAATCCTCAGAGCTTCTTTCCGCTTTGAAAAAGGACTATATGATTTTTATGTTTACCAATGCCTATATAGAAAATGTTGATACCAGCATGGCCAACAATGAAATCGTGTTTGATGAATTTAATACCTTCATCAGCTTTTTAGAAGATCAGAAATTCTCATATGAAACCGAAGCTGAAGAACTACTCAATGAATTACGTTCCCAGATAAGAGCGGTAGATGTTTCTAAACTGGATCAACAACTCAAAATCATTGACCAAAGCCTTAATCAAATGAAGATGACGGCCTATGAAGCCAATAAGTCTGCTATCATTGATGCCATTGAAATAGAAATTGCTACTCGATTGGCCTATCAAAGAGGCAAGGCATTTCAGCGGCTTAAAAACGATGCAGAGATTGACGAGGCTGTTAAACTTCTGAATGATCCAGCCAGATATCAATCCATCTTAATGGCAAAATAAGCACGCAAAGTTGACCGATACCTTCATCTTAAATCTAGAAACCTCTGCCAAAGATTGCAGTATCGCATTGGGTAAAAACGGTGAATGCCTGGGAACGCGTAAGTCCAAGGGTGAATGGAAACATTCTAGGGAAATCACTTTACTCATCGAACAGACAATCAAAGATGCAGGATTGAAATTCGATCAGCTTTCTGCTGTGGCTGTAAGCAGTGGTCCGGGGTCTTATACAGGATTGAGGGTCGGTACATCGGCAGCGAAGGCTATGGCCTTTGCCCTGGAAATACCCTTACTTGCTGTAGAAACCCTCAAACTCATAGCTGCACCATACCATAAACAAGCATTGGAAGAAAAAAGCATTATAATTCCAGTCATAGATGCACGGCGTGATGAAGTCTACTATCAGCTTTATGATGCCGAATTAAACGCGCTTAATAATGCGTCTAACCTGGTCTTGAAGTCTGATAGCCTCGAAGAATTAGCCTGCAAAAAGAACATTGTTTGTGGTGATGCTGCTGTTAAAGCGGAGAGGATTATGGGATCAACTGCCTTTTCATATGAAGATTCGAGACCTGATGCCTACTGGATGTGTTCTTTGTCGCAAGACCGGTTGGATAATAATTACATAGAGGATACCGCCTATTTCAGGCCATTCTACCTTAAGTCCCCCAATATAACCAAGTCGAAAAAAGCGCCTTTTTAGCAACTATTCTACAAATAGATGAGTTTATTTAGTCATAAGTCATTGATTTTCAATGACATTAACAAGCTGTCTTCATTTTGGTACAGTTTTGGTAATAATGCTAAACGTATTAAATCAACTTTATTAAAACTTACCTATGAGAAATAAGAAGAACGAAACTGTTACCCTGAAAAAAGGTGCTAGTGATATACAGTTGGACTATGCTGACCTCAGGAAAGCGGTATTGGTCCTCAGGGCTGTTAATCATAAGTTGAGACAACGAATCATTGATTTGTTGGATTCCAGCCAGACCATGACTGTAACTGACATTTATATCAAATTGAGATTGGAACAATCTGTTGCATCTCAGCATCTGGCTATCCTGAGAAGAGCTGGAGTAGTGATCACCGAAAGGCAGGGTAAGTTTATTTATTATTCTTTGGATAAAGACAGATTAAACCAAATTTCCAAACTAGTTGAGGATTTGGCAGGGTAATATATCTTAACAGGGTAATATTTCTCTGGTAAAAGTTGTTAGTCATAATCAGATTAACAACTTTTTTTATATGTATACCAGTCACATATAGTGATTAACAGTTTAAAAAAACCTTTAATATTATTTTTTTTCTTCATTCTGTTTTTACATCTTTGTAATAAGGGTCTATAATAAATAAGAAAACTAAGTAAACTAATGAAGAAGACTAAGGTTAGCTTTGATCATCAGAAGCTACAGTATTCCACCGTTTTGATGAAAGCTTTAGCACACCCTCTCCGATTAAAAATCCTGGAATATATTGATATGAAAGGCGTTATAAACGTCAACAAGATTTACAATACCTTGCAAATCGAACAATCCGTCACATCACAGCATTTGCGTTTGTTGAGATTGGCCGGTGTTGTCAATGCCAGGAAAGAAGGTAAATATGTACATTATAATATCAATTATGATGTGCTGTCAAAAGCTGAGAGAGCGGTAAACCGTTTCCTGGGAAAAGCTTGATTTCTTTAATCTAGAAATTATCTTTTGCTATATCTTCAATAGCTATAGCCATTTCCAGCTTTTTTCTCTTTACCCGAATTTAGGAAATACGATCTGTAAAATATCAGGATCAAGGCAACGCCTATAGATATTGCCGAGTCTGCAATATTGAATACTGGTTTGAAGAAAGCAAATCTGTCTCCACCAAAAAATGGTATCCACGATGGTAGATGGGTGTCTATCATCGGGAAATAAAACATATCCACCACAGACCCCTGTAAAAAGCCGGCATACCCGCCTGCCTCTGGTAAAAACTCTGCAATACCGCAATGGTAGCAGGACTCTGAAAACACAAGACCATAAAACATACTGTCGATGATATTCCCAACTGCACCAGCAATAATGAGTGCAAAGCTGAATTGCAAACCGAAGGATTCATTGGTTTTCATAAGCATCCTGAGAAAATAGATCAGGAAAAGCACCATCACAATACGAAAGATGCTGAGGATGTACTTGCCTGTTTCTCCACCAAAGCTAAGTCCAAAGGCCATTCCTTCATTTTCTACAAAATGGATTTTAGCCCAACTCGCACCAAGGATGTCAAATCCTCCGCCTATGGTATAATTCATCTTAATATATATCTTGAGCCATTGATCCAGAAAAAGTATCAATACGATAATTATTATAAGTAGATTCGATCTCTTCAATAATACAGGATTATGGCTCCCTATACTCTGGGAGCTTGTTTTTGTTTCGCCTCTATACTTAGCGTAGCATGTGGAACAGCTTTAAGTCTGGCTTTTGATATCAGTTTGCCGGTTTCCCTGCATATGCCATATACCTTGTTACTGATCCGCATTTTAGCATTATTAAGATGCTGTATCAACTTGGTCTGGCGTGATGCCATTTGTTGTAAACGCGTTGACTCGATTGTGCCCTGACCATCATCAAGGCCTTTTACCTTGGTGCCGTCATTTTCTGCCAGCTCCTTGATCTGGTTCAGATAGTAGTTTAGCTCTTCTTCTGCCTTGGCGAGTTTTTGGTCGATAATGGCCTCAAACTCCTTGAGTTCATCATCGGAATACCTTGTTTTCTCTTCCATAGAATTCCCGTTTTAATGGACTACTAATGAAATATAAATTGATCGTGCTCTCAGCATAAATAATTCTGAGGCCAAAGATAAACGCTTTTACAAATTCCTTGAATAAGAAATTCTAAGCGCCCTCAACTCACTACTCAAGTGGTATAAAACCGCCATTGCCCCATATATATTACATTTTCAATACAAGAATTGCGAAAATTTAGTTTCCATAGTGACAGCCCGCATAATTGCCAAGCTGTCCTAATATCCTTGCAATGCAGAATTGGGAACCAAAAAAATAGCCAGTATAGGTATCAGGTTATTGATGGCATGAATAAGCACACAATGAAATATGCCATTGCGCACCCTCACATAAGCAAGGAAAAGGCCTACAACAAATTGTGGAAACACAAGGATAGGGGTGCTATACCATTCAAGCTCACCCCCAAAATTAAAAATGTGTATAAAGGCGAATAGTGCAGCACTGAAATAAACGATGTATGGGAAATACACCAGGTACTGCATCAGCAAGAGATTTCTGAGTTCACTTTGAAAACTGATCAGGAGAAAAACCGCAATCGCAATCAAGGAAATCGGTAATGCAAGATACCAGTGCAATACGCCTCCGAAAGCATTGACCAATGGAATGACAGCCAATAACATTGGCACACCCAGGAGGAATAAAAGGGGCTTGGTTATATAGTAACGGAAAATAAATTCCTCTACAATAGGCGCGATGATGACCGCAATCAAAAGTATCTGCCACTTATCAAATTGGTCAAGCAAAACATTCATCTTATGCTGATCGGTATCAAAGCCAATAAGATTAAACAACAGACCAGCAATGATAATTTCAGCAAAAAAAACGATGAAGAACAAGGAAATGAGATGTGCTATCCTCTCTGGATGATCCCTTCGAAAATCAATCCTTGGATAAATAAAAAATTGAATAAAATCCCTGATAACCCGTTCCAGAACAATGATTTTATTGCAATATACTATTATAGCTGAGCATGCAAATAGCCTTCACGAAAACTTCTATCATAGGAGCTTTTGATAGACCGGACAGGAATTGATATATTTTAATTTTTAATACGATCTTTACGCCATGCGAAAGATGAAACTGGGAGAATCTTACCTGAATGAACTGAATGATGTCCAAAGGCAGGCAGTCACCAACCTTGATGGGCCTGTCATGGTTATCGCCGGACCAGGCTCGGGCAAAACCCGTGTGCTGACATACCGGATTGCTCATCTGCTGAGGTCTGGTGTCCCCCCATATCAAATATTGGCTCTCACCTTTACAAATAAAGCAGCCCGCGAAATGAAGGAGCGGATTGAAAAAGTTGCAGGACCGGACGCACACAAGGTATGGGCGGGTACATTCCACTCTATTTTTGCAAGGATTCTGAGAGTCGAAGCGCATCGCATAGGCTTTCCCAACGACTTTTCAATCTATGATACCGATGATTCCAAAAGTCTGATTAAAGAGATCATTAAATCCATGAATCTGGATTCAAAGGCTTACAATGTAGGTGCTGTCAGAGCACGCATTTCTGGGGCCAAGTCAAATCTGATCACACCAAAAATGTATGGTGTAAATGCCGAGTTGATGGAACAGGATAAGATGAACAGACGGCCCATGATCTACAAGGTTTATGATAAATATGTAGCTCGCTGTCAACGTTCAGGCGCTATGGATTTTGATGACCTCTTGCTTCAGATGTTCAGGCTGCTGTATCAAAACCCCGACCAGGTACGCGAAAAATACCAGCGCCAGTTTTCCTATCTCATGGTCGACGAGTTTCAGGACACCAACTTCCTTCAGTACGAGATCCTCAAACTCATGTCAATATATAATGGAAGCCCCAACAACATCTGCATTGTTGGAGATGATGCCCAGTCGATCTATTCTTTCCGGGGTGCCACCATAGAAAATATTCTCCAGTTTGAACATGATTTCCCTGAAGTTCAAACCTTCAAGCTCGAACAAAATTACAGGTCGACACATCATATCGTACAAGCCGCCAATGATGTCATCACATACAATAAAAAACAGATCAAAAAAGAGATCTGGACAGACAGGATAGAAGGCAATAAAATAAAACTTCTAAAGGCGATGTCCGATACGGAAGAAGGGCGGATAGTAGCCAATGCCATCATAGAACAAAAAAACAGATTCTCCCTGGCTAACAGCGATATAGCTATCCTCTACCGGATCAATGCGCAATCCAGAGTTTTTGAAGAGCACCTGCGTCGCTTCAATATAGCTTACAGGATTTACGGAGGTCTGTCATTCTATCAGCGGAAGGAAGTCAAAGACGTGCTGGCATACCTTAGACTGGCAGTCAATACTCGCGATGATGAAGCGCTTAAAAGAGTGATTAATTATCCCAAGAGAGGGATTGGACAAACAACAATTGCTAAGTTGTCACAGCTGGCTGATGACAATGAAATATCTATGTGGCAGTGCTTGGCACAGATTCATCTGTCAGCACGGGCTAAGACTTCCGTCGGTAAGTTTGTCGATATCATAAAGTCTGCCCAACAGAAAGCCGCTACGGAAGATGCCTACAAAACAGCTCTTCATGTAGTGAAGAAGAGTGGCATAGTCGACCTCCTGAAAGCTGAAAACAGTATGGAGGCACAGAACAGGATTGAAAACATCAATGCCTTGCTTGACGGTATCCAGGAATTTGTCGAAGACGATGTGCTTGATGAAGGGGAAGATATCAACAGACAGGAACGAACACTGGCCAATTTCCTGCAAACCATTTCATTGATGACGGACCAGGATGAAGACAGTACAGATGCAGATTCTGTAACGCTTCTCTCTGTGCATTCAGCGAAAGGCCTGGAATTCAGATCCGTATTTGTTGTAGGGCTGGAAGAAAACCTTTTTCCTTCATACCTTTCTCTTTCTTCACCGGATCAACTCGATGAAGAACGGAGGCTGTTTTACGTAGCTATCACAAGAGCAGAAGAACACCTTTCTCTGAGTTATGCCAACAGCCGCTATCAATATGGTCAGATGCGCTTCAATGATCCAAGCAGATTCCTTGATGAGATTTCAAATGACAATATTGAAAACACGATCAGCCTCAAGAAAAAGGTCGAATTCGGTCCACCAAAAATATTGGGTCGCTTCAAACCTGTCGCAGCAGCCAAGCCAAAAGCCTTAGCTATTGACCCTAAAGATTTTAAACCCGATCCGAGCAGCAGCATAGAGGCAGGGCATAAAGTGCTGCACATGAAATTTGGAGTAGGAGAAGTAAAGTCTATTGACGAACGCAGAGTGGCTACAATCCTCTTCAAAGACCTCGATGACAACGCTGAAAAACGCATAATGCTCAATTATGCGCGCCTGCAAATACTGGACAAATAGCCCAGGTAAAATAATCACAATCGAAAAATGATAGGAGATATTATATTATGATTAATTTTAATAGCATAAGTAATTATACAGGAATTTTGAAAATTCACTGGTAATCAGTTTAATAATCGCTTGATATTCTTTAATAGATTGCAAAAATCTGTTAATATTGCATCACTAAGAAAAAAGGATAATTCCTAAGATTTTATACCCTTTAAAAAAGTTAAAACATAAGTTATGAAATACAGTGTCTTATTATTCTCTCTTATTCTTTTCGCTTCATGCGCAACCAATAAGAAAATAGAAGAAGCCTTGGTCCCCGTGCAGGCTGAACTTGATCTAGCCAACGAGCAATTGGGTGAAGCTGGTGAGAAAATCAATGAGTTGATGGATGAAAACGGCAAATTGAAATCTGACCTTAAAACAAACAGTACAACACTTGACCTTAGAGAAGAGCAAATGTCTGACCTAAGAAGTCAACTGGAAGATGTTAAAGCTCAGAGAGACAAGCAACTTGAGCAAGTTGGTGAATTGACAGTTCTTTCAAAGTCTGCCAATGAGAATATCAACAAAACTTTAGCTCAATTGAAAGGCAAAGATGAATACATTCAAATGCTTCAGGCTGCCAAGTCTAAAGCCGATTCAATCAACCTAGCCTTGGCGGTTAACCTAAAAGGTGCCCTGGCTAATGGCATCGCTGATGAAGATGTTAATGTGCAGGTTGACAAAACAGCAGTTTTCATCAACTTGTCTGATAAGATGCTATACTATAGCGGTAGTTCTAACCTGACTAAGAGAGCTAAAGAAGTTCTTGGAAAAGTAGCTCAGATCATCCAGGACAGACCTGATCTTGAAGTTATGGTTGAAGGTAACACCGATAACGTGCCTATCAGTACCGATGCCGTCCAGGATAACTGGGATTTGAGTGTAAAAAGAGCAACAGCCGTTGTTAGAGTTCTTGTTGATGAGTTCGATGTAGATCCTGCTAGAATTATTGCTGCTGGCAGATCTGAATACAACCCTGTAGCTTCAAACGATGATGCTGAAGGAAGATCTATGAACAGAAGAACAAGAATGATCATTCTGCCTAAATTGGGTCAGTTCTACGATCTTCTTGACCCTACAGCTGTTCCTGAATAATTGAATTAGAAACCGACTAATCATATAAATCGTGCAGTTTTTGACTGCACGGTTTTTTTATGCCCTGGCTGAAGCCTGCAACGAAGATTTCTATTCTGAACAGATAGATGACATATTGAGTTTAATTGGCCATTGAGACAACTACTAGCCCATTCAAGACTTACCAATCATGCTTAGGCTGTTCAACTTAAAATAACACCTATAGCTTAGAAAGCGATTAAAACAATATTTTGATCATCTGGTGCTAAATAATCAGGACATAAAAAAGAGGATACTCCTCGCACGCATATTCTCCTGTTAATACCGAATCTAGTATCGGTCTGATCGATTGATAAGAACAGAGATCAATAACTCTCTCAGCATTTGATAAAAAAGCCGGCCTTTCAGCTTTCGAAAGGCCGGCTTAACTTACTAAATACAAATCATTCTTTTATTTCTTGACGATCCTTACAGGAACGGTATATTTCTTATAATAATCCAACTCACTGGACTTAAGTGTTTTGTAATTCAACACAGACTTGAGTGTCAAATCAAGATTTTCGTTGGACGTTGATAAAACAATAATTTCAGATTTATCATTAAGCATAAAATCGATATAGATCATGCCTTCGTCCAGGTTCTCTATGTCCATACCTTTAAGAAGCTTATAGATTTGTTCATTGACAGAAGCAGGGTCCTTTGCAACCGATTCTACAGCAAATGTGGCTGAAGAAACAAAGGCAAAAAGTATCAGACTCAACAAGCAGGATTTTCGTGTATTCATTTTTCTTTTTTTTGAAGAATTAGTTTCGAATGTTCAGTTTTAAAACGAGAACTTTTCAGGGAGAGTTACAACGATAAGATGAACGGCGGGATTTTTACGTCGAGTATACGCAAAATTCCTACTAAGGAAATAAGTCATGACTTATTGAATAATAGCCTCTAGAAAAATACCCTTAAATCAATCAATAAGACTGGAGATTCAATTTTGCATCTACGTAAAATCTGAAAACCAAATTGTTGAGAATAGGGCATCAGCTAGATAAGCGAGGGCTTATCGTTTGATTTTGGATTCAAATTCGGAGTATTCCTTCAAATGTTTGCTGATATAGTTGCGTACTTCAGTATCATCGACAAAATCAATCAAAGGGTCGATACTTCCCTGGTCATAGCTTTTGAAACTCTCCTCAACACCATTATCGTCATATTGCGTAGTTGGCGCAGAAGCCCAGCTTCCATTCTTTTTCAGATAACGGGTTCCGTTATAATGAAAACAAAACTGGTTGTATTTGTACTTATCGAGGGTTTTACCATGATTGTTGTACCAATAGGATTGAGAAATCGGAATGCTGAAAATATTTTCGGCAAATAAATCCTGACCATTAAGTTGATCATAACCTGCTTTCTTGGCCAGGGAATGGAACAGCAACCTTGAACTGGTCAAATGATTTTTGACGCCACTTTGATGCGTATCATTGTCAAGCCAGAAAATCGGAACTCTCGTACAAGCGTCTGTAACATTGGAAAAATGGTATACCCAGTTCTGGTCTCCAAAATTTTCACCATGATCAGAGGTGAAGACGACGAGATTGTTTTTATCCTCATGTATGGACCGTATAAATTCATCGAGGTCCTGTCTGATCAATTCCCAGCTCTTCCGCTGACGGGACTTCACCTTTTTTAATGCCTTTTGTGGTGGCAATGAATTTTCTTTAGTCAAAAAAGTCTGGTTCACTATATTAAACATAGTCTTTAGCTCCGAGATGTTTTTAAATGGATTGGAGCTTGATAAGCTAAACGCGTGATCTATGTGATACGGAAAATGCGTTTCCATAAGGTTTAAAAACAGGAAAGCCTTTTCATTCTTCTTATCATGTTCGGCCATTATGGTCCGTGCATGATCAAATATGATCTGGTAATACGATCTGAACCACACACTTCCGGCACGGATATCGGAAGACAAACTCTCTTTGATAGCATCCTGGGAGAATAATTTTTTTCGGATTCTACGCTTCCCAAGAAGTACAAAGAGCTGAGATATTTTCAATCCCTTTTGCTCAGCCAGGTCCCAAGTCTTGATCACTTTGTCAAAGCCTTTGTGAAGACCAAATATTTCAGTGGTGGCAATGTTTGAGCTCAGCTGATATGTGCTGTATCCCTGTTGTTTGAGGACCTGCGCCAGCGTCAGGGCACTGTCTTTTAATGCTCGCGTCTGTGTAGTCGCCTTGTGCTCATGAGGCAGGCAGCCTGTAAACAAGCTCGCTGTAGATGGCAGCGTCCAGCAGGCCGGAGAACTGGCATTTAAAAATTGGATAGCATTCTCCTCGAGGTAATTCGCCCCTACCCCATCACCAGAATAAACTGAATCATAACGCAAACTATCTGCAACAATGAAAACAATATGATTAGGCTTGCTTGCCGGAGTATTATCCATCAATTATTCTTAAGCTGAAAATTTTGTCCTTCTATAGGGGGGATTTTTTCTTGTACCCGAATCAAAGGCAAGTTTAAGAAAATTTTATCAGTTTACATTTGGACTTGGCTATGAGCTTGTAATCCTATTTTTTGGTTCAGCTTCCGGATGCCTCAAGGCATACGACAATCTCTCCTTTCGATTGGTTTCTTTCCTCAAGTTGTTTCAGGACTTCCTGAACTGTCCCACGTATGTTTTCTTCATACACTTTTGAAATCTCCCTGCTGATACATATGCGCCGTTCTCCCGCTCCTGCCTCCGACAACTGCTGCAGTAACTTACCAATACGGTGTGGTGATTCGTACATCACTACAGTACACGGCATCTCAAGCAGAGCATTAATCCTGGTCATTCGGCCCTTTTTGTGTGGTAAAAAGCCTTCAAAATAAAAACGATCACATGGCAAGCCACTCATTACAAGAGCCGGCACAAAAGCCGTTGCTCCCGGAAGGCATGTCAACTCTATTTGCTTTTCAATAGCTTCCCGGACCAATAAAAATCCTGGATCCGATATGCCCGGAGTCCCTGCATCACTAACTAGGATAATATTCTTTCCAGCTTCCAATTCATGCATAACCGCAGATAATTTGCCATGTTCGTTGTGTGCATGAAATGAACGCATCGTATTCTTGATGCCGTAATGATTGAGAAGTTTGGCCGTCACTCTCGTGTCTTCAGCCAGGATGATATCGGCCTCGGAGAGCAGCCTGACAGCCCTGTAGCTTATATCTTCTAAATTGCCTATAGGTACCGGAACCAGGTAAAGCATAATTATGACTTAATTTTAATGGCTTTAAAGCCTAAAAATATGTCTTCAAGACAAAAAGTTGGTCTTACCGCCCTTTTGCTGGACAATAAACCTATTAAAAGTATCTTAATTAATACAATTAAGGACTTTACAATACCTTGTGGACGTTAAACAAAATGGATACTGTAAACATTAAACTGTAGCAGTCCTTTTAATCAACTGTATGAATAAATATTTATGCATTCCGATCATCTTTTTTTGTGTGTTTGGCTACAGCCAAACGCCCAGCAATGATGATTGTGTAAGCAGTATCAATATTGCATCTGTAGATAATTACTGTTCTGACGATGCGGAATACTCCAATCTGGGCGGAACAATTGACCCACCATTCAATGATATTTGCTTTATCAACTATCAGAATGCTGTGTGGTTTTCTTTTGTTCCAAGCGAACCGGCCATAATAGTTCGTCTCTTGAGCGGCGGAGCCTTCGGAACATTGGAAGATCCCAAAATGGCTCTTTTTACCGGTGATTGTAATAACCTACAGTATATATCGTGTTCACCGGGCCGTGCGCGCTTCGAAGATGAATTTACCGTATCGGGTTTGACTATAGGTCAACGTTATTATCTATTGGTTGAATCGGGCGTTGGCTTCGAAGGCACATTCAAATTATGCATCAATGATTTTATTGCGCCTCCTTCCCCTGAATCCGATTGCCCTGATGCTGTGATTCTTTGTGACAAATCACCATTCCAGGTTGAGAGCCTTACAACGGCAGGTAATGATGCCACAGAGCTCAATGGCTTCCCTGGTGCTTGCCTGACCAGCGAATTCAATTCGTCCTGGTATAAATGGACATGTGACCAGCCAGGAACACTCAACTTTATACTGACACCCAACAACTACGTACCTGGCTTTGAATCCGATGATATAGACTTCGCCTTGTTTGAATTACCCAATGGACTGGACGACTGCGCCAATAAGGAGCTTATCCGGTGTATGGCTTCTGGCGCCAACGGACAAAATGGGGTGACGGATCCCTTCCCTACCTGGGAAATATGCAACGGACCGACCGGATTATCGCCAACGGATGGAGATTTATCTGAACTCCCCGGCTGTCAGCCCGGCAACAATAATTTTGCTTCGGAAATAGTCATGGAAGCGGGTAAATCGTATGCTTTAGTGGTCATGAACTTCTCTACATCGGGACTGGGATTTTCTATTGAATTTGGCGGGACAGGAACTTTCCTGGGCCCCGAACCAGATTTTGATCTTTTTGCCATTGATGCATTCGAATGCGATAAACGGATAGAGATAACAAATAGCTCACAATCCCTGGCTGACCCTATAATCAACTATGCCTGGAATTTCGGTGTGGGTGCCGAGCCTCAGGTTGCTGCCGGAGAAGGACCTCATACCATAATCTATGAGTCCTTCGGGACCAAATCGATTGCATTGACAGTAGAGACAACCATGGGCTGCATAGTAACCAAGATACTGGATGTCGATGTCGCTGCCTGTTGCATGGATACATCAACACTGGATATCATCGCCAGTGCGACAGACGTTTCATGTTTTGGAGAAGGCGATGGATCAGCTACTGTCAATGGCCTCATGGGAGCGCCAGAATACAACTATAGCCTGAACGGAGGTGAATTTGTTCCCAATAGCCTATTCAACTCTCTTGATCCAGGCACTTACGAACTAACGGTACAGGATATTAAAGGGTGCGAGGTCACAACAACAGTTGTCATAGAAGAACCAGAGCCCATCCTGCCTGATGCAGGTCCGGATATAACCGTAAATCTCGGTTACTCAGGCAACCTCAATGCACAATACAGTCCTGTCAACCCGGGAGACAGTATCTTCTGGACACCGCCGGATGGCTTGAGCTGTACAGATTGCCTCAACCCTGAAGTGGTATCTCCGGGGACAACGACATATGCCTTTACTGTCATAGACGAAAATGGATGCAGCGCCCAGGACTTTGTAACAGTAACCACAGAGATCATACGTGAACTGTATTTTCCAAATGTCATCACACCTACAACTCAAGATGGCAATAGTGTTTTCACACTGGGTCTTGGAAGGCAGGTTGAGCTTGTCGAAGAGCTGAGTATATATGACCGTTGGGGTAACCAGATATTTATCTGTGAAGGTATATCACCTACGGATACAGGAGTGGGTTGGGATGGTCGATTCGGAAGATGTGGTAATACAGACGAACTGGTTGACCCTGGTGTATTTGTCTGGCTGGCAAGAATACGCTTTATTGATGATGAAGTCATCACCTATTCTGGAGATCTAACTGTACTGAAATAATGCGTAGCCTTTTCTTCATATCAAGCATACTCTTTGTCCTAGCCTGTACCAATGAGCCCAAGGAATTAAGGGCTGTATTGCCTAAGCATGATATGAAAATAGAAATCGCTGAAGATGTTACGATCCTTTACAGCGATTCTGCCATCGTACGCGTCAGAATTACAAGCCCTGCTCTGAAGCGTTACGAATCAAGAGGTGAAAATTACGATGAGTTTCCGCAAGGTCTGCTTGTTGAGTTTTTGGATGATCGTAAAAAACCGAAAAGCTGGCTCAAAGCCGATTACGCCATCAGGAAGGAAAACGCAAAAAAAATCTTCGTTGAAGATAATGTGGTGCTCTACAATAAAAGAAACGACCAATTGATGACCAGCGAATTGATCTGGGATGAAAATGCCGAAGAACTGTATACCAGCAAAGCCGTCAAAATTGCGCAACCCGCCCAGGGCGATACCAGCTTCGGATTTGGCTTTAAAGCGGATCAGGAATTCACTCGATTTGAAATTCAACGGCGATTCTCGGCTATCAAAAATGTTGATGAGCTGACCAGCGAATTAAACAAGTGATTTCAAGAATTTTAAGAAATCCGTTAAAAAGCTATTAAATGCCAGCTCCGTAGTAACTTTAACCCATAATCTACCCATCTCCCTAGTGACATAGTTCTACTGAAAAGTTTGGTTTGATTCTAAATTCAAAAACAGCTGATTATGAAAAAACTACTCTACTTTTTTAGCTTACTGGTCTTGATAAGTTCCTGCAAGTCTGTAGAAAAACTTGTAGACAAAGGTCAATATGATGAAGCCATATTTCTTGCTGCCGACCGCCTGTCTGGCAAAAAGCACAAGAAGACTAAACATGTCAAAGCTCTGGAAAGAGCCTTTGAAAAGATCAATGAAAGTGACCTGAGAATAATAGCAAGTTTGAAAGCGAAAGACAATCCTTACTATTGGAAGGATGTGGTATCTATCATTGAAAAAATAGAAAGAAGGCAAAACCGTATTGAATCATTTTTACCATTAATTAGTAAGGATGGTTACCAGGCTAAATTCAAGTTCGTCAGGACAGCAGATATTAAAAATGAAGCATTGGATGGCGCCGCCGGATATCATTACGATCGCTCTTTAGCCTGGATGGACCAGGTCAGATTAGATGGTGATATGTACCTGGCACGAAAAGCTTTTTACGAACTGGAGAAAGTTTCCTTTTACAGGAGAAACTACAGAAATACAGCAAGGCTTTTAGCTGAAGCGCGTGAAGCCGGCATAAGTGACATAGAAATACGTCTGGCCTCAAACAAGATAGAATATCGCGAAGCGGCATGGACAAAGCGAATTTTGTCAGACTTACTGGAGTCGATGCCTTCGCGATTCTGGCAAAGGTTTTACACTACAGATATAGAAAATGATGACTTTACGGCAATAATTCGTATCAAAGACGCCTCTACCAGTCCTGAAAGACAGTATGTAAACAGGCATACCGATACTAAAAAAATCAAGGATGGCTGGGAGTATGTTAAAAAAGCCAATGGTGAAATAAAAACCGATAGTCTTGGTAACAAACTGAAAAGAGATGTTTACAGGAATATACGAGCTCATATCACGGAGGTATTCAGAGAAAAATCGGGATTCATCCGTTCTCAGCTGATCATAAAGGACAGCCGGACAGGGGAGCAGGTCATCAATGAAAAACTCTTTACCGAATCTAAATTCGAGGATGTAGCAGTCAGGTTCAGAGGGGATCGGAGAGCAATATGCGCCAACGATATAGGCAGGCTTAAAGATGTATCACTGCCCTTTCCATCTGACCCTGAAATTCTGGCCAGCGCCACAGAATTGCTGAGTGGTCAATTGGAAGACATACTATCTGATATTAACTTATAAAAAAATAGCCCTCAGCCGAGGGCTATTTTTTTATCTTTCCATGAAAAAGATGAAGGCCCTCTGCGTATTCCTTTTTTATGTAGTGCTCCTCTTTATGGCTTGCAAAGCTGAGCCCAATCAAATGAATAAAGATTTAAGTTCTGATAGATACAATGTAGCCTTCCTGATAATGGATGGTGTATATAATACAGAACTCACCGCTCCGTATGATATATTCCAGCATACACAGTACCGGGATGGTATCAAGGCCATGAATGTTTATACCATTGCTCAAAGCCTGGACCCGGTCAGAAGCTTTGAAGGATTGAAAATATTACCCGATTACAGCTATAAAGGCAATTACCCAAAACCTGATATTTTGGTGGTACCCAGTGCAGAGCACCACCTGGACAGTGACCTTGACAATCATGAAATGATTAATTGGCTGAGAAAGGAAGCCATGGAAGCAGAATATGTTACCTCTCATTGTGATGGAGCCTTCGTACTCGCTAAAGCGGGTTTGCTGAACGGAATAGCATCTACCACATTTCCATCAGATATAGGGGCATACAAACAAATGTTTCCCGCATTGGATGTAAGGGATAGCATACTCTTTGTACATGATGGCAAGTTTATTACCTCCGTGGGTGGTGCCAGGTCTTTTGAGGCAGCTTTATATCTCTGTGAACATCTTTATGGCAAGAAAATTGCCGAACGCCTGGCGGAAGGCTTGGTTATAGACTGGGACCTCCAAACTCTTAATTACCTTAAAATAGAAGATTAAAACCTAAGGTCTTCTATAATAATATCTTCGTACTGTTCAGGGTCAAAGCGAAATGTACCTTCTTCCAGTTTTACATCCTTTTTATGAAAATTCAGGATCATGGTAAAACGACTGCCATCTTTTGCAAAGATCTTGAATCTTTTGACTGCATTGATGTGGTCTTCAACAGTCAACCGCATCTTTGAATATTCTGAATCAGGGTCACGGGGCTTGCATTCGATTTGAGTGATGGCCTTGCCATTTTCATAGCTTTGTTGGAATATCGCAAAGACAAATTCATCGGACTTGTACAAATTGAAAATCGTATTAGGTGACATATACTCGCCATCTTGACCAAAATCCGCATCATTTATTTGTACTTCATTATCGTTTTTAAGATAAAGCCAGACAGTTTCATCATCCGAAATAATAAGTTTATCATCGATATCCAATTCAAATTTCTCACCTGACTGGATGAGGCTTCCCTCTTTCGTCTGGGGAGCTTCTCCTGGGAGTTCAATTTTTAAATCAAAGCTTATGTGATGTGAATTATGAGACTCATAGTCATCCATGATTTTCTCCAGAATATCAAGGGCTTGCTGGTCTGAAAGCTCATTGCTATCCCCAGAAGATTGCCCAATAAGGCCATGGCTCAGGCACAGCATCATACTTAATAGGGGTAATATCTTCATATAAGTCTAAGTTCTACGAAACACAAATTTATGTTTAGTAACAATTTAATTCATTTAAAAGCCTGTTAAATGTCATAGGGCTTATCAGCCAGGAATTCAGCATGGGTTTGAAAACTTGCGGATTCGGCATGCACTTCAAATTCTCTCATAAGGCTTAACCAGGGTTCACTGACATTGTCCATAGACATGGCTGTAATTTGCAGTAAAGGCAATTCACGTTCAGAAACCAGCTCTTCACACTGCCGGCTTTATTCTCCCACAGTAAAGACCCTGGGAAGCGTGTCCAGAGAGCTTGGTTGTAGCTGGACTACTGAAATGACTGAGAACAAAGAGATTAAAGACAGGAAGCTTTCTTTCGGGTTCATAAGATCAATTAAAACGTAAATCCATGCAATATGTACAAAAATTCAGGCCTTTGGTATAAAGAGCTTTCAAATACATACATATTTAAATAATTTCAGATAAGAAATCCAATATATGATAATCGATATAATTGCAGGCATACTTGTGGCAATAGGAATTTACCAGGGCTTTAACCAGGGACTCATCAAAACTGTCTTTGCCGTCTTATCACTTGTAATTGCCATTGTAGCAGCCCTTAAGTTGTCACCTATCCTGATTCGTCTCCTACAGAACAATCTGGATTTCAATCCTGCGGTACTTTTTGTCATTGGGTTTATACTGACATTTATTATTGTCATGGCTCTCATCCGTTTCCTTGGAAAGAAAATAGAATCTGTCTTCAAGGATCTTAATATCACCTTATTCAATAAAATCATGGGAGCTTCTGTCCTCGGTTTGCTCTATGCTGTCATTATCAGCTACGGCTTGCATTTCATGGACAGAATGGATCTGGTCAGCGAACTTCAAAAACAAAGTTCATTAAGTTACCCTTTCCTGGATCCTCTTCCTGAAATGACTGCCAGGACAGGTCATAACCTGAAACCTGTATTCCAGGAGTTCTGGACGGCATTCATGGATACCATGGATGATATTAAAGAACACGGGAATGAAATGACGATGCCTGGTACTGAAGACAAACCCCAGGATTAGACTGCGTTATTTCCGCGAAGGTGCTCAATATAATTAAGCAATTCTGCCTCCGTTGAGAATAGCACATCCCTTGGCTTGCTGCCATTGGATTCGCCAACAATGCCAAGAGCTTCCATCTGGTCCATAATCCTTCCGGCGCGGTTATATCCTAACTGGAGCTTTCTTTGTATCATGGATGTGGATCCATGCTGGTTGGCAACAATCAGTCTTGATGCCTCTTCGAACATAGGATCCAGATCAGACCATTTGAGATTGCTGTCGCCCATCTCACCGTTTTCATCTGCTACTTCCGGCAGGTAAAATGGTTCTGCAAATCCTCTCTGATCGCTGATATGTTTTATGACCTCTTCTACTTCAGGTGTATCAACGAAAGCACATTGCAGTCTGATAATATCACTGCCTACAGATAAGAGCATATCCCCTTTTCCAATCAATTGCTCGGCCCCCTTGTGATCCAGAATAGTTCGCGAATCGATCTGGGAGGTAACCTTGTAAGCAATCCTTGCCGGGAAATTGGCTTTAATCATACCTGTGATAATTTTGACAGATGGCCTTTGAGTGGCGATGATAAGGTGTATACCTATGGCTCTAGCCAGCTGCGCCAGTCGTGCGATCGGCAATTCTATTTCCTTACCTGCTGTCATAATCAGGTCTGCAAACTCATCAACGACAAGAACAATGAATGGAAGGAATCTGTGTCCATCTTTCGGACTTATTTTCCTGTTGATATATTTTTCATTGTATTCCTTTATATTCCTTGCTCTGGCTTTTTTAAGAAGATCATACCGCTCATCCATTTCGATGGTAAGTGAGGTTAAAGTCTTGATCGCCTTCTTGGTATCCGTGATTATCGTCTCCTCCTCCTCTTCAGGTAAGAAGCCAAGAAAATGTTTGTCCAGGTAGCTGTATGGAAACAATTCTACTTTTTTAGGATCAATCATAACCAGTTTGACCTGGGAAGGGTGCTTCTTATACAGCAAAGACATCAATATGGTATTGATACCAACAGATTTACCCTGTCCGGTGGCACCTGCTATGAGAAGGTGCGGCATCTTAGCCAGGTCTGCCACAAAAACTTCATTGGAAATAGTCTTGCCAAGAACGATTGGAAGATCCATTTTGGCATGCTGAAATTTATCTGAACTGGCTACTTCTTTGAATGAAACAATCTGCTTGTTTTTATTAGGCACTTCAATACCAACCGTACCTTTCCCCGGGATAGGTGCAATGATACGGATCCCCAAAGCTGCGAGGCTCAGAGCTATATCATCTTCCAGTTTTTTGATAGAAGATATTTTAACGCCCGGTGCCGGTACAATCTCGTAGAGGGTTACTGTAGGACCAATGGTAGCCCTGATCTTTGTGATTTTTATGTTGTAATTCAGCAGGGTCTTGATAATCTGGTTTTTATTTTCCTCCAGCTCTTCCCTGTTGATAGACTTTTTGTATTCGCTGTAATCTTCAAGCATATCAAAGTCAGGAAAACTATAGTTTGATAGCTCTTTTGTAGGATCATATGGCTCAAAGTCATCCGGATTCTCTTCTTCGACATACAATTTCTCGCTGTCCATATCCGGCACATTACTCTTATTCAAGGTGTTACTACCCCCTGGAGATTGGGATGCTGCAGTTGCTTCAGGCTCCTCCAGCTCAAGTTCAAGCTCTGGTTGCTCATTCTTGTCTGTCTTGGAGGAAGGCTTGGGAGCAGTCTCTTGCTCCTGATCGACTGAGAAGTCCAACATGTTTGAATGGCTTTCCTCAGATTTATCTTCAGCAGGAAAATCACTACTTCCTGCAGTTGTTGGTTGCAATCCTTCTATGTCATCAAATAATAAAGAAGCTGTGGTTTGTTTCTTTTTTGATTTAGTGCTGCTGCCTGCCTTGACAGGAAAAATAGATTCCAGTGTGCCTACAAAATTGAGTCGGGATATGGAATAGTTGCCCAGGTCTGTAGCAAATCGAAGCCGTTCCAACTGCATCATCGGATTGATTATCCAAATGAAGCTTCCACTGATTAATAAAAGCATGAGCAAAACCACACCGATCTGACCAAGAAAGCTTGCCAGATATGAATACATGGCAAAACCCATCACACCTCCCCAACTGAATTCCGAACTTCTGAAAATAAATTCAAGTACCAATGAAAAAAAGCTCATCACAAGAATGGCCTTACAACTTAGATTTATAAAGCTGGCAAATGATCCTTTCAGAACAAGACATAATCCCAATCTGACCAATAGAAATAGACAGACGATAGAACTTAAGCCGAACCCCCAGTAGAAAAACAGATGAGCAGTGTATGCACCAAGTCGTCCAAGCCAATTCTCTACAGTAATATTAGGAGCAAAAAGGAGCTCACTGGACAGCAGGAGAACCTTATCCTGATCAGATTTCCAGGTGAAGAAATACGATATGAATGCAATGCTTAAATAAAGGGCAAGGAAGAAACACAGAATTCCCAATATCTTGAATATACGCTCATCCTTTAAATTGAATGAACCAGTTGATTTTTTCCTAGCGCTTTTTGTTTTTTTCTTAGCCATCAGGATCCGGGATTGAGATTAACAATTACTTTGCGAATATAGACGTATATTTCATATTATAAAAATATATCATATGTTTTTTATTATTAATCAATAAGTATACGCATTATAATATTATACAATATGTAATAATTATTTTTGCCCATCCTGCCTATTATTTTAATTTTGCGCCAAACCCTGAAGAATGAATAAACATAGCATTATGATTGCTGGAGCCGGTGGCATTGGCCACGCTGCAGCTGTAATTCTGAGCAACTACAAAGCAGAAGACCTCGATATATTTATTGGCGATAGATTCCTTGAAAATGCTGAAAAATCAGCTTCGGAAATCAATTCAAAAACGGGCCAATCAGTGTGCAGTCCTTTTCTTTTCCCTGAAGAAGGGGAAAATGATGATCTCTCAAAATTTTTGGAAAGAACAGATGTCATTCTTGATTGCCTGCCCGGCAGTCAGGCGCCAAGATTAGCTGAACTGGCAAAAAAATACAACTGCCATTATGCCAACCTCACCGAATATGTAAGGGAAACGGATATGGTAACTGAAATAGCCGAGTCATGTGACACGGGATTTGTCCTGCAAACCGGCCTGGCACCCGGATACATCAATGTCCTCGCCAATCACCTGTTTCAAAGATTTACAGAGAAATATAAAGTAGATAAAGTAGATACCATTGAGATGAAAGTGGGTGCGCTGTCAAAGCACGCTCCTGAACCGTATTTCTACGCATATACATGGAGTCCTATTGGTGTAGCCACAGAATATGTAAAGCAGGCCATTGTTGTGGATGACTACGAGACCAAATACATACCATCCCTTTCTAAAACGGAAATGATCCTCATCGATGGTGTAGCCTATGAAGACGATTACACTTCGGGAGGTGCCGCTGATCTTCCAAAAGCCTTAGCTGGTAAAACGAAGAATCTCAGGTATAAAACCCTTAGATATCCAGGTCACTATAAATGGGTCAGATCAGTTCTTAAAGAAACACCGGAAGGGGAAGATAAAGTTGCCTTCCTTAACAGAACCATGCAATCACAAATACCAGCCGTCGAAGATGATGTTGTTGTTGTATTTGCATCGGTAAAAGGACAAGACAGTGGCGGGCAGCTTAGATCATTGGAAAAAAGCATTTTTGTCAATCCCTCAAAAATAAATGGTATAAAACTGCGGGCGATACAGACAACCACAGCGGCACCTCTTTGCCAGATGGCACTTATGCTTCTCGAAAACAAACTTAAAGGGCCTGTATTTCAAAGTCAGATACCAGCCCTGGAATTTTTGAATGGGGAGATTGTAAGTTCGGTCTTTGGAGAAATCGATGAATAGTGAGGAGCACTATATCAGTGCTACAAAAAAGTGGATTGCAGAATTCGTAATCGGATTTCATCTATGCCCTTTTGCTAAATCCGTATTCGATAGCGGCTATATACTCTTCAGCCTGGAGCTTTCTGATGATGCACATATGCAATTGATTGCATTTTGGAATACCCTGCAACAACTGGAAAAGAATAAGGATTTCTCCACTTCAATTCTTATCCTTCCAAATGCTCCAGAAGATTTTGAAAGCTACCTTGAGGTATTTGAAAAAGCAGAAAGCCTGCTGGAAGAATCTGGATTGAGCAACACTTTTCAATTAGCTGGCTTCCACCCTGCATATCTTTTTAATGAGGAAAAAATTTCGGCTCCCACTCACTATACAAATCGCTCGCCCTACCCTCTAATTCATATTCTGTATGTGGATGATGTCAGAAGGACAATAAAATCGCATCCTGACATAGCCTCTGTACCCAGTATGAATATCCTTAAGATGAAGGATCTTGGCATTGAGTCTTTGAGTCAATTGCTACAGTCGTACTATAAAATTGATGATTGAATTCAGCGCCTTATCAGGAAGTCCGTGAATTCCTCGGGATTTGATTTGCTGTAATCCAGTTTTTTTACCTCTGCACTGGAAGGCCCGTAATGACACCATTCCATAAAAGCGTTGATGCCTTCAACTGCACCCTCTACAAATATTTCAACGGAGCCGTCACCCAGGTTCTGCACCCATCCCTTAAGGAATAGTTTATCCGCCTTTTTCTTGGTATAATACCTGAACCCGACCCCCTGGACTCTGCCTGTCACTATAATATGGTAAGCGTCCTCATTCATCGCTTGCAGTGTCACGGATGAGTCCGTCGACTGCCGCCTCTATCATTTCGAATACAGCTTGAAAACCACCTTCAAAATACGGGTCAGGCACCGCCCTGTTTTGTCCAGGATGACTGTAGTTGAGCAACAAATTTACTTTTTGCCGGTCAGAATCTTCGCGAGCCAGCTGGACTATATTATTATAATTGGAGCTATCCATAGCAAGGATCAGATCGAATGCATCAAAATCCCTTTGCTTGAATTGCCGTGCTCTCTGATCACTGATGTCAATACCATTTTCGCTGGATGTACTGATAGATCTTGGATCCGGTGCCTCTCCTACATGCCAGCTTCCGGTACCTGCACTATCCACCTGCCAATTCAGGCCCAGGACATGAATTTTATGTTTTAAAATGCCTTCAGCCATTGGAGATCTACAGATATTTCCCAGGCATACCATCAGTATTTTCATTCCAAACTCCTTAATATTTCTAAATGCGTAAGGTTATAGCAGTGTTCAATCAAGTCCTTGTAAATCCGATTTTTGACAAGTAATTCCTTGGTTCCAAATATAATAACATTCTCTCTTGCCCTGGTTAGCGCTACATTCAGTTTACGATCAATACCTTCCGATGATACATTACTTATAGACTCAAGGGCCTGTACCTTGGAAACAGCCAGCGATATAAGAATATGATCTCGCGCTCCCCCCTGATATCGTTCTACCGTATCAATGCTTAGATCCTGTGTTAGCCTGGACCCAAGCCTATTTCTTATAACTGCGATTTGTGAACGGAATGGTGTTATAATACCTATTGAGCCTGGCGTTAATGGCTTATTATTATAATCGTATATTTTCGTCCAGTGATCTATAATAATGGAAACAAGATCGGCTTCCGTTTCATTCGTCTTGTGAGTGAGCGTTTCATCCAGGGGCGTATCCACAAAGATCATCCTGTTTTGGATCAGAATTTGGGATAATCTATCAAAGTCTTTCAATGATAATTCTGAACTCAATCTAGCGATTCCATCAATAATATCCAACTTGCCTTCATAAAACTGAGGACTGACGAATGCAAGGATATCTTTATGCATACGCCCTTGTCGGTCAAGAGCTGCATAAGCCCAATCCCAATTCATGGCGCAGCAGCGCGCATACAGCCTCTCAAATAAGGAATTTGATAAATTCCTAAGTCCTGTTCTATCTGATAATTCCTCATCAGCGACAACACACAAAGCACTATCCTGGACAACAACAGCAGGCAACTGTTTGTGATCACCGATCAGGATAAACTTTTCAAAGCGCGCCAACATCCCGACCAACATAGGCTCAAGAATCTGACTTGCCTCATCAATAATGACCAGATCAAAGTTCTTAATCTTCCCAATCTCTTCACGTCCCTGAAAAGAGCTCACCGTAGATACGAATACGCGGTGAGACTGTAGCAAGGACAGTACTTCCTCCCTGGTGTGAATGCCCTCCATGCGTGCTGATAGAAGCTTGTCGGTAAACTTCTCTGAACAAGAATACCGTGAACCTAGCCTTATATACCGGCCTTCCAATAGCTTGTCAATCGATGCGCAGATTTCATCAACAGCCTTGTTCGTATATGCCAGAAGTAAAATGTTATAATTCGAATTATTGAAATAATGATCCAAAAAGCATCGCAGCATGATGCTTGTCTTTCCTGTTCCCGGCGGACCCCACAGCAAAAAATAATCTTCAGCTGCTATCGCTTTATTGATAACTTCACTTTGGTATGGACTTAATATTGAATTCTCATATCTCTGCAGATTGACTTCTTTTTTACCGGGAGCTTCAAGTCCCAACAAGAGTCTTCTGAAGTCAGGACTTGAGGAGATAAAGCCGAAGAGACCGTGAAACTGTTTAAGAAAACCACTATCCAGAGTGTCCGATTCAATATGCCAGAATTTATATTTCCTGAAAGAATCATGATTCTTCTGACGGGCTCTCAGTCGAACAGTAAGGCCCTCTTGTGAGATGTCGATGATAGTGCATTTAAAAATCTGATGCCTTAATACAGCTCGGTAGGAATTCGTTTCAGGATAGAGCACGGCAATATCACCTTTCCTGAATCTGCTCAGCCGTGAAGACTTTTCTGAAAATTTAAGACTAATGGTCGGATTATCGTTGGCCGCCTCATTGCTTTCAATAACCATATCCGAAAGGATCATGAACTTCTCCTTTTTGTTATCTATGGTGTCAAGCCAAAGTGAGGCAAGCCCGTTATTCGTATATAGACCGTGCTGCCCTTTTTTCGAAAGATGATATTCCCGGTTTATGAAAGAAACAAATTTCCTGTAATACAGTTTTTCGAGATCGGTCAATGCATCGTAAACGGATTTAAAGTGCCTGGCATCCCGAATCAGAAAATTAAAACCCTCAGGAATTTTTTCAGGATCGAGATAGGATAACAGGCTCTTAAGAATGTCATCATTATCTCCTGACAAAATCCATTCAGACAATATAATATCATTCCTTAGATAGAGCGCATTCATCTGCCTGTCGCGAACTCTTGGCGCATATTTAAGATTCCCTTCATCCAGATAGGAATACAATATGTAGTTATTTGATCTTACCTTGCCCTCGTGAACAGACTCCAGCAAGAGATCATATAAGAGGGTTTGAATGAAATGGTTTTCATTGAGTCCGTAACTGTTAGGTCTGAAGAGCTTACCGCTCTTAAGTTCAACAATATCGGACTGCTCATCATCCTGATTAAAATGATAGAGATCCAGTCTACCCTGCAAGCCATATTCACAAGAATAAAAACTGGGTTCAAGAAAAGACCGGTCAGGAGCCATAGCCGTTTCTGGCAATTCATTGCTGACAATGCGGACCAAGTGGGTATAATGTTGTTTAAGCTTCGCAAGAAATCGTCTTAAATCCTCATCATGCATAAGTGCAAAAGAAACTGCCGTAGTGTTGAAAACTTGTTTGACCAACTCATCATAAGGTGTATCAGGCTTGTGGATCAATTCATCAAAAATGTAATTGACTACATTACCCATCAGCAAGTGATGATTGGCTTCCACAGGTATCAACTTGCTTGCTACTGCATTTATAGCATGTGCGTCATTGCCTTGAAAGCATTCAGAAATACTTGTTACGCCAACAAGGAAATCAGGCTCCAGGACAATGCCGGATGCCTCCCAATAAGACTCTTTTTTTCTCAGGTCAATAAGACTCGCTGAAAAGGGTAATTCCAAAAACTGTTTTGCTTTCAGTAATTGCCTTGAAAACTGATCATTATTGACATAGGCCATTTGCTCATGCTGCTCTTCAAACTCTTCAATGAATTTTAGCTGCAATCCATGGTGCTGATGTTCTGAAATATCGATAATATATGCTCTGACCACACGCCGGTATTCCCAGCTCTGGCTTTTATTTTGTTTGAATTCGGGAAGTATTGAATAGGCCTTGGGAATATTGAGTTTGTAAAAATGCCGAAGGTTGTGCCATAAGAGCGTTTTACCAAGCTCCTCCATATCTCTATTTGAAAAGCTGTGATCCTCCCTTTTTTCTGAAAGCCTCCTGAAATAGTGATTTAATCCGGTAAGGGTGCGATTATAATTAAAATGCACTGACGTATAAACCATCCTTGAAAACAGGCTGGCAAAAGCAACATTCCTGTTTTCAGTAATGCACTCGAAGAAAAAGCTGAACAAATGGAGAATCTTTTCCAGCTGTAAATTCCCCCCGTCAGCATTATCTTCCATCTTTAAAAGTGCTGCCTCTATTTCTTTTAGCTTCTGGATATCCACTGATTGAATTATGTCACAATATCAGATATTCATTAATAATAGTAAATAAGCTTAAAAGGAATCCCTAGTTGGCGATTTTTCTGCGATCTTAGACAAGAAGAAAGACCAATTTTATGTGCCAACAAATCTCTTTACACTGAAAGCATGAACATTAAAATTTGAATACAGCAGCAAGAGAATCATTCAAGAATACAATCATTGATGCCGCAGAATATCTCGATACAGCCCCGGAAGACATTCATACTATTGCCGGCATATACATTGATGCAATAAGGCAGGCGCTCTATCGCGTCTTACTGGATAGTAAGAAATCCAAAAGCGTAAATTATATATGGGCAGCTATGAATTCATCCGGTGAAAGAAACAGCTTGAATAAATCTAGCGTTCGCTCGACAGCCTTATCGATGAACCTGGCTACCAGACTTATTCCTGACGTAATAGGCAGGAAGCAATTCAATCAATGGATTGAATCATCAAAAAGTATTGAGCCCTCTAAGAGTTCCGCACTCTTCAAACTCATATTTGCCGACTGCTTCAGGCATTTTATGATTGCGAGAAGTGACCTGAAATTCAATTACAGCTCAATCTTACGCTTCGCACAATATCTTGTTTTTTCAGTGCTGTGTCTCTTGCTTTTAGCCTTTATATTCAATTAATCTTGTGTTATTCTCCATAAGGATCGTCATAAAATATACAATTGTTATTTCTTTATAGTTACTATACACTTAGACACTCATCTATATAAATGAGCCACAAGGTCGAGGTACAATGATAAAATCAGGAATTGGCAGGATTATAACAATGATAGGTTTCATTTTGGTGATGACCGGCCAAATTGCGATTTCCCAGGTACTGGGCCCCGAAATACTCAAAGATAAAGAGCCGGCAGAGATTGATTTTGAATATTCACAGGGTTTTATCATCCTGAATCTGCGCTTCAGCAAAGCATTGCCTTTAAAATTTATCCTGGACACCGGCGCTGAACATGTCATTTTATTTCGCCGCGAGATAACAGACATCTTAGGTATTGAATATGAAAAGCGCATCAATCTGGTAGGTTCCGATCTGGAAAGGGAGGTCTATGCATTTATTTGCCGAAATGTGGCCTTGCAGCTTGAAAAAACTCAAACCGTCAGCAGGGATATAATCGTTTTGGAAGAAGACTTCCTCCATCTCGAAGAGCTCACTGGAGAAGCCATACATGGCATTTTGGGAACCCGCTTTTTCAGGAATCTGATTATGGGAATCGACTATAAAAAAGGCAAGTTGACGCTGCACAGTGCAGACAGTTTTAGGCCACCAACTGAACCGGATTTCAAAAAAATCTCTATTGAAATTGACAAATACAAACCCTATGTCAGAAGCAAGATGAAGCGTGCCGATGGACTTGAACTCGATCTGAAATTATTAATAGATACAGGTGCTGCATTGCCATTCATGCTCTTTGTAGACACCCATCCTTCATTGACCCTGCCGGATTATTTTGTCAAAGGCAATCTGGGAAAAGGACTTGGTGGCGACCTCATGGGCTACCTGAGCAAAATGCGGGAATTACAATTCACTGAACATTTCAGTTTCAATAATATCATTACAAGTTTTCAAAAATTAGACACGCTTATAAATCCTGAGGTTTACAAAGGACGAAACGGCCTGATAGGAAATCCCATTCTTGAGCGATTTCACATTATCCTGGATAATGTCAATGGCATCATGTATCTCAAAGCACGAAAAAATTACAACAAGGATTTTAAATACGATAAAAGCGGTCTCGTCATCTATGCTTTTGGACCTGAACTCAATGACTATTATGTAAAAGAAGTTATCGAAGGTTCACCCGCCTGGAATGCGGGAATCCGATCCGGAGACATGATAAAATCACTCGGAATTTGGCCCATTAATTTCTATTCCCTGAGACACATTCTCAACAAATTAAAAGGGCGAGAAGGCAAAAAGATCAGAATGAAGCTGGAGAGAAATGGACGCAGTTTCAGAACAAACTTAGTTCTAAATGATTTTCTCTCTCCGAAAAAGCTAAAAAAAGCTAAAAATAAATGACACTATACTATTGAAAGTAGTATAAAATAAGCATATCTTTGCAGTCCATTTTTCGGAAGCTAAATAATATGACATGTTTGCGATAGTAGAAATAGCAGGTAAACAAATAAAAGTTGAGGCAGAAAAGGAATACTTTGTCAATCAACTGAATGGAGAAGCCGGTGACAAGCTGAGTTTTGACAATGTACTCTTGGCTGGTGGAGACAAAGAAACCAAAGTTGGAACCCCTTCAATCAAGGGTGCCAAAGTGGATGCCACCATCGTTGAACATGTCAAAGGTGATAAAGTGATCGTTTTCAAGAAGAAAAGAAGAAAAGGATATCGTGTAAAGAACGGACACAGACAACCTTTCACTAAAATCAAGATCGAAAAGATCAAAGCGTAATTAATTTTAGAAAAGAAAATCTCAAACAATGGCTCATAAAAAAGGTGTAGGTAGTACGGATAACGGACGGGACAGTAATAGTAAACGTCTTGGTGTCAAACTATTTGGAGGTCAGGAAGCCAAAGCTGGAAATATCATCATCAGACAGAGAGGAACAAAATTCCATCCAGGTTTGAATGTTTACATGGGTAAAGATTTTACCATCCATGCTGGCGTTGACGGTACTGTAAACTTCCGTAAGAAACGATTGGGCAGAACTTTTGTCAATATCATTCCTAAGGGTGAAGAAGTGACAACTGCACCTGCAGTTAAGAAGACTGTTGCAAAGAAAGCAGAAGCTGCACCTGCAGCTCCTAAAGCTGAAGCCAAAAAGGAAGCTCCTGCAAAAGCAGCTAAAGTTAAAGGAGACGATATGAGAAAAATTGAAGGCATAGGACCTAAAATAGCTGAAAAACTAGCTGAAGCAGGTATCGCCTCTTTCGCTGATCTGGCTAAGTCTGAAGTTTCAAAACTACAGGAAGTTTTGGATGCAGCTGGTTCAAGATACGCATCGCGTAACCCATCAACCTGGCCAATGCAAGCTGATCTTGCTGCTGCAGCCAAATGGGATGAGTTGAAAGATCTTCAAGCCCGAATCGAGAATGGCGTTTTAAAATCCGATGACGCCTCCGGTGATGAAGGATAATTACTACGTGTAAGACTGAATAAAGCAATATATCAAACGCCTGGGATTCTCCCGGGCGTTTTTTTATATGCCGCTCAGAACTGTGGAAATCACCCAACCCTCCTCTTTGTTCTCCAATATCACCTTGTGCCAGTCAGAAAGACTATCCAGAATTTGGACATGCGTTCCGGGGACCAAATCCCGTATAGCTTCAGACCTCGCATCTGCAGCTCCATAAAGCACTTCAGGCAGCATCACAAGGGCATGAGCATCATCGTGGTAGTAAGCGTCTGATGAATAGCCCAGCGCAAGAGCAAATAAAAACAAGCAAAGCAAAGCAAGAGCACGCAGAAAGTCCCTCAGCTTGAGATGACGCTCACGCCCCAACTGCCAGCGATATAGCATATATAGAAAAAGAATGCCTGCAATAAGCTGGATAATAAACCAGCTGACAGGACTTATACTCAAGCTCAGCTTTTTCCAATAGACCGAGAGAAAGAAATCGGGTACTTCAAATATATCAATGCCGGCTTCAATCCGTAAACCTGATAAAGCCCTGTTTATACCCGAGTCATATGGATATAGTTTCCTAGCCTTCTCGAGATAATAGATGGCAAGAACCATCTCTGAATTTTTATAGTGAGCCAGTGAGCGGTTCATATATAAGGCTTTGGAATAAGCGGACCGAGACTCCAGTTGATCATATACATTGATGGCCCATTGATAATCGCCCTTTTCAATGGCCTTTAGGCCTTCTTTCATGAGTGCTTCAGCTGATGGCTGTGAGCCATCCATCGCAAAGGGAATCAATAATAAAATCAGTATGTATTGAGACAGCGTTTTCATTTCTTTCCTCCTTTTATCGCATTTGCCTTTTTTATTATTTCATTGACATCTTTTTCGTATTCATCCTGCGGTTTTCTGGAAACATCTGTTCCTGCCAGACTTCTGCTCACTTTTAGAACGTCCTGCCATCGCTTTGGTTTCAGCTGTTCCGACCATTTAAAGTCTTTTAGTCTCAATTCATCTGCACTTGCTTTTTGGATTGGAATCAGCTCCGAATCAGGTTCTGCATAATACCTGACCGTAAGCAGGTCACTGGCATTAAAATAAAAAGCCATGTGGCCGCATATTGTCCTTGTAGGTCCCAGCATTGCATCTTCTTCGTCTCTAATAAAATATAAACTCTCGGAGTTGCCCCGCACTATCATCTTTTGAAGTCGATTACTGTCGAGGTAAGCATGAATGTATGAACCCTTAATCTGATTGTAATATTCATCTACTTCATTAGAAATAATAAAGGCATTGGAACTGGCTATAATCTCATTGATTTCATCATCCTTTAGCACAAGTTTGATCGTATCGGCCGTAAACTGGGTAGTATCTGACCAGACAATGGGACTCCCATGCAGAAAAATAATGGAGTCCCTTTCCGAAAAAAACATGGAATCACACACCGCCTGCAAATCGGATTTGAATATTTTAACATACCTGACGGCCTCCATGAATTGGGTGCCATCCAAACTATCTTTGGCACTTATAAGCGTATCGGCACTGAAATAGAGCGTATCCTTATCTACCAATTGCTTTACCAAAGGTCTTCTAGATTCGGCTATGGCCTTAAAATACTCATCCTTCTCCCTGTATAAGAATACATCCGATTCTATTTCCCTGTTGTCAATGGTGTCACGCCAGATGGCACCACCCATAACCTTTCCCAGGTCTGATAAATTGATATAATCAAGAGAATCGCCAGAGAGTATACCTTCTTCCATTTCGATTTTTGCTTCACCGCCAATTCTTACATCGCCTGTTTCCTGGTTGTAGCTAATAATTTCTCCTTCTATGAATTTATCAGCCTCTGCGTAGCTGGCATCACCTTCCAGTATGATGTCATTTGTTTTTTCATCAAGACTTATCTTTTCGGCTCTGGCCTCACTGACACTATCTTTTACATATGCGTCCCCATATAAAATTGTCAGACTATCAGCACCCGAGAAGCTCATGTGCTTAGACCGCGCCAGTTGATCTTTGCTGAAGTACACTGGATTCCCTGAAAAATAGGCGCGCTTATCCAGCAAGTCATAAAAGCCTTCCTCACAGTAAATACGCTTGTCTTCTTGCTGTATATACGTGGATGTAATAAAATAGGCTCTGTCAATATCTGTATCATAAAGTAATGAATCCGACTTGAAGCTTGTCTGGCCATCGATAGCTGTCACCTCTTCGTAAAAGTATGCTGTGTTATTTCGGACATTATACCTCGCGCGAAGGCTACTGAGCTTCAGATCCCGATTTATAAGAAGGCAGGTATCTGGAAATATGGCAAACTTATTTTCAAGATCATAGTATAGTCTCTCGGTAAACATCTTCTTTTCCTTGTTCTCAAGTACGACGCCATAAAACAGTTCCGCGTACTTGCTGTCTCCATCATAGTATAATGAATCTGAAAATATACGGATGGTATCATCCTGGATAATAATAACATCACCTATTGCCTGTAGTTGATTTTCATATAAGATTGCTGAATCACAAAACATAAAAATGCTATCGTGAATAACCCGAACATTCCCTTTCAGATATTGCCTATTTTTTTTGTCCTTGATCTCATTGATGGATTTGTCAGCATTTTCTATAAGTACCCTTGACTCAGATGTCGTGTCTTTACTTTCCTGCGCTGCAAGACCCAGGCTCCAGATGCAGATCAAGCTTGTAAGTAAAATTTGTGGAATGCGTATGACTGTTGAAAACCCCATTCAATTAACCTTCCTTGTAGTAGACTTTCTTGCGCACGGTATTGGGTGGCATATGGGTCCCAAAATGCTGCACCCAATACTTACCATATCTGGCCATACCCGTTTCCTTCATGCGTGGATTCATCAGCATCTTGCAATGCGTTTTACTCTCAAGCCAATCCAATATCGTCTCATTAAAGCTTTTTTGTCCCTCGGCAAGGTTTTCGCCGGCAAATTGCCATTTGTACCCAGCTGCATCCAGTCTTTGACCTATATCCTTGCCATCTCTGGATTTGTGGGAAAAGTAATTGTACCTGGACATTTCCAGCGCATGCCCATAGGCTGTGCCTTCCAATACATTATTCCATTCCAATGGGTTGACAGGTGCCATATATTCAGAACCACAATAACAACCTTGAGACCTGATTTCATTCACTTTTTGCAAAGCGTAATCCGGATCAAAATACTTTGATGGTGCACAGGCACCGAGTATCATCCAAACGGTTGAGGCTATTGTTAAAAACAGCCCATTTTGCGATATGTATTTTATAAAAGAAAAATCTCTTTTTGTGTATTTAAATACCATAGCAGTACAGCTAACGTTTATTAATAATTACCCTCTCTTAAACTTTTAAAAGATAAAAAAGCAATCATTCCTGCCAAATTCTCATGGAAATATAAGCTCAATAGAAGAAGTATGAAATAATTCTGAAGAATAATAGCTCTTTTATGCTTAAAACGGCTCATTTACTGATATACATATAATAACACCCAATCAACTTAAAATCTTGTAATTAGATCATTCAATGTTTAAACATTGTTCTTGAAGATTTGTTAATCTCTTGTCAATGCCAGATAGATTCTTGTAAATGTCCTATCCTGCACTGATTTTTGAATCAAATTCAACTGAATGAAAATCAAATTCGCACTAATGCTTTGTACTCTGCTGTTAGATTTAACAGTATCGGCGCAGAGACCTGGTACGGCCAGCAAAGTAGAACTGAGTGCTACTGTAGTAGATGGTGATACGGGTTCAGGGCTGGAGTTCGCCACGGTGACTATATTAAGCAAAAAAGATACTTCAATAATAGACGGAGCCCTGACAGGACCATCCGGTATGTTTAGCACTTCACTGGTACCTGGTGACTACTTTGCAAGGGTGGAGTTTATTTCCTATCAGACCATTATACTGGAAACAATACTATTTCCTGAAGATGGCTCAGACGTTAATCTGGGCACGATACGCCTGGTACCTGAAAGCACAGTACTGGAAGATGTTGTCATCACAGCCGATCGCAGTGAGACCGTTTTTGCTCTTGATAAACGCGTATTCACAGTCGGTAAAGATCTGGCAAATAGAGGTGGCTCAGCTGAAGATATCCTTGATAATGTACCTTCAGTAACCGTCGATATTGACGGGAATGTTGCTTTGAGAGGAAGTTCAGGTGTCAGAATCCTTATCAACGGGCGTCCATCTGGCCTTGCCGGATTGGGTAATGCCAATGGTCTGAGGAATATCGCTGCCAACATGATTGAAAAAGTTGAAGTCATCACCAATCCATCTGCGCGTTATGAGGCAGAAGGTATGGCCGGTATTATAAACATCATCCTCAAGAAAAATGAAAACAGTGGCTTCAATGGTTCATTTGATCTGACGGGTGGGTATCCAAGCCGAAATGGGGCAAGCGCCAACCTGAATTACCGCAAAAACAATATAAACTGGTTCGTTAATTATGGCGTAAACCATAATGAAAATCCGGGAGGCGGATACAATGTGCAGGATCAATCCTTCATCGACGAGACAAGCATGTCAGAACTCCGCAGGTTTACAGAACTGGACAGAAGCAGGCTAAGGTCGGGACTTTCAAACAGCCTTAGACTTGGACTTGATGTATTCTTTACAGAGAAGGATCAATTAACCGGATCATTGTTGTACAGGAAATCTGACGATGAAAATGAATCGACCCTGATTTTCGAAGATTATATTGCAGAAGCCGGTGATTTCGATTTTGCGCCACTTTGGGACAGGGATATTTCTGATCTTGTGCGTGGCGAAGGTCGAGATATTGCCAATACAATCAGTGATGATCTATTGTATTCTGTTACCAACAGAACAGACAATGAATTTGAAGATGAACTCGATTTCGAGTACAATCTGAATTACCGAAAAGAGTTCAGTTCGAGAGAACATAATCTGAATGCCAGTCTTCAATTCCGTGAAAGTACAGAGACAGAAGGCTCTGAACTGGTGAGTCAATTCAGAGATGATCTCCCTGGTGCGGGTGACCCACTCAAACAAAGGTCCAATAACACTGAAGGACAGGAAAACTGGTTGTTCCAGGTCGACTATGTCCACCCATTGGGTAAGGACCATAAGTGGGAAGCTGGATTGCGAAGCTCATTCAGAACCATACAAAACGATTATATCGTTGAAGAGGAAGTTAATGGCAGCTATATTCCTTTAGCAGCGTTCACAAATAACTTTGTCTACGATGAAGATATCCAAGCAGCCTATGGTATCTATGGAAATACATTTGGTAAATTCAGTTACCAAATGGGTTTGCGTTACGAATATTCCTTGATCAACACACGATTACTTCAATCAGAAAATGGTGCTGAAAATAAAAGAGAATATTCCAATCTGTTTCCTTCCGGATTCCTTAACTATAACTTCAGCGAAGAATTTGCTTTGCAAGCAAGTTATAGCCGACGTATCAACAGGCCTGGATTCTGGACACTTAATCCCTTTTTTACTTTTTCAGACAACAGGAACTTCTTTTCGGGCAACCCGAACATCGATCCGGAATACACTGATTCATATGAAATTGGCCAAATATTCTATCTCGATAATCTGAGCTTCTCAGGAAGCTTTTTCATGAGACATACTGATGCGTCAATTCAACGCGTATTAATAGCAGATAAAGTTGAAGCCACTACGCTCAGAGTGCCTATTAATATTGGTACCATTAATGACTATGGGCTGGATATTTCAGTCAATTTTTCTGGTCTTGAATGGTTGAGACTTGATGGTAACTGCAATATATTCCGCAATCAGCTGAACCTGACACAAGAAGAAACAGATCAGGAGATCTATAATTACTATACTACAGCAAGAAACTATGAAGGATCCCCTGAAGATTTCAGGTCGGTCTATGATTACAATCTTAATGAGACGGATAACATAACCTGGAATGGACGAATAACAGCACGAATAACTGTGTGGGATTCAGATCTCCAGATCAGAACCAACTATCGTGGTGGTCAACAAACTTCTCAGGGTAATTCCAATGCGGTAGCGACCGTAGACCTTGGATGGAGTAAAGATTTACTCAAGGACAAAAATCTAACTGTAACTATAAGTGTTAGAGATCTTTTCAACAGCCGCCGCAGAAATGGATTCACAGTTTTGGATAATTTCTTCCAGGAGTCTGAATGGCAATGGCGGGCAAGAACTGCATCTGCTACTATTTCTTACCGCATCAACCAAAAGAAAAACAAAGGTGGAAACCGTGGCGGTGGTGGAGACTACGGTGGTGGCGGTGGTGGAGAATTCTAAATCTTACCACTTAACAAACAAAGGATATCATCCATATGCTTATCATAATTTTTTCTTTGATACTGCATGACCCATCTGGGGTGTGGTAATGCAATGATTTCGTCAAACCACTTGTGCTGATCATTTAATTGCTTCAGATATTTATAGTTCTTTCCTTTGCCAAGGCTGAAGGCTTTATCTCTTCGACAGTAGATATTCAACTGCTTTTCGATTGATTCCAGAATGAATGGCTCTACGGATCGTTCTAAATCGAGATCATCATAGTAGTTATAATTCTTACCATCCTTGATAAAACCCAGGGGACATGCCGAACTGATGATGAAATTCTTATAAAATGATTTTGGTCCACCAAGGCCTTCTATAAAATCATATACGAAAAGGCTGGACAATTCATTTTTTTTATCCCAATTGTTCCTTATACCACAATAATCCTCAAGGATTTTAGGATCTGTGAATGGAATACCGGTAATGCCTGCACCAAACCTGCCTGGATTAATACCAAATAGATAATATCTGTAATTTGAATCACTGAAATACTTCGTATAAAATGCTTCGAGGGTTTTCCGAACTTCTTCATCACCAAAAGGATAAATCAAAGAAACACCTTCCGGCAAGGGTAAATCAGATGGCAGTGAATGATAAAACTCAATTATTTTGTCTGAAAAATTCAATATGTATACATAATTAATGCCATGAATATAGGACAATTCGGCTTACAGCTCCTCGATCAACTCAAGATAGGATTCAGCCTGATCCAGGTAGGCTTGCTTTTTAGCATCATCCATTTTGTCCCAGGTCCTGTACATCATAGAGATCCGCGGATTCTTTGCCAATTTGTCCCTGTTGAGTTCATAGAATCGCCAGTACATGGAATTGAATGGGCAGGCTCTCTCACCTGTTTTTTCCTTGTGATTGTAGTGACAGTCGCTACAATAGTTACTCATTTTATGGATGTAAGCTGCTGATGACACATAGGGTTTGGTGCCTACAATGCCCCCATCAGCAAATTGGCTCATCCCACGCGTATTGGTAATCTCTACCCACTCGATAGCATCAATGTATATCCCCAGGTACCATGCATCGATCTCATCAGGATTCACACCGGCCAACAGCGCAAAGTTTCCTGTAACCATAAGCCGTTGGATATGATGGGCGTATGCATCATCAAGAGACTGAGAAATGGCATGGTGCATACAATTCATTTTTGTCTGTCCAGTCCAAAACCAAGCCGGTAAATTTCTCCTGTGATTAAAAAAATTCAAACTGCTGTAGTTCGGCATATGAGCCCAATAGATTCCTCGCATATATTCCCGCCAGCCAATGATTTGCCTTACGAAGCCCTCGACAGAGGCTATCTCGATATGCTTATTCTTATCCCAATGTTCCAGGGTTCTTTCAACAATTTCTTTAGGCGAAATCAACTTGGCATTCAAAAGAAAAGATAGCCTGGAGTGAAATAGGAATTTGTACTCATTATGCATGGCATCCTGGTACTTTCCAAATTTCGGCAGACCCTTATCAAGCCAATAGTCAAGCCATTCCAATCCTTCATCACGTCTGCTAATCCACTTGAATTTTTCAGCTTCGACACGCCCTATATACTCGATTCCTGAATCTTTAATCTCTTTGAACAGACTTTCTAGATTGCGGTCTGCAAGCTCCAGTTCTTCAAGCTGTTCTCCCCTCTTTAGTGATTCTCTATTCTGATGATCATAATTCCATTTACCCCCCATCGGCTCGCCATCATCCATCAGGATATCATGCCGACGTCTGATGTCCCTGTAAAATGCCTCCAAAATATAGGTCTTACGCGTTGCAAAAAACTCCTTGAGCTGTTCTCTGGTACACATAAAATGTTCTGTATCAAAAGCACTTGATGTGATGTTCAATCCCTTACAATATTCACTTAATTGCATATCCAGCCTGTATTCATCCGGCAGCATATACTCAAAGCGTTCAATATTGTACTTCGTAATGAGCTGATTTAAGTTGTCGCCAAAAGATTTATTGGATGAGGAGTCAGAAATCTTTATATATTTCACCTGATGGCCTCTCTCCTCAAGGATGCATGAAAAATTTCGCATGGCATCAAAAAATGCCATAATCTTCTGTATATGATGCCGAACGTATCCAGTCTCCTGCTTAAGCTCCATCATGCAATACATCACGTCGTCTTGGACCTTAGAGAACCAGCTGTGCTTTTCATTCAGCTGATCCCCCAATATTAATCTAAGCACCTTAGGCATGAATTTATTTCTTTTGATTCTTGTTACGCCTGCATTTCTCGCTGCAGTACTTTAGCTCATCCCAGTGTCTTGCCCACTTCTTGCGCCATTTAAAGGGGAAACCGCAAACGACACAAATTTTTTCCGGCAAATCAGCTTTCTTCATAACTCAATAAACAACAACCCACAGGCTATGTTCAATAAAAAAAGCCACCATAAACAAATATGGTGGCCTCTACGATTTGGTTCGCTGACTGTATTTACTCGATGATAATCATCTTCTTGACCGCAGAAAAATCTCCTGCTTCAAGAGTGTAGTACAGTAAACCAGTGGCATTGATATCCCTTTCGGAGATAACAATTGATTGAGTGCCCTTATCAAATTCGTCTGTATATTTCCATACCACCCTACCCGTTACATCCGTAATGGTTAATGTGGCTTTACTTGCTTGTGGTAAATCAAAGCTTACAGTAGTGGAACCGTTAAATGGATTCGGTTTATTTTGATACAACTCAAAAGTTTGTTCAGTATTATTGCGGCCGGTTAGTTTTATGGGGACGATATCCAGTGCATTTCCTAAATAGGCCTCAGAGCGCAGTGCTGCTGAGCTTATTGCAAGAGACTCACTTAAGATACCATTTTGTTGAGCTATAAACCTTATCCTTATAAGTTCGGATGCTTCCTGCAGTTTTCCTTTACTCCATGATATGGCAGTCATGTTCTCATTGATCGGTGCAAAGTTGCTTTCACCAAGATCAACATCAATACCTTCCATATCAATCAGTTCAAGTGCATTGCTCTCAAGGGTAAACTGCATACCAGCTACTTGACTGGTATTTTTCATCCTGAGTACGAGTTCGACGATTTCGCCTTTTTCAAAAACCTGGTCGTCAAACTCCATTATAAGAGTATTGGCAGAATGGCTGTCATTACCCTGTCCTGAATTACTGAATGAAGCAGAGCCATTGACATCACCTACCTTGAGGCCCACAAAATTTTCCTGCATCATGTTATTGCCCAAGTCTTCAATAAACCTGGAATCAGGAACCGGCCAAGGATTATTGGCATCAATGATTCTGGATTCGTTAACAAATCTCCAGCTTTCGTTATTTGGAAATTCATTGTAGATACCCAAAATCAATTTTCTCAATTCCAATAAATCCAAAGATGAGATATTCTCGTCGTTATTGATGTCCGCAGCAATTAACTTGAATGGACTGTCAAGTTCTTCCAATCCAAGAATATGTCTTTGGATAAGAACCAAGTCCAGTGTGCTCACCCCATTAAGCGGATCCGAATTATTATGTCCTGACAGTTCATAGGAATTATACATCCTGTTGTTATCAAACATAAAATGTCCACTTGCATCCGTCATTTTAGATACAGGATACTCTGGTTGAGGACTTATTACTTCAACTTCTACATTTTCAAGAGGCTCACCTCCTACCCCTGAAATATATCCTCCGATTTGAGCCATTGGTGATGGCCCACCGTTGCAAGATTCATTGTTATCAACCAGCGTAAGGAATACTTTACAGAAGTCCGCATTGTCCTTCTCATCCCATACATAAACATCCAGTTCAACGGGTTCACCATTGGCCGCAACAAGATCATCACAAGTAAATATTCTTGATGAACAGTTGGTCAAAGGATTATAAGATGGATCATCATCCGGTCTTACATTTGAAAATGTAAATCTCAAATCTGAAGCGTCAGAACAGTTATCAAATGCACCAAGGTCAAAGTCACAGGCCCATAGTTCTACCTGTCCATTTTCCATCAATGCAGTACTCAAATTTACACAGTAAGGCGTAGGGGGAATATTATCGATAACCATGAAGCTGGTCGTACAGCTTGTAATGTTTCCACATCCGTCAGAAACTTTCCAGGTTACCGTGTGGTTGGACATACTTCCAAGAACTCCTTCAGGCAATGTTATTTTTATTTCTTCTCCAGAATTACTTGGAGGAATATAAAAACCACTGGATGGAGGAGATGTGGTCGAGAAAGTATAATCTATGTTCCAGTCACTGTTAATATCAACATAGACTGTCCAATTCAGTTTGTTGCTGGCACACAGTCCAATGTCTTCAGCTGTATTGAACAGCATGATACCATCACTTTCGCAGTTAGCGTTGACATTAAAACTTGTGTCTTGACACGCAATAAGCTGAGGAGGAGTCTCATCAATGATCTTAACCACTTGTACATGCGACCAGATACCCTCTGTAAGAGGATCTGTTGGATCGTAGGTACACCAGTTGATAACGGTCCAGTAGTTAAGCACTTTATAACAAGCTCCTTCAGCAAAGTGGAAAGTATCTCTTTCAACGCTGTAGGCCATCTGATCGCAAGGTCCGGATACCCATGTAGGATGTAGATCAACATAATCAGCGCATGTAATGATTGTGTCCTCTGGGAAATTAACTACAATCGGACCGCCGATAAGGCTGCCACTTAGATAAATTTTCTGATCACAGAAAATGTCATTGAACCCTTCTACATACCATCTTCTGGTAATAACACCTTCATTACAACTTGTCAAGTCTCTGTGGATATCCACAAAATAGGTACCTACAGGGCCACAAGAGCCAAATGCTGTAGCCTCACCCGTAATACTTAAATTGTTCGAGTCAGAATCACAATCTATCGTCTTGTCCGGAGGACACAGAATCGTAGGTCTTGATTTGTCTTCCAGTCTTACGAATGCCCATACTTCACTGAAGTTATCACCAGCAGTACCGAAGTAACCATCGTTATCACCATCATCCCATACACGCAACCATACTTTGATTTCTGCATAGTCCACATTGCCATCGCCGTTCTCATCAACACCAAACTGGGCAAGGTCATTACAACAAAAAGTCACATGACGGCCGTCATCTGGGTCACTGTTGTGATCGAACGGATGACCATCGTTATTATAAGTTACAGAGTTGGCGTAGCCACAAGACTCTACTTCTCGTCTGATTTCCAGTTTAACCGGTCCGCATCCATCGAATGATCCATTGTCTACATTCTCTGCATAAATCTTGGTCAAACCCGGCTCAAGCAAATTTCCCGGGTTGGGAATCAGCGATACAACAATATCTTTTTTGGTAATGGCTACTGGCGGTGTTGCATCATATACCGTAACTACGATACCATCAGAAGATGTGTTATCACAACAATCAAAGGCATTGTAGTAGAATATATGATCACCCACCGGTAGGTTCTCAGCATAGTAGCCTAAATCCGGGCTGTACTTGACAGTAATACTGCTTGATCCCGAACCGGTGACCGTATAGCTCACATATTGAGCACAATTATCTGACAGGTGCTCAGGTTCAGGAAAATAAACTGTAGCTGTACATCCCCAAGGGTCTACGGATGCCGAAAAGCTGTGAGCTTCAATATATGGCTCGGTCGTATCAGATGCTTTAATAACCTGAGAAAACCTAGCAGGTATCAAGCTTGGATCACACCAGTCATATATGGTCCAGGTCCTGATCACTTTAGCGTTACCATCACAACCAGGAGCAGAGCTGCAAATAGGCAATACAGTATCTGTGTATGTTGTTACCGTGCTGCAAATATTTCCTGATAGTTTGATACCATTGAAGCTTGGATACGAAAACATCAATGCATAAGCATGAACCGCTTCTTCGTAAGCTTCAGCCGTAGCTTCGTCATAGTAATAGCTGTTTGGATCGCATGAATAGTATGGACCACCGCAAGGATTATTTGTCCTGTACTCTGCGGCATAATATTCATAAATCTCTTCGGGTGAGGTACCAATGCCACAATCCAGCTCTACACTCTGATTTGGTCCCTGAATGGAAGCATTGAGCGCAAGCGGATCGATGCGGTACTCACTGACACAGGTGACATAGTTGCCATCATCATCAGAGAGTGTCCAGGTACGTGTTACAACACTAGTTGAACAATCGACACCATCGATTTCATCCGAAAAACTAATTGAAAAATCGTTGTTACAGTTGTCAACTGCCACAGGAGGATCAACAAGGATCGCATTGATGTCTCCCAGATCTTCGCAAAGCAGTGGTAAGACACAATCAGGATCATTATTGCCTTGAGGGCAAGGACAACTTACCAATCGCGGGGGCAGTTTATCCTCCACAAGTAGGTGCCCCCAACAACTGTTGTAAGGCGGTTGAAGATTGTTGGCTCCACCAGCAGCCTCTGAAACTGTTACGGTGTAAAGCCCTACTTCATCAAGAATAACACCGTTGATCGGGCCGTAAGGGCCTTCAATCTCGATGCTGTAATCCGATGGATCAAAATTTGGAATAGCAGATTCTCCCTCCAAAATCATGTCCACCGTAATCTCACTCTCACAATAACCATTCAATGCTACATTGATTTGGTCATCACAGACGAGAGTAGCGAACTTGGCTCCATCATAAGCTTGAACAGAGCTCATTTGACTGAAAAACAGCAGAAAGTAGCAAAATACCCATATAGGTACGCCACTACCCCTGCCGCAAAAATCGGTCCTCGACATGGGATAAAGTTTTGGTTAATAAATTAAGTAAACGATACTCCCCCCACTCGGGGAGCCTGTTCAGAAAATTAGATGGGAATATCTAATGTGGGAAAATCTGGAACAAATCTAAGTAGCAATACACAGTAAAAAGAAAATTACTGTAGGTAATTAATGCAATTTTATTTTACTAATAAAAGAGATTTATAATATGATCAGGACAAAATCAGTCCTGCACCCCTTTCTCCTACGTGGGACCCGATAGCTACCCCCATGCCTCCAAGCCGCACAGCAGCAACTATATTGTCATCCACTTTACGAATAATGGGTTTTTTAGACTTTCCGCTTGCTATAATGCCACTCCATCGGTATTCGACAAAGATTTCATGATCAGGACAAATATTTCTGAGTAATCCCTCAAGATGGTCTTCAACTTTCTTATTGGAACCAAAATTATCTGTCGTTTCGGCTTCAAGATCAATATTACGGGCGCCTCCCAACAATATCCGACCATCAATATCCCTGAAATAAACGTAGCCCCTGTCATAATGAAAGCATCCCTTCCAGGGCAATTCTTTCAATTTGTTGCTTACCAAGACCTGATTACGTGCCGGAACGATATCAGCCATATCAAGCAATCGGTTGGTAAAAGCATTCGTGCATAAAAGAAGTTTTGAGGTTTTTATATGCATACCTGACCGTCCTATAATATGAATGGCCGGCCCGGGTTCGAAGTCAAGGATTTCCATACCATTAATGAGGGTGACACCGGCAGATTTAAGCTTATTCAGGAGGAAGGCAATCATCTTGGCAGGATTAAGCTGCGACTCATATGGATTAAAGAAGGCCTTATGATAAAAACATGGGGGCGAGCTGTAAGCCATATCTTTTATTGTATCAGCATGACCTGTAGCTTCTTCCAGTATACCGTTGATACGATCAAGCTGATCAAGGTAGCTAAGGAATTGACTCTCATCAGCCAGCATTTCATAGCCTCCCTGGTTGATGTAATCCATGGCCTCTACAGGAACATTAGACTTGAGCAATTCAAGCCCAGTCCACCTCATCCTCACCGTTTCGACTACGTCATCCCTGCTCTGCTCCTTTAAATCATCCAGTAATTCACCAATGGTGCCAAAGCAGGCAAAACCAGCGTTTTTCGTGCTGGCTCCCATGGGTAACTCGGCCCGTTCAATAAGTGCTACTTTCATATTTGGCGCCGCCTTTACCAGACTAAGGGCTGCCGTTAATCCTACTATCCCGGATCCGACGATGACGGTATCAAATTTTGGGTACCAATATTCTCTTTCCCAGTAGCTTATCATTCCTGTTTCCTCTAGACTTAAATATCTTCCTAATATGATAAATTTGTAGCATAAACATTCAGACTATGTTACAAAGAATACAATCCGTATTTCTACTGTTGGCTGCCTTAGGCTTTGCCAGCTTACTCAAATTACCATTTGCCACGAGTACGACGGCCGAAATGCCCTATTTCGATGACAAGACATTTTCAACTACAGATCATTCAGTGATGCTTGGTATTGCCATTATAGGCATATTGCTCAGCATATTTGCCATATTTAAATACAATAATCGACTGCTGCAAGTGCGTCTGGGTATTGCAGGCATTATCCTGGCATTCTTTATGGCCCTTTTAGCGGTATGGCTTATCTACAGCAACTCCAATGAATGGTCCGAATCTCTTGAAATCAATTATGGACCAGGCATTTACATTTCTATAGCCATTCTGGTATTTTATGGACTTGCCAACCGGTTTATTGGAAAAGACGAAAAGAAAGTCCGGTCAATGGACAGATTGCGATAAAAAAAAGCGCCATCATTCCATGATAGCGCTTTTTTGGTATATAATACTGTTAAACTTAGTCAACTCGTTTCTTAGCTGAGTAATTGATTTTCAGCTGTCCCGCTTTTCTCAATTGGGTTTTTACATCAGTCACAATACCCATTGTCACCTTACCGTCTACACGTAAAGAGCTACTGATCGCAGGTCTTTGTACTTCAGGCACTGTACTTCTATGCTTTTCAAGAAACAATGGAATCTCATTTATCTCTGAAAACTTATCCCCCAACTGCAACCTGGGCTTGGTACCATAGGTAACTTGAAAACGCTCAAGAGGCTTACCGATATATAAATAATTTACCAACGATTTTTTCTCCAACTTGGTAAGCTCAGTAGCGTATGGTACATTGTTGGTAACTTTTATTTCTGCATCACGGAGCACTGTAACCACCATGAAGAAGAATAAAAGCATGAATATGATATCCGGCAATGAAGCTGTAGACACTTCAGGGCTGGACATTCCTCTCTTCTTTGTAAATTTTGCCATAATTAAATTATGTTTTAACCTTCATCACCGAAGTTAGTAGGTTCTGCTTCTGAAATTACAAGAGGTATCCTTGACCTGATCTCTCTTTGTTGATCAGCAGAAAGGAACTCAAATGACTTTCCATGACGCTTAAGAGCTTCTTCCTCTCTCAACTCGTTATAGGCTGCTTTAAGCTCGTTATACACTTCAAGGTAAGTTTCGTAACTCGTACCCCTGTCATTTTTTAGTGATATAATGGCCTTTCTAGGGTCCTCAGCCATGTCATCCATTTTACGAGGATTCATAATAAATTCCTTCGTATCACTTCTGAGATCACTGAGCTTAGACGGTTCCCCCCGGACCAAGAGCTCATTGTTTGCATTTACAAGCACGCTGTAAATGTTTCTTGAGGTCATTTTAAGATCTTCTGGTGGCTCATCAGACCATGGTGGTAATTTTACCAATACCCCTTTATCAACATCAATGGTTGTGGTTACAAGGAAAAAAATGAGAAGTAGGAAAGCAATATCCGCCATGGATCCTGCATTCACCTCATTTTTCATCCTGTCCTTTGCTCGTTTCCTGGCCATAATGTTATTATTTGAATAGGTTGTAAACTTCTCCTCCTACAGCGCTGACAATAGATAAGCCAATTAGAAGTATGGTGGTTTTGATGCCGCCGCTGATAAACTTACTGGTACCCTCTCCAATCGCTTCTCTTTGAAGCAAGGCGAATATTTTACCTGTAGTTTCACTTTCAGAAGCTGCGTAAAACACGAAGAAAACAACCAGGACAACGGCACCACTTACAATAACTTTCAAAGATCCCTTGGGATCTGAAACTATTGAAAGCACTCCAAAAATCACCAACGCAGCCACAGCGACTATAATCAAAGCAATCGGAATAGCTATCGCAGCATTAAAGAAGTCAAAGGTTTGTGTACTGTCCTTGTCCTTTAATATAGAGACAAGGTCTGTTCCCACATCATAGCCTGCGCTACCGATACCTGAGAATATGCTTCCCATTACGATGGCGATGCAAACGATAGCTGTCAATAGTGCTATCAGCTGGCCCTTGCCTGTTAAAAAATTAAATAAAGACTTCATAATATATCTTTCTTTTATACTGGCATGCTTACTGCATTGACAGTATTATTATATAATTATAATTACTTGAATAACCCGTTCTTGGCCATAACGTCAACAAGACCGATGGAAGCCTCTTCCATTTTGTTAACGATGCCATCAATTTTGGATACGATGTAATTATAAAATATCTGAAGAATAATCGCCACAATAAGACCGAATACTGTAGTCAAAAGGGCTACTTTGATACCCCCTGCAACAACTGAAGGAGAAAGGTCACCTACAGCTTCAATTCTATCAAAGGCTTGAATCATACCGATTACCGTACCCATGAACCCGAGCATCGGGGCAATAGCGATAAACAGTGAAATCCAGACTAGTCCTCTTTCCAGAAGACCCATTTGAACTGATCCAAAAGAAACGATAGCTTTCTCTACAGCTTCAGGACCATCACCTGCATTACGAAGACCTTCATAAAGAACGCTGGCAGTTGGACCAGGTGTAGCTTTAGCTACATCTTTTGCTCCTTCGAGGTCACCTTCAGCAAGGCGCTCGTCGATGTTAGAAATAAGTTTTGACGTGTTGGTTGTTGCAATATTGAGAGTAATAATTCTTTCAATACAAAATGCAAGACCTAGTATCAGCGTAACAAGTACAAAACTCATGAAGAACCAGTCTCCTTCGATGAATTTCTCCTTCAACATCTGAAATACACCTCCACCTTCACCAGATGCAGCATCTTGCGCAACTAAATCAGAGAATCCTAGGAATGATACACCTAGCATTACAAAACATACTAGAACGATTTTTTGCATGGTAAATATTTTTCTTAAAAGATTAGTTTAATTACTAAAATGGATTGAAGCCCTAAAATATAAATATTTGATTTAGTAGGGTAATTATACCCATCAAATTTATACGGCTTTGTCCTGAATAAGCCTGCAATTATTATTCTTTCACAACTAAATGAAGATGAAAAAATTCAGGCTTGTGGTGTGTGTAGAAATAAGGGGATTTGTATACATATCCGACAAAGTAACTGCCAAGACATGTATAAAGGAAAGCGGAGAATGAGGGATTCGAACCCCCGATACCCTTTTGGGGTATACACGCTTTCCAAGCGTGCGCCTTCAGCCACTCGGCCAATTCTCCGTGACTGCAAAAATGCAGCGATTAGGCTTCTATTCCAAATAAATTAAGCGCATTTATAGTGGTAAGTTCCATGATCTCAGAAAGTGCTGTGCCACGCAACTCTGAAATCTTGCCCGCCACGATAGGAATATAACTGCTTTCATTACGCTTGCCCCTGTGTGGCACCGGAGAGAGATAGGGCGCATCGGTTTCAAGAACCATATAATTTAATGGCATCGCTCTGACCATATCATCCAGACCGGCATTCTTATAGGTCACAACGCCCCCCAATCCCATCATGAAATCAAGATCAGCAATCTGTTTACACTGCTCAACAGTGCCATTGAAGCAATGGAAGATACCTTTCAGATTACCGTCCTGGTGGCGCGAAATAATTTCTATACATAAATCAAGTGCCTCCCTGGAATGTATAATAACCGGCAAGCCGGTTTCCTTGGCCATCTGAATCTGAATTTCAAAGCTGTCAATCTGAATGCCGCGTGTGGATTTATCCCAATACAAATCAATACCGGTTTCGCCGATTCCATAATACCGGGTATCAGCCATTGTAGCGAACATGGACTCGAGCTGCTCACGGTAATCATCTTTTACAGAGCAGGGGTGCAGGCCAACCATAGGAAAACAAATATCTTCATGATTGCGTGAAAGAGATAGTACATCCTCAAGACTAGCTAAATCAATATTTGGGAGAAATATCTTGCGAACATTCATATTTTTGGCATGAGCAATGACATCATCGATATCCTCATCGAATTTATCGAGGTAAAGGTGAGCATGCGTATCTACAAACATTGATTCATTTTAATGGCTAAAAAGAGCAAAGGTAAATATTATGTTGTTTGGGTAGGTCAAAACCCAGGCATCTATGACAACTGGACAGATTGCCAGGCCCAGATCAAGGCCTTCCCGAATGCACGATACAAGTCATTCAAGACAAAAGAGGAGGCAGAAGCCGCTTTCTACGATTCGGTGGAAGAACATATAGGCCGAAGCAATAAAGTAAAGAAGAGTGCCCGTATTGAAGATTTCAGATTGGAGGGTTCCGGCATTTTAAAAAAGAGCATCTCTGTCGACGCTGCATGCAGTGGCAATCCCGGTGTCATGGAATACAGGGCTGTGGATACATACACTGGTCAAGAAATATTCCATATGGGTCCCTACCAGGGAGGTACCAACAATATCGGCGAGTTCCTGGCACTGGTGCATGCCCTTGCCATACTCAACAAAAATTCTGATACAGTCACAGTTATCTATACCGATTCAAGGACGGCTATGAGCTGGGTAAGGAATAGAAAAGTAAAAACAACCCTCAAGCCCACTAAACATAATGCTAAAGTTTTTTACCTGCTTTCACGAGCAGAGGACTGGATAAAAAACAATCCTGTCAATTCTAAAATTATCAAGTGGGATACGGATCGATGGGGAGAGATCCCGGCTGATTTCGGTCGGAAATAATAATAGCTAAACTTTTGAAAAGCGCATGCGATAGTCTGTAGTAATATTCCCTTTCCGTATATTTTCCAATTTCCTCTTTATCAATCTTTTCTTGAGGGGTGAGAGCTTCTCTGTAAACAGCCTCCCTTCGATGTGATCGTATTCATGCTGGATAACCCGTGCCGTGAATCCGCTAAATAATTCTTCATGTTCATTGAAGTCTTCATCCATATAGCGAATGCGTATGATTTCATTACGCTGAACATCACCCCTTATGTCAGGAATGCTCAGGCATCCTTCTTCATAGGAAACTTCCTTGCCCAGCTCTTCGATCATCTCGGCATTGATAAAGGCTTTTTTTATTGGAATGGTTTGTTCGTCATCATCCTTTACCTGTTCTGTATCCACAAGGAATAAGCGTATTGATTTACCTATCTGAGGTGCTGCCAATCCTACACCCCTGGCATTATACATAGTCTCCCACATATCCTCTATAAGCTGATCAAGATCTTCGTAATCCTTGTCAATATCCTTGGCACTCTTTTTAAGAACCCTTTGTCCATATGCATAGATCGGTAGTATCATATATGTCTGAGATATCTTTGTAATATTAGTACAGCACTGATTTTATCAAGTCGTGCTTTGTCTTTTCTTTGCTTCCTGGAAAGCCCTGACTGAATCATGATCTCCATTGCCTCAGCAGATGTAAAATTCTCATTTTGATAATCAAATTCTAAATCGGGGAAATCCTTTTTTAATTTGTCTTTGAACCTTTCTATCTCATCCACCACATAGGTAGGGTTGCCGTCCTTATGCGTAGGATATCCAAAAACAAGCTTTTCAACCTCCTCTTCTTGGAGGTATGACTTCAAGAATAATAACAGACTTTGGGTATTTACTGTTTTCAAGGAATTGACTATGATCTGTTCAGGATCAGTGACAGCCAATCCTGTTCTTTTGATACCATAATCAATACCGAGTATTCTTGCCATACTAAGAGAATGTCTAATCCCGCATTAAAGTTCACTAAAATAAAAAGACCCCCTCCATTTACATGGAGAGGGGCCCCATCCCAAAAACAGTAAATCTTAATTATCTTATGACAACCATTTTAATGGTTGCCGAATGATCCGGCGTACTCACAGTCAGGTAGTACACGCCTGCACCATTCAATTCGTTAGCATTAATATTGTATACTTGCATTCCTTTCGCATATACTTGCTGTACATTATGAACAACCCTGCCCTGCACATCCGAAACAGTAATCTTCACATTACCTGAATTTTCAAGGGAGAATCGTACCTCTGTATCATTGGTGAACGGGTTAGGCGTATTCTGATACAGTTTAAATGCACTGCTTGCGTCATTGCTGCTTGATATGACTGGCTTACTGATATTACCATCCAGATCATATACCTCTGCATTTACAAGGCTTGATCCGAGGTTAAAGACTTCTGACATTTTACCGTCTGTATTGGCTATAGCATGGATTGTAAACAATTCCCTGTCGGTTAGTCTTTCAGCCGTATTCCAGCTGATAGCAACAATATTACCGCTGATCCTGTAGTTGCTGGCATTGAAACCATTCAAACTGGATTCGATGGATTGTATATCGATGGCGTCATTGTTGATTTCAAGTGTAAACTGCATACCTCGTATATCATCACGGTTCACTTTCACTGGTATATAGATAAATTCACCGGCTGTGAAATCCTTTTCATCCAACTGAAGCTCAGTTACGCCTGCTGTCAATTCTCTCTCATTAGCAATACGCGATGTGCCATGAGCATTGTCGTTAACGTCACCTACCTTGACAGCCACAAAGTCGACATACATGTCCTCAGACAATTTGCTGATCAGGTAGTCTTCTTTGAAATCTTCATAGAAAGGATTCAGTGGATCAAGGAAGTCATATCCATTATCAATAAATCTCCATGAAGTATTATTCGGGAATTCATCATAGATACCCAAAATGAGTTTTCTTAGTTCAAGTAAATCCTGAGCCGAAATCCTGAAGTCACGATTGATATCAGCCGCAATCAACTTGTATGGACTGGTAATCGGTTCCAGGCCGAGTACGTGTCTTTGTATTTCTATGATATCCAGTGTTGATACCCCATTCATTGGGTCATTATTGGAATATGGCTTAATGATATAGTCGCCGCCAGTAGGCATATCAGGGAATGCATACGATCCATCCATATTTGTCATTCCTACGAGCTCACTGCCTTCAAGACGTACTTCCACATCTCCCATATTTTCAAGGTCCTCTGTAAAGATGTTACCACCTACAGTGACAGGTACATCCTTACTGCCTTCACAAGCATTATTGTTGTCCTGTATGTGTATAGTTGCAATACATGACGATTGATAAATACTGCCATTATATGCCGTGACAGATGCGTACACCCTGACTTCCTGTATCGAGTCCTGGCTTATATCCGCACAATCAAAAACTATATTTGGCACATATAAAGAATCACTGAAAGACAAGGTCACTTCATAACCGCATGGGTGAAAGCTTCCCGCATCAAAATCACTGGCCCATAATTCCACCATGGCAAGATCATTTCCCGGTGCGCTCGCAGAAGAATCTACCGGCATTAGATTAACGGCAAGACCATTATAACAGTAAGCTGTTGGGGCCTTACAGTTGTAAATTGTAAAACTCTGGTCAGAAGTAGTAGCATTTCCGCATCGATCAAAGAATGTCCATCGCACTACGTGAGACCCTATAGGGTAAGTACCAGAAGCATCAGCTTCCGGACCATTTCCAGATCCATAGGCCACAGGCTGAGAATAGCTTTTAGGTCCCTCGCCGAGAGCTCCAGCAAAAACTTCATATCGCCATGACAGGTTTGTAGAATCACACTCATCAAATGCTGAGACGTTCAATTCTATATATCCTTCGTAACAATCAGAATCAGTTATACATTCCTCCAAATCACTTACACCACTTATTACCGGTCTGTCTCCATTGGTAACCTTAATCACCTGAACACATGAATTAACAGGCAGGTGTGGTTGACACCAATCGATTATCTCCCAGTTTCTGAGTATTTTAAAGCATGTAGGTCCTGTGTTGGAAGAATTGAAAGTATATACTTCATCTTCCCAATCGGTACCAATCAAACCGCATGGCTCAGCTACAAATTCAGGATATCCGTAAATATCCGGACTAAAGTCCTCTGGAGTCATACAGTCAACAATCAACACATCTTCAGGACATTGTACATTATCCGGGTTTGTCGTTGGATATGGATTAACGAAAGTCAATACCTGTTTGCAAGTAGACTCATCCTCCTCTCCTTCAAATACTGTAAATATTCTTGTAAACGTACCCATATTACACTCCGTCATATCGTCAATATAGGTCTCTTCAATATTCATTGGTGTTGAGCATTCCATACTAAGCTCTGCTTCACCATAGATTAAAGCCAAATCCTGGAGATCAAATGGAGCGTCACAATTGATAGTTTGGTCATCCGGACAAGTAAGTGTAGGACCTACTTTATTCTGAACATCAACACTGACCATACAATCATTGAAGTTTCCAAAAATATCAACCACTCTGAATGTTACCATCAAATCATCCTGGTCCAGATCGGAACAGCAAAACGTGGCTGTCTGGCTGAATCCACATATGTCTTTTATCTCAAGAACATATTTGTTCTCATATAAACAAGAAACATCTTCCCATTCATTATATGAGTTCATAAGCACACAATCATAACCGGATGGTCCATAGTCAACCCAATTGCTATAGCTCAATGCCTGATGATCATCCCATAGATACGTACTTCCCAATCGTTTCATGCCAATCCAGAAAGAACCACCATATGATTCTCTCAACTCATCAATCAACCAATCCTCTTCTGCCTCAGTTTCAAATACAGCAAGACTACCTTCATAGGCAAAAGCCCGTTGCTTAGCAATATCAGCATTGACATTATAATCAGACAGGTAGTAATAACTACCATTATACTCTCCTATATAATCAAGGCCACAAAAGCTAGGTATTCTGCAATCACATGCCTGGTAATTATCATCATTGACTGGCATCCTCTTCACTAACATACAGTGCAGCTTACAATCATCGTAAGAACCGTCATCAAAACTTGTCGCATTAACTACTGCTTCACCACCAGTCGTTAAACTCACTGCCGTGTATTGGTCACAAACAGCAACCGGTGGTGTTCTATCTTCAACAACAACAGTAGTCACACAGGTCTGATAGTTATAGCACATATCCCATACCTTAAAAGTAACCTCAGTTTCACCCATTGGCAGCAGCACACTCTGCTGACCATCATAATAACTAAGACTGAAACCTGGATACGAAATATCATAGCGAAATTCAGAACTGCAGTTATCACTTGCTGAAGGTAAATCAAGGCTTATACTGGCTGCGCAATTCACTGAACCATAACTGCTATTAGTAGCACCAGTAATTGCATTTGTTGTAACTCTTACAAGTTCATCACAAACTATCTCAGGTTTTTCGTCATCATTGATCTCGATAACCTGTTTAATGGTGAATGGTACATTATCATTACAATGCCATTCATTGATAGTCCATAGTCGTGTTACTTTTTTCTTACAGTCAATCACAGGATATTCAATATCACTGTAGTAGATAGCGGCATTGCAATAGATATCTGGATATGGGTAAAGATCAAGTGACTCCATAGCACCAATAACGATACTAGGTACACCGATTTCCTCAGGATCCGGATATTCGTCACCATCATCATCCCACATCAAATCAGCATCCAGCTCACCATCACCATCTGTATCAGTATCAGGAATGCCTCTGTCCTGACCAGGCTTCCAGTAGCCATCGCATGATAAGGTTCCCAAATTGTTGTCACAACCGTCAAACAGAGGGTATTCAGTATAATCGGGAGGACATACTATCGCATTTGTATCAATTCGTAATACATTGAATCGGAAAGTACAATCTTGTCCTCTTGTATTATTGCTATCATATGCTGTGTAAGTAAGTTCTACATACTTTATATAGTCATCATGACAATCGTAAGGATCAATATTCTCTGTAACAAGTACTGTTTCTTTAATGCCTTCACAAGCATCAACGAAAACAGGACCTTCATATACGCCTAATTCAAAGCATGAAATTTCTAGCACAGTATTAGCATCAGGACAACCACCATCGACCTGTGGCCCTAATTCATCCTTGATAGTGATTGTTCCCCAACAAGAATTACCAGTAATTGGCTCCTGTACCTGTACATATAGATCCTGACCCACATAATCAGAAGGTACAGGGTTGGGAATGCTTCCATACTGATTAGAAACAGTGACTAAAAAAGTATTTATATCATAATTGGGGCAAGAAGTCATTTGCCCGTTCAATACTTCATCAGCTGTAATTAAGGCTTCGCAATTTTCATCCATAGTAACATTCAGATGACCATTGCAGGCAAGGGAGCAAGAATTGTTAGTTTGGGAATACGCTTGTGGACAGACTGATATAAATAATACCAGTACAATACTTGATACGTAAGACCATTTTTGAATGGTCAATTCAAAGTACTTCATGAGATCCTCTTTTAAAATTTTACTGTTTGGGAAATGGTTGATCCCCCTTTAACAAATAGTTTACTTCTTCAACAGGATCTATTAAATACTCGGGTAGGTTATCTCAGAAATCTCTGAATGATAGTTTACTTCATTCAAATCAATAAACAAATGTAGGAATTATCTAATATGTAATAGTACCTCATATTAGATATTTTTCATATATGTTTTTTTTAATATAAAAAAGCCCCCCTCCAAATTCATGGAGAGAGGCCATCCCAAAAACCGATTTTATTCTAGTACTATTCGATTATAATCATCTTCTTAGTAGCTGTGAAATCACCGCTATCTAATTGATAGTAGTATACTCCAGCAGCACCTAGATCGGATTTACTCAATTCTATTTCATTATATCCTTTAGCATAGTTACCATTAATAGTAGTGATAACTTTACCAGTAACGTCAAGTACAGTTAATGTTGCATCTGAAGCTTGAGGCATTTCGAATCCAATCACAGTATTAGTAGTGAATGGGTTAGGCTCGTTCTGGTATAGAGCGAACTCTACATCAGCATCAGCACCTTTAGCTAGATCGATATCAACGATGTCAAGATTAGAACCTACATAAGCTTCAGCTCTTGTAATTTCGCTGTTAACGTCAAGTAATTCAGATACAAGACCAGAAGTATTTGCTTTGAATGTCATTGTAAACAATGTTCCTGTAGCATTTACCGGCTGATCACTGTTCCATGATGTAGTTACAGCATTACCGTGAACTCCAAAGTTCTCTTCGCCTACATTTACAGCACCTGACTGTACAGTAACAAGCTCAAGTCCTTTAGTTTCAAGAGTAAACTGGTAACCATAAACATTGTTGAAGGCATCTCCAGCAACAGTCAAATCAAATGTCTGACCAGCTTCGATTTGCATATCTTCAAACTCGATGCTTATAGCAGCAGAAGATCTGTCTTCACCTGAAGTAGCAGATGTGTTAGCTACTACACTCTGGTTAACATCACCCACTTTGATACCTACGAAGTTCTCATCCATCATGTCAGTTGACAAGTTGTAGATGTCGATAGATTCGTCAAAGTTCCATGGGCTGTTGATATCTAGAGTTTGAGCAGCATCAACAAATCTCCAGCTTGAGTTACTTGGTAGTTCTTCATAGATACCTAAGATTAGTTTTCTCAACTCGATAAGATCGATAGCAGTAACGTTTCCATCGTTGTTAACGTCAGCAGCGATCATCTTATACGGACTGTCGAGAGTCTCCAATCCAAGGATGTGTCTCTGAATCAATACAAGGTCAAGCGTACTTACACCATTTAGATAATCATCATTCTTAGCTGCGTTCACTTGGTAATCCATGTTCAATAGATTAGCAACGAATGCGTAAGAACCATCATTATGGGTCATATCTGTAGTTTCGAACTCATAGAACATGTTTTCGTTCTTAACTTCAACATTTTCTACGCTTTGTCCGAATTCAGTTTCGATTACACCGGCAATGCTTCCAGTACCAGTTGTATCAGTACAACCATCTGGGTTGTTATCTACCAATCTTAGGTTAACCTGACAGAAATCATAGTTTCCACAAAGATCCCAAACATAGACTGGTATAGTCAATGTAGCATCAGAAGTACCTGATAGGTCATCACAAGTGAATACTCTAGCAGAAGATCTTAGATCAGCATTGTAATCAGGATCAAGTTCTGGTTGAGTGTCAGAGAATGTGAATCTCAAGTCTTCGTAAGCAACACAGTTGTCGAATGAACCATAATCAAAGTCAATAGCCCATAGTTCAACCATTGATGGAAGAGGACCGTCACCATCAGGATCAGCCATAAGTGCAGTACTTAGGTTGATACAGTAAGGTGTAGGAGCCTTCTTATCCTGTACAGTGAAGTATGATGTAGTTGAAGTTACGTTACCACAACCATCGTATACTTTCCATACAACTCTGTGAGTAGTCTCACCACAGTCAGCTGGAATCTGATCAGGAATATTAATAGTGTACTCGAATCCTGGAGGAGTTGCTAAATCACCTTCGTTATTATCAACACCACCTCTGTTACCGACTCTCACATCTGGGATCATGTACCCGTACTGAGCCATGTTGTCAGCTGGGTTATCCTCAGACCATAGTGGATCTGTAGAAGTATTTCTGTCCTCAGCAACGAATGAACTCCACTCTCTGTCGTACGTCCAGTCATTATAAAGGTCAACATATACATTCCACTTCAACCACTCAGAAGGACATGCATTTTCGATTACATTACCATCTGCGTCTACATTAGTATCGCTAGCTGTAGCTGACATTTGAATGCCAACGCCAACACAAGCTCTTTCATCTATAGAAGTACCAGATCCTCCTGAACCAGGAACAGCTTCGAACATATCATTTTCAGCTTCCACAGTTGGAGCATAAGTATCAATCAATTTACCGATTACAGTCCAAGACCAGATACCACCACTAGATGGATCGTTAGGATTGTACTGACACCAGTCAATCACAGTATAAGTATTGATGATTTTTCTACAAGCATCACCTTCGAAGTAGAAAGTATCAGAATCAAGAGTCCACCCAATAAGTGCGCATGTAGCATTTACCCATGCTGGCTCATCACAAAGACCATCAACACAGCTCAATCTTACTTCAGCATAATCAGGAACACCATCATCATTAGTATCAACCTGCTCAATATCACTACCACTTACATCCATTAGACCACAGTCGTCGCCATCATTATCAGCTAATCTGATGAAATCATCCTCAGAATAAGGCCAGTCGATAGAAACACTACCATCAAACCTTTGTGAAGTGAGTGGTTCTGCAACCATAATAGTTTGCTGACAGCTAATGCTAGTACCATCGATAGTCCAAGTTCTTACTATAGGACCATAGTGACAAGCTTGATTGAATGTAGCATCATATGCATCAGTGTAAGAAACAGATAGAGCACCACAAGTTGAACTTGCATGAGCAGAACCACCTGTTACTGACAAGTCTTTCTCATCCATATCACATGTAATAGTGACATCTGGAGGACAAGTAATTGTAGGCTGAAGTTTAGCTTCAACTCTTACAGTAGCCCATGTCAAACCGAATAGATCTCCCGGAGTACCTGGGATACCATCCATATTGGCATCATCCCAAACACCTAGTTCAACTTCGATAAGAACGTAATCATTGATACCGTCACCATCAAGGTCTTCACCATCACCATCTACTAGATCCTGGCAACAGAACTTAACGAACTGACCTTCATCAGTATCATCTCTGTCGTGATCTGTAGGCTGCTGAGAGTTAGGAAGATCACTGAAGTTGAAGAATGTAGAATTATTCTCATGATCGTCAAGACCATAGCTTCCACATGCAGCATCATCAGTTCTTCTGATAGCCACTCTTACTGGACCACAATCACCATCGTGAGATCCATTATCAACACTGTGTACATATAGCTTAGCAGAGCCACCTTCTGGATCAGTAGGTGAGCTTGTCAAGCTGATCACAATGTTTTGCTTAGCAATAGCAACTGGCGCAGCACCATCCACTACAGTTACCTGTAGAGTGATGTATGATACATTACCACAGCAATCGCTCAATTCATAAGTATAAGTATAAGGAGTATCAGCCTTAGGAAGACCTTCAACAACCCATACAGGATAACCGTTAGCATCGTATACTACGTTGTCATCTCCATCAAGAAGAATTCTAGGCCCAGCTAGGTATTCAGTTATAGTGCCCGGCTGTCCGTAAACTCTGTATGTAACAGTGCTTGAACAGTTGTCGCTTAGGTGCTCAGGAACTGGAAGCTGGAAGCTCGCAGCACAACCCCAAGGATTAGCACTTACAGTCATTGGAGCAAGAGGGCTTCCAGAAGGACCTTCGTTATCCTTAGCATGAATTACCTGAACAGCATTAGCTGTCTCACCAGTACACCAGTCAAGAGCTGTCCACGTTCTGATTACCTTATTATTTCCAGAACATCCAGCACCACAAGCAGGTAGTACTTGATCAGAGTAAGTAAAGAATACATTACAAGAGTTATTCAAGAAACTCTCTTGTAGACCTTTAGCATTAAAGTACATTGGATATGCATATCTAACACCAGCAGCATTAGCGTTGCATTCCCAGACAGATACGAATCCAGCATCGTATCCTTCATCTGTAGGATCACATGTTGGAAACGGACAAGGGTTAGCAGCTTCCCACTGAGCTCGATAGTAATCATAGACAGCATCAGGTTCAGTGTCAGCACCACAAGTCAATTCTACGATACCTTCTGGCCAGAACCACTCTTCATTAAGTTGTGCTAAACCAATTCTTTCTTGGTTAATAGCCTGAACTTTAGATGTAGTATTACCAGATGCATCCGTAGCAACCCATGTTCTCAATGTAGTTGTACCATCACAATCATTACCAACAACTTCTTCTTGTACAATTTCAATATCAACAACTGCACAACCACCTACACTAGAAGACAGGTAATCACTTACAGTAACTGTTTCACCGCACTCAACAACACCATCATTGAAGATTACAGTAACGTTAAGGAATTCTCCATCGTCACCACCAACAGTGTCATCCCATCTGAAAGTCCATGTTCCGCCCATTGGCTCACCATCGAAATCAGAAAGTTGAGAGCCATTGTTGTTAGCAAGTGTCAAGTTCAATCCTGAACCAGGAACAGCTTGACCACATGAGAAGTTAGCTCCTTCATCATCGAATACTACATTCATGTCATCAGCAAGAGAACACATATTGTCGAACAAGCTTACGTTTGTTCCTGATGGGGAAATGATGTTTAATTCAACATCACCCATCCAAGTGTGCTCAAGATCAACAGCTACATCTACGTCAGTGACATCACACTCAGACTCAACCTCGAAATCAAGGAATTGCTCTGGCTCAGATGAAGTAATTTCTTCACCTACGATATCCGTAATTGGCCATACAGCTGGGAATTCTTTACCAGCAGAAAGTAGACCTGGAATTTCATCCAAACATCTTATATTGATATCCTCGATTGGAGGCATAGCAGGAGGCAATTTATCCTCAACTAACATCTCACCCCAACAAGAGTTATCTCTTACAAAATCATAGACTGTTACAGTATATACACCAGGAGCCAACTCAAGTGTCTGACCATTAACATCAGCACCACCGTTAACACCAGAGATGTACACTTCGTAATCAGTAAAGTAACAAGCATATGGTCCACCTTCAAGAAACATGTCAGCCGAAATAAACGCTGTACAGTCCTCTGCTAGTGAAACATTAACCAAATCGTTACATGCTAGAGAAGTAACAACCTGATCAGCTGGAATTGGATTAACAGTCACACACCACTCACACGAACTTTCGTTACCTGCAAAATCAACAGCAACGGATGAGAAGCAGTGCTCACCAATTGGAAGAGCGTCACCTGAAGCATACTCGTTCAAACCTGGAGCCATTGGCGGCGGAGGCGCAACAACCGCACCAGTGAATGAGAAGAATGCATCAATACCTGTAAATCCGAATTGAGCAAAGTATCCGCTTCCACAAAGTGGAGAACATAGATATGTGTTAGTACCATTAGATACGATACCGTTACACATTGGACCATTCCATGAAATAGCACCACCTACTGTAAGAACCTCCATGTATAGACCAGGAGCACCAGGCTGAATTACAAATGGCTCACCAGCTGGAGTGAATACTGGAATACAAGCTTCCTCTCCTGGAGAACTAGCGAACATTGTTACATCAACAAGTCCAGAAGTTGCAACTGGAGTAGCTGTCATAACACAAGGCATTGGAGCCTGAGCAGCTGTCGCACCAGCAGGAGCAATATAGAAATTCACAGTGGCCATTGTCTGACCCCATGCAGTGTTATCAAATATGAAACAACCTTCGTTGATTTGTACTGGAGCTGTTGGAGGGAACGCTGAAATATCAAGCTCTTGTACTTGAGATGTTTGGGTAGCACCACAAGAAAGAGTAGATCCCTGACCAGGACAGTTTCCAATAGAACCGAAAGTAGCACCCGGCAACTCAATCTCACCAGACGGGCAGTTATCGGTTACATTAACTTCATAATCATATATAACTTCACACTCTCCACCTTGAAGGTTGAATGTAAAATCTCTTGGACAATCCAATACTGGCGCTTCGTCATCAACTACAGTAATACATACTTCACAGTTGATTGGGAAAGCCATGCCGTTACCAGAGCCAGTACCTGTGATGTTAACACAAGTTTCACCTAGTGGGTAAGCAGCAGGAGCATTAGCTAATCCAGTGTAGCTGTTAAGGAAGTCTACACAAGCAGTTGGATAAGAAACATCCGCACCAACTACAACAGCACCACAGAAGCTATCCACATCAGGATCTTCTCCAAGAACGAAATCCAAAGTACCATCAGCAGCAGCAGTGTTAAATAAAGCTACGTCTACACAGATTTGGAAATCTCTTTGAACACAGTCACCACCACCAAATGGCACTTCACCGATCTGCGTTCCTTCCAAGAAGATAGGCGCATTTTCAGTAAAGAATGAGTGGTCACCGTTTGCTTCCATATCGAAGCATACTTCCGTAACACATGTTGCGCTAGCAGGTACCGGAGACACACCCTGAATATCGAAAGGTGTATCAATCAGACCTAGAGGACCATAGTTATAAGGTACTCTCTGACCGATAGCAGTAACAAAGTCACCAGGAGCTCCTAAAAGCTCGCAACCTTCAGGCAATGTTGGGTTAGGAATATCAACAGTTGCTTCACAGACACCATCTTCCGTTCCAACTTCGATAGTACTTGGTGGACAAGTAACTAGGCATGATGGACAGAAAGTGTTGAAAGCTACAGCTGTAGTACCACCTGGGCTACCATTACAAGAATATCCTCCTGTACCTGATGCACCTGTGTTTCCATCGTAAATAACTTGTGGAACACCAGGAGCGCCACCGTTAGGCATGCCGCAACCGCTTACAGCACCTGTTTCATTAACTGCGACAACAATATTAGCAGGAGGACACCATCCGTCACCGAATGTTTCGAATCCTCGCAACTCAATAGTGTTGTTATCAGTAACACATACTGACTGGGTACCAGCTGGTGGACCTGAACCACCGGTATCCTCGCATAGTAATTCTACACCAGCAGTTGCATCATAGAGAGACCATCCGTTCTCACCATTGAATCCACCCGTAGTGTAAGTGACATCGACTTTCGTCTGACCTACTGGACACTGAGCCGAAGCCACAGTAACCACAAGCATCATGACGACAAGACATGGCACTATGTTAGATAATAGGTTATAAATCTTTTTCATAATAGGATAAGATTGAGTTTGTTATAATCGAATTAAAATAAAATATAATTGAGTAATCATTTCAATCGCTCGACATACTCACGGGCAATATCATCAGCGCTGACAATATTCTGAGCCTGAGTATTATAATTAGCTACTTGCTTGGCTGTCTCCATGTGCGCCATAATCAGAGCATCCTTAACAGCAACATTCTTGAAGTTAATTGCTTCAAGTGCAACTGAAAGGAATCTGTGATGAGCTGAGACACCAGCTTCCTCCATAGGAGCAAGGTCTTTAGTTAAGTCTTTGCGAATGTCCTGGAATTCAGACTCCAATATTTCAACGGCCACCTCAACAGTAACACCTATCTGAGCTTTCATTGTAATAGAGTAATCTGCCTCCACAGCAGACCCAGCAGCAGCCCTGGAGGTTGCTAATTGAGCAGTTGCAGAAGAAGACATTCCAAAGAAAAAGAGAGTAAAAAAGAACATGACTGAAAGGAACTTCAGACCATGGCTCTTAGAACAAACGTTGTACGTCTTTTTCATGAGATTGAGTTTAAATAAATTTTAATAATCAAATAATACTATAAATAGATACCAGCACAACTGATATCTCGGTTTTCTAAAAAAACTTTAAAGTGGAATCTTTGATGATTTCGTCTTTTTCAAAGTTCCGCCTTACTACAATACAAATAAGGTCAAGTCTGCCTATAGCAAACTCTTAATCTTTACAAAGATAGTTTTTCAGTTCAGGGATTTAGTACCGGCGCATAGGTATATTTCATATATATAATTTTTATAATACGTAAATTCCCCATTTTAAACATCTTGACTGATAGACTATCTTCCATGTCTTTTATATAAAATTCACGCTACTGACCATTGTCCATTGAACCAATGTCAAATCGCAGCGATAATTCATGTGCTCCATTATTATAGGTCTGAAAAGCATTGCGACTGGCACTGTAGGCATAGGTGAACTGAAAGCCATTCAAATTAGTGCCAATTACAAAACCCAACTTTTCGTCACCTCCCACAGTATAAGTAATACCTCCTCTGAAACTATCTTCCAGAAAACGAGCCAGTATATTGAAGTCTGCATGAAAAGGAACATTCATCAACTTCTTTACAAATACGGATGGCTCCAATACAAGGTCCGAATCAAGATTGGTAATCTTATAACCAAGATTAAAGAGATACCCAATCTCCCTGTCCATACTTCTATCCCCGTCATCAATTCGTGAACTTACCAATGAAGGCAATGCAAGGCCATAGATCAGTTTTCCATCATATAAACCAAATATCCCGAAGGAAACATCAAAAAAGTTGCTTCCAGCTATCCTGTCATTTACAAGAGGATCTCCTGATTCCAATAGAGGATCAGAAAAGACATCTGAAGAAAGGCCATGCTGTATGTATTCAGCCGAAAGGCCAAAGCCTAATTTATTGGTTGGCGTTTCGATGCCATAAGACAATGAGCCCTGGAATTTGCTGGTCTCCAGATCTCCGTTACTGTCAGTCAACACCATAGCACCGAATGACAATCGGTCTGCAACGGGGCCATCATAACTTAGAATCAAGGATTTTGGAGAATCCTCGAATGACGCCCAGTTGTTCTTATAGCTCATGAAGATATTATGAGAACCTCCAAAACCTGTAGCCCCTGGGTTAACAATAACCGGGTTTAAGAAGGCCAGCCCCGAGATATATCTTTCATCAAAATAGCGCTGATTCTGAGCCTGAAGACCAAGGGCGATGCAGCAGAGAATCGAAATAGCAATTATATTTTTCATGATAATTTTCATCTGTCTAATCAAATTTCTGTCAGGGCAATCAATTTCTCAAAAGTGTAACTGTTCCTCTGTATACCTGGCTGCCCGTCTCAAGCACCCAGTAATAAGCACCTTCCGGCAATTCGTCACCATCAAGGTCAATTCCGGCCCAGTTATTCTGATAATTGCTGCTGGAATACACCAGCTCCGACCATCTGTCAAAAATGCTCAGGCTATATCCCATATTATTGACACAGCGGATAACAAAGAAATCATTGGCACCATCTTCATTCGGTGTTATAAGCCTTCTGGCTTCGAAACATTCACTAGCTTCCATGCAGTCAGTCAAAAGATCAAAACTAGCCTGACCCTGACATCCGTTAGAGTCCTCTACAATTAAGGTATAGTTTCCTGCGGCCAGGTTTTCATTAGTCGGGCCTGGAATAGGATCGTTGTTCTCAGGAATCCAGCTGTATACATATCCCAAACCAGTACCACCGCTTACAGCAGTTGATATAGATCCATTGCTCTGTCCCATATCGGGACAATTGATTTCATCTTCTGCAATAATTATGGGTCCTGGAGCACTTATAATAACTGTATTAGGCCAAGTAAGCGCATTGCCACTATTATCCATCAATTCCACCATATAGCTTCCTGCACATAAATTGTCTAGATCAAATAAACCCTCTCCTGAAATCTCGAAGCTTTGATCCTGGGCATTCTCATTTGTCAATATCACTGTGTAAGGAGCATCCCCTCCTGATATGTTTCCACTTATTGCCCCCATGCATTCATCAAGACATGGTGTCGCAAATCCACCAAAAGGTTGATCGACATCATCAACAAGCAAATCAAGCTCTTCATCGCCCTGTAGATTAATGGATAATGCAAAGCTGCATCCCAGGGCATCAATAATTGTAACGCTGTACACGCCTGTGACCGTCAAGCCGCTTAAATCCTCAGTATTCACATTTCCAATGAGGTTACCATCCGGATCCATCCAGAAAAAGCTGTATGGAGCCGTTCCGCCCAGGACATTGATGTCAATTGCACCATCCATGGCGCTCTGAACTGTTGCCCGTAAGACATTCGGAGATAAGGCAATTGTAAATGAGCTGCTTAGCTCCATACCTGTAAGATCATCCGTTAGGGTAATCGTGTGTGTGCCTACAGGAAAACTGCCGGAATAACTGCCATCGCCATTATCCGTCAGGCTGCATGCCTGAGTATTGGTGCCATTGACAAGAACTTCACATGAAAGACTTCCGCAAAGACCTGAAAGCATAAAGCTTGCCTGACCATTCATTCCTGTACATGGAGAATCGCTGACAGCAATATCAGTGACTATCAAATCTTCTGGTGTGCCTTGCAGCACTTCTATTGTAACTGTTTCTGTACACGCTGAATTTTGATTATCCAAACATGTTATGGCGTATGTTCCTGCAGGAACATCAGTAAATGCGCCATTGGCAAAGAAAAGAATCGGGTCAGAACTTATAGAATAGTCACCTGAACCTCCCGAACAATTGACTTCGATTCTACCGTCACCGCCACAAACTGCTGAAAAGACAACAGTGCTCAATTCGACAGGATTCGGACAATCAGGGCCTATCACAAAGACTTCGCTTTCAGTACAACCTCTTGAATCAGTAACAGTCACTGTATATGTACCGTCAGGAACATTATTTAAATCCGCAATTGCAGGACTGATCTGATCCGTCAGCATACCATTACCGCCTGAATAGTCAATACTTACAGCATTTCCCATTACGTCTACATTAATCACTATTGGATCTGGCTCGGCAATATCATAGCAAGCGGTGGCTGTATCTCCAACCCCATCCGTGACGGTTACGCAGTATGTATCTGCACCCTGACCTACGATCAAGGAGTTTATTGTAATGCCATTATCAATCTGGCTGCCATTTCCGTTATCCCACTCCCATTCCACAGTATATGGTGCATCTCCGCCTGTAATCATCAGGTTTATGGAGCCATTGCTTTCACCATTGCATCGAACGTTATTGATTGTTGTGCTGAGATTGATACCACAAATAATCTCCACCCGGCCATCAATCATCATAACTTCGCTGTCTGGCAGGGACATAAATGAACCATCCGTTATTTCTATTGGTCTTCCTGTCTCACCTATAAAAGACAGAGGCGTGGAATCTTCACAGTCACCTACAATATCAAAACACACTCTATAAATTACTGTTTCATCGGGCAGAGTCAATCCCACGCCCGGAGGATTAGTCCAACTGTATCTCAATCTGTCATTACCTGGAGCATTAAACGTACTCGAAAATTCAGGTATTTCAGCTTCTACCCTGTTGTATGCCAGCACTGAAGGGTCCCATTGAAGCGTATATTGCATTCCTACAATATCATCAAAGTTGTTCGTGCTGAAATCGACACATACTTCTGAATTGATTATATCAACCAAAACAGAGTCTGCTTTTATTCCAAATAACTGAGGCTCAATCTCTTCTCCCACAGTGACACATCCTTCAACAACCACAAAATCCCGTATGCCAACTGGTGCCGGGCTGGAAATTTGGATACTGGCGCTGCCATCAAAGGCTTTTACTGTACTCTTGGTGCCCAGATCACCAATCACATCAAAACAAATCTCGAATATGCTGCCGTTATCCGGTATTGATGCCGGTGTCACCCCAGTATTGTCAAACCATACAAAAGCGGCTGTTCCATTAGCCGCATTATTTGTATTGAACGATCCAGCACTTAAACCTGGCAAGGCAAAGTTCTGAACGCCTGTGAATTCAAGAATCGCAGGGTCCCACATAATGCTTCCCTGGAAAGTCTCTATAGAATCAAAATTAACCGTTGTGAAAGGCAGACAAATGTTTGTGCCCGGATCTGCTGATGTATTTGAAAAGATCAAGCCCACTTCGTCATCTCCAATCACTGGGCCGCCACCACTACAGTTAGATCCAGGGATCATGGCATCAGCGTCTGTTGAAACCGCTCCTATATTTTGAAAATTCTGATCTGTAATCTCTGTTACAAGGTTGGGTGGAAATTCGACCACGCCGATCGTAGTGGAATCACAGGGCCCACCAAGCACATTGAACCGCATTGTAAACAACAAGTGGTCGTCGGGCAGGCTTTGGGGACTGAAGCTAAACCATAATAATCTTAATTGACCTCTGGTCATATTGGCTGTCTGTGCAGGAAGACTGAATGCATTGATGTCGAAATCCTGAAGATCCGTGCTGATAAATGGAAGTGTATCTATCTCTAGAATCAGTGAATCCCATCCGACAACTAATTGCATACCAACAAGCTGATCAAAGTCAGCCACTCTTACATCCACGTCAAATGTCGATCCTTCTTCCGGAGTGCCATTGGCTTCGAAATTTAGCTGCAATGGATCTTGCTGTCCAAATGCCGATTGAACCAAAAGAAGTGAAAATAAAATGAATATGTACCTCTTAATCATAAACAAGGGTTTAAATCAGTATACAAAGTTAATAATATCTTGGTCTTGACAACCTTCAGGCAGAGATATTTGGCAAAGTGATTAAAAATATGAATCAGCAGTCAAAAATACAGCGGAAATGCGCCATTTACAAGCGATTAAGCAGAGCACTACCCTTTTTTCCGCCATTGAAAGTCAGACATATAACGCCAGCACCCAACCATATGCTGTTCTACATTCTAAATGTCAAGAAAAAACTAAAATCAGTTCGTTTATATTTGCATCAAAAAAGCTAAACAGATGGTACAAAAATCAGTCCTTATCATCATGCTATTCAGCTTTGCATCATGCAATCAATCAAACTCCTCTGATTCGAGTGCTTCACATGAAGCTGGTTTTGAGATCGTTGATTCCGGTAACTCAGGAATTGATTTTATAAATGCTCTTGAAGACGACCCCCTATCGGATAAAAATGTCCTTTCCTATCCCCATTATTTCAATGGTGCCGGAGTAGGTGTTGGCGATTTCAATAATGATGGCCTGCAGGATATATTTTTCGCAGGAAATGAAGTGCCCAATGCGATATACATCAATAAAGGAGAAATGAAATTTGAAAAACTGGGTACCGAAGCAGGCATAAACACAAATAAAGTATGGGCATCCGGCGTGAGCATTGTAGACATTAATGCTGATGGTTATGATGACATTTATGTATGTCAACAGGGCCCTTATGAGGAAGATCAGAGGAAAAACCTCTTTTTCATCAACAATGGAGATTTAACTTTCACAGAAAGTGCCGCTGAAATGGGATTGGATGACGGAAACTACTCTACCCAAGCCTGTTTTTTCGATTATGACAAAGATGGAGACCTCGACTGTTATGTGATGAACGAATCAAAATATGCCCGAGTCATTCTACGGGCGATATATGAAGATCTTGAGAAGGAGGAAAATATGGTAGCTGCCAGCGGCAAGCTCTTCGAAAATACCGGTAATCTCAAATTCAAGGATGTTACCAAGCAGGCCAATGTCCTGAATTATGGTTACGGCCTGGGGCTAAATGTATCAGACTTCAATGGCGACAACTGGCCTGACATCTATGTTGCCAATGACTACACTGTGCCAGACTTTCTCTATATCAATCAGAAAGATGGAACATTCAAAGAATCAATCAAAGAATACACGAGGCAGATATCCTATTTTGGTATGGGTTGCGATGTCGCTGATATCAACAATGATGGACTTGTAGACATAGGAGTAGTGGACATGGCTGCTGAAGACCATTTCCGTGACAAAACACTTATGGCGGGGATGGATGTGGAAGCTTTCAAATACTATTTCAATCAGAAAGGCTATCAATTACAATATATGTTCAACAGCCTCCAGCTTAACAATGGCAACAACAGCTTTTCTAACATTGCAGCTATGGCCGGAGTCCTTAAGTCTGATTGGAGTTGGGCTGCCTTCTTCAGCGACTTCAATTACGATGGCTACAAAGATTATTATGTAAGTAACGGATACAGAAGATATGCGCGTGATAATGATTTCATGATCAGAATGGAAGAAGTACGACGACAGCACGGCGGGACCATCCCGTTACAGCTGAGAAATGAAATGTATGCCTTAATGCCAGAAGTCAAACTTAAAAACAAACTTTATATCAATGACAAGAATCTTCACTTTAGCGACGACGATGGCAACTTCACACATCCTGAATACGACAGTTACTCGTACGGCGTTGCCCAGGGTGACTTTGATAACGACGGAGATATTGATTTAATTGTCAATAATATAGACCAGGAAGCATTGCTCTTAAAAAATACAATTCTTGAAAATACATCCAGGAACTACATTAAAATAAAACTGAATGCCGATAACCCTGCACTTGAATTAACGTCAAAAGTGTACGTGGAAACAGGCGATATAGATCAACTGCAGGAGTACTATTTCGTAAGGGGTTACGAATCGTGTATGGAGGAATGTCTGTTTTTTGGATTGGACGACTATAGTACGATTGATAAAATAACAATCATATGGCCTGACAACACAACGCAAGAGTTGATGAATGTACAAGCCAATCAAATTCTAATTATTGATTATGCTCCAACAGGACAATTTAAGATACCTGAAAAAGCAACAGGCGTATTTGATCAAATAGACTGCCAATCCGCAGGGATAGACTTCGAACACAGAGAAAACCCCTTTGATGATTTCGCTACAGAAATTCTGCTGCCGCAAAAACAGACAGCATTTGGTCCAGCATTAGCAACAGGTGATGTAAATAATGACGGCCTTGAGGATTTCTTTATTGGAGGAGCCAAAGCCCAGGCTGGAGCGCTTTATCTCCAGGTTTCAGGGGGATCATTTGAAAAATTCACAAACCAACCCTGGACGAATGAGAGCTACAGTGAGGACGTTGATGCTCAGTTTATTGATGTCAATCAAGATGGAAATCTGGACCTCTTTATCCTAAGTGGTGGCAGCGGTGACTTTTTAGGACAAGAAGCAGGACTGGTAGATAGGTTCTATGCTGGTGATGGCACGGGCAACTTCTTCCGCATCGCTAATGTATTACCTGACAGCCCTAGCGCGAGCTATTCCATTGTGAGCGGAAATATTGACTCTGACCCTGAGCTTGAAATTATGATTCTTGGCGCAGCAAAGCCTGGCAAATACCCTCTTACAGAAAGATCCGTTTTATACGATTATGTTGATAAATCCTTCCAGGACATCACAGATAAGATAATCCCGCAACTGAACGACGACCAGGGGCTGATACGCGATGCCGTATTTGTTGATCTTAACATGGATGGACAATCTGAAATTATTACTGTAGGTGAATGGCAGGAAATTCATGTCTATGAATATGATGGAACCCGTTTCAAAAAACAATCAAAGCAATGGTTAGGCTCAAGTAAAAATGGATGGTGGCGTTCCATCACTGCGGCTGACCTTGACAACGACGGTGACCAGGATTTGATTGTAGGGAACGTGGGTAAGAACTTTAAACAGAAAGCCACTAAAGAATACCCACTATATCTATACTCTAACGATTTTGATGACAACGGCACATTGGATTGTGTCCTTGCCAAACCATATAAGGGAAAAGTGGTTCCGGCACGAGGGAAGGAATGTTCCACGGAGCAAATGCCTTTTGTAAGTGAGAAGTTTAAAACCTACAGAGACTTTGCCTCTGCCAGTATTGTTGATATATATGGCCAAGACAAAATTGAAGGCGGTATTTCACTGGAAGCCAATGACTTTTATTCTTACATTTTATGGAATAACAGCACTAAGCTGGAATACAAAAAACTACCTGTCCTGGCACAGGCTTTTCCGGTTAACGCTTCTGTAACAATGGATGTGAATAATGATGGATTGACTGATATAGTTCTTGCGGGGAACGATTACAATACCGAATATGAAACGCCTCGCCTGGACGCCGGCAACGGGCTGCTCCTTATCAATAAAGGCAATCACTTGTTCGAAGCATTAAGCGTGCCGGAATCAGGCATATTCTGCTCTAAAGATGTCAAGCGCATGGAATCCATTCTTATTGATGGTAAACCTTCTCTGCTTGTGGCTAACAATAATGACGCACCTGATCTATTAGCCTTAAGAAAAGATCCATCCTAAAATAATAAAGGGGGCTCGTGCTTTCTGCACGGCCCCTTTAAAATTACCGAGTACATTTATTTCTTATTCAATGACAATCATCTTACGTGTTGATGAGAATGTCTCTGTCTCCATTTGATAGTAATAGATTCCATTACCTTTCAAATCATCACTTCGAATAATCATACTGCTCCTTCCTTTTGGGTAATCACCGCTTCTTGAAAGAACCAGTCTTCCACCTGGATCAAAAACATTTATTCTTACCGTGGAGGTTTTTGAAAGTTCAAAATCGATACTTGTCAAACCAGAGAACGGGTTAGGTATGTTCTGATAAAGAACATTTTCAAATTCCCCTTTCTGCTTCTCAACAATTATAGAATGTGTGCTGAATGAATTATCAACTATTTCTGAAGCCAGCAATTGGTTTTTTGCGATAGTAAACAACGCATCACCGTGGTAAGCACTTACCCTAACAACAAGATAAAACAAAGCATCGTCAGGTGCAGATTCAATCGCACGATCATTATGCCATACCAGCGAAACCCTACCATCATGAATAAAGAAGTTGTCATTCTCAACGGACAATCGTCCTGATTCCAGGTCAAGTACTTCGACTTTCTTATTATCAAATTCAATATGTGCCTGGAGTCCCATGATATCCTTTCCACTGTTGAAATAGAATGGGACAAGGTATTCATCAGAGCCATCAAGCTCTAGCATGTCATGAGAAATAACCACTGGATCAGTAAAACTGTCAACATGATCTATCCTTATAGATTCAGGCTGCAAAGATGCAGAACCATTGACATCTCCAATCTTCACCGCAATGAAGTCATTGTTCATCATGTCGTCTTCAACATCATAAATATCGATGTTGTCCCTGTATGGCCATGGGTTATTGATGTCGAGAAAATTATATGACTTATCGACATATTGCCATGAAGTATTATTAGGTAGCTCATCATATATTCCCAGAATGAGTTTACGCAATTCGATCAAATCCAGGGCAGTAATATCCTGGCTGTTATTCACATCCGATGCGATCAACTGATAAGGAGATTCCAGATTCTCCATACCTAGTATATGCCTCTGAATTATAATAAGGTCAAGTGTTGATACCCCGTTAAGGTAGTCATCCGGACTGTTGACTTTCAATTGGTAATCTTGGTATGACCCTACATTGTTGAAAGCGAATTCACCCTTAACATCTGTTCTGTCAAAACGCATGGATTCATCAATCATAGCCTGTAGACCCACCTCTACATTCTCAACCATCTCATTAAATTCGGTTTGTATATGACCTCCTATCATCATACCGGCAGTATCCGGGCAAACGCCCAAATTATCCTGTATGCTAATTGTTGTTATACAAAAGTCCTGGTTGCCCATATCATCAGTTACCCATACCGTCACCGAGTTGATGCCCAGGTCAGAGCAGGTAAAGAGCTTGGATTTTATTGAAAGATCATCTTTGTCAAAGGACAGTTCAACTGAAGGGTCACAATTATCGCTGCTTCCCAGGTCAAAGTCACTGGCCCATATTTCAACATAAGGATCCAACTGCGGGTTGGCCGGTGTTGTCAATGATGTCGTCAAGCCTGCCCTGCAATATGGGGAAGGAGCCTTATCATCCCGGATAAGAATATCATGACTGCATGTGCTTACACTCGAACAAATACCCTCGGCATACCATGTGACTGTATAGGAACCCGTGCTCAATTCAAGATCTACTATAGGCCCTGATCCTTCTGCGACGAGCTGCCCATTTTCAGTTATCTCATAGTCAAGTTGCAGAGGATGCAGGAATGCTTTCTCACATTCATCCAGGGCTTTGGGTGGCTGGAAACTTACGAACTGACTACAGCTTTCAGGTGCAACCGACAGGCTTAGATCAACCGGACAATCTATTAACAGCGGACCTTCATTTTCGATAACCTTGATAACCTGAGTGCTCTCCCAGAATCCATTGCCAGAGTTGTTACCCTGTTGATAATGACACCAATTGTATACACGCCAGGTTCTGATAACCTTAAGACAATATCCTTCAATATCTCTGAATACCCTATCCTTATATGAGTATCCCAGATTGGCACATATCGCAGCCTCACTCACGGGCACGCCTTGATACAAGACGGCATCCCCAAGATCTGTGGTATAGTTTTCACATGTTGCGTCATCTCTGTCTGCAGGCCATGTAAAGCTGTGTTGATTCAGTAGCAAGTCTGAACTGAAGTTAAACTCCTGCTGGCATGATTCAAGTTCTATAGTTCTGTCAGGAAGATCCACATACCATCTCCTCATGATGGTTCCCTCTCCACAAAGTTCATTAACCGTTCCTGAATCCTCATATCTAAGTGTTCCGATACCACAATCGCCATTTATGACCGGCATACCGGTAATTGATGGATCGATTTGATCTGTTGTCTCACATTCAAAATTAAATACGAGTTGTTTTGGGCAGGATTCAATTTCAACGCCGGTTTTATCCTGTACGATGACCTGAACCTGACAGGTATTGCTTCTTCCACTTTCATCCACAACCCGCATGATAACTGGAACGGTTTGACCTGCTTCCTGACAACAGAACTGTATGTATTCGCCAAATTCGAGGTCGTTACCTTCATATTCCGGTAGATGAGAACAAGCAGTCATGTCCCGCCGTATGGATAGTGTAACCGGTCCTCCGCAATTATCGTATGAGCCATCATCTACCGACTGGGGATATAGTCGGCCCCAACCGTTATCTGCTAATGACACCACAGTATATTGATCACATATGGCATATGGAGCCAAGTTATCCCGGACATATATTTCAAATTCACATTCACTTTCATTGCCGCACTCGTCGGTAACAATGTACCTGATATAGTTCTTTCCGTGTTGCAGCCCGGAAGCCCTGTATACCCCGGAGGAGATTCGCGTCGCCGGGGTAAACACCTGTTCGGACAATAAAGGATTGATCTGATCTTCACGCAGGTATTCCACCCTTACATCCATACTGGCGCAATCAAAAACTGATCTTAATCCAGTCACATCATTTGCATCAAAAGGTCTGAAATCAACCACTGCCTCACAGTCCTCAATAGTATAGAAAATCAAACCATCTTCCGGACATTCGATATCGGGACCATGTTCATCCACCACCTTAATCGTCTGATATGATTGTGCATATTCCCCTTCACACCAATCCAATGCAGTCCATCTTCTTAGAATTTTTACGGTGTTAATTCCGCAAACACTAAATGTATCATCTCTGAAAGTCACATTGATATGACAGAAGTTGTTTGTATCTGTCAGTGGGAATCCATCAACAGTTGGTTGCCCGGTATTTTCAGGATCAAGATTCAATTCACCATCATCAATAATAGTGGGGTCATCACAATAGAAGACCACATTATCAGGGAATTCGAGATCTGTAAGAGATTTTTTCTCAAAATAGATGGAGAATGCGCATACCTCCGCACTCAATCCAACGTGATCTCTTGTATAATATTCAATATCTCTTCTGGCAGTAAATCGCCCTTGTGAACATTCCAGTGTTTCGGTATCATCCCTGTTGATGATGACTTCTACATCAGGGTCGCAATTATCGGACTCCTGGTATTTGTAAAATGAGACTGTGTTGATATCTATGCAAAGGCCCTGTGCTATGGCAGCCCTGTTTGCCGGCGTATCCCAAATAACAAGTGACAGGTCAGAGAGATTGTCATCAGTTGCCTGTACACCAGAAATATCACCGCGGTAAATATCCGGATCAACCGGGTCTTCGTCAAATTCATAGCTGCCTCCATTCGAAACAATGAGGCCTGTGCCTGAACCGGTACACGGCACAAGAGGTACGTTTACATCTATATAGTCAATGAGCTCCCAGGGCATGGTAGAACCAGGGTCTGTGACCGGGAATAAGTCAATGGTAATCGTATTGGGGTCCGTATCAGCATCGGCTGGTGCAAAATCCGAACAATAGCGAGCCAGTCCCATACTGGTATAAAGCTCCGATAAATCATCCGAGCAATCGACGGTTAGGTCATCGATACATGTAAGCTCTGGAGGTAATTTATCTTCGACGTTAAACCAGCCCCAGCACGAAATGATTGTACCGTTGTTATCCATAAATGATACGCTGGCCTTATAGGGAGCACCTATAAAAGAACCATCGATCACCGGGTGATGGGCTTCGTTATACATGTCATAATGGGTCTGGTCAATGATCACATCGTTGGCGGTAAGAATTGTAACGGTATAATCACAACCAGTCCTTTCGTCTTCCAGAACCAAATCGGGTGTAATAACAGCGAAACACTCATAATCAAGTGAAATCTGTATATTATCATTACATCCCAAGGACTGGGGGCATTGTGCTGATACTTCAAAGTTCAACACGAGAATCATAAAAACGATTAAGGTTTTTAGGATTTTCCCCAGATTACTGATACATAAATGTGTACTCATAAGTAAATCGGTTTTTGGCAAAGCCAAACTGTTTTCGTATTAAAGTTCGTTGTTCAGACTATCAGCGAGAGGGGATCTCCTGTTGTTTGGGATTGGCTTCTTCTATACAAGTTGATTTTCCAAAGCGAATTTTATAAGGTTAATGGTGTTTCTCACACCTAATTTTCGCATAATGTTCTTTCTGTGAACGCCTACTGTCTGATCACTTATGAACAATTCCCTGGCGATCTCTTTATTATTCTTGGCTTGAGTGATCAACTCCAGCACTTCATGTTCTCTGGAAGTTAATTTCTGCTTGATTACAAACCGATCTTCATAAGGCGTCTTTAATTTGCCTGTGAGCCTTTTTCCGTTAGGTGGCGTAATATGTAATCCTGGCGCGAGATAGGTTTGATCTTCCATCACTTGAAGAATCGCTTCATCAAGATCAGAGGTAGAATTAGATTTCAGTATATAACCATCAGCTCCATTTTTTAGAGCCTGCCCTACAAATTTATAGTCACCATATGCCGTCAAAACCAAAATTTTGACGTGTTTGAATTGCTTACGAATTTTGGGAATCAGCTCAAGACCATCTTCATCCGGCAAATTGAGATCCAGGATAACAAGTTCGGTCTTGAGGTTTTTGTGGAGAAAAAGCATGAGGTCTTCAGCAGTGTCTACATCACCTAAAACATTGACATTTAGATTTTTATGATTGTCAAAATAGGATTTCAGCCCTGCTTTGAAAATGCTTTGAATGTCCGCTATTACACTGTTTACTAAAGCCATTTGGTTTATCTCTTTGTAAAATTCCTTACTTAATCGGCCCACTACCGGCACCAATACAAAGCCTTAAGTACAAAACTAATGCCAAGTTTGTTCGAGAGATAATATACCATGAAAGTGGTATATGTACCAAATTTAGGGTATATGCTTCAAAATTGCTTATTTAAAGATAGTAATTGGATTCAAGCACTCGAATTCCATCTGCATCTGCTACGGTGTAAATGAATCCTTTTTGAATGGCATAAGCGCCTACCTCACCCTGCTTGTTTATGGCAATGAGACCAGCTTGCTTTCCCGAATAATCCTGAGTCTCGACAATCATTTCAATGGCGTAACGGCAAGCATTTTCAGGGCTCAAGCCTTGCTTCATCTTCTCAACCACCAAAAACGTGCTGCAGCATTTCATGATCAATTCACCAAGGCCTGTAGCAGTGGCGGCACCTACCTTGTTATCCACGTACAATCCGGATCCGATAATCGGCGAATCCCCTACTCTTCCGGGTGTCTTATAGGAAAGGCCGCTGGTAGAGCATGCCCCGCTCAGATCCGAGGCAGAATCCATGGCGAGCAATCCGATCGTATCATGCCGCTCACCATTAATCTCCGGTGAAAAAACAGGATTCTTTTTCCATTTTAGGTAGGCTTTTTCTGCCTGCTCACTCAGCATATTGGTTTTTTCAAAGCCATGTTCCAAAGCAAAATCCTGGGCCCCTTGACCGGCCAGCATTACATGCGGGCTTTCTTCCATGACTTTTCGCGCAACCGATACGGCATGAACGATATCTCTTAGGAAGCAGACAGAACCGGCATTATGCTTATGATCCATAATACAGGCGTCCAGACTGACTTTTCCCGAATTATCAGGAAGGCCTCCATACCCAACGGAAAGATCCTTTTCATTCTCTTCCACACTGTTTACGGCTGATTCAATGGCGTCAAGCAGTGCGCCTGGTTCTTCAATTAAAGCATCATAGGCAATTTGATTGGCCTTCTGATTATTCCAGGTAGAAACAACGATAGGGGAAGAATTCTGGGTCTTTATACTGAGGGCATTGACAGAATTCATTAATGATAGCCCCATGGCTGCTGAAATTTGGCTAAACCGCCTTCTGCTGATCATTAAATTTGAGTTACTTGGTCTGTAAATTAGGAAAAAGTCTAAACTTGGAAGGGAATGATCAACTTACTCCTTGACCATTTTGATGACAGTATACTGCTCACCTGATTGAAGCAATATATTATACAAGCCTCTTGGCCATGTTTCTTCGACATGAATCTTGAGGAAGTTTTTGCCTTCCAGCACATTTCTTGTTTCCTGGCTTAACAGTTGGCCATCAGCGTTGAAAAGACTGATAAGCACCTGACCCTCCTCATCTGCATTAAGCTTGATCGTGGTCCTGTCAAATACCGGGTTAGGAAAGATAGCTGCTGATAGAGGATCTTGGGTAAGCTCAGGACCATCAGGAATGTTTTCATGAGGCATGGCAAAGAAAAGATTCTTTTGCATGACAGATAAATCTGTATTTCTCATCACAACATCATACAGTCGGATACTCTTTATTTCTTCAATCTGGTCATCGGTAAAGGCGGGATCATTTTCAAAGTAAAATCTATCACCGTCACGCAGAAGCTGGAATTGTGTTTCCATAACGCGCATGACCAAGTCACCGAATATGGCACCGTCTATATGTCTCTCTGCTAGCATACCCACCCAAGGATCAACCTTGTCAACTGAGCCATAGAGGCTTTCCAGGGCTTGAGCGTCTTCCGGACTGGCAGTAAAGTCTTCGAATGATTTAACAAGGGGTAATCCAAAATCAAATCTCAATTGATTATAATCAGCTATTCCTCTGTCACGGCCCCTGAAAATGTTGATTGATGCAAGATCAAGGCCTCCCGACCCCGGTGGACCGAAAAGGAAATTACGCAAATCATCTATGACCTTACAGTCCAGTTTTTGCATTACCTGGGTACCCATCCCTTTAAAGAAAGGATCAATACCACCTGAGGCCATAACTGCGAATGGATTGAAAAAAGCATCTTTTAACCTCACACTGCCTTCTGCCAGCTCTTCTCCCTCGTTATCCATCCTTATCAGCTGACTGTTAATGAGGGTATGCCCTATCCTGAAAGCGGCACCAGAAAATACATTCAGTATTCCCGGGTTCATTTCTTCATTATAATAGCGGTATTCTGGAAGATGGACACCCATGGCAGGTAACCACTCATTGAAACAAATATTCTGAATATATGCGCCTACCAATTTCCTGGCACGCTGATACAACTGATCATCAGTCCAGTGAGGATACCTTTCTTTTAACTGATCGCAAAGCCTGTTGTGCTCACGAACAAAAATAGTATGCATACCTATAAGTAGCGGGTTCTCATTAGCCCTGATATCTCCAGCTACAAAGTACCTTGAAAGTAATCGCGTATCGTCCGCCATAAATGGCGCATCAGGATCGATTTCGTCGTCAAATTCTCCAGTGTAGGTGTTCCAGGGAAGCATATTACCCTGGGATGTCTTCAATTTTCCATTCTCGAAAGTTCTGAGCCATTGGGCTCTTTCCTCATTGCTGCCATAAACAGCTGAACCATCTATAAAGGAAGATATTTCATTAACAAATTGTCTTGGGTTATCGGAAGAAGTTCCAGTGCCAGGCATTGACTTGTTACGGGCTGTAATAATAAAGTCAGAAGGTGAGAAGTGTTGATCATCTGGCGGTATGCTCAATAGAACCGTTTCAAGAGGATTGTTTTCAATCAAGCTAAGGTCATGATCAATAAACTGTCCAAATAACCATACGTAATCCGACAAGTTGTAGTCATCCCAAATGAATTCCTGTTGATCGAACAGTCTGTTACTGATAAGTCTCGGATCTGGAAGCTCAGAGTCGTTAATGGAAGACACACCGTCCTTATAGTTGACCGAACTCATCCTGACCACACCGGAGTGTGCCGAACCCCAATCCCTGTTTTCGAGATTATTACCATAACCCGAAAAGGTCCTGTTTTCCTGCGCATCAAGGGAATAGCCAAGGAATACCAGGCAAGATACCAAAAGCATACGCAAAGGCATGACAGCAGCGGATTTATGTTCTGGGTTTATAGTTCTCAAATTGGGTCCGAAAAATTGAACTTCAAATATATTAAAAGCCAGCTTAAAAGTGGTTATAAAAAAGCTATAAAACAAAGCTTTCACACAAAGATTCTTGTCGCCCGGACCATGCTTTGTGTTTAATTGAGTATTTGCAGTGAGTTTCAATTTACTGAGTTTTAGTGCTTTTTAACATATTAATTATTTATTTAATGCATATATTAATCTAGATCAGTTATTTATAAATAATTATTACAGTAAATCAATAGTAAAAACCGTGCCAAAGAATCTTGTTTTTAACAAATCTAAATTGTATTTAGCTTGAGAAAAAATGAGGCTTTAGAGACAAGAATGTCTGAAAAATGTCTCGTGCTTGTCATAATGTGAATGAGATGCAATAAGGGCATGGTATTGCCTCTTCAGATTAATGAATACTGGTTTGAAACCCATTGGACATACAAATCTGATGCTGGAAGCAAACGGCCTAATGGAATTTACCAAGAAAACAGAATTAAGTCTGGATATAAGTTGGCGAAACAGTAACTATTCAAATCTTGAACTGGGATTCGAATTGGTCAATTTTAAGTTTGCTGGAAAAAGCAATAGTCCTATTGAATTTGAGATGCTGCAAGGATTGAGAAATGGACAGAATATGCTTTAGCGATTCGGTTATATCAAAAGAATATACAGCAGCATTGACTTGATCCAGAATTACATTGGCATAAAATCCAAGGACAGCAGAACCGTAAATACAGCCACCATGCAAATGAGAGCCATATTCTAAAAAAAGGAGGCTACAAAAAGTGCCTCCTCAGTTTAATAAACTCAATCCCGGCTTATTATTTGACTACGTCGCTCAACATTGGACCCAGATAATCCCTTACCAGTACTTCCAATGAGCTTGATTTGATTATTGTCAGACAATTCTGAGCATCATCAGGACTTGAGCATTTCAAAAGCGCAAGCTTATCCCCTGGCAGAATACCAAGATTATTACGTACATCCTTCGGAAGTACAAGCTGCCCTCTGTCATCACAACTGATAATGGCTTCTATTGAAAATTTTGTCTGACTCAAGAAATTTATTTTCGGCTCAAATATAATCAGTTATTTTATATTTTTCTGATTTCTCTGATTTTTTTGATTTTTCTTTTTTTACTTATTTAAATGTGTCCGCTCGACAACACTGATCAGAGGCATTATAAGGTGAAGCTTTCTATATTTGCAGGAAATTCTAATTGATGAAATTTGCTTGCATACTATTGGCTATATTTTTACAACTGCATTCATTCTATGGTCAATCTCTATGGACGACTATTCCTGATAATTCAGAATTGCGCAAAAGCGCCAAAGAACGCGAAATCATACCTGAAAAATTTGCAAGTTTCAAGCTGCAGTTCAATCACATGCAGCAGCTTTTATCCAAAGCGGGTAAGGAAAATTCTGCGGTGTCTGTGACCATGCCAATTCCCCTGCCTGATGGCAGTCAGAAAAACTTTTTATTTCAAGAGAATTCATGTATGAGTCCGGTGCTCGCGGCGAAATACCCGAACATCAAATCCTTTTCAGGTGTATCAAAAGACGATAAATCCTATTACGCCAGGATAGATTATGGGCCCATGGGCTTCCATGCTGTTATAAAGGGGCCGGAAGGCACTGTATATGTTGATCCTTATTTCAGAAACCCGGATGAAAACTATATCAGTTATTATGTCCGCGATCACATAGTCAGCACAGACCAATACGACCTTGGCTGTGGTCTGGATTCTTATGAAGATGCTATGGCCAAGGAAAAGATCCATAGTCAAGTTCCATATGCAAGAGAAAAAAGTGGTCAAGCGGAACAGATTAAACGCCAATACAGGTTGGCGGTAACGACAACTGGTGAATGGGGCCAAAGTTTTGGGACAGTTGAAAATGTCCTTTCCCGTATTGTAACAGGTGTTAACCGTCTCAATATGATTTTTGAAAATGAGATGGCTACCACTTTTGAGTTGATCGATCGCAACGACGAGTTGATATTTCTTGATCCGGAAACAGACCCCTTTGAAAATGCGAATCTGGGTAGAAGCCTCATAGGTCAAAATTCCATAGCTATAAATAATATTGTTGGTTCAGCTGCCTATGATATAGGTCACATATTTACTATCCAATGCAGTGATGGTGTAGCGGGTATAGCGGCTCTAGGCTCAGTCTGCCTCAACAATAAAGGCAATGGTGTGAGCTGTGTAGGTGGCAGTAATATTTCATTTTTTATGGTGAGTACCACTGCGCATGAAATCGGTCATCAGTTCAGGGGAAGCCATTCCTGGTCTAATTGCCCCAGCTCAATGGGGCAACTCTCACCTGGTTCTGCCTGGGAGCCTGGAAGTGGTTCTACTATACTATCCTATGCAGGTGTTTGCGGTAGTCAAAACCTGGCTGGCACCAATGATGATTATTTCCATGTAGGAAATATCGATCAGATGCTCAACTTCATCAATACAACCGGATCTTGCGCAGAAGAAGTACCTAGCGGTAATCAGATTCCTGAAATCACTATGGGCATTGGTGATGGATTAACCATCCCTATTGCAACACCCTTCGAGTTGGAAGCATCAGCAGAAGATGCTGATGGTGATATATTGACCTACAACTGGGATCAGTTGGATCTAGGACCAACAAGCCAGCTTGGCCAACCGGAAGGCAATTCACCAAGTTTCAGATCCTTTCCTCCCAGCACAAATCCAAATAGATTGTTTCCAAGACTGCCCGCTATCATAGGCGGTATTGGTTCAAATGTTGAAGTTTTACCTCTTTATAGCAGAGACCTTACATTTCGGTTTGTTGTCAGAGACAACCATCCTGGTGCTGGTGCCATTGCATGGGAGGAAATTGCATTTAGAGCTGATGAGTCAGCGGGACCATTCAGAGTGACGAGCCCAAATTCACTGACTTTTGCCACCGTAGGTCAAGAACTAAATATTGAGTGGGACGTGGCCAATACAGACAATGAGATAATAGACTGCCAGGCTGTAGATATTTACTTTTCTACTGATAATGGTGAGAGTTTTCCTCATCTATTGGCCAGTAATACACCCAATGATGGCAGCGAAACAATAACTCTACCCAACATACTGACGGACGAAGGTAAAATCAAGATTAAGGCCAGCAATAATATCTTTTTTCAGTTCAATCGTTCCAATATCCTAGTGAGAGAACCTTCTGAACCCGGATTCTATATTGACCTTGCCCAATCGGAATTTGACATCTGTTTACCTGAGAAGCTTGAAGTTGAAGTGAACGGAACGGCCTTCCAGGGTTTTGACACACCTGTGCAACTTGAAGTAATTGGTGCTCCCGCTGGTGTAAGCTTTACATTCACTGACAACCCGATGACTCCTTCAGGCAATTCAAGGCTGATCATGGATTTTGACGGTATCAATACGACACAGTCATTTACAGCTACTGTTCGAGGCAGCTCTGAAAATGCGGACACTATAAGTCAAAACATTACCGTGCATCTAACCGGGACCAACTTTGATGATATGGTCCTCCAGGAGCCTGCCAGTGGTATCGACAAGGTTAAACAAATTTCTGTCTTTCGATGGACCAAGAGTAAAAATGCAGAAAGCTATACTCTCGAAATTTCGAAAAGCCCAGAATTTGGCAGCAGTAATATTATAACAGAGAGCCTTTTGCCAGATACCTCATTCATTCCGCAGGTTGTCCTTGACAACAGCGAGCTGTACTATTGGAGAGTGCTCGCTACAAATGGATGTGCCACCACTGCGAGTGAGATAAGAACCTTTGGCACGGTGAGTCTGGATTGCAAAGATTATATCGCAGATAATCTTCCAACAAATATATCTTTCTCAGGTCAGCTTACCGTTGACGGAACTATCAGCGTCTTTGACATAGGAGAAGTTGCCGATGTGAATATTACAAATATCAAAGGTCAGCATTCTGATGTATTCCAGCTTAAAGGAAGCTTAATCAATCCAAGTGGAACCGAAGCTGTCATGTTCGATAACAACTGCTTTGCTTCTACAGATTTCAATATTGGATTTGACAGTGACTCACCAACTGATTTCACTTGTCCACTTAGTTCCGGACTGACTGTTAAGCCTAATATAGACGACCTCGGCATTTTTGAAGGGCAGCAAATAGATGGCGACTGGATATTCAGAATTGTCGATACTGAAAGTGGGGATGGTGGCCAGTTTACAGCATTTGAACTTGAAATATGTGCCTCTTTCGAAGTTGATGCCCCTTATCTGGTAAACAACAATGTTTTCGAGGTCCCTACTGATTTAGCGCCTAGGCTCAGCAGCGATTTTCTGCTTGTCGGAGATGATAATAACGGACCGGAAGAATTGATATTCACCCTTGTGGAGGCACCTTCTTTGGGAGATTTACTTCTCAACGATATAGCATTAAGCGTTGGCGACCAGTTTTCACAATCGGATATTGACCTTGGCAATCTAAGATATAGCCATCAAAGTGGAGAAGAAGGCTCAGATCATTTCTTATTTACTGTCATCGATGGCGAAGGCGGCTGGCTGGATTTAACGGATTTCGATATTATGATTGGTGATGAATTTACTTCATCAACAGAAGAGTTCGAATCGGGCTTCAACTTCAAGCTGTTTCCTAATCCTGCAAGCAACAGGATTTATATCCTGAATAGTTCATCGGCAAATGAGGATGTTATGCTGCATTTCTTGAGCATCGAAGGCAAGCTATTGATGATGCAAAAACTGGATAAGTCAAGTACGATTGATGTATCTTCTTATGAGGCAGGTCTCTATATTCTTGTTTTCAGAAGCAAAACAAAAACGGAAAGCCACAGAATTCAGATTCTGCATTAATCAAGCTATATTAAGTTAGCTCATCAGTCCTTTGAAGGCTCTAACACCAGCAATTTCCGTATTGGCAATATCTGCTCAACGATAAGGCACTCACATTTTGTATTGTACTTGCCTATAACTTCGACATGTCCGAAGTCATCGAATGAGAGGTCTTGGTCCATTTCATTTATAAAATCCAGCCGTGTCAGGGCCGCTGGTTCCATATCCTGAAGGTAGAATACTTTAGTTTTTGATTCTTTGAAGATATAACCATCCATGATGCGCATGGTACTCTCAACCGAAGTGCCCGGGGCACACGAATACAAAGCAATAATTAAAACTGGTGATAGGAATAACAGGCTCTTCATAGGATCAGATTGTAAGTACAAATTATAGGGCTTACAATTCAATCACCTCAGGCAAAACACGGTATTAATTTTAAGGGGTTACCCCGATCCGAATTCTGAAGCGTTATTCTAAAGTGCAGACCGGGGTAACATTGCTGCTCGATTAGGCATAAACACTAGCAGTGTCTTGAGAATGTTGATCATATAAATGGTCGAACAAGATCGGTCTAGGATACTCCTTTTTGAATTCATAAAGCAATATATCAAAAGATGTGACGATACCCAGTAATCGATTCTCTTCAGCGACTACAGGGAGAGCATGAAAGCGATTATCAAGAAACAGTTCAGCTGCTGTACCAATCTTATCTATTGGACTAATCCGAACAACACCAGTAGTCATAACTTCATCGACCCTGGTCTTCCCATAATCTTTAGGAGCAATCTCATTCTTCCACAGATCATACGTTGTTAAAATACCAACCAAACTCCCGCCTTCCACTACGGGCAAATGATGGATACTATGCTCCATAAATATCGACCGTACTTTATTCAAAGTAACACCTGGTGTTACAGTTGTAAGGTCTCGAGTCATAATGGTATGCACAGCTTCGTTAATCTTAATTTTTTCAATGAAAAAATTATCCTTACTGCTTCTAGCGTTCTGCTTTATCGCTATAAAATCCTGTCAGGATGATATTATTGATCAAGCTCTTGAAGGTATTTTAAATACCTCTCAAATCTGCCAGCATCTGCCATTGCCTTCGATTCATGATATACAATCCCACGAGAGTAATCCAAAGCTGTCGTTTCAATAAGTGAGGCCAACCTTTTCACGGTACCCAAATTTCCATCAACAACTTGCACATGTTGCGGAATAACAGACTGGATAAGATTCCTGAAAAATATAAAATGGGTACAACCCAAAACCAGGGCTCCAAACTCCTCCCAGTTGATTCCATTGAATTGTTCTTTGCAATAGTTTTTGGGTTTCGCCCCTTCAAACTGTTCATTTTCTGAAAAACACACCAGTTCAGATAAGGCCATCTTCTCTACTTTATCTTCGGCATCAAGACCTGAAATCAACTGACTCAGCTTCTCCTCTGAAAGAGTCCTTTCGGTAGCGCAGACAAGAATCTTCTTTCCATCCGCAATTTCAGCTGCAGGTTTGACAGCTGGCTCCATTCCTATAATTGGAAAAGAATATTCATTTCGAAGCTCCTGTACGACCACACTTGTCGCCGTATTGCAGGCTAGAACTAATGCCTTGAGATTAAATTGCTGTAAATATTCGACAGCATTCTTGACATATGAAGCAATCTCTAAAGAAGATTTGGGGCCATAGGGAAGATTATGAGAATCGGCGTAATATAAAAATGACTCTGATGGTAATAGCTTGCGTGCCTCATACAAAACTGTAAGGCCTCCGATTCCCGAATCAAATATGGCAATATGTTCTTTGTCCGTTTCTGACATCATCCGAAAATGACACAATTACCATTTGGATATGGTAAATGATTTAAATTACAATCTAACAAAGATGTAATAATTTAATGCTGAAGAAAAACAGCTTATTATCATATTTCATTAAAAAACTTCAAATATGCTTGACTTGAACGGTGATAATTATACCGGCACAGAATCAGTCATAGATCAAAAAAACGAATAGATTTTGCTTGAGCTCTGTAAATGGGATAGATTTCTCACTGTTATAGGGTTTTATTGGAATTGGCTTAATGGTGCTTTTCACGCTTGCTCTTGGAAGCTTAATGAGCCTCTTTAGACTATTCATTTGAATCAGCTTATAACATTAGCGTGGGTAGAAATGAGCAGTGATTTGTTTACTCCTATATACCTCTTGATGGATATGGTATACTTCTTATCGTTGTTATATCCTTTTAGGTTCGCAACAAAGACTAAGAGCGCTTTGCATTCCAATGACCTTAAATTTTTTAATTCAGGATTTGATTTCTTACAAAAGCAATACACGTTTTAAGTTGCCTTGCCGGCATAATCCTGGGATTATACGCTTTTGGATTTGTATTGGTCTTTTTTTTGCGAGCCTTGCAGTAATCAAATAGATACTCACCCGATAAATCAAGATTACATTTTTTCTATTTGCTTCATCAATTCCTCAGCTTCAGCATATTTGAGGTCTGCTGATTTACGATCTGACTTGGACAATCTGAAGGCCTCTTCCTGAAGTTTCTTGTATTTGTCCATAAGTTTTTCTTTCTCCGATTTCGATTTAAATAATCCAAACATTGTATGTATTTAAGTTCTTAATGTAGACATTCCTCCATCTATTCCAATCACCTGTCCTGTTATACCCTTCCCTGCCGGGGAGATCAGGTAACTGGCCAGTGATGCCACTTCTTCAGCTTCCAGAATGCGCTTCAAGGGATGGTTTTCTGAAATTCGTTCTCTGCTTTTTTCAGATCTCAGTATGGCAGAGGCCAAAGGCGTTTCCGTGATACTTGGGGCAATACAGTTGACCCTTATTTTGGGTGCAAACTCTGCAGCGAGGGATCGAACGAGGCCTTCAACACCGGCCTTGGCAGCAGACACCGAACTATGAAAGGGCATGCCTTGCGAAACTGCAACTGTACTAAAAAAAACAATCGATGCACCCTCATCTTCTTTCAAAACCTTATGGTATTTTTTTATTACTCTTACAGCTCCCAGTACATTAATGCTGAAATCCTTGATAAAATCTTCTTCTTTCAAAGAAGTGATAGGCTTCAGGTTTATTGAACCCGGACAATACACGAGACCTGATAATT
>Ga0255751_10000004_pt1 | contig 186087 bp, 195 predicted proteins | sample 071ome_20_FD_179951 | JGI IMG/M metagenome (GOLD analysis project Ga0255751, IMG submission 179951) | Coastal salt marsh microbial communities from the Groves Creek Marsh, Skidaway Island, Georgia - 071412BT metaG (version 2) | ecosystem: Environmental > Aquatic > Marine > Intertidal zone >... | reverse complement strand
TTATGTATTTTCTGTTTTGGATGATGTTACCAGAGAAGCGTTTGTTGATACTGACGGAAGACGCAAAGTAAGGTTTTCTGAGATTGATATTTACCAAGGAAACCTTCTGAGAGTTGTATATCCAATTGATTCTTCAACAAGACAAAAAATTATCATCCCAAGTGCAGATGCTGATGTTGATCTTTTGACAGTTATCGTAAGAGAGGACAATTTTAATGTTCCTCTTACTTATAAAAAGGCAGGACAATTTACAACGATAACTGCAGATGATAAAATTTACTTTATTCAAGAGAATAAGAATGAACAATTTGAACTCATCTTTGGAGATGACGTATTTGGTCGCAAACTTAAAAATAATGATCAAGTAGACATTGAATATATTGTCAATAACAAATCTGATGCTAATGGATGTGCTAATTTTGAATTTACAGGAGTATTCAATTTCAATGGTCAAAATTTTGACAGTGTAACTCCAACTATCACAATAAACTCTCCTTCAGCGGGTGGAGCAGAACCTCAAAACATTACATCTATTAAATATTTTGCTCCAAGGTATTATTCTGCACAGCAGAGAGCAGTCACTGTTAGGGATTATGAAACTTTAGTTTCTCAATTGTATCCAAACCTTCAAGCACTGTCAGTTTTTGGTGGTGAAGACGCAAGTCCACCTCAATATGGTAAAGTTTTCATTGCAGCAAAACCATACGGTGCAGAAACACTAACCACAACAGGAAAACAGAATTTACAGAAGTCAATTAGAGAATATACCATTCTTTCGGTTATTCCTGAAATTATTGACCCCTCATATCTGTATTTGGAAATTGAATCTTTTGTTTATTACAATAATAACAAAACAAGAAGAACTTCACAGCAAATTGCAGAAGTTATCAGAAAAGTTATTGCTAATTTTGGCGATACTAACGATCTTGACAGATTTAACGGAAAATTCAAGTATAGTAAACTCGTAGGAGAAATTGATGATACTGATCCTGGTATCACTTCTAACATTACACGAGTTAGGATGAAGAAGAATATGCCAGTGCTGTCAAATGTCTTTGCTTCGTATGAAATTTGCTACGGCAATAGAATTTCAAACGACACTGATCTTATGTCTAGTGGATTTAAGATTACTGGAGAGGATGTGGTCAATACTTACTATTTTGAAAAGTATGGTGAATCTGGATTAGCAATTTATAAAATTAGTGGTGGAGAAAAACTTTATTACTCTAAGAACGCAGGTACAATTGACTATGAGAAGGGCGAAATAAATATTAATGCAATTAATATTAATTCTGTTGTAGGAGACCTTGAGTATATTACTTTCTCAGTGATTCCAAAGTCAAATGATATTGTAGCATTGCGTGATCTTTATATTTCAATTAAACCTGAAGATATTAAGGTTACTTCAATTTTAGACACTATTTCATCTGCTAACAGAACATCAGGCGTAGGACAAATCCCCGTATCTAGTTAACTATGTTTAACGATTTAAAAGTATCGACTTCTATTGAAGGGCAAGTATCTCAATACTTTGCTCAACAGTACCCAACGTTCATAGCATTCTTAAAAGAATACTATGCCTTCTTGGAAACCAATGGTAATCCATTGGATATCATTGGAAATGTTGGTGATTTAATTAATATTGATACTTATACAGGAGTATCTACATATGGAATCTTGTCTGATGATATAACATCAACTTCAACCGAAATTGAAGTATATGAGCATGGTGTATATCCACCAACAGATGGATTGCTGAAAATTGATGATGAGGTTATTCTTTACAAGAGATGTACATTAGTAGGCAGTGGTGAAACTGCTCGTACCAAGTTTATTGGGTGTACTAGAGGATATACTTACAATGATCTTGATCTTGATGGTAAATTAACATCAAACGTTCCAACTGTTGCTGCACCACACGCTGCAAATAGCAGAGCAGTTAATCAAACGTTTGCATTCTTCCTTTTTATTCTTGAAAGGATTAGAGGAAACTATCTTATTGATTTTCCTAAAAATGTCCTTCAAGACAATATTGAAACAATTAATATTGATACGGTATTAAAGCATATTAAAGATTTTTACCTTTCAAAAGGTACACCAAAATCAATCTCATTCTACTTTAAATTTTTATATCAAGAAGTTGCAAGCATTACCAACTACAGAGACCTCTTGATGGCATCATCTGATGCAATTTATCAAAATAAAGAAATCATTAGAATTGAAACTCTAGATAACTACAATCTTGGAACTTTAGCAGATAATGGTGCAATTCTTGTACAGGGAGTGAAAGAATTCCCAGTACAAACGGTAGAAAACGTATTTTCATACGCAAGTCAAATTTTTGAATTAGAGATTGCAAATGGAAAGAATATCATTCCCACAAATTTCACTAAAGTAGTAACCACTGTTCGTGAAATTCAAGGAAACTATTATGTTTATGTTGACTCTACTTATAATTTTCCAGATGAAGGTGAATTAAGAATTGGTGATAAGATTTATTCATATATTGATAGAGAACTTAATTATTTTGTCTTACCACTTGAAGGAAATCCTACGTTAAAAATTTCTGTAGATGATGTTGTTTATGATGTAAGTACATTAGCAAGAGTTAAAGAATTAAATGGTCCTATTTTGGAAGGATCTTATTTTGTCATTTATGCTGGTGTCAGTGATTTTGAAATTATCAACAACACTACGTATTATCAAAGAGGTGACTTAGGATTTGTTACCAATCTGATAGATGAGACCAACCTGTTAGTTACTAATTGGACATTTAATGATATAACTCCAATTAGTTTAAACCAAGACATTATTGCGGGAATTACTCAAGTATACACTGACTCTGAATCAGTTTATGTGTACACTTCTGGACTTCCATATTACAGTATTGACCCCAATGGAACTTATTTGGAAACAAATTCCATTGATATTAAAGATGCTAGAATTTTTAAGAAGTTTCCTAAACAATTTAAAAAATCTGTTGAATCTCAGCAAATATCTACACCTCCAAATAATGTAGTTGGAATCTTAAGAGATGGTTCATATGTTCATAACTGGAAAAGTGAATTTAGAATTATTAGGGGAGGTCTTACTTCTATTGATGTTGTAGAATCTGGTGATAATTTTAGTATTGACCAACCTCCAGAGTTGTTGGTAGAAAGACCATTTTTAAATGCAATTGGTTCACTTTCGGTCACCCAATCTACGACAATTGTCTCAGAAGCAAATGAAGTATACACAGTAAATGGAATTAGTGAGTTTGGATATGGTGCTAGATTTGTTGTCACCAGAAATGCTGGTGGAAGTGTTGATAATGTAACTGTTGTTGATGAACTTCCAGGAAATGATTATGCCGCAAATGCGGAAGTTAAACTGTTGGGGAGTTTAGTTGGTGGTGTTGATAGTGATGATGATATTATTTTAAATGTTGATAGTGTTTGGAGTGGAGTTCCAGCAGAAGCATCTCTAATTGTTAAGGGTCAAGTTAAAGAAGTTTATATCAAATCTTCTGGTAGTGGATATCCTTCAAAAACTACCACTATTAGCGTTATTAAGGATCCAACTGATACTACTTTTACTGGTAAGTTTTTTAGGGATGCTGTATTAACTCCTGTTGTCGTTGATGGTAAAATTACAAAGGTTAGAATTATTGATCCAGGAGAGGGATATACAAAATCCCCCACAGTCAGCATTACTCCTGTTGTCAACATTGATAATAGAGCAGATATTGAATTGCAAGTTGGTGGACCAGTAACTTCTGTTTCTATTTCTAATACAGGTACAAACTATCGATCAAATCCTTCTATTGAACTGAAAAAAGGTTCTGGTGCTTCAGGTATCTTATCTATTGAGAATGGAAAAATTATAGGAGCATCTATTGTTTCTGGTGGATCCGATTACAACTGCAGACCTTTGGTGAGAATTACGGATTCTGCTGTAAATGGTGGATTTGGTGCTGTTGCCATTGCAAATTGGAATAGTGTAAGTAAGCAGGTCGAAGGAATTGAAATATTGAATGGTGGAATTAATTACAATGAAACCTCAACAGTTATTGATATTTTTGAACCAGGATCTGGTTTATTGTTGAATTCTAACGTAAAATATTGGACTCAAGTAAATAACACCAATCCAGATCTTATTAATCTTATTAGAAATGATACTGGTGCATTTTATACAGATCCTACAGGTATTTTGACTGATGATGAAGGAAATCAAACATTTTTAAGAAGTTATTCAATTTTGGGTGCTCCTCAGAAGTTGAATATTTTCGATCCAGGGACTGGAGATAGAATTCAAGTAAATCTTAGCGATTCTCAAAATCATTCTCCAATTATTGGATGGGCACTTGATGGTGCGCCAATTTATGGACCATATGGATATTTAAATCCTCAAGATCCAGATTCTGGCATCAGAAAGATGCGATCTGGATATAAGAAGATTAATGTAGCAAACTTACCAGCAGAAAGAAGAAATAGTCAATCTGATGGAGGTCTTCTTACAGAATATAGTATTGGTGAGTTTGAGCAGGATTATATTTGGACCGCAAAGAATGCAGATTTAGATGTTAATAATGGTAGATTTGGAAAAACACCAGAATATCCAAATGGCGTCTATGCGTACTTTTTAACTGCGGAACTAAACTCTCCAACACAAGGATTCCCATATTTTGTTGGATCTAAGTTTGCGGGAACTGTTGATATGGAGTTCAACAATAAATCATTTGCTTCTATTGAGAATATTCCAAATTTGAGAAGATATTTAAGGTTTAATGCGAATATTGCACCAAGACCAATTGATGCTGGATTTTTTGAGGTAAGTTCAATTCCAACATCAACTGAAGCATCTTTAGATTTTGTTGAAGTTAGTTCTCCTGGAAGTAATTACAAACTTGGAGATGTTGTCAATTTTAATAATGATGGTACTAAGGGATTTGACGCTGCAGCATACATTAGTGTCCTTCAGGGTAGATCTGTTAGTGCCGTAAGTAAAAGTACATATGATTACTTAGAATATACTGATGATATTGGCAATTTTGATGCTGGATCAACTATTAAAACCACAAATGGATATCAAGCAGACATTTATTCTATTGATACTGTAAATGAGAGAATATATTTGGAAAATGTTACTGGAACTCCTCCAAATCCTCAAAATAAAGAATCTTTTTATAATACAAACTTAACAATTGACTCTACATCTATTTCTGAACTTATTGGTGCAGATGTTGGTACAATTGTTGTAAGTCAGCAACAAAAAACTGCCCAATTGAATGAATCTTCTGGTATTAGTACCACTACAACAACTTTCTTAATTGATAATTTACTGAACGCAACAATTAGCGATTTTACCCCATCTCAGGGCAATCCAGTTTATATTAAGATTGGTAATGAGATTATGAAAGTCATTGCTGTACAGGGTGCAAACAGATTGCTTGTTGCTAGAGGCATCGCTAGCACAGAATCTACTCATGCAAACAATGCTTCAATTAAAATTTTAGATAATGTACCTGTATATGATAGTTCCAAGTATAATGTTGGTGACTATATTCAGATTGGAACTGAGAAGATGAGGGTTGTTGATATTTTGGTTGCTAAGAACCCAAACAACCAAGTATCTGCTGTAAAAATTGAAAATACTGAAGGAACTCAGGGTGGAATTCAATACTATCTGTATTTTAATAATGAGTTGCAGAATAATGGTGGAAATACTCAAACAACTCTCACCATTAGTGCCGAGGGAAATATTGTTGATGTTGTATATACTCCAACAGCAACAGCATATACATCCAATCCTATAGTTTCTGTTTCTACAAACTCTGCGTTAGATGCTGCTGGTAATGTTCAAAATATTGTTGCTAATGTTGAATTGTTAGCAACAACTTATAATCACACATTAGTTGTAGAAAGAGAGGTATTAGATACTTCTCTTGCAGATCATGTTGCAAGATCCGAAGTAGATAGATTATTCTTTAGCACTGCGACAGTTACTTACTATGATGAAAATAGAATTTTAAGTAAATTGAATGCTAATGATAATGGACTTGTGATTAGAGATGAAGTTACAATTTCGGCAGCAACCAAGATTACAGAATCGTTTGATATCTATCAAACAAATTTAAGCAATCTGCAATTATCCACTGGTCAGTTATTTAATGCTGCATATCCAAATGGTTTAGTGCTGTATGAAGGATCAAAGTATGAGTTTAATGTTTCATATACAAATAATTCATATAAACCAATTGATGTAAAGTTTTATACTTCTACAGATGCAAATACTAAGAAAGAATACTTTGATATAGAAATTATCAAAGTATATGACACCTCTGGAAGATTGGAGAAATTTACACTTTCTCCAAAAGATTCTGATTTGACAAATCTTGCCATGGAAGTTATTAACTTGGATAATAGTAATGTCACTATTATTGCTCTTAATATTTTAGCAGAACCAATTAATGGCACATACAGTGTTGTAAACTCTGGATCAGGATTCTTTGAAGTATATACTGGTACAGATCCAGATCCTAATGGAGATTTATTATCTCAATATAACCAAAATACAATTAAGTATACTACAACTTCAGAAACTGCAACTGGACCAATTAACTCAGTAACACTGACTAATGGAGGGGTTAACTATGAACAAGTTCCTAGAATCTCCAGTATTACTACAGAAAATGGAAGTGGTGCTATTTTAGAAGCAGTTTCTTCAAATATTGGTACTATTTCTTCTGTTAAAGCGATTAATTCTGGTTATGGATATAGTCCAGATCCCACACAAAAACCAACATTAGTATTCCCAACAATCGTACAGTTAAAAAATAACTTTACTGTTGATAGGGTTGAGGTAAGTGATGGTGGTTCTGGATATCTATTCCAACCCAGAATTATTGTTACTGGTGGGGGTCTCATTGATGAAAGTTTGAATCATGCAGAGTTTTCAGCAAATGTTGTTGGACAGGCAATTGAAAGTATTAATGTTATTCGTCCAGGAACAAAATATGCATCGTCACCAACTTTAACTGCAGAAAAATATTACTATGTCAGTTTTATTTCTGGTGAAGATATTTCATTCAACATTAACTTTAAAGAGTATTTCCAAGAAAATGATGCAGTAAAAATTAGAGCATATTACTTTGCAAACGCTGGCGATGAAGCAACAAATACGTATTCATACGTAGATAGTAACCTCATGTATGCTTACCTTGGCAATGTATCTCTGAAGGTAAGATCACAAGGTGGATCTGTCAATTTACAACCATTAGACCAATCTAACTGGTCTGATGATATTACTAACATCATTACAACGCCTGCTACTGGATTATATTTTGAGGTAATTAATTTAGAAAGAAATGCTTTATTAACTGCTATTGTTATAAAATCACCATTCTCAGAATCAGAAAAAATCAATGTTATTAGAAATATTGGTAATTCTTCTGTAGTTGTTGGGAAGGGTGAAGTATCAACAATTAATGGTTGGCAAGAAAATAATTCAATTCTTCGTATCGTTAATTTGACAACTAAAATTTTAGAGAACGATGAGATTGTTGGTTTAAATACTCTTGCATTGGGAATTGTTGACAGGGTATTTGTTGTAGAAACTTCTGCAAAATTAGATGCAATTGTACAAACTCCAAAGAGATTCTTAGGTGAATCGTCTTTCCTTGGATCAAATGCATTAAAAATTCAAGATAGCAATAGATATCAAAAATTTGCATACCAAATTGGAGTACAAACTCCATTTGTTGAGTGGAAGGAAAACTATTTGAATGCTCTGCATCCAGCAGGGTATAAAGTGTTCTCTAAAACAGAAGTAATTAGTTCACCAGATATAAGTATTCTTTCTGAAAACTTTAGACCAGTTGATGATCCATCAACTAATTATGATGAGCGTAATTTAATTAAAGGATCTAATTCTATCACTACAGTAGGAACAACTGCTGCAGAATTAGTTCAATTGAGAAGAAAATACAATTTCTTAGTTGCTAAAAATGAACCAAATAAGTTTGATTCTGTATTAGTAGAAAATAAACTTTTGACTGACGTATTGAACATCAAAACTGCTATTGTTGGAGTTTTTGATGATATCTCAGATCAATTCGATGGAGTTAAAACTTTATTTGAATTAAAAGTTGTCGATCCAGTAACACCAACACTTAATGGATTTACAAACTACATTGTCGATTATGAAGTCGATCAAATGGTCGTTCTTCTTGATAATATCGTTCAGACATATGGAACTTCATGGGAAGTCATTGATGCAGATAAAGTAATTCTATTTACTGCTCAAGAAAATTCTGGGGAGCAAATGCCAGGTGGAGAGCGTTTATCATATCGTCAATTTAATGAAGCAAACTCCATCTATACTATGAATCAGAATAGTACTGTTGAGGGAGATACTTTTGCATTAAATCAACAAGATGGATCTGTTTGGCCAGCAGGCATTTTTAGTGCCATTGATAATAATAACTATATGGTATTTGTTGATGGTGCTTTACAAGAAAATGCAAACTTTACCATTTCTGCTGGTGGAGGTTCTCCAACTATTGAATTCCCTGGAGAAACCCTTCCAATTGGAACTCAAATTTCAGTTAGATATTCTAGCGCATTTATTAAGAATGAACTTACAAATGGGGTAGTTAATGCAGGTACACCTGTTACGTTATCTAATGTTTCTACAAATCCATCTTCAAAACAAGATTACTTCGTGTTTGTTGATGGTGTTATTATTTCTCCAGATGACTATGAATTAGATAGTAATAAGTATCCTGTATTTGACTATGGATTTAATTATGACACTTTACAAATTATTATTGATATTAATGGTGTTTCTTTGATTGAATCGTATCATGATATCACAGATAATAATTACACATATAAAATTGAAGATGGTCAATTGGAGATTCCTCTTGGATTTACAATCAATCCAGAGCAATACGTAGTTGATATCGCAGGTATTGTACAGACCCCTTATGTTGTTTACAACACTAGAAGTAGTGGTGTTAGAAAGATTAGATTCTTTGAGGCACCAACTAGGTACATTTTACCAGATGCTGCATCAGATAGAAGTGAAATTGGTAGACAATTTATTGGTCTTCTTTATGAAAGGCAAGATCCAGAAGGCATTACTACAACTCCAAACTATCAATTTGATGATGTAAGTATTAGCAGATTGCACGTTAAAGAGGGATTTGAAAATTTTGTAACTGGTGATTATATTAATACTTCTACATCTTCTGCATTGATTAAAAATAAATCAGAAGAGATTATAACCAAATCAATTTCGATTGGGGTTACTAACTATTCTCTTACTGTTGGTGCTACTGTAGATATTACATTGACTTCACAACTTAGAATTGCAGTTGGAGATAGGGTTCAGTTTAATCCTGCTTTAGGATTGGTTTCTAATGCTAGTGATGAACTTGAAATTACTGCAATTGTTGGTAATGTAGTGACTCTCACTAATATTGGTTCAACTACATTAACTTTAAATCTACCATCAAATGGAAATTTGAAATTTATTCATCGTGAGTTTGTAGTAATTCAAATTGAAACTACAGCGCCAGACAGAGATGATGCATTTACCCAAGGGGATACACTTGAAAGCGGTCTTATTTCTTCACTTAGAACTGGAACTAGCAGTTTGTTGAATGAACCTTACGGAGTACTCGAAGATGATACTACAATTGATGTTGACAATGCTAGTGGATTTGCTTTAAATGATTACTTAGTAATCAACGAAGTAGAAATCGTTAAGGTTACAAATGTCTCGTCAAATACTTTAACTATTGATCGTGGGCAGTTAAGAACTGAAGCAGTCAATCATGCAGATAATAAAGTTGTTGAAAAAATTATCCCATACACAATAACTGTATCTTCTTTCCAAAGAGGGTTTGATGGAGATAAAACTGTTTTTGAACTTAAAGAAAAGGGTGCAAGAGTTAATATTGAAACTGATAAAGATATCTTTGTTATTGTAAATGGCATTCTTCAGAAGAAGGGTGCTAATGATTCGTATGTGATTAATATTCTAGGAACATCTCCAAATGAATATTCTGTCCTAACGTTCACTGAAGCACCTCCAGAAGGCGCTCCATTCAACGTATTTTACCTTGGAGAGGTAAAGGCACTCAAAGACATGTCACCTCTATTTAACGGCACTGATAGGGCATTCAACCTTATCAACCCTACTAATGATGAGGTATTCTCGTTAGTATCCAAATCACGACCAGAAGCAAATATTTCTGCAAACTTACTCCTGTTTATTGATGGTTCCTTACAGATTCCATCAACTGAAGAAGTTGGACGTGTTGCTGCTTACCCATCTACCTTGGCGGCGTATAAACTATTTGGTAGTATTGTCGAATATAGTGCTCCACCCAAAAATGGCGCTACTTTTGAGGGTTACATTTTCGTTGGTTCTAACGATGACTTTGAAGAGATTGACGTAGATCCTCCTGTAGAAAGAGGAGACACTATCATTCAAAGTAATGAAAGAAGAGAAAGAGCGGTAAACCTTATCGTAAGTTCTGATAAACTTTCTGTTGGGTCTTCATTTGGTCAAATTAATAATGTTTCTAATGCAAGTAAACCCCAATTGCTTGATGGATCTAATGGATATTGGCTTACAGATTTAGTACAAACTGCAGATATTAGAGAAACTTTAAGAGTAAGAAGAACATTAACATCAAATATTCTTAGATTTACAAATACTCCATATCCACTGACATCGCCAACTCTGCTAACAACACCAATTCCAACTTTAAAAATTAGTAATATTTCCTCAGATTTTCCAACAAGTACAGATATTAATGCATTTATTAGTATCACTCTTGCAGAAAATTCTAGTTTCCCACAACGTAGAGTAAATTGCATTTACTCTGACTTTGCAGTTCGCAATGAACTGAATACTACAGATTATACTTTTACCTCTAGTGAGGTTGATCTAGCAAATGATACAATTCAAGTTACTAGTGGAACTGGAATCTTTGAAAGTCATGGAATGACCACTGGTACTATAATTACATATAATAATCAAAGTAACCCTGATTTTGGCGGATTAACCTCTGGTGAGCAATATTATGTTAAAGTAATTGATCAGCATACTATTAAACTAGCATCTAATAAATACAACTTAGATAATGAGGTATATGTAAATATCTCAGCAAATGCTACGGGGACACATCAAATTGTTGCCCCAGATATGGATACTATTAGTAATTTAACCTTTGGATTCGATTTGAAATTCGATCAGATTGTAAGATTGGCATCTACAGCAGATAATGATACATTTGGAACATTGACCACTGCAAGTGCTGGAGAAATTGGTACTTTGTTCATTTTAGATTCTGGAAGTGGATTTGCCAATGGTATTACAAACGGTGTAGAATTACTTCCATTAGAACCTGGAGATCCTGGTCAAAATGGTACTGTTAATGTTACTGTTGAATTTGGTGTAGTTACTTCGGTTGAAGTTGTGAATAGAGGTTCTGACTATATTGATGGTCAAGAACTTAGATTGAATGGATTTAATAATGTCAAGTTAAAAGTATCTTCTATTGATTCTAAAATTTTCTATGACAATGGCACTAAAACCGCCACTGTAGTCGGATACACTGCTGGAGAAACTCTTGAGGGATCCAGCACTACAACAAGATATCTTTATGTGAAATTGGATGATCCATTAAATCCAATTACTACATATGCAGCAGATCCGAATGCTGGAACTATTGTTACCTGTAGAAATATTTCACATCAAGTTCTTGATGATGATTTGATGATTGATTTCCAAACAATTTCTTATAATGATTTGATTACATACGATTTCTAACCCCATATAAATAAAAAGAAACCCTTCAAGCGATGGCAGCGTTACTTACTGACAAATTTAGAGTTCTACTTGCCGAAAGGTTTAAGGAACGTGTTGAGTCCGATGAGAACGATACAACGGGCACTAAAACAGGTCTTTGGTTATTTTTTGCTAGACCAAAAGAGTGGAAAGATTATCAAGGTAATGTTGTCAATCAACCAGATAATCCAATTGATAATCAGAGCACTGAATTTGAGATCTACGATTACATCGTGGGTCTCAAAAAAGTTCCATCTTCAGAAATTAGACAAGTTATTAGAAATAACAAGTGGGTGAGTGGAACTAAGTATGATTATTATAGACATGACTATGGTAGCGTCATTGATAATACTCAAAACAATGGAAACACTATCATTTATGAACTTGGATTGAGTAATGAACCCAAGTTGTATGAAACTAACTTTTATGTTGTTACTTCTGAATATAAAGTATATAAGTGTTTAGATAATGCAGGCAACTCTGCATCTACTGTAGAACCTTCTTCTACTTCACAATCGCCATTTATTCTTTCAGATGGTTACATCTGGAAATACATGTTTACTGTTAATGCTAACGATTTTGAGAAGTTTAAGAGTGATGAATATATTCCTGTTCCAGCAACTTCTGATGTTGGTAATCAAATTCCAACAAGCAGTAACTATGGTGGTGCAATTTATAAAGTAGATATTAAAGCACCAGGAACTGGATACAGCACAAATGATACATTTAACATTGTTGGAGATGGCGTTAATGCACAAGTAAGAGTTACTACGGTTAACTCTTCAGGTGGTATCACTGGAGTTAAAGTTATTAATCCAGGAAGTTCTTACACTTATGGTCAAATTGAAGATACTTTAATTGTAAATACTCAAGGTGAAGAAGTTACTGGAACTGGATCTAATGCCTCATTAATTCCTATTATTTCGCCAAAAGAAGGGATTGCGGTTGATTTTGCAAGAGAACTTGGAGCAAATAGAATTGTTCTTCATGCAAGATTAGAACCAAATGATTTCGTATTTAAGAATGATTTTACGGTTGTTGGTTTGATTCTTAATCCATCGTTTACTGGAAATCCTTCCAGTACTGCAATTGGAACTCATGTTATGACTCTCGATGCTGCATTGAGTGGAATTACAGATCCAACCTTATTGGAGGATTTGCAGGTTCGTGTGACAACTCGTGGAGATGGAGATGCTACTTTACCATTAGCAACTGGAACTATTGTTCATTATGAAGATGATGGCGTAACCAGCAAGATCTATTTCCATCAGGAAAATATTTTTAATTATGGTTTAGATTCTAGAGGTAGAAGAACCTCATTTGAAAGGAATGACGATATTGCCATTGGTCAATCTGGTACTAGTGGTTCAATCCTAGATTCTGCAGATGCAGTTTCTTCACCTCAACTTATTAGAGGGTCTGGAAATATCGTCTACATAGATAATAGGAATAAAATTTCCAGAGCACAAGATCAGACCGAAGATTTCAAAATTATTTTAGAGTTCTAAGATGCCGCAGTCCACTAATCTGAACACTCCTCCATACTTTGAGGATTTTGACCCAAACGACAATTTTCATAAAGTTCTGTTTCGTCCTGGGTTTCCTCTTCAGGCAAGGGAACTGACGACTTTACAATCTATCCTTCAGGATCAGATTGAAAAGTTTGGTTCTAGTATTTACAGAGATGGCGCTATGGTCATCCCTGGTCAGATTGCTTATGACTTAAAATATAATGCTATCTTAATTGAAGATGAGTATTTTGGAATTCAATCAAACTCTTTAGTTACTAATAAAGATGGTAATGGAAATTCCATCATTGTTGGTAAAACAATCAGAGGTAACACTTCTGGTGTTAAAGCAAAAATTGTTAATGCTTTGACCTCAGACCAATCTGAGAAAGGTAAAACAACTCTTTATCTCAAATATATTAATGCTGGTAATACTGATGCTAATGGAAATCAGTATACTGAATTTATCGATGATGAAATTATTATTACTGAACAAACGTTCTCCTTAGGAACTACAGTAATTCAAGAGAATACTGATTTTGCAAAATGTATAACTTCTCAAGCAACTGCTGTTGGATCTTCTGCAAAAATTACAGCAGGCATTTATTTCATCAAAGGTAATTTTGTATCTGTTCCTGAACAAGAAATTGTTCTTGATCAATTTGGAGTAACTCCATCATATAGAGTTGGTCTGCAAGTTTTAGAAGAGATCATTACACCAGAAGATGACGAAACTTTAAATGATCCTTCTCAAGGATATTCAAACTATTCTGCTCCTGGAGCACACAGATTAAAGTTTAGAGCGGTATTAGTTAAAAAAGCACTAGACGATACCACAGTAATTAACTTTATTGAATTATTAAAGCTTAATGAAGGTAAGTGTGAAGAGATTGTTGCTAGTTCTAGAGCGCAAATTGCAAGAACTTTAGAAGATACTCTTGCAAGAAGAACATATGATGAATCTGGTGATTATGAAGTAACACAGTATGATTTTACCACTGACGAGTGTCTTGACGATGGTGTTAATGGTGGTATATTTGAGATTGAAACTGAAACTGATCAAGAGAATACTGCATCTGATGATTTGTTTGAAATTGTAGTATCTCCAGGAAAGGCATACGTTCGTGGATATGAAATCGAAACTATTGCAAATACTTATGTAGATATTGAAAAACCAAGAACTACAGAGTCAAGAAATAATCAAACAATTTATGCTGACTTTAGAGGATCTAGATTTAATTTGAATGCATCGAATAAGATTACAGAATCTGATCTTATTTCTGTAATCGGTTCGACAAATAGACAAGTAATTTTAAAAACAGGTTCTACCGAAATTGGTAGAGCAAGTTTAATTTCATATACGCAAAGTGCTACAGAAAACTATGTGCGCTTAGCAAACTTAGTAATTACTAATAGTGCATATGTTGCTAGAGATGCCGATAGAATTAATGTTGGAACTTCTGATTATATTTTAGTTACTGGTAGCGGTAAAGTTACTGGAACCCAAGTACCATTTTTCTATGAAGTATATGGTCAAAATGATATTAAAGCAATTACAGATCTTAAAGCACAAGATGTTTTAACATATTATAACGGTACTTCTGCAGGAGATACCATCACTATTACTGGTGAATACTACGACACAACCGCTTCTAATTATACAATTAGAATGGAAAATGAAGATGCTCAAACTCTTGGACTTACAATCAGTAGTGTTGTTGGTGGAACTTTAACTGCTACAGTTACTGGAAGATCTAATTCTGGTGTTAACGCTGCATTTGTATTGTTTGGTCGTCAAAAAATTAGTGAACCTAATGTAACTTTAACTTCTCATCAAAAAATGAGAATTTTGCAATTGGAAACTGATAGTGCTACTAATAAGTATGATATTAATGACGAAACTCTTTATTTGGGATTAACTAGAGCATCCCAAATTCATGCAATTTATAACGTTGATAGTAAAGCAGATGCTATTCCAAAATTAACATTAGAAAATGGTTCTGGTAGTTTTGATATTGGTGAAGTTGTAGAAGGAAGAACTAGTGGAGCAAAGGGGCGTATTCTGAGTCAAAGTGGGACTACTGTTTATTTTACATATGTTGGTGATCTCAGATTTGTTGCTAATGAAGAATTGTTCGGCAAGGACACTGCAGTAAAGAGAGTAATTGACACTGTTGATAGTAATGGCGCTATTGACATTAGTGCTAGATATAAACTAAACGATGGACAAACTCCACAATCATTTAATTGGTCTTCCTTGAGAAAGGCATCAGTATCTAATAGAACTGAAGGAAAGCTTTGGATTGTATTTGATTGGTTTAAAGATGAAGTTCCTGGTAAGTTCTATACTGTAAATTCATACTATGATGCGGATTATGCAGATATTCCTTATTATGAGATTGATTCTGATAATAAAATTTATCTCAGTAACGTAATTGACTGGAGAACTAATCAAACTCCTATTCTTTCTGGAAATGGCGATTATACAACTCCATACACTATTGATCTAACTCAAATTAGTGGTGGTGCAACTCTTGCTGATTTTAATGAAAGAAATTATAATTTTGCAGCATACATTGGTCCAATTGGAACTCTTGATGGAGATATTGAGTATTATCTTGGAAGAATTGATGATTTGTATTTGGATAAGAATGGAAACTTTATTAATAAGAAAGGGATTCCTGCACTAACACCCAAAAAACCAGATGATTCTCTGGCAAATGCGATGAAGGTTGGTACTATTACCATGCCTGCATATATTAGAAATCTTGATAAGGTGTATTTCGAAAGAAGTACAAATAGAAGATACACCATGAGAGATATTGGCAAACTTGAGAGAAGAATTGAAAATGTAGAATACTACACTCAATTGAGTTTACTTGAATCAGATACTCAGAATTTATTCATTCCAGATGGAAGTAATCTAAATCGACTTAAGAATGGATTCTTAGTTGATAATTTTACAAGTCATAATATCGGTAATGCTGCTCACCCAAATTATAGTTGCGGTATTGATTTTGAAGAGGGAGAACTGAGACCTCAAAATTACACCACAAACGTTCAACTCAAATACAAAACAACGCCAACAAATTACATCAAAGGCGATTTGATCATGTTAGATTACACTGATCAATTGCTAATTGAGCAACCATATGCAGCAGTTTCTGAAAATGTAAATCCATTTGCTGTTGTTTCTTGGGTTGGTTTGATGCAAGTATTCCCAGCATCAGACGACTGGGTAGATGAAAGAAGATTGCCCGAAACTGTCACTGAAGTTGAAGGTGATTATACTGCAACGCGATTCTCAATGAATGTGGATCCAAATACTGGATTTGCACCAACTGAATGGAATGCATGGCAAACTCAATGGTCATCTAGGGGTTTTTCATCCACGACAAATAGAAGAGCAGAAAGAAGAGATCAGCATCCATTTGTAAGAGACGTTACATCTTGGAGTTCTTGGAGCATTACAAGGCAAACAAGAACTGGTATTAGGACCAGGGTAACTCCACGACTTGATAGAAAAGTTCTTGGTGATAGAGTTGTTGATACCAAGTATGCACGATTCAAGAGATCAAGAAACTTCTCAATTACTGCATTTAGATTAAAACCAAATGTAAGAGTATATCCATTTATGGAGGGTAAAGCAATTGCTGCTTACACTACTCCAAAAATTATTGGAATCGAAATGCGTGGAAACAGAGTTTTCCAAACTGGTGAGGATATTGTACTCATCGGTGCAGGTGGTTCATCTGATGCTCCTAGAATTAGATTTGGTCCATTTAGAGGAAGAAAATTTAGATGTAAATTAGCAGCTCCTTTTGGAGCAATTGCTAAGTCAGGTAAAAATTATTTAATTGACCCTTACAGTGGAGATGAAATTACAATTACATCATATAACTTATCTTCAACATTCTTGAATTTGAATATTTCTTCTATGCAGCAACTTGATGGTCAAGTTTATGGTGGTTATTTGGTGGAAGGTGATACTATTATCGGTGTCACTAGTGGTGCTATTGCAAAGGTTACCAAAAAACATTTAATTGCAGATGAAAAGGGCAATCTTCGTGCAAGTGTTTATATTCCAGATCCAAATGGTAAAGCTGCATTAAGATTTAAAGTTGGGGAATCTTTAGTTAGATTAACGGATAGTCCAACAAACTCTCAAATTCCTGGGGTTGTAGATAGTTCTGCAGAAGGCACTTATAGTGCCAGAGGAACAATTCTGTCAAAACAGTTAGACACTCTGCTTGTTAGAAATGCTGAACTTACTAGAGATGTAGTAAGTCAGTCAAGAACTTTAAGGTCAAGTTCTTCAGGTACAAGTAGAGGTGCATGGTATGACCCTCTTGCACAGTCATTCTTGGTTCAAGAAGTTGGAGGATGTTTTATTTCTAAGATTGATGTTTATTTTAGAACTAAAGACACCTCTCTACCAGTAACAATGCAGATTCGTGAGATGGTAAATGGATATCCATCTTCTGTAGTTCTTGCAACTATCAATAAGGATCCATCCGATGTGAGTGTTTCTGATGATGCTACTGCTGTAACTACATTTGTGTTTGATAGTCCAGTATACTTGGCAGAATTAAAAGAATACTGTTTTGTTCTTTTAACTTCATCAGTTGAGTATAATGTTTGGTTGTCTGAAATGGGCAAAGATGATTTAAATGGTGAAAGAATTTCTAAGCAACCATATGCTGGTGTCCTATTTAAATCTCAAAACGCATCTACTTGGACTACGGCAGAATACCAAGACATGAAGTTTAGAATTTACAGATGTAAGTTTAATATTAACGAAACTCCTGTAATTGAATTTACTGATGACAATAGTGGAGAACTGTTGTTTAAACCACTTAGAAATGATCCTATTGAACTTACTGTTAATGAAAATGGTGCTGATCGTGGATATGTAAAAGTTTATCATGCAAATCACGGCATGTTTGATGAATCATCATTTGTAGAGATTAAAGGGGTAAGTAGTGAAGTCAGTGCTAAACTTGCTTCTGATTGGACAGGTCAAACTGGATCAGGTTCACCATTAGAACTAGTTGATACTAGTGGTACAGATTCTGTTAGAAATCTTTTCTATGCTAGTGGATCTGTAGGATCGCAAGATATGATTTACAATACAGGATCATCTCCCACTAGAAATGGTATTCTTGGAGCAACACCAAGTGCGACTAATCCTGGTTATCTTCGTATTGGTGAATTTATATACACTTATGATCCAACTGCAGTTGGCACTGTAACCGATGGCAAGTTTGCTATAACTTTAATAAGTAAAATTACAGAATCTAATGTTCCTTCTGGTGGTTTTAGAGGCGCTGATGGTTGGGAAGTTGAATTGTATGTTAAGAATGGTATTCCACTAACACTTATTAATACTGTACATCAGAATTTGAAATATATCACCACTGATTCTTATCAATTAGATCTTAATGCGTACAGAAGAAACATTGACGACGCAAATACAACTTTTGGCGGACCTGATGTTACTGCAAGCACTAACATTGCATATACTTCAATGATGCCAATGATTTCTTACAAAGAACTTCCAGGAACTACAGTATCAAGTGCATATAAAGGAACTTCTGGAACTTCCCTTGGTGATGGTAAATATTCATTACCATCACCTGTTAAGGAAACATGGTATACCGATTCTTACAGAAAAGATGGTGCATTTACTCCTGTGGCATTGAATGATACTAACTATTTCAATTCCCCAAGATTGGTTGCTTCGTTGATCAATCAAGAAAGACAGATGTCTAATGCAAAATCTTTCGAATTGCAATTAACACTTTCTAGTAATATTGATAATCTAAGTCCAGTTATTGACACGGACAGAATCAGCGTTGTTACCACCCAAAACAGAATTGCAAACTTTGATGGTACTACGAATAAAGCATTCTTCTTTGATGATGCTACTGGAACTTATGATATTGGTTCTAGTGCAGAAGAGGATTATAATGGTGCTCAATACATTACTAAACTTGTAACTCTTGCACAAGAATGTACTTCGCTGAAAGTACTGTTTGCTGCATTCAATAATCAAAATACTGATATTGATCTTTATGTTAAACTACTTGTTGGTGATGAGGAAGATCCAAATAAGATTCCTTGGCAAGAAGTAACTTCAGCAAATTATGCAACTCTCAAGAGGACTGATGACTTCTCCGATTATGATTATCAAATCGATTTAACGGGAGATGACACATTCACTCAATACGCAATCAAAATTAGAATGCGTTCTGTAAATACTTGTGATATTCCATTAATTAAGGATTTAAGATGCATCGCCCTAGCTTGATCCCAGTAGAGGGTCATGGCAATCTTGCCAGAGACCCTCAAACTGGTGCAATTATTAATACAAATAAATCAGAATACGAACAGTATATTCATAATAGAAACTCTAATAAAAATAAAGAGGAAAAATTAGAGTATGCTATTCATCAAGTGGAAGAACTAAAAGGTGAGATTGATGAAATCAAAAACCTTTTACTTAAATTAATGAGTGGTATAAATACTTGATGAAGTAGGAACAAGGTAATGTTATCTGCGGTAACTAACTTAATTGTATATCAAGGTGCTGATTTTGAAACCACATTTTATGTGAGTAAAGATAATGGTCAGAACTTTGATTTGACTGGTTATTCTGGTGCTTCTTTAATTAAGAAGCATTATGAAAGCTCGACTTCAACTTCAATTGTAGTTGAGATTACACCTCCAGCGTCAGTTGGAGCAGTGAAACTTTCACTTTCAAATGCAGTTACCTCTGCAATGACTCCTGGTAAGTATGTTTATGATGTAGTTCTTACCGCTCCAGACGGGATTAAATCCAGAGTGCTGGAAGGTGTGTTAACGGTAGTAGAAGGAGTAACAATCTAAAATGGCCAGAGTAAGATTTGGAGACCAAAGTTTTCCACAGGTTTCTAGAGTTGCTGTAGGCGGTGCTGCGACACTTCAAAATCTCGCAGATGTTGATACTGTAACTGAAGGTTTAGGTGAAGGATACGTTATGGTTTATAATGCAACTACGCAAAAATTTCAAACAACAAACGTATTAAATAACGTAACAGTTAACGGAGGATCATTCTGATGGCATCAACCATCCTAATTAAAAGAAGTACGGGTACTACAGTACCTGCTTCGCTAGAGTTCGGTGAACTTGCAGTAACGGTTGGTGCTGGTACTCAGGTTAATCGTGGCGATAGAGTTTTTATTGGTGACAATAATACCACAGTTCAAGTAATTGGTGGTAAGTATTTTACCGATATGCTGGATCACGTACATGGTACGTTAACAGCAGATTCTGCAATTATTGTAGACAACAATTCTAAAGTAGACAGATTTAGAGTTGATGATGTCAACATCGACTCTAACGTAGTAGAAACTGATACTACAGATACAGATCTCATCTTTAGAGCAAACGGACTCGGTAAACTTGTAATTGAAGATAGTCAAGAACTTGAGTTCGGTACTACAGGAGACATTGAGTTTAGATTTGATGAAGTAGCAAACGTTCTTCGTTTAGATAGGGTTGGTTCTAATACTCCAGAATTCCGTCTGGATGATGATCTCAAACTTCAGTTTGGTACTGATGGAGATGGCGGTATTCGCTACGATGAAACCTCTTTAGATAAAGTTAGAGTTGATGGAGCAGATTGGCAATTTGATAATGGTGTTGCTATTAAAGTTGCCGATACTACAACATCAACTAGCGTTTCAACTGGTGCTGTAGTTATTGATGGTGGTCTTGGTGTTGCTGGTACTGCATGGATTGATGAACTTAGAGTTGATGATAATGTAATCTTAGGTACTGCTAACACTGATACATTAACTGTTAATTCAGAAACAACTTTTAATGCGAACGTAACCTTCAATGGAACTCAAACCATTGCTGGTACTATTAACCAAACTGGTCAGTTCAATCTTGACAACATTCGTTTGGATGGTAATACCATTTCAACAAACGCTGGTAATCAGTTAATCCTGGACCCAGATCCTAGAAATGGAGATGCTGCTGGTGATTTAATCGTTCGTGGTAACCTTCAAGTTGCTGGTACAACCACAACTGTGAACTCGACCCAGATGACGGTCAATGATCCCGTCTTCAATCTGGGTGATAATGTAAGTGAGAAAGTTGTAAAAACAACTGCAGTTGTTGGTTCAACCTCACTTTCAATTGATAATCCTTCTGGTATTATTGTTGGTTCTTCTATTAGTGGAGCAAATGTTGGATCTGGAAGAACCATTGCTAGTATTGCAGTAACCTTTAGTACTGCTTCTGGATTTGCATCTGCTCCTTCTGTAGGTGCTAACATCTACGTAAAAGATGGTTCAGTATATGAGTTGATTGGTACTTTCATTTCACAATCTGGATCAACGGTTGCAGTTCAACTTAGTTCCAAATCGTTAAGAGAAAGTGCTTTCTATGAGAACCTTGAACTTGCAGATGGTAATAGCGGAACTCCACAAACAGTAAATATTGATCCAAGCATTGCTGCTGCTCAGGTATTTGCAACTACCTTGATTGGTATTTCTGGCGGTGGTATTATTGGAGAAATTGCTGAGGGTGATGCAATTACAATCACCCAAGGTGCTGATGATGGCATGGACCGTGGTATTTCATATACTTATCTTAACGGTTCTACTACTAAGATTGGTTTCTTTGGATATGATAGAACTGGTGCTGCCAACGGAACTGGTGCCTTCACTTTTATTGAGGATGCAGTCAACACTAACAACATCTTTACCCATCAAGTAGGTGTTCTTGGTGATGTTCAAATTGAAAAAGATGATTTAAATAATAATAGTGGAACTACCATCCCATCACAAGCAAACCAAACATACACTGCAGTATCTGCTACTGGTGGTAGTGGATCTGGTGCCGCCATTACATTAGTTAGAGATGCTAATGGTGCTCCTGTTAATGCATTTGTTGCAAATGATGGTGGTTACTACCAAGAAGGTGATTTGCTCACTCTTCCTGGTGCTAGCATTGGTGGTAATACACCTGCAGATAATGTACAGATTCGCGTTCTTTCAGTATCCTCAAATAGAGGTACTGTAGTTGTTGGTAAACTGGAATTAGATGTTGATCTTCAAGTCACTTATGGTGGTACTGGAAGATCTGAATTTAATACTAATGGAATTCTTTATGGAAACGGCACTGGTGAACTTTTAGAAACCGCTGCTGCAAACATGTTGCAACCAGGAGTTGGTCCTGATGTTGCTACATCATTCCAGATCCTGACAGTTACTGCTGCTGGGGTCCCCGTCTGGACTGATACTATTGATGGGGGAACATTCACCTGAGGTTAAACAATGAACAATGAAATAGATGTTAATGTCTTGGTCGCTACTCTTCAAAAGAAGATTACTGATTTGACACTTACTAATGTTGTCCTAGAGGCACGAATACAGGATTTATCTAAACGGTTAAATAGTATTATAGAAACAGAGAATGCTATAAATGGCAAGCAGAATCAAACTCAAGAGTTCAACGACTCCGAATTCAGTACCCCAGATAAGTGACCTTTCAGATAGAGAGGTAGCTCTTAATATTAATGATAGATCGCTGTTTATCAATGACGGCGGTACTATCAGGGAGGTTTTGAATGCTGACCCGAACGATGAAACCATCGTTCCATCAATGCTTTCCAGTTCCATCACAGATGGAGTTGGAAATACTTGGTTTGTATCAGCAAATGGTACTGACAAAGCAACAATTGGTTCTGCCAATCCCCGCCATGGGTCAACGACAGGGGCAAACGCATGGGGTGCAACAGAGTTCACCGCATTTGCTTCACTCAAGTATGCCCTTGAGAACTTTGCTCAAGCGGGTGATACTATTGTAGTTGAAGGTGGTACTTACACTGAGGAGTTTCCATTAACCGTACCAGTTGATGTTTCTATTAAGGGACGTGGAATTAAATCTGTTTTTATTCAACCAACCGTTGCCACTCAAGATCTTGACTGCTTCCTTCTTCTCGGTAATGCTAATATTGAAGACATTACCATTAGAAACTTCTACTATAATGCTTCTAATGATACTGGATATGGTTTCAGATTAGCATCAAACTTTACTCTTACTGAAAGAAGACCTTATATTGAGAGAGTCAGTGTCCTCACAAAAGGTTCTGTAACTTCTGCATCCGATCCTAGAGGTTATAATCAAGGTGATGCTGGTAGAGGTGCCTTAATTGATGGTTCTGTTGCCAATTCAAGCACTATTGAAGCATCCATTCTTTTCAATGAGTGTACATTTGTTGTACCTAATTCAGTTGGTTTATATCTTAAAAATGGTGCTCGTTGTGAATGGTTAAACTCATTCACATATTATGCACAAGATGGTATTTTAGGAGAAAGTCCAGACGGTGGTACTGGTCTTGGTGGAGTAGCGAGAACTCGACTGAATCTCCAAGGGGAATCTGGCGACTTTACTGCTGGATCTGGTAACCAAGTTGGTTTAATTGAAGCAGGCGTATCTCAAGTAACTGCTGCATATACAACTAGTGGTGCAGATGATAATTTAACAATGACGATCACCTCATCCAGTCATGGACTGGCACAAGGGGATCTTGTCTACATCAATACTACTTCTGGCGCTCAGAGTGGTGTAACAGAATTCCATAAAATTACATCAGTAACGACAGGCAATAGTTTTGTCATTGATGGTATCTTTGCTGGCACTGCAAGTGCTGGTAACTTAAACTATTTAAAGACCAGTGGTTATGGAACCATTGATGAAAATGATGGTACTTATGTATATTTGGATGGAAAAGGTGAAGGTCGTATCATTGCAACTGACGAAACAACAGGTAAGAATGTTTCTGCAGTTGACAATGTAGTAACCAGCACAACTCAAGTTAAACTTGGTTCAACTTCTGCAGCATTTGATGGAACTGATGATCGATTAACAGTACCATCAGATCCAGATTTCAACTTTAGTACTGGCGAATTTACATTAGAAGCATTTATCTACCTCAACAATACTTCTGGTGCTAAAACTATCTTTGACTTTAGATCAGCATCACCAACAGAAATTTCACCAGTAGTTAATATTTCTGGATCAGATCTTGTATATTATGTTAATGGCGCTGCTGTAATCACAGGTTCTGCTGCATTAACTGCATCTACTTGGCACCATATTGCACTCTCAAGAACTTCTGGCGTAAGTAAGTTATTCGTAGACGGCACTCAAGTTGGTTCTAGTTACACTGACGGTAATGACTTCCCAACAAGAGGTTTAACAATTGGTGCAGCATATGATGGAAGTGCTGGATTGAATGGTTATATTGATGAAGTTAGAGTAACTAAGGGTTCTTCAAGATATAACGCAGCATTTACACCAACCACAGTTCAGTTTTTAGCAGATAATGATACTGCTCTGCTGCTCCATATGGAGGGCACAAATGGTGCTGCTGTATTTGTTGATGATAGTATTGTTGCTCAAGATGTTAGAACCACTGCTGGCGGAACTGCAACATTTGTAACCCTTGCAGATTATACCAAGTTTGGTGCAGAACTTCGCTCAATTGCATCTGCAAACGTTTATGGTGAGCGTGGTGCTAGTGCAAATGGTCAGGGTGTAAGTTTACGTCTTATCAGTCATAACTTTGGATACATTGGCGTCGGTAAGGATGATAATAACGACGTTAGTTTGGTTGTACAGTCAAACGAAGTCATTGAACAAAATAATGGTCGTGTATTCTTTACCTCTGTTGACCAGAGTGGCGACTTCCGTGTAGGCGATCTTTTCCTGGTTGACCAAGAGAAGGGAACCCTTTCCTTTGCTGGGTCTGGAGGCGCTGGAGCAGGCGCTGGAACTAGTTTTGACCAATTGCTCGTATCTGCTGGTTCAGACACCACCACGATCCTTCCAACGTCCATTGAGGTCGGTGCGTTTACCTTCTTCGGTAATACGATTTCTACAACTTCAGGTAATATTAACCTGACACCATTTACTGGTAATGAGATTAATCTGAATCAAAGAGTTAATCTGGAAACCTTTACTTCTGGAAGCACTCGCCTTTCTTTGGCATTTGATGGTGATCAAGATACTGGTATTAGAAAACCAATTGATCTTGGAGATGGATACTATGATTTAGTTTCTAATGGTGGATCTGTATTAAGAATTGCTCCTGGTGAAGTAAGATCTCTTACTGATATTAATATCTCATCTTCAATTCCAGAAACAGTTTCTGTTGGTACTCCAGGTATTGGATACCTTCCTGGAACATATACCAATATTCCAGTTACTGGAGGATCGGGTACTGGTCTTAGAGTTGATGTAACAGTAACTGCATTCGCTGGTCAAGTAACTCAAGCAGGTTCTGGTTATATTGCAGGAGTTTATAATAACCTTTCATTTACAAATGTTCAAGGTCAAAACCAACAAACAGGAACTGGTACTGGAGGAACTGGTACAGTAACGGTAAAAGGTATTTCAGGTGGTACAATTACTGGTGGTTCTGGATACACTGATAACATTTATGCAACAGTACCTTTAAATGGAGGTACAGGAACAGGAGCAGTAGCAACTGTTACTGTTAGCGGTGGAGTAGTTACTGAGATCAATATTAGTGATGATGGCGATAGTGGGTATACTGCTGGTGATACTCTGACAATAAACAATTCGAATTTGATTTACTTCGATGAAGAAGGAAATCAATTTACTAGTGGTGGTGCTGGATTTGCATATACTGTACCGTCAAATTCATATACTGTAACTTCTGTTACTCCATCTGGAACTTGGAGTGGAACTGGATATACTATTGGAGATGCAATTACTGCAACTGTTCCTGGTGGTGGAAATGGATTTGTATTTGAATTTAGCAATATTCAATTCCTGAGCAGTGCCAATATTGTTGATGAAGGAACAGATGATGCACTTGCAGGTGAAGGATATTTATCAGGTGAATTAGTTCAACCTTACTTTGAACTTGCTTCCAATGATACCCTGGTTGGTATTGGTACAACCGTAACATACAATGTTCAGATTCGCCCCAAATCTGGCGGTGGTGGTAATGCCTACTGGATTAACACTGGTAGTGGATATGTAGAAGCGCCTGCTTTAACTTTAAATAAGGATACACTTTACAGATTTACAGTCACTCCAGACGCAACATATACGGCAACATACGCTGATCATCCATTTACAATCTCAGAAACTAATGATGGTATTCATAATGGTGGAACAGCATATACTACGTTATCTGGACCATTAAATGGTAACAACGGTGCTTATATTATTGTAACTGGTGATACTCCAGGAACTCTATACTACTATTGCACCATTCACTCTGGAATGGGCAACTCCATTGACACTACTGCAGATACCGAGTATGGTCAAAATGGATCCATTGCTATTGGTACAGCATTATTAGAAAACTTCCTTTCGCTGACAAAAACAGGTAATATTACCGCAGAAGGTGGTACATTCAATACCAACGTTACTGTCAATGAAAATTTCTCAGCACTTGGAACAACAACTTTATCAACAGTTAGTGCTCAGAATCTTACAGTTAGTGGTACATTAACTGCTTCTGGTGGCATTGGAACTTCTGGCAACCTTACTGTCCAAGGAGACCTTGGTACAAACGGTAGATTGACCGTAGTTGGAGATCCAAATAATCCATCACAGATTGGTGCAAGTGTAGCATTTGACACCGATCTGCTCCAAATTGATGCTACTAATAATAAAGTTAGTATCTTAGGACCCACAGACCCAGTAGTCATTGAAGATTATACATTTGAAGTTAATAGCACCGCTAAAATTTATAATCACGTATTCTTAGCAACTGATGCTGGATCGGTTGTAAGCATCGGAACTGATCCAGGACCTGATGACATCTCATCTACATTTGATGAGAAATTTACTGTAACTGGTGATAGTAGATTTGATGGTAGAATTTTAGTTAATGATGGCACAGAGATTGCTCCATCAATTACTTTTGATAGCGACGAAAAACTTGGTTTCTATAAGAGCAATCTTAATGAAATTACTACGGTAGGATATAATGGTCCTATCATGAAGCAAACTACTCAGCAGATTAGTTTCTTCAAACCAGTAGATTTAATCAATAAAGCAATTGATGAATATACAATTACTCCAGGTAGAGGATATACAATTGGCACTACTAATAATGTTCTTTTCAGAGGTGGTACTGGCGCTGACTTTACTGCAAATGTAACAGTTGCGTTTACTGGTAATATTACACAACCAGGATCTGGTTATTATAATGAGGAATATTTAAACGTTCCAGTTCAGTATGTAAGTGTTGCATCTGGTGCAATCACTGTATTTGGAACACTCACCCCAGGTAGTGGGTATGTTGATGGAACTTATTTCAACGTTGCTCTTACTGCAGGAACTGGAAGTTCAGCAACAGGCGACTTTACTATTGAAAATGGTCAAGTAACTTCTGTTGTTATTAACTCTAGAGGTTCTGGATATGCAGTATCGGATCTTCTTGGTGTTGATACTGCTAATGTTGGAGGAAGTAAACTTTCTGGAACTCTTGGAGTTTCTTTAGCAGGAACTGGTTATCCAGATGGTACTTATAGTGATGTTGCGTTAGTAAACACGTTAGGTTCTGGATCTGGTGCTACTGCTAACGTTGTAGTGTCTGGTGGAGTTGTAACGTCTGCAACTGTTAATCAAGGTGGTGGTGGATATACAACCTCTGATACCTTTACTGTTGCAGATTCAGACCTGTATGAAAACCTGACATTCACATATACAGTTACAAACAATGGTAGCACTAACTATGTAATTAGTGGTGATGATAGAAACACCACATACACCAGTGCAAGCAATCCAAGTATCAATGTAAACCTTGGAGATACTATTTCATTCTCAGTAAGTGCTGCTGGTCACCCATTCTATTTGGTATCTCAATTAGATGCACAAACTAATGGATTTAACGCTGCATATGTTCTCCCAGCAACTAATAATGGTGCAGAAAGTGGCACTGTAAGTTTTGATACTTCTTTAACAGTTCCTGGAACTTATTATTATATTTGTGGTAACCATGCAAGTATGGTTGGACAGATTAATATTGCATCAGTAACATATGGTTCAGGTGCAGCATTCTCAGCACAAACTGTGTCTACTGGATCTGGGTTCGCTATTAGAGTTAATAATATCGGTGCTACAGGAACAGGTTCTAATGCACAAGCAAGGATTTTGGTTGAAGGTGGAGTTGTTACTGAATTTAACATTACTTCTCCAGGTTCTGGGTATTTAATTGGAGATGTTCTCACAGTTAACTACACAGACATGCAGTATACTGATCCAACTTCAGGTCTGTTAACAACAATTTCTGCTCCAGCAGTTCCAGTAGAATATACTGTAAAGAGATTGAATTCGGTCTCATATGTAAATGTTGTTGACCTCGGTGCTGGTTATTCTGTAGATGACGTTCTTGATCTTCCATCAAGTTACTATGACGCTGCAGCACTTGGGTTTACACTATTCCCAACAGAAGCAGCAGTAAGTGTTGGACAAGAATTTTATGCTGGTGAGTACGCATATGAAGTAACTGGCGCTGGAACCACTGGAACTGTAGTTCCATCATTTGGACAAGATGGCGTTTCTGGTATCAACACTGTTAGTGGTGGTTCTGGTTATCCTTCAGGTGCAACAATTGAAGGCGTTCAATGTGAAGCAACCACTGGTGAAGGAACTGGTCTTCTTGTAGACATTACCACCAATGGTGCGGGTACAGTAACTTCTATTAGTCCAAGTGGCAATCTCTCTGGTGATTTATTCCAAGTCGGGGATGCATTTACTCTGGATAATGACTATATCAATACGGGTGCTGCAACAATTGCTATTGCAAGCGGTGGTGATAATGGTGCATATGGTGACACACAAACTTACGATTTGAATCAAACTGGAACTAGTGGAACAGGTGCAAATATTTTAATTAGATTCACATCAGATGCTACTGGAAATATTTCATCTGCAGTAATTCTTTCCAATGGTATTGGTTATCAAGTTGGTGAACTGATTGAATTTGATGGTTCTCTGTTTGGTGGCGGTGGCGGTGGCGATCCAGAAGAGGGTGGAGATCCTGTAGATGATCCAACCACGGTTACAATTGTTGTCCAATCATTGACTAATGGTTCTGGCGCTAACTTTACAGTATCATCCATTGCAAGTTCTGTAACAAATGGAACTGCAACTATTGCTCATAATGGATACTTCCCTGCAGGATTCTCCCTGACAGTCAATTCTCTTGCTGAATTTAATAATATTCAGTTTGATGCTGTAGATGGTGTAGTCACTGCTAAGAAACTCGTTGCATCTCCTGATGGCGTTGAAATTGCAACTACACTGTTACTCAACAATAATACAATTTCAACAACTGCTGGCGATTTAACATTAAGTGCTGAGGCAAATTCTCAAGTTGTAATTAGTGGAACTGGAGCACTTGCACTTCCTGTCGGTACTGATGCAAATCGCCCTGGTGGTCCTCTTCAAGGTTCTGTAAGATATAATACTGACAGAAATCAATTTGAAGGATACAATGGAAATTACTTTGTTTCTCTCGGTGGTGTAAGAGACGTTGATGGAAATACTTTTGTAATCGGTGAGAGATCTCCTGGTAATGATGATAATAATGTTTGGTTCTTTAATGACGGAACTCAAACATTAAGAGTAAGTCAAACTGAGTTAAATCTTGATACTCTCAACACTATTAATTCTAACGCTGAAGGAAACAGTATTGAATGGACTCCAGAAACTGATGTAACTCAGTTTACAGCAGATCTTGATGATGTTCTGACTGTTCAGCAATATATTTACTCAGGTGATAATCTTTATAGGATTACTGCTGATCACACTACAGGAACTGTTGCTCCAACCCACACATCAGGAACTGTTGATAATCTTGAATATTGGTCTTACAGATATGATAATTTGAACGCCAATGTTGATAATGTCAACTTAAATGTTAATGGCAAGTTCACTATTAGCACTAATCAATTAGAGATTACTTCTAGTGCAACTGACGAAATCATTAAAACTGATAGAGACGCATTGACATTTGGATTTGAACCAGCATCTTCAGATTCTTATCAACTTCTTAAGTTAACCAATGGTGGTGCTCTGCAAATCAATAGAGGATTCTCTTCTACTGCAGACAATTACTTAACTGTTCTTGATGCAGGTCTTCAAAAACTGGAACTTGCAAACACTAAGATCTTTACTCAAACATCTACTTTAGATGCTGCTGCTGGTAACATTGTTTCTGCAACTATGTTCCCATGGGCAGAAGCATGGTCAGGTAAATTTATGGTTGAGGTTGAAGAGCAGTTCCCAATTCCAGATGCATATCCAAGAAAGCAATACTCTGAAGTTTCTTACTTAATCAGAGGTAATGGTGAAGATATCATTTATACTGAAAGTAATAAATTGTATACTGATGTAGTTCTTGCTGACATTGAAGCAGATCTGTCAGGTTCAAATGTTCAAGTAAGAGTTACCGAACTTGGAAGTGCAACAGATACTTACATTCCTGTTGCAGCAGAAAGATCTGCAGATATTACGTCTTCAACATTCTTTACTAAAAATATTGCATCAGTTATTGATACCGATGCAGATAGAGTTGTAATTTATGCCAATGACAATGCCAATTTCGCTACTGGTGGATTTAGAGTTGGTACAGTAAGTGATAATGGTGTTGTTTTTGGCACACAAATTCCGTTAACTGCTACTGGCAATTCTGATCATGCTTCTATGGCATTTGATTCTGCAACAAATAGAATCGTATGGGCGTCAAACAGTGGAGATTATATTGTTGGGGACGTAGACCCTAATAATAGTAATATCACATTTGGATCGCTTGGCACATTTACCTCTGATAGTATTCTGATTTATAGCTTAAATGGTGGTAGAGATGCAAGAACATGCAGAATCTTGAGTGTTAATGGAAGAATGATTATTGTTTATCATACTACTTCTGGAGTATATCAAGTAAACGGAACTGTCACTGGCGGTTCTACTAATAGCGTATCTTGGTCAACCCCATCTCTATTACTTGGTGGTACTGGACTGCAAGATGCATTTACTGACGGCACTTACTTATATGTAAACTTTACTTCAGGAGTAGTTAGAAAGTATTCTGTTAATGGTTCAACATTAACTGCAGTAACCACTGTTGGTATCGGTTCTGGTAATGGTGTTCAGTGGGCAGTAGTTGGAACGACCAGAGTATTGAAGATGTACTATGATACTTCAACTTCTCAAATTCAAGCAAGATATTATGATCTGAGTGATCTGTCAGAAGTTGGATTAGTAGTTTCTACTGGTATTGATTCTGAAATCTTCAGTGTAGCAAGCAATCCTGCAGATGGGCAATTCTTGTTCAACGTAGCGTTGGATTACTCCTCGACTAATGATGGAGAGCAAAATATTCAAGGTGTTATCATTGCTGATGGTGATACTTTAAGTTATACCTCCAGATCCAGAACTTATGCAGCATTAGATCAACCAGTTAATTATGATGGCAATCTACTCAATGCTGGTGATTTGGATGTAATCTTTATTGGAACTAGAGCAGATGGCAATGGTGATTTACATGATATCTTTGTTACCAGTGCTTCTACAACCAGTAACATTTCTGCATCTGCAGATGAAACTGTAAGTTTTGCCTCTGCTATTGAGAACAGAACTACATACAATATTAAGATCGTTTCCCACACTGTTAAGAGATAAAAATGGCAAGAGTTCTAAAGTCATTACAATCTGAGGGTGGTTTCTCAGTAAAAGAAGCCACCATCATTGATGCAAACAGAGACATCATCGATGCTAACTCTGTTAAGGTTACTAACGTTTTAAATACTACAGCATTTAAAAAGGAGTATGTTGCATTTGCAACTTTGAACGACACCGTTGGATCTACATCATTTAATCCTGCTCACGTAATTGATAGAAATAAAGTAGCGTTTATTACCACATTTGCAATTGGAACCTGGGAAGGATATCCAATTGGTCTTTATGTTATCAATGCAAATGAATCAATTGTAACAGTGTCTCTTGCTGACCATGGATTGACCACAGGAGATTCAATTACTGCAAGTTTTGATACTGCAGGATCTGCTGCTAATGGTTCTTATCAAGTTGTTGTAGTTGATGCTGATAATTTTACCTTTGATGTTGGCACTCCAGTAGATGCGGCAAATCCAACATTGGGTGATGTAGAATTTACTAGTTATGGCAATAAGTGGGAATATGCAATCAAAATTGAATCTGCTGTTCTTACTGATGATGTTGCAGATCAAACCTTATCCATTGCAGCAATTTCATCTACAATCGTAAGAGATAATGTTCCACCAGGACATACATGGACTTTGGTTCCAAGTGTGAACCAAACCACAAAAGAATTTTCATTCCAAGCAACTGTATCTTCTAATGGAACATTGGAGAGTGTAGGCACTGGTGTACGTTGGGTTGGAAATGTAGTCGCAGTAGTAACTGAGAGAGATTGATAAATAATCATATATTTTTAAAGTTTTATGGAACCAACTCAAGGCACAAGCAATGTGCAAATGCCAGATTTGCACGATATTGAATTTGAATACGTAAGAAGAAATATTAGTAAAGAAGACGCTCAAGCACTCCTTTATGATTTGCCTGAGGAAGTATATATTATTGAGCGTCGTTATGACGAGGATAGGAGGCGTTTAGAATTCAATGCATATTTAGATGATGTTGCAACTACAGTTATGAGTGAATTTATTGATTTTATGGAAGCGAATTATCCTGATTGCAAATTAAAGTTTTTGCATATGCATGACTATAGAGCTGCTCATGATAAAGAGGATAGAGACAGATATGATGAAGAATCTGAGGATCTGTCAAAATACGAAGGTTATAGAACCCTCCCATAATAATAGTACTAAATAACAAAGAAGGAATTTAGAAGAACATGGCGTTAGAATTTAATGCTGATAAGGAGATTCTTAAGTCGAATTCTCTGAAGATCAAAAACGATACAAGTTTGAATTTGAGATTGGGTGGTGGTGCTGATGAAAAATCGGCATTATTTTCTCAATTGTCAGATGATGTTGACAAACTGGTTCGTGTTGGTATTAATACTTTAACGCCACAATATGAACTTGATGTTGAAGGTCAGATTAGAACGACCACTTCTATCATTTCTGATACTGCAAAAATTAACAACTTGGATATTGACACAATCGTCAATCCAAAACTTAATTTAAAAGCACCTAACCTTCAGTCATTTGTTGATCCAGAAACTGGAGATACCTTCTTCCCAACTTCTGAAACTCCTGCTTTTGATGATGATACGAACAAAGTTGCAACAACAAACTTTGTTTATAACATTGCAACTAACGACGTTGGTGGTCGTGTTTATGTTTCTGAGCAGATTGGTAACGATGACTTTGATGGTCGCTCTGCTACGAAACCAGTAAGAACGATTAAAAAGGCAGCACAGATTGCTGGTACTACTCCTGATAAGGAAACCCTTATTGTTGCAGGTGGAGATTACTTAGAAGATAACCCAATCTCCATTCCTGATAAATGTTCGGTTGTGGGCGATAACATTCGTCTCTGCATTATTCGCCCGCAGAATCCGAACAAGCACATGTTCAAAAACCAGAATGAAAACTACATGATCGGTGTCACATTCCGTGACAAGATCGAAGTAGTTGATGGTTTTGAAAAACCTGTTGGTACTTGGGATTATGCTTACGTCTTTGACGATAAGCAAAGAATGTATTATGATAAAACTCTTGGTGGTCAATTTGGTAGAGAATTCCCAATTGGTTATCAAATTTTTGGTGAAGGTATTTTCCAGGTTCAGTTTGACCGTGCAAGCACTAGTGATCCTGTCTTTGTAGTTGGTGATGAGATCGTTGGTGTTGCAACTGGCGGTAGAGCAATCATTACTGAGGTAAGTTTTGGATTACCAGATAGTTTAAATGTTGCTGATCAAACTAGTGTTGACAAAGGATTCATCACTGTTGGTACTGTAAGAGGTGCATTAGAACAAGGTGATACTTTTAAATATACTCCTGTACCAGCAGTAGGTGCAATTAGATGGACTCCAGAAACTGCATATGACTTAGGTGATCAAGTATTCATCGATAATACGTTATATGACATTACTGTTGCAGGTACTTCTGGAACCAATGAACCATCACACTCTAGTGGTGCTGCTTTAAATGGAACAGCAGAATTTACTTTTAATACTAGCATTCCTCAGTATCAATTTGTTGCAACAAATATTAAATCATTAAGACCAGAGGGTGAAGTTACTGAGCACGTAACTGAGCATCCTAATTACTTGATTGAGAATTGCTATTTTGATAGTGCATATCCAGATTGGTTATTCTTTAGAACTCAGCAGTATCATACGTTTGAAGAAGGTCAATGGGTAGAATTTTCAGATCTTCCCTCTTCTGGTGCAGGTGGAGATCTCAATAGATTTAATGGTCGTCAATATGTTACTAAGCGTGTAGAGTCATCAGACGGATTTAGTAAAGTATTTGCAGTATTCAAAGATACTCCATCACAGTTAGGATCGGAAGCAGTACCATTCTCTCTGACTGTATATGGTGCTGTTGTAACTTCCTCTGATAACTACGTTAAGTTCAGTTTGCTGAACTCACCATTTAAATTTGAAGAGTCCGAAAAGCAAGGTCACAGATTCTTAGATGGTGCTGATCTTATTAGAAGGAACAAAGAGTTTATTGCAGATGAAGCAGTAATCAGAACCAAGGCAAAATATTCTTCATTAATCATCCCAAATGAAGATCAGTGCAAAACAGATATTAAGCACGTTCTGAATGCTGTTCAATATGACTTGTCTCACGGTGGTAATGCTGCAACCTTAGAAGCAGCAAATAACTATTACCAAGGCAATGCTTTAATTCATATTAATGGTCAGTTAGAAGAAACCAGATATGCATTTGAACAAGCAAGAGAACTAGCAGTTCTTGCAATTAGAAATAGAATTCAATATCTGAATGGTTCAAACTTAACTGCAATTGCAAATTCCATTGGCGCAACTATCTACGCAGTACAGTGGGTAAATACACAATTTATTGCCGTTGGTTCTGCTGGTTTAATCGCAACTTCTCCTGACGGTATTACCTGGACTCAACAAACAAGTCCTATTACCGCAGGAACTCAATGGAATGATATTATTTGGAATGGACAAACAATTGTTGTTGTTGGTGGTCGTGGTGGTGCTGATGGTGCATATATTATTACCTCCAGCAATGGCGTAAATTGGGCAATTGCACAAGGCGGCAACCTCAGTTCCCAATCAATTAGTACTATTGCTTGGGATGATGATGAGCAATGGGTAGGATTTGGTGGTCCTCAGTGGTTCTCTTCTGATAACGGTCAGGAATGGACTGCAAGAGGTTCTTTTGTACCTGTTAATGGATCTGGTCAACACCTTGTAAAAGATGTAATTTGGGATTATAAGAATAGTCAGTTTGTTGCTGTAGGTAGTGGTGGTAGTGCATACACTTCACCTGATGGCGTTGTATGGACAGAAAGAACTACATCCGCAACTACATTCTCTTCAATTACAGCAAACGAGGATATTCTCATTGCTGCTTCAGGAGATTTAATTTATACATCAACAGACGGTCAAACTTGGAAACTTGGAATTGCCGCAGAGTTTGTAGCAGATAGATACGGAGATGCTGCAGACCTCATCTTAGCAAACAAGCAAATAATTGCTGAGATGTCTGTAAATAAGATGCTTGATAACAATCAAGGATTTAGCATCCCTACAGGCAATCAGGCATGTAAAGATGATGTTATGGACTTCTTGGAAGCAATGGTCCTTAACTTACAGTATGGTGGAAATGATAGAGTATATGATGCTGCTAATCTTTATGTAACTGGAGCACATGTCTCTGGCGAAGAAGATGAATCTGCAGAAGTATTCGGATATGCAGAATCCTTTGCTATTGCAGCAATGCGTAATGAAGCATTTGCAGTATCTGACGTTCAGAATTATGCTTCAGGTCTTCTTCAGTCATTTGATAACAATGTCACTATTGATAGTAACAGTCCATATTGTGCTAACGTAGCAACTGCAATTCAAAACCTGTTTGCAATTTTAGACCAAGCAATTGGTACTACAGCAACTCCTGGAAACCTTACTGGAATTACAAGAACTGCTGCAGGTAAGAATAATAATAGAGTTTATCATGATGGTTACCAGTTCTGGATCAGTACTGATGATGGCATTTTAAACTCTTACGATGGACGTAGATGGTTTGAAGTTGCAAATAGTGCTGGTATTAACTTCACGGTTCTTGGTTCTAGTTATGATGCATTCGTTTCGTTTGCAACAGCATCATCCAAGTTCTACTATTCTACAAACTTAGTAAATGCAGGAACTTCAACACAAACTACATTTAGAGATACAACAATCTCTAATACTTATGAAGCAAATAGAGATTATGTTTGTGCAAATGTAACCTCTGCAATTTATACTTACTTCGGTATTATTGATACTGTAATTTCTGGAGGAACTGCACCAGATAGAACTTTACCAGAAAAATCTTTTGAGGATAATGGAACTAAGTTTGTTACTTTTGCAAGAAACTTCTTAGATCTTCCTATTATTGAAGCGTCTCCATACATCTTTAACTCTTCAGTAATCTCGTTCCTTGGTGGATCTGGATGTGAGATTGACGGTGCTAAGGTTGCTGATCCTAACGTTATCAGACCTGGACTGCCACCACAAGGTAAGTCGATGGTTGCTGCTGCGTTCACGATCATCTCATTTGGCGGCACTGGTTATCGAGTCATCAACGATGGATACACTCAGTTGGTTTCGGTCTTCTGTATCTTTACTTATGATGGTTGTGTTGTTGAAAGTGGTGGATATGCATCCCTGACCAACTCAGCATCTAACTTTGGTATTTACTCACTGAGAGCAACTGGATTTAGAGTAGACCCTTACAACTTTGATGTTGGTAAAGTTGATGATGTTACTTTTGACCTCATTGGTACTCCAACATTTGATATTAGTCAATTGAATTCAGAACCAAGAGAGCACTATATTATTAAAGTTGATGGCATCAAACCCGTTCTGAGATCAGGCAATAATAATCCAGAATACTTTATTGATTCTGTTATTCAAGCAACCAATACTGATGCATTAGTACAAGCAGATGCTCAAATGCGTTTGATTGGTAATGAAAACAGATACACTGATGCTGCGGTTCTTATTGAGAATAATAAGAAGTACATTGCAGAAGAAGCATTCTATACTGTTCTGTATAGCAATGTATATTCATTCCAAGCAAATTATGCTAAGTGCATCAGAGATACTGAACTGATTGTTCAGGCAATTGCTGATGACATCAGAGATGACGGTAATGCATTTACTTGGGATGCTGGTAAATCATATATTGAAAATAGTGTCATTGCACACATTACTGGTTATGCTGCAGGAACAAAAGCAGTATTTGATCAGGCAACGGTTCTCTGTAAGTTAGCAATTAATAACCAACTTAAAGAGTTTGGAACTACTCTAACTGGAGCAGAAACAACTGCTGGATACTATGTTGCACAGTATACAACTGTAAAACCATACGTAGATCTTGCAGTAATTCATGATGTATCCTCACCTGCGGGTGAAGTAGGAACTGCTTCTGATCTGTATAGCACTTCTGATTGTGCTAACGTTCAGGCAGCAATCGATACCCTGAATACTCTGATTGATGAAATTCTTGATAACCCAACAGTTACAACTCCACTTCCATCTGGTGCAGAAAGAGATGATGGTGAGTTTATCCTTGATAACTCAACTCGTTATAAACTGATTAATCACCCAATTAATCTCCACAGACCATCTATTTGTAACTCGTCTTCTCACACGTGGGAATTCTCTGGTTCTGGTGTTGACTATAACGCTCTGCCACAAAATGGTGGTAAGAGAGGATCTGAAGATACCGCTGATTACGAACAGGTATCTCAACTTAACGGTCGTGTTTATGCATCAGGTACTGACGAACTCGGTAACTTTAAAGTTGGTTACTTTGCTAACATCGAAAACAGAACTGGTAACATCACCTTTGGTGGTACTGTTGAAATTGAAGAAGTTGCGTTCCTGAAGATTAAGGGTGGTGATATTGAAATTGTTGGTTTCTCTGGAGATGAGAAACTTGGTGATATTACCCTTGGTTCTACCGAACTGAATAGTGATAGAATTCTGGCAACTCAAGCATCAATTAGAGAATATATTACCAATAACTATGGTAACTACAAGAACAAACCATATGGCACAACACCATCTCCTGGTAACCTTGTACAGTTAGATTCTACTGGTAGAATTAATATTGACCAGATTCCAGCACTGAGACCATTTAATGTCTTTACTGTTGCAGATCTGGCAGCACGTCTTGCACTGGAAGGAGCACTTGCAGGTGACATTGCAATTCAGTTGGCACCAAACAATATCTCCTACATTCTGAACAATGATACCTATGCTCAAATTCTTGAGTTTACTCCAGACCCAACTTATACATTCTCAAATGGAGATGTTGTAAGTGGTACTCCCTCTAATGGACAAGGTACAGTTAATTACTATATTCATGGCGAAGTATCACCAAATGTAAGTGTTATTAGTGGTGGATCTGGTTATACCACAGCACCAACAGTTACAATTGGTATTCAGTATGCAAATAGCACTGGTTATAGTGCTGGTGCTCAAATTGCTGCCAACGGAAATCTGTATACAGTAACAGTTGCTGGCACTTCAAGTTCTTCTGGTGGTGGTCCAATTCATACATCAGGCACTGCTACTGATGGAACAGTAACCTTTGAGTATGCTGGAACTGCGGCAACTGCCACAGCACAAATTGATAATAATCGTGTTTCTGTTATCACGGTAACGAATAGAGGTTCTGGTTATACAACTGCACCTTCAATTATATTTGATAATACTGGAACTGGCGGTGCTGGCGCAAACGCATCTTTAGTCATTAGAAGTAGATTAGAACTCATTCTCATTGGTAATATTAAATTTGCAGTTGCAGATGATATCCAAGATTTTAGTGGTACACCTCAAACTGTAGCAATTACTAATGTAGTTAATACTTCTGGTCAACTTGATTCAAACTGGGTTCAGTTGACTTCTACTAATATTGACGCTGGTTCTATTACCACTGGTGTCATTAATCCAGCAAGATTAGCAAACATTACTTCTAATTATCCAGCAAGTTCTAATACTTACCTGAGAGGTGATTCTAAGTTCGTTCCTGTTGTTTCTTCTATCAGAAAGAATTCTGCAGAGACACCACTTGTTATCAGTTCTTCAAACCAAAGAAGTACATATATTGGATCTGTTGAAATTATCGACGGTGGTGAAAATTATGGTATTTCTACTTTGGGTGGAGGAACTGGAACTTTACAATCTCAACAAGTAGTTGGTGGAGCAGGAGAAGGATTCCTTGCCGACTTCACAGTTAGTGATGGTGCTGTTAAGAGTATTGCAGTCACCAACGGTGGTACTGGTTATCGCCTTGTTGTTGACGAAAACGTTACTCCAGTTGTATTTGCTGAAGAACCACCAACGGTCATTTTTAAAGATAATAATGGTGCTGTTCTGGTTAACGTTGTTGCAAAAGCAGTTACGACTAATGGTTCAGTTACCGAGATTAGAATTCTTGATGGTGGTAGTGGATTCACTTCTGCACCTAACATCGAATTCACTGGTGTTGGTAACAGTGCTGCTGCTACAGCAACTATTGCAGATGGTGTAATTTCAAGAGTTGCTGTTGTAGAAGGAGGTCTAAATTATAACGCTGACTTCTCTATTTCAACACTACCTGCATCAATCACAAATCCAAATGGAGATGATGATGCAGATCTGGAAGCAAAGGTTGCAGAGACATCTAAGATCTTTAATGATATTACAATTGACATCAAACGTGGTGACAACTTAACCATTGCTGGTGATGACTTTAGTAACCTTGGTGTTTGGAGATTCTATAAAGAGCAATGGAATTTCGGACCTGATGGTGCATTGACACTCAAAGAGGGTGCAGGGTCTGGTCTGGATGCTGACCAACTCGATGGTGAAGATAAAGAGTTCTATACAGACGCATCTAACATTGATGCTGGTACTCTTGGTCCTGACTACCTTTCTGGCGAATATATCATTGACATTACGGGTCAATCAGGTACTGCACTGAATCTTACAATTTCTGACGTTAGACAGCAAACTCTTGCACCATCTAACGCACCACTTGGAACATCAGCAGCATGGAAGAAGAATGCCGATGATGGTTTGTTAGACGGCGGAACTGACCATACCAAGTACACAACTAGAAGAGGTATTGGTACTGGAACTACATTTGATGGTTATGCAATTACTCAGTTTGCATTTACCGATAATAACAACCAATGGATTCGTGGTCATGGTGGAAACTTTGTTGGATCCATTGCAATTTCTAAAGCAGGTAACGGTTACACTCCTGGTCAATACAAATCAGTAGAACTTGGTGGTGGTGAAGGTCATGGTCTTAAGGCAGATATTACCGTTGGAAGCAATGGGCAAATTACTAATGTAACCATTGTTGATACTGGTTATGGATATAATGAAACTGGTAATGCACCAGGAACATTTACATGTGTACTTCCACAAAACATCTTTGGTGTTGATAATGGTCGTCAATATGACTCTGGTTACATTCGCTGGTCTTCAGGTGCTAATTATAATATTGGTGATAAGGTATTTGTTGCTGAAACCATTGGATTTGGTAGATTGTATGATGTAGTTACCGCTGGTACTGCAGGAACTCAAGAACCAACTCATACTAGTGGTTCTGCACAAGCAACTAGTGGTACTGCAGTATTTGATTATGCAGGATCTCTTTCTGCTGAACTGACTGCAACTCTCGCATCGGTTAACGCAAACCAGTGGAGTTCTTGGTATAAGTTATGGTCCAGTGGTAATGATGGTGTTGGATCAACTCTCGATGCTGCATTCTTAAGAGGTAAGTCAGATACATTCTTAAGATCTGGCACAAATATGAATTATGGTTACCTGAGCAACAGAAGGATGCCAGGCAATCTTTCACCAAAATCAATTACTGATTCTCTGAGAATTACTAGATTTGATCCTCAAGTTCAAATCAATACTGGTGTTATCTATGAATTCACTGTAGATAATCTCCTGTTTACATATGATGACTTCCAAATGCTTGATACTGGTGGATCAAGTGCAAACTTAAATGGTGATACATTCTTCACAGTAAACCTCTACACTGACAATAACGTCAACCAAGGTACAGTCAATGTCCTAAAAGTTACTCCAGAATACGAAGCAGATTATGTTTGGGAGTTTGGTTATAGCAATGTAACTGCAGTTGACTTTGATCCAGAAACATTATACTCACAAGGTCAATTAGTATATACTATCATTGCTGGTACTCTGGGTGAAGATGTATACCTCTATGAGGTAACTACTGCTGGTGAATCTGGAACCGTTTCTCTGAATCACACAAGTGGTACAGTAACTAATGGTACTGCTGACTTCAGATTTGTATCTAGAGGTATTCCACCTAGCAGAGAAGTTCAGTATAATAACAACATTTATACTACAGTTGATTTCATCAGAACTCCAACTGTATATGACAATAACTTAGTTCTGGGTGTTGGTACTTTAGTACTTGCTAACCAAAATCTTTATGAGGTAACCACTGCTGGTACGACTTCAGCATCTGGCAATGGTCCATCACATACAACTGGTGCTGCAACTGATGGTAGCGTTGGGTTTACATATGTAAGTCCAAGACCAAACATTATTCCAATTCATGGTCCAGATGAAGGAACTCAAAATGGAGTATTTTGGTCAAGAGCATCTCAACTGTCACATACAAAAGTACAAGCAGAACTTATCTCTGGTGTTCTTAATGAAACTGTTACCAAGTTTGGTACTGCAGTAGAACCAGCAACTTACTTCCCAATTGCTGACTTTGGTATTACTTCTGTAGATGATTATTCTATTGATAAGCACAAACTCTATGCAGATGGTTCTGGTAATCCAGTAATTACTTTAGGTAATGAAGCAGAGGCAACTAGTGGTCAGATTAGATTCTTAACCAGCGGTAATGCATTCACACTTCCAAATGGTGATCCTAATCTTAATGGTTACGATGTAAGAATTCTTGCATCTGGCGGTACATCTACTGTTGGAACTGGTACTATTAACTTCCAAGCAAATGCCGCTCAAGTTAATGGTAATAACATCTGGCACGCAGGTAACATTACCTTTGGTGTTGGTATTGATACAGTCAACGCTGCATATGATACAGCAGCAAATAGTAAGGGTGTAATTAGAGATTCAAATGGTGACATTGGATTTAGAAATGCATATGGTGATCTGATTGGTTCTGCATCTGAGAACTTACCACTCTCTGGTGGTACTCTAACTGGTCAGTTGAAGCAGCAAGTTACTGATTCAACCGCATGGTCTGCAAGTATTAGTGGTCAATATGCATATGAACCATATCCACAAGAACTTGCAGTATACAATACTGAGGCAGGAAACTCTTCAACGTTTGCTGGTCTGTGGTTACAAGCAGGTAGAGCGGCTGATGGCGCAAGAATCTCCTCTGCACGAATTGCTGCAGTTAAGGCAGGTGATTATCAAACTGACTTAGTATTTGGTGTACGCAATAGTGATTTCTATGAGAGAGTTAGAATCCGCTATAACGGTAATGTCGGTATCGGCGTCACTGCTGCAAACATTGGTTCTAAACTGACTGTTAACGCAACTGGTGGTGGAGGTTATGCTACTGCTGCCTCAGCAGCAGGTATTCTCTTTAAGAACTTTGATACTGATGCTGGTTATCCATCACTCTTGACTATTGATAATGCGTTTGACAGAGACATTGGTATGGGTCTTGCACGTCAAGGTCAAGTTAAGTGGACCATTTGGAATGATGCTAATATCACTCCAAACGATATTCTCAGAATCACCAATCATGCTGGTGATAATGTATTCAGCATGTATCAAAGATCTGATGCTGCTGATGTAACAACATCAAGAGTTGGTATGTACACTGGACTTAATGTTCCAACACATACTCTGACAATCAATGGTACTTTCTCTGCTAAGAGCAAGTCCTTCCTTATCGATCACCCAACTAAGGAAAATTACAAACTTCAGCATGGTTCACTTGAGGGTCCTGAGCATGGTGTATACGTCAGAGGACGTGTCACAGATGGTGTAATTACATTACCAGATTACTGGTTACAACTTGTTGATGAAGACACCATTACAGTTCAGCTGACTGCAATTGGTGACTCTGGCAATCGCTGGGTAATTGATGTCGCTGATAATACAATCACGACTGGTGGCGGGGCGGCGTTCTACTTTGTACAGGCAGAACGTAAGGATGTTCCTAAGATGGAAGTAGAAATGGAAATCAAGGAGGTTCAGGAATGACAACTAAATACGGTCCCAATATCATCTACGATGGGATCGTAGATGTATATGAATCAAATGATGGGGTGGGTATTAATTCACTTGCCCCAAGTAGGGGTTCTGTAGGAAATTGGCAAGTTAATAATTTTACTGCGGCAACTGGACCCGTAGGATTTAACTATGTACAAAGTGATACCAATTCTACTGGGCAAGGAACATCTCATCTAATTTCCCCGATTAACGATAGATTATATACTGGTTCTATTACTTTTCTATTATGGATGAATATAAATAATCTTCCATTAAGTGTTAATGCTAATAATAATTGGAGAGGACTTATTTGCACCGCTGGGGGTGGAACTGCAGGATCTCCCCTTACATGTGTATTAGAACAGAGTAATGTATTAAATTATTCTACAACTCACACAGATAGATATAGAAGATATATCAATGGAAACTTTGCTCCTGTAGGTGTTCCAGCAGATGGATGGAATATGTACACATATACTTATGATCAAGCAACTGGAATTGCAACTGCCTACAGAAATGAAACTCAGATTATTACTGGACCACAAACAGAAGGTGGTGGCGCTAATCCAACAACACCAGGATTAGGACTATCTTATGGAAATTATAGCACTAGTGGATTCAGAGTATTTGGGGGCACTCAAAACGATGGATCATTAGGTGGCAATGGTCCATGCCCTGGATTTTTAGGAAGTGTTTACATTTATAATAGGGCACTTTCTGGTGATGAAAATACTCTGATGTTCAATAACTTAAAAGGAAGGTATGGATTATGACCGCATATCATGGACCCCATATTCCGTTAAGAGAATTAAAAATTCTTCTTGACGCAAACAATAATTCTAGTTTTCCTGGGACTGGATCTACAGTATTTGATTTAAGTGGTAATCAAAATAACTATACTATTGTTGGAACTGTTCCAAGAATCACACAATCAAATTATTTGTATTGGGACTTTGGTGGTAATGACAATGGAGATGCTACACCAAGATCGTATAATGCTCCGTTAGGATTTCAGTCACCAACAAATATGGACTCAATGGGTCTTACTAGAACTGGAAGTTTTTCGATTTCTTTTTGGTATACTCATGATGGTGCTGGCGGTCAAATTAGTTTAGTTGCTAATGCTGGTAGTGCAGATGGATTTAGATTTGGACCTTCTAGTGGAGGTTACTATTGGTTGATGGGTCTTGATTATCGGGAAGGAGTTGCATTTAGTAATGCTGGAACTGGTGATGGAAACTGGCATTTAGCAACTGGAGTGTTTGATCGTGGCAATGAATATGGTAATGGTCCAACATTATACATTTATCATGATGGCGAATTATTAGGTGATGTTGGTGCATTTGGGGCACAAGTACAAATGCAAGCATCTCCACCAAATATTTGTAGAAACCCATGCTGTCTTCGTTTTGATGGAAAATTAAATTCTTTCTTTTGGCATGATACTGCACTAAATGCTAGAGAGTGTAAGTTGCTGTATGATGCATATGCTCCTCGCTTTACATAATATAAATACTCTTTAGGAAAAGGTCTCCAACTCTAATGGCAAATACTGATAAGGATATTTTAATAACTCCTAATGTAGGAGAAGCAGACGAACCCAAAATTGATTTTGTGGGATTTGATAATAATCCAATCACACTTAAGGTTGCGGATGATAATGCAATATCCTTTAGTGCATCTTTGGGACAAATTCTCACATTAGATACCAACACTACTTCTGGAGATTCTTTAGTAGGAAATGATATTTCTGGTATTCCAGTTATTGCAGCAGGACTTGATGGAACTGCTAAATTAAACCCCTTTGGTGGTAAAACTGCTGTTGGTGGATCTACCGCAATTGCAAGATTGCATATTCATCAAGACACATTTAATCCAAATTCACCAACCCTTGCATTTCCAAATGCTGCAAATCCAAGATACTCTGCTGGATTTGGATCTCAATACATTAATGGTATTGGTCAAAGATTAGATATTTTTGCTGGAGATTCTACAGATAATAATACTAATTTAGGATCCGACGCAGTTGTAATGTCAGTTCGCTCTGATAAGAGAGTTGGCATTAAAACAACATCACCAAATTCACCTCTCGATATTGTAACCCTTGACAGTGGAGTAGATGCAAACCAACCAGAGCAGGGTCCAGAATTAAGATCCAGCAATGGTGAATATCGCTGGAGATTTACAACTCAAACAGATTCCAACTATTGGTATTTTAAATGGAAAGTTCCAGGTAATCAATCAGGTGGTACTCAAGATGCTCTTTGGATGCGTTCAAGATCTGATAAGATTGGTCCTGAACAGTGGAGATTTAGAGCATATGGTAGGAACTATGATAGTTCTACAGAACAATTAAGAGATATTTTCTATCTTGATAGTTACAGAGCTGCCATCAATCTTACTAGTGGTTTTGATGGTTATGCAAAACTTGATGTAAATGGTCCTACCAGATTCCGCAGCAATGTTGGTATCATGTACTGGGGTCCTGCAACTTCCCACATGATTCGTGGTTATTGGCAGTTGGACTACAGAAACTCTGGTTGGTCCCTGATGTATCTGTTAGGTTACTATAATAACCGCCAGATGCACTCTTGGCGTACTCAGTATGTAACTAGAAACCTTGCATACTACAGAAACTGGAGTAGATACTTTGAGGCAACCTCAGGTTCTACTCAAGGTGGTAGACCAATTTACTATACAAACATTGCTTCTGTTACAACAGGTGAGGGTGTAAACACTAGTGACTCTAAGATTGTTTCTCAAGATGTATTAAAGCAGTATGGTCCTATTGGGGCAAACTATGACGATGATGGATATAGAATTATTTCTATTAGCATTCCAAATTACAATAGAACTGCAACGGAAGTTCTTGATGAAAATGGTGTTGGAACTGGAGTATTTACTTTTAATAATGTAGGCGTTAACTGTACCTTTACTATTGAGGAAACTACTGCAAACTCCATGAGTGGAAATGCAGAAGGTCACAAATTCATGTATAACCAGGGTCTCACTATGGTGAACACTGGTCTTGGTACAGCAGCAGGCGGAACCAATGGTGGAGAGGGTGACACTAATTGGTCTCAATCTGGTACATTCAATAGAAACTTAAACTGCTATAGACCAAATAGCAGTGATACCAATCCCTACCCAAATACGATTTTGATGCGAATCAATAATCCTGGTTGGGAACAACTTGCCGCAACTCAAACTCCAACTTCTGCAGGAACTTATAACTTTGCAACAGAAGCAGGAGGAACACCAGATACAACTTACGTTCACAATTGCCCAACAAATGCAAGAGTAAAGGGTCGTTGGAATCGACTTGGACTGTTTAACACTGGCACTGGTGCAAACACCGCTCTTGATGTTGGTTGGAACGATAGATTTACTGCATACTATTTGCCACCACAAGGAACTGCACTGCCTTATTCGACAACCGTTCCTGCTAATGGTGCAGGTTCAGGTGAGCGTGGTAAAGCACTCTATGTAGATACTACAAGATCTTCTTCTTATAATATTACTAACGTTGGTCAAATTGGTGTTTATTCTGACTTCTCAATGAGTTGGCAGAATCGCCCTGGTGAACTTTATGTTGCAAACGGATATCAACAAGATGCATTCTTAGATAGTATCTACGCTTCACTCAACTACGCATATTGCAGACAAGGTTATCTTGATAAGAGAAACTATGCAAATGCTTATGTTGGATATGGAGAAGGTAACAGAGGTCTTGCATTTAATATTGCTGGTGGTAGATGGGTAAGTGCCCGTGGTGTTCAGGCATACTGCAGAAACTACCGTAATGGTAGAATGGATTATGCATATAACTTCTCCAGTGATTTCTACAATGGATTGAATGCTAATAGTTCTGGTCCAGGATATGTTGCAGATGCTAGAGGTATCTACAACTATTTGGACACCAGATATGGTTCTAGAACAAACTCTAAGTTTGGTATTTACACTTATAATAGAATTGGTGTTAATGCTGAAGAAAGAGTAAATGGAACTACAGTAAACAACTCTTATGGTGCTTACCTCTATACCAGAATGGATGGTGGTAACTGCTATAATATGAGAGGTCTCTATGTTAACTTTGACATTAGAGGACTTACTTTCTCAGTAGGATCCTTAGACAGTGCTGGTAATAATCCAACTAACTTGTCTTATCGTTATGGCATTTACTGTAGAAATGAAGATCAGAACTACTTCTCTGGTCGTGTTGGTATCGGTACAAACCCAGCATCTGGTATTAACTTGGATGTCACGGGTGAGATGCGTTGCCCAACAATTACCACTAACACTATTAGATTCCGCCAGACAGGTTATGGTACAAACTCTGACCCATACGGTTTCAGATTTGTAACTCCATCTTATAACGTATCAAGATTAGAACTTCATCTGAATGATGATAGTAATGAAGAATTTGCTATCTATGGTTACTCCTGTTCTGGATACAGTTGTGGTGAGTGGTCAGGTAATCTTTATCACTACTTCAGATCAAATGGTGATGCATTCCACTCTGGAACTCTAACCAAAGGATCTGGTACATTCCGTATTCCACACCCACTGCCTGAACTAACAGAAACCAAAGATCTGGTTCACTCATTTGTTGAGGGTCCACGTCCTGATCTGATTTATAGAGATAAGGTTGCACTTGTTGGTGGAACTGCTACTGTTGACATTGACGTTGCAGTTGGAATGACCCCAGGCACATGGCAACATCTCTGTAGAGATCCTCAAGTATTTGTTGTCAATAACCAAGGATGGACATCAGTTCGTGCTACAGTCACTGCAGCAGGTATTGTTACTATCGAAGCACAAGATCCTGCATGTACTGACACCATCGATTGGATGGTTGTTGCAGAGCGTCAGGATGCTAAGATTAGAGAAGCAAACTGGACTGATGATGAAGGTAGAACAATTCTTGAACCAGATAGACATCGCCGTCCTGGAGATGATTATCCAACATATGAAGCGTTCCTTGCTGAAGAACCTGAGAACAAGTCCAGCATGTTTGATGGTCAAGCAGCACCATCAGAGGAGATTGATGAACCAGATCATTGATGTATAAATAATAGAGTCATGACCAATATACAATTTTATAGGAGGATCCAATGACAATTGACGAAATGATTCAACGTTTTGAAAAGAATCTCAAAGAACTCGTAGATGAGATTCGTGAACTGGATGCAGGACTTGTATCTAAGAAGGAAGAATTCTTTAGATTGCAAGGTGCTATTGAAGGTTTGCGTATGGCAAAGACCGATAACGGTGGAGATCAACCTCTGAATTCAGGGCAAGAAGAACTGATCTCGCAACACGTCGAAGGTTGATAAAATGGTCCTCTACTAAATAAAGTAGAGGACTTTTTTTATGCGTATAAATGGCGCAACCAACAAGTAGAGCAGAATTAAAAGAATATTGTCTTAGAAGATTAGGCAAACCAATTCTGGAAATCAACGTCGATGATGACCAGATTGATGATCTAATTGATGATGCAATTCAAATGTTCCAAGAACGTCATTTCAATGGTGTCGAAAGGATGTTCTTGAAGCATCAGTTTACTGCTGATGATGTAACACGGTTTACTGAAAGCAACGAAACCACTACTGTAGGATCTACAGATTGGTTGGCACGAAATAATTACTTAGATATTCCACCTCAAGTACTGGGTGTTAATCAAGTTTTTGGAATCAAAGGTAGCAATATTAGAAGCAACCTCTTTGGATTAGAGTATCAATTATTTTTAAATGATCTTTATCAATTTGGATCTGTTGATATTTTAAGTTACTACATGGTTAAGTCATATCTAGAGACCTTAGATATGGTTTTAAACAATGGTAGTTTTATTCCGTTTAGATTCAATCAAAGACAAGATCGTTTGTTTATTGACACTGCTACAGATTTTGTAGATGAAGGTGCTTTTGTAATTATTGATTGTTATCGATTGCTTGACCCAACTTCATATACTCAAATTTATAATGACCAATTCTTAAAAAGATACTGCACCTCACTCATTAAAAAGCAGTGGGGTCAAAACTTAATCAAATTCCAGGGGGCACAACTTCCTGGTGGAATTACAATGAACGGTAGACAACTTTATGACGATGCTGTTGCAGAACTTGAAAAGATTGAATCGGAAATGGCATCAACATACGAACTTCCACCAATGGATATGATCGGATAAGATGGCAAAAACTACTTACTTTACACACGGTACTAGGAATGAACAAATCCTTCAGCAATCGCTGGTGGATGAGTTTATCAAAATGTTTAGTTTAGATATTCTTTATATTCCTAGAAAACTTATTGCTAAAGATAATATCTTAAATGAAGAAATTATTTCAGAATTTGATGATTCATTTTTAACATATGCCTACTTGGAAAATAATGAAGGATTCCAAGGTGCTGGTGATATCCTAACAAAATTTGGCATTAGATCAACAGATGAAATCACTCTTACATTATCTAAGCAGATGTTTGATGATTTTATTGCTGTGCAAATGACAGGAGCAGATAACATCATGGTTGGTTCTAGACCACAAGAAGGTGATCTAATATACTTCCCACTGACCTCAAATTTATTTGAAGTTAAGTTTGTAGAACATGAAGTACCTTTTTATCAATTTGGTAAGTTATTTACTTATCAATTAAAATGTGAACTTTATGAGTATGCCAACGAAACCGCTGGTAGTGATATCTTTGAAACTCAAGAAGATGATGGATTTATTGTTAAATTCTATTATGATAGGGAGACCATTAGTGGTGAACCACAACTTGGTGAAATGGTTGAAGGATCTGTTAATGGGATCAAAGCAATGGTTAACCAATGGGATCCTGATGAAGCATTTGTAGAACTGAGAGCATTTACATCATCTTCTGCATCTTCGACATATCTAGTTGGAGAAACTTTAACTGGAGAGGTTACTGGTTTCTCTATAAATATTACTAGCTTTGATGAACTTGATATGAAGGATGCATATGCAGATAACATTGAGTTTGAAAATCTAGGCGATGGAATTTTAGATTTCACTGAAGTAAACCCATTTGGAGAATTTGGAAATAGGAGTTAATTATGTTAGGAGAATTTAGTTACAATCAAATTATAAGAAAAGCAGTTATCGGGTTTGGTACGCTTTTCAATAATATTGAAATTCGTAAGTTTCATGATGATGGAACAGTATATCAAAGAATGAAAGTTCCTTTGGCATATGGTCCTCGTCAGAAATTTCTTGCTCGTTTAACGGAGCAACCTGAACTTGGAAGACCAAATGCTATTACTCTTCCTCGTCTTGCATTTGAAATGACTGGGATGAATTATGATCCAACCAGAAAGCAGAGTCCTGTTCAGTATTGTTTGACCAATGAGGACAATGAGGGTGTAAAGAAAACTTATGTTCCTGTTCCATACAATCTTGAATTTGAACTTAATATTCTTAGCAAAACTCAAGATGATTGTTTGCAAATTGTAGAACAAATTGTTCCATACTTTCAACCATCCTTTAATCTTTCAATGAGATTAGTCGATGAAGCAAACATTAGAAAAGATGTTCCCATTGTATTGAATAGTATTTTCTTTGATGATTCATATGAAGGAGATTTCTCAACCAGAAGATCTCTGGTATACACTTTAAGATTTACAATTAAAACTTATATTTACGGTCCTACATCTGATACTGGACTTATCAAAAAAGCAATTACAAAAGATTATACTACAACTGATCTGAATATTGCAAGTAGATATAGACAATATGAAGTCACTCCTAAAGCAAAAGAAGATAAGAACAGCGACAACGTTGTTGATGCACTTGATGATGCTCTTCTGGTATCTGGCGATGACTTTGGATTCAATGAAACTACATCTTATTTTGAAGACGTATGAATGATAACTACGATGGGATTGAAGATGCACTAAATGTAGAAGCAGATATTGTTCCTACAGAAGAAACCCTAAAACCAAAGAAAAGAACAGAGCGTATTATTGATATCGATAAGGATATCAAAAAAGATTACGACTATTCTAGGGGTCAACTCTATGACATCATTGAGAAGGGTCAGGAGGCGCTCTCAGGCATCTTAGACGTGGCAAATAACACAGATCACCCTAGAGCATATGAAGTCGCTGGACAGTTAGTTAAGAGCGTTTCTGACGCCACTGAGAAACTGATTGCCTTACAGCAGAAGATGCAGGATCTTGAAGAAGGTCCTAAGTCCAAGCAGAAGGTTACCAACAACAATGCTTTGTTTGTTGGATCAACTGCAGAGTTGTCCAAACTCATTAAACAAGGTCTCTTAGATAATAAATAATAATAAAACTTAGTACGATGATCCTCAAGTCAAAAGGGGTATCTGTAGATATCCAAGCAGCAGCAAATTTAGTTGGAGATGCAACTATTGTATCTGTAATTAATACTAATACTGTTCCTGTTCTTATTGTTAACAGCAACGGCAATAATCTGTGGATTGCTGCTGGAGAAAGAGTACTCATCAAAAAAGAGTATGACGAAACTCTTCAGGCAACCACAGGTGCCACTGCTGAAGTTTGGGCAACCCCAGTAGGATATTTCGCATGAGTTACTTTAATTGGGACGACAACTTTAGACAGAATGTTGCCATGGGTAAAGTCCGTGGAGCATCTACTGTTCATAAGTTTGGTGCTGTGCCAGCGATGTCACAGAACCAGGACGGAACTATTTGGGATGTAAATGATACTCTGTATCCATGGAGTGCTTTTGATCCTGGCGCTGCTAATCTGGTAGTGGCACACAGCAATGGTGGTGATGATGGTAAAACACTCACTATCATTGGATTAGATGCTGACTACAATGAACTTACTGAAGAAATTAATACTGGAACTAATCCTGGAACAGTAACTACAACCAATCAATTTATTAGAGTTTTTAGAGCATACACTGGAACTCCTCTTGTTGGTAACATTGAGATTAAAGTTGGTACTACAGTTGTCGCTAAAATTTTAGAGAACCGTCAGCAAACTCAAATGGCAGTTTATACTGTTCCTGCTGGCAAAACTGGATATCTCTACAGAGGTGTTTGCACAGCACAAGCATCAGCAGATGGTAGTGGTGATATGTATATTCGTTATGGTGGCGAGGACGCTTTCAGAATTGCTCATTCATTTGAGGTTGCTGGTGTAGGTGGTCAGTATGATTACGACTTCTCATTCCCACAGCGTATCCCAGAGAAATCTGATATTGATGTTCGTATGACTACTCGTTCAAACAACGGTCGTTATACAGCAGCATTTGACCTTTTATTACTAAAGGAGTCCTAATATGTTAACATTTAAAGAATTTTGTAACTTAGAAGAAGGTGCAGCATGGACAAAGAAATCTGGTCAGAACAAAGAAGGTGGACTCAACGAGAAGGGCAGGAAGTCCTACGAGAGGGAGAACCCTGGGAGCGACTTGAAAGCACCCAGCAAGGAGAAGGGAAACAAGAGAAGAAAGTCCTTCTGTGCTCGAATGCGTGGGATGAAGAAAAAACTTACAAGTAAGAAAACTGCTAGTGATCCAAATTCAAGAATAAATAAATCATTGAGAGCTTGGGATTGTTAATTTATGACTTCTGATGAAAAATATAAACTCTGTACAGAGTGTGAACATTTTAAAGAAAAAACAAAACAATGTAAACTGTGTGGTTGTTTTATGCCACTGAAAACACTTCTACCTGGCATGAGGTGCCCCGATACACCCCCTAAATGGTAATGACTAAATTAAAACAAACTGAAATTTATCTTGGTAACCCGAATCTAAAAAAAGTTGGCGTTCCTATCAACTTTACCCAAGAGCAGATTCAGGAGTATTTAAAGTGTAAAGCGGATCCAGTTTACTTTGCTAGAAACTATTGCAAAATTGTCTCCCTGGATGAAGGTCTCGTTCCCTTCAAATTATATGATTTCCAGGAAGACATGGTTCGCCGCTTCCACAACAACAGATTTAATATTGCAAAGTTGCCACGACAGACAGGTAAGTCAACCACTGTTGTAGCATATCTTATGCACTATGCTTTGTTCAATGATAACGTTAACATTGGTATCCTAGCAAACAAAGCACCAACTGCGAGAGAACTTCTCGGAAGGTTACAACTTGCATACGAGAACTTGCCAACATGGTTGCAGCAGGGTATCATTGCATGGAACAAAGGATCTATGGAGCTTGAAAATGGCAGTAAGATATTGGCATCTTCTACATCTGCAAGTGCTGTCCGAGGTATGTCGTTTAACATCATCTTCCTCGATGAGTTTGCGTTCATTCCAAACCATATTGCAGAGCAATTCTTTTCCTCTGTTTATCCTACTATTTCTTCTGGTAAAAGCACAAAAGTCATCATCATCTCAACACCAAACGGGATGAACATGTTCTACAAGTTATGGCATGATGCCGAACTTGGTAGAAACGAATATGTCACGACAGAAGTTCACTGGTCACAAGTTCCAGGTCGTGATGATGCATGGAAAGAACAAACGATTGCTAACACATCTCTAAGACAGTTCACACAAGAGTTTGAGTGTGAGTTCTTAGGATCTGTTGACACACTAATCTCTGCTGCAAAGTTGAGATCCATGTCATATGATGAACCAATCTCAAGCAGCAAAGGATTAAAAATATACGAGAATCCTATTCCAGAGCATGAGTATCTCATGACGGTTGACGTGTCTCGTGGAACTAATAATGACTACTCTGCTTTCATTTTATATGATATTACCACTGTACCATATAAAGTGGTAGGTGTCTATAGGAACAATGATATTAAACCAATGTTGTTCCCAAACATTATTCATCAGGTTGCTATTAATTACAATAAAGCATTTATCTTGGTTGAGGTAAATGATATTGGAGATCAGGTAGCATCAATCTTACAGTATGATCTTGAGAACGAGAATCTTCTCATGTGTGCTATGAGGGGTCGTGCTGGTCAATTGGTTGGTCAGGGATTCTCTGGATCTAAAACACAACTTGGAGTCAAGACCAGTACAACAGTTAAGAAAATTGGTTGCTCTAACCTCAAACAATTGATTGAAGCAGATAAACTGCTTATCAATGATTATGAAATCATATCAGAACTAACCACATTTATTCAAAAGAAACAGTCCTTTGAAGCAGAGGAAGGATGTAATGATGACCTTGCAATGTGTCTGGTTATCTTTGCTTGGTTGGTTGCTCAAGATTATTTCAAAGAGATGACGGACAATGACGTTCGCAAAAGATTGTATGAAGAGCAGAAGAATCAAATTGATCAAGACATGGCACCGTTTGGATTTATTGATGATGGTCTAACTGACTACGAATCAATTGATAGTGATGGTAATGTTTGGTATATGGCAGAAAATGGTAATGGATATTTCCAAGGTGAAACTAGTGAGTATGGAGATTTAAATTATATGTGGGAGTACAGATGATGGAATTTGATGAAGAGTTTGATCTGGGACATTTACTCTTCAATGAAAGAAAATGTAGAGCATGTGGTGTAGAAAAAGATTTGCTTACTGATTTTTATTTGGTTCGTAAAAACAAAAAAGGATTCCCATCTGCATATTCATATGAGTGCAAACAATGCACAAAAAAACGAATACTCAATGCTAGAAAAGCGGACAGTGGTAGGTGGGAATACCCTGACTGGTAGTGTGTTCATGCATTGTTTCCCCATTTGAAAGTGCCGAAATAATAAATAATCTTAGACAATTCGACATATTTGTTAGGAGACACAGATGGCAACTTTACGCTCACCAGGCGTTGTTATTAGAGAAAAGGATCTTACAAACGGAAGGGCAAGTATTGCAAACGCAAACGTCGCTGCTTTTGTTGGTCCTTTTGCAAAGGGCGAACTTGGATCACCAATTACCATCGATTCAGAAGCAGGTTTAATCTCTGCATTTGGTGAACCCAATCAGTACAATGCAGATTATTTTCTTTCTGCTGTTAACTATTTAAACTATGGCGGCACCCTTTCAGTTGTAAGAGCTGATGATGCCGACCTCAAAAACGCTGTAGCAAGACAGGGCAACTCTGTTTCTTCAGTAACAGTAACCAATGCACAAACAAATGGTAAGTATGTAATTGCTCCTGCAGTTACTTTTGCTGCTCCTCCTGCTGGCGGAACCCAAGCACAGGGAACTGCAGTTCTTGATGCAGAAGGAAGAGTTACTGCTATTGTTGTTACCCAATCTGGTAACGGTTATCAATCTGCTCCTGCTGTAACAATTGCTGCTGTTGGCGATACTTGCATTTTAAGTGCTGCACAAGGAAGCACCGCAACGGCAACTGCGTCTGGGGCAAACGTTGCTGCTGGTGCATTGACTGGAAACTTAACCGTTACTGACGGTGGTTCTGGTTATTCATCTGCACCAACTGTCACCGTAACTGGTGGTGGTGGAGACCCAGCAACTGTTGTTGCTACTCCAGTAATTACTAACGGTGTAGTTACTTCCATCTCAATCACTGGTGGAGAAAATTATACTTCTGCTCCAACAATCACACTTAGTGCTCCAACTGGACTCGAAGTTTCTGTTGTTTCTGGTGGTACAAATTATGATGACGAAGCAACTTATACATTGAACGTCAGTGGTGGTACTGCAAACACTCCATTCTCTGGCACTCTGGATGTAAGTCCTGCAGGTGTTGTAACTGGTGTCACTGTTACTAACTTTGGTGATTACACTGGATTCTCAAACTTAAACCCAGTTGAACCACCTCCTGGCGTAGTTGCAACAGCAACTTCAGCTATTTCTGCAGATCCAATCAAGATTGCTAATAACGAAGTTTATGAAGCATCCTATAGTGGAAACACTTCTGGTTGGTTGTATGCAGGTAGAACAGCAGGAACCTGGGCAAATGGACTGAGAGTTTGCACCGTTGACTACGGTCCTCAACAAACATTGACCCTTACTGCAGGTTCTCCTGGTACTGCTTCAAATATTGCATCTGGAGATTTTGTAAGTGTTGGTCAAAAGAAAGGAGAGGTTCTTGAAGTAGGAGCAAATGCTGCTGGTCAAACTCTGGTACATATTGTAATTTTAGATGTAGCAGATGACTCTTATGTTAACACACCATCTGCTGGTCAACTGTTTGCTGCTGCAGATTCAGTAACCATTGGTACTTCAGGAACTAGCGTTGTTGAAAGTGTATCCAATGGTGAAGAGTGGTACTTAGAGGCACGTCTCTATCCTGGTTCATCTGTTAAGTGGAATTCTGTTGCCGCAAGACCAAAAGCAACTGCAGACGGAGAAGAGTTCTATGGTTCTATGAATGTCTATGATGCAGTTCACGTTGCAATCGTTGACGTAGATGGAACTGTAAGTGGTGCTAAAGATACTGTTCTCGAAACTTTCAGATATGCTTCTAAAGCAACTGATGGTAGAGGAGCACAGGGCGGAGCAAACTTCTATAAGAGAATTGTTTCCGAAGGTTCTGCTTATGTTTATGCAGGAGACACTCTGTATGAATATCAAACAAAGACAGCGCCATTAGGATTTAAACCAAAAGGTACAAAATCATACGCTCTTGCAAATGGCGTAAACTACTCAAGCACTGGTAGTGGATATGAGGTTTCAGTTGGAGATCTGAACGCTGGATACGATATCTTTAGAGATGTAGAAAACATCACTATTGATTATATTCTGATGGGTCCTTCAGGTTTGACTGAAGAGGACACCAAATCAAAACTGAATAAGATTGCATCTATTGCTGCTGAGAGAAAGGACTGTATTGCATTCGGTTCTGCACATATTTCAAATATTGTTTCTGCTGACGGAACTCAAATCGCAAGTTCTCAAATTACTAGAAACCTGAAGGACTTCTTCTCAGATGTTGCTAGCAATTCATATCTTGTCATTGATGGAAATTACAAGTATGTTTATGATCGTTGGAACGACGTTTATAAGTATATTCCTTGCAATACCGACGTTGCTGGTCTTGTCGCAGATACTACTATTAGAAATGAAGCATGGTTCTCACCTGCTGGTTTCTCTAGAGGTGGTATCCGCAATCTGGCAAAACTTGCTTGGAATCCAGGCAAAGCAGATAGAGATGAACTCTATGCGAATAGAATCAATCCTATCGTAACCTTCCCAGGTCAAGGTGCAGTTCTCTTTGGTGATAAGACAGCACTGTCAACTCCATCGGCGTTTGATAGAATTAACGTTCGCAAACTGTTCCTTGTTGTTGAGAGAGCAATTGAGGAAGCAGCAAAAGCACAACTGTTTGAAATCAACGACGAAACCACAAGAGGTGTTTTCAGAGCAATCGTTGAACCATTCCTCCGCGATGTACAGTCAAGAAGAGGCATCACCGACTTCTTAGTTGTTTGCGACGAGACAAACAACACTGCAAACGTCATTGACAACAATGAATTTGTTGCAGAAATTTATATTCAACCTGCCCGTTCTATCAACTTCATTACTCTCACATTTACTGCTACTAGAACTGGTATCGACTTCTCTGAAGTCATCGCTAGATGATCATTGGTAGTTACTAAATAAACAACGGGAGAACTTAAAAAAATGGCAGCAACACGCAAAATCGAAGATTTTAAAAATACTTTAAGGGGCGGCGTCCGCCCCAACCTGTTCAACGTAGTTATCAATTTCCCTGGTGAAATTGTTACTGCTGTTGGCGGTAACACTTTGCAGGATCAATCTTCGTTCCTGTGCAGATCAGCACAACTTCCTGCTAGCACTCAGGGATTAATTGAAGTTCCTTTCAGAGGACGCTTCCTGAAGATCCCTGGTGATAGAACCTTTGAAGCATGGACAGCAACATTCTACAACACAAAAGATTTCAATCTCAGAAAAGCATTTGAGTTGTGGATTAACGCTGGTAACAAAACTGATGAAAACATTGGTACATTAGATTTTGGTGCAATCGGTGGAAACGGAAACTATTTCTGTGACATGATTGTTCAACAAAAAGCAAAGGATGCAACCACAGATGTACTTAGAGAGTACAGATTAGTTGGTGCTTGGCCAACTAATGTTGGTGCAATTAACCTTGCTTATGATAGCAACGATCAGATTGAAGAGTTTGACGTTGAGTTCCAATATCAGTATATGGATGTAGGCGGTAAGAACTTCTCTGTTGGAAGTGGCGACCTTACAAGTCAGTCCGTAGGTGCTTGATTTTAAATCGTCTAAATAGTAGCAACGGTTAATACTCTATATTTGGAATGGCGCAACTATTTGGATTTTCAATTAAAGATGAAGATCTCAAGAAGGGGGCGAGGGCAGCCACGTCCCCTGTTCCACCTACTGACAATGATGCATCATCCACCATTACTCCATATGGTGGATGGTTTGGTCATTATGTAGATCTTGATGATACTAAGAAGCGTGATGAGATCAATCTCATTAGACGCTATAGAGAAATGGCATTACAACCAGAAGTTGATAGTGCTATTGAAGATATTACAAACGAAGCAATTGTTACTGATCAAGATGATAGTCCAGTAGAATTAGAACTGTCTAATCTGGAAGTATCAGAATCAATTAAAAATAGAATGAGAGAAGAGTTTGATCATATCAAACGTCTTCTTGATTTTGATAAATCTGCTCATCAGATCTTTAGACGTTGGTACGTCGATGGCAGATTATTCTATCATAAAGTTATTGATTTAGAAGATCCATCTAAGGGTCTACTAGAACTCCGTTATATTGATCCTCTTAAAATTAAGAAGGTACGTCTGGTAGAAAAACCTCCAGTTGATGCAGATCAATTTAACAAGTATGACTACGGAAAAGTCACAGAGTTTTATGTATATAATGCCAAAGGAGTAAACAATACTAACCAAGGAATTAAAATTGCAAAGGATGCTATTTCACATGTAGCGTCTGGAATAACTGACCAGGGTAGAAACATGACCCTGAGTTATCTTCACAAAGCAATTAAATATCTCAACCAGTTGAGAATGCTTGAGGACAGCATTGTTATCTATCGTTTGTCAAGAGCACCTGAGCGTCGTATTTTCTATATTGACGTTGGCAATCTTCCTAAGATTAAAGCGGAACAATACCTGCGTGATGTGATGTCACGCTATAGAAATAAGATGGTATATGACTCCAATACTGGAGAGATCCGTGATGACAAAAAGCATATGAGTATGCTTGAAGATTTCTGGTTACCTCGTCGTGAAGGTGGTCGTGGTACAGAAATTACCACTCTGCCTGGCGGTCAGAATCTTGGAGAACTGACTGACATTAAGTATTTCCAAACTCAACTCTACAAAGCACTTGGCGTTCCTCCTTCAAGATTGGAGAGCGACAAGTCATTTGATCTCGGTAAATCAGAAGAGATCAATAGAGATGAGATTAAATTTACAAAGTTTGTCGGTCGTCTCCGTAAGAAGTTCTCTGATTTACTCCATGATCTTCTCAAAACTCAACTGATCCTCAAAGGTATCATTGCACCTGAAGATTGGGAAGAAATGAAAGAGCACATTCAGTATGATTATCTTTATGATAATCAGTTTGCTGAAATGGCACAACTGGAGATGCTTCAAACCAAAATGGATGTTCTGGATAAACTAGATCTCTATGTTGGTAAATACTTCTCTCAAGAATATGTAATGCGTCAACTGCTGCAGTTTACTGAGCAAGAAATTGAAGAAATGAGAGAGCAGATAAATAATGAGATTAAGGCGGGTCAAGTTATTGATCCTCTTGATACGGTTGCTCAAGAAAAGCAATCCGCTGAACTGGATATGGAAACTAAGAAGGTTCAGATTGACCAAATGAAAAATCCTCCTGCACCTAAAACGTCAGGAAATTCAAACACTAAATAATAGAGGTTAGATCATGGAACCAACCAAAATTGTTGATATGATTATGAAGGATCAACTTTCTGATGCTTCTGATGCTGTGAAAGATATGATTATGAACAAAGCAGCGCAAATCCTTACTCTTGAAAAAGAAAAGGTTGGCGCTAACATGTTCAACCATTTAGAAAACGAACCCGAACAGACCGAAGATGAAACTGATCACGGAACAGATTGAAGCAGTAGAATTTCTCATTGAAGAAAATGGTTCTAAAAAGAATCACTTCATTGAGGGTATCTTCTTGCAATCTGACATTAAAAATAGAAATGGAAGAGTGTATCCAATGAACGTTCTTGAAAAAGAAGTTCAAAGATATACTGAATCTTACATTTCTAAAGATCGTGCTCTCGGTGAACTTGGTCACCCTGAAGGTCCGACTGTAAACTTAGATCGCGTATCTCATAAAATTGTTTCTCTTCAAAAAGAAGGATCTAATTTTATTGGGAAAGCAAAAATTCTCGATACCCCTATGGGTAAGATTGCAAAATCTTTAATCGATGAAGGAGTTAAGTTAGGAGTTTCGTCCAGAGGAGTTGGTTCGCTTCAAGAAAAAAGCGGAGTAAATTATGTCCGTGATGATTTCATGCTTGCAACTGCTGCTGATATTGTAGCAGATCCTTCTGCACCTGATGCTTTTGTTGAAGGTATTATGGAAGGAAAAGAATGGGTATGGAACAATGGCATTCTTACAGAGCGCCATATCAGTTCAATTAAGAAAGAATTAGACGCAGCAACTTGGCATAACCTTCAGGAGCGCAAAGTTTCCGCGTTTGAAAAATTCTTAAAAGGATTATAATTTATAAATAACTTATAGCAAATACAACAGATTATATTAAGGAGAACTAGCACATGTCAGCATCAGTTGACCAGAAATTTGAAACCTTCGTAGAAGAAACTCTTGAGGAAAAAGCGCCAACTGATGGTGCCAAAGGGGCAGACGGCATGGTTGCTGCATCTATTCCTGGTCCTCAAGACACCGCTAAGGATAATCTCGGCGGTCCTACAAATCAGAATTACAAGCAGGATAATGATTCTGCTAAGATTGCCAATAAGGGCACATCAAAGGTTAGCGATGGTCACGTAACCAAATCTGCTAAACCAGGCGATGCAGCACCTGGCAAACTGAAGGAAGAAGAAGAGACCACAGAAGAAGTAGTTGCAGAAACTACTGAAACTGAAGCGTTCAGTGTTGAAGAGGATGTTAAAGCACTTCTGACTGGCGAAGAACTCTCCGAAGAATTTAAAGAAAAGACCAAGACAATCTTTGAGGCAGCAGTCAAGTCGAAACTTGCTGAAGAGACCAAGAAGATTGAAGAGTCCTACGAGGCACGTCTTACTGAGCAAGTCGAAACCGTTAAGTCGGAACTTGCTGAGAAGATGGACAAGTTCCTCACCTATGTTGCTGAAGAGTGGAAGAAAGAGAATGAAATCGAACTCCACAACGGCATTAAACTTGAGATGATGCAGTCCTTCATGGACGGCATGAAGAATCTTTTTGAAGAAAATTATGTACAACTCCCTGAAGAAAAATATGATGTTATGCAAGAGATGACAGACAAACTTGATGAGATGGAAGCAAAGCTCAATGAGCAGATTGAAACCAATATGTCACTCAATGGCACAATCAAGACCTTTGTAAAGGAATCGATTGTTGCTGAAGTTTCCAAAGGTCTCGCTGACACCCAAGCAGAGAAGTTCGCTTCACTCGCAGAAGGTGTTGAATTCGAAACCGAGGAGTCCTTTAAGTCCAAACTCGAAACCATCAAGGAATCTTATTTCCCCAAGGCAAAAGTTGAACTGAAGGAAGACATTGCAACTGGTGAAGTTGCATCGCCCGTAGAGGGTCCAATGGCTGCCTATGTACAGGCAATTTCCCGTTGGAAATAATTATTAAACTACTACTTACTTACTAGGAGAAAAACAAATGTTAGGCATGTCCCAACAACTCCAGGAGAAGTGGGCACCTGTTCTTGAGCACGGTGATCTTCCTAAGATTGAAGATAACTACAAGAGAGCTGTCACTTCCATCCTGCTGGAAAACCAAGAGCGTGTAATCCGTGAGGAGCGTCAGATCCTGTCTGAAGCAATCCCCACCATGAGCACTGGTTCTAATGCTGCTGCTGGCGCTGGTGTAGGCGTTGCTGGTTTCAGTTCTGATGCAACTGCTGCTGGTCCTGTTGCTGGTTTCGACCCAGTTCTGATCTCACTGATCCGCCGCTCAATGCCAAACTTGGTCGCATATGACCTCGCTGGCGTTCAACCAATGTCTGGTCCTACTGGACTGATCTTCGCAATGCGTGCCCGTTATGACGGTCAGGCAACCACCAACGCTGAAGCATTCTTCAACGAAGTTAATCCTAACCAATCTGGTGCTCAGGGTGCTAACGATGTTTCTGGTGCTGCTGATGCACTGACTGGAGACAACCCTGCAGTTCTGAACGACGGATTCACTGGTTCTAACGAAGCAACCGTTCAAGGTTACTATGGTGCTCCTGGCGCTATGGGCACTGAAGTTTCGGAAGGTCTGGATAGCGATGGTAACGCTCCTGACTTCCGTGAGATGGGTTTCAGCATCGAAAAGATTGCTGTTACCGCTAAGTCACGTGCTCTGAAGGCAGAGTACAGCATCGAACTCGCACAAGACCTGCGTGCTATCCACGGTCTTGATGCTGAGTCAGAGCTGGCAAACATTCTGTCCTCTGAGATCCTTGCTGAAATCAACCGCGAAGTTGTTCGTACCATTTATAAGTCCGCTAAGCGTGGTGCTCAGCACGATACCGCTACCGCTGGTACTTTCGACCTGGACGTTGACTCCAATGGTCGTTGGTCGGTTGAGAAGTTCAAGGGTCTTCTGTTCCAAATCGAGCGTGATGCGAACGCAATCGCACGCGAAACTCGTAGAGGAAAGGGCAACATGATCATGTGCTCTGCTGACGTTGCTTCGGCACTGGCAATGGCAGGCGTACTTGATTACACCCCTGCTCTGGAAGGCAACAACCGCCTTGCAGTTGACGAAACTGGTAACACCTTCGCTGGTGTTCTGAACGGTCGCTATCGCGTCTATATCGATCCTTATGCAACCATCACCCGTGGTGGTTCTGCTGCTTCGGGTCAGTCAGGCAACCAGTACTACGTCATCGGTTATAAGGGTACTTCACCTTATGACGCTGGTATGTTCTACTGCCCATATGTACCTCTGCAGATGGTACGTAGCGTTGGTCAGGATGACTTCCAGCCACGTATCGGATTCAAGACCCGCTATGGCATGGTCCTGAACCCATTCGCTAAGGGTTATGATTCCCACCTCGCTGATGCTGATCCTGCTGCTGCAGCAAACCTCAGCTCCAACGTTTACTACAGAAGAGTTTCTGTTGCAAACCTCATGTGATCCATTCACATCTTACTGGACCCCTTCGGGGGTCCTTTTTTTATGTCTATAAATAATTAAAACTGGTATTTGCTATGCTTGAACTGACACATCCCAATGAACTTAGGTATGAATATAAAGAACCAGGATACTGGGTGATTCATAATCCATTTTCCGCAGGTGTTGATGAGTATGTTAAAAAAGTAGAATCTCAAAAGAACTACACTAACGAAAATAAAGGAGCAAGTAATAATCCGTTTCAAGTTATCAATAGTCAATTTTGGGAAGAGACGGAATATGTTTCGTGGGTATTTTTAAGAGATTTTTACAAGCATGTTGTTGGGGAATCCAAAAGACCTAAACAAAAAGATGGTGTAATGGGGTGGATCAACAAATATGAAAAATCAAATGTAATATGTAAAGGTACTGCTGGTATCCCACATAATGATTGTCAAGAAATGATAGAAGGTATTGTTGCTAATTTTTGGATGAGCGAGAATATTCAAACCAGTTCTACTAAATTCTATAGTTGGGAAGGTGAGTACATTAAAGAACCAAATGGAAATTGGAATGCATTTTTTGATTTCGCATGTCGTCCGTTTCATCCATTGAATCCAGAATTTGAAAGGATGCGAAAGGCAACATGTAATACTTTTCCAAATTTAGATGAGGCAACTCTAAGTAGATTTGGATTTACATATGAAGGTGAAGCACCTGCAGATCCTTGGAAAATGACCATCTATGAATTTAAACGCCCTCATGTTGCCTACATACCAGAAGACGTTGAATACAGATTAAGTTCTTGTTTTCTTTATGGCATTGTTCCACACCCCTGGTTTAGAGATCTCCCATGACCCAATGTAACGACAATTTTTTATCTCCAACAGGATTTATATTAGATATTCCTGGATTTTCTAGTATAGGATTTCATTGCGTCAGTGCTAATATTCCTGGAATTAGTATGGGTGGTCCTCAACAAGCAACTCCATTTAATGATTTTCAATTGAGTGCCGACAAATTAAGTTATGATAATCTTACTGTTAGATTTCTTGTTGATGAATATTGTGCAAACTATGCATTGATTCATAATTGGATGGTTGGAATTACCTATCCACAATACTTAGAGCAGTGGAAAGAATTTAAACAGGAGATGCAAGATAAAGATTTCAAAACAGACGATCCAGACACCATTGATCTGACTCTAAGAATTCTAACCAGCAATTATAATACTGCGTTTAAATGTAAATTTTTAGATGCTGCTCCAATTTCATTAAGTACTTTAGAGTTTAGCACCGAGCAATCTGATGTACAATATCTAACTGCAGAAGTGACTTTTAGATATGTTTATTTTAAACTAACCGATACCACTGACAAGAATTTGACTTTATGAACTTACATGATAAATTTATTAATGAGTGGCGTGAAGATGCTGCAATGGGAGATGATCTGTTTGAAGAAGCACGTAGGATCCCAATACTTCATGCAAAGTGGTTGGAAAAATATTTAAAGATTCAACTACTAAAAAAAGAAAAAGAATATGCCCACAACCAACTGTATTTACAGAAGTACAGTTTTTATATGGGAAGAGAAGAAACTGCTCCTGATGATAGGATCATTAAAACAGAAGTTCCTATTTACATCAAAGGAGACCAAGAAGTAATTAACTCTCTAGCTATAGTGGATTACTATGATAAGTTAGAGAACACATTAAAAGAGATAATAAATAATATTAACAATCGTTCATTCCAAATTAAGAATGCAATTGATTGGATGAAATATGCAAAGGGTTTAGATGAGTGATGTCATTATCAAGAAGAAAAATGAAGTATACTTGCAAATCAAAACGCACCCACACATTGCTTACGAATTAACAGACCATTTTACATTTGAAGTAGAAGGTGCAAAGTTCATGCCTGCCTACAGGCAGCGCCACTGGGATGGTAAAATTAGATTGTTCTCTCCTGGTACAGGAGAGTTATATTGCGGACTTAGAGAATACGTAGAACAATTCTGTAAGGAGCGGGGTTATGTTTATGATTTTGCTGACAATCAGTATTATGGAATGCCCGATGCTGAGGACGAACTGGTATCTTTTGATGGTGTCAAATCCTTTGTAAAAAGATTTACTTCTTTAAAAGCAAGGGATTACCAATACAAAGCAATTTACGAAGCACTTAGAAAAAAGCGTAAATTAATTGTATCCCCTACAGGGTCTGGGAAGTCATTTATGATCTATTCTATTGTTCGGTTTCTCCAAGAAACTGGACAAAAAATTATGATTGTAGTCCCCACTACATCTCTTGTTGAACAGATGTATAAGGATTTTGAAGATTATGGATGGAATTCAGAAGAGCATTGCCATAAGGTATATGCTGGATATGAAAAGGTATCTCCTAAACCAGTAACTATTACCACTTGGCAATCTGTATACAAACAGAAAAAATCATTCTTTGAAGAGTTTACTGCTGTTATTGGTGACGAAGCACATTTATTTAAAGCAAAGTCCCTGACAGATATTCTCACCAAGTGTTACGAAGCAAAGTATCGTATTGGTTTTACAGGTACTCTAGATGGTAGTAAGACAAACAAACTAGTTCTTGAAGGTTTGTTCGGTCCTTACGAAAAGATTACAAACACTAATGACCTAATTAAACAGGGGCATCTTTCAAGATTAAAAATCAAGGTGCTTGTACTGAAACACCAGCATCAAAAATTTGAAACGTATCAAGATGAGATTGAATATCTCGTCACCCATGAAAAGAGAAATAATTTTATCAAGAATCTATCATTAGATCTTGCTGGAAATACTTTGATTCTTTTTAACTACGTGGAGAAGCATGGCGAACCACTTTATGAATTAATAAATAATAATGCTAAACCTGATAGAAAGATTTTCTTTGTACACGGTGGTGTTGATGTAAAGGACCGAGAAGAGATCCGAGCAATCACTGAGCAGGAGTCCAACGCAATCATCATCGCAAGTTATGGGACATTTTCTACAGGCATTAATATTAAAAAATTACACAACATTATTTTTGCATCACCTTCAAAATCAAGAGTAAGAAACCTCCAGTCAATTGGTAGGGTCTTAAGGAAGGGGGAAAATAAAAACAGTGCTGTGCTTTATGACATCGCTGACGACATTAGCAATAATGATAAGTCACCGAACTACACATTAAATCATTTGTTTGAAAGAATTAAGATTTACAACCAGGAAAATTTCGACTACGAAATTGTAAACATTAAATTCAGAAAGTAGTATGCAAGAGTTTTACGCAAGTATTAAATTAAAATGTGGTGAAGAATTAATTTGCATTGTTACAGAAACATGCCCAGAGGATGATTACATCTCAATCAAAGATCCAATCGGAATTGAAGAGATTGAAATCCCTGGCATGTTCCAGGGAATGAAAATTAAATCGTGGATGAAAATCGCCCACCAAAATGAATTCGTTATTAACGGTAGTGACATCATTACATTCAAAGAAGTTGAAGGAGAAGTCATCAAGTTCTACCACCACAGTTTGGCAAAATTGGAACACAATGAGATCAGAAAGGAACTGAAGAGACGACAACCGCCCACACCAAAAAAGAAAGAAGGTCAAGTACCATTAGATAGAGACATGGGATTTATCTCTGATCTTGATGATGCTATAAACCTTCTAGAAAATATGTGGAACTCAGAGTCATATTCTAAAGATAATAAAGAATAACTCTAAGTACTTAAAGCTGTTTTCTGAACTCTGACCGAGTTATTATACACAGATTCCAGACCCTTGTCAAGCCATCAATATTGTGTTATGATATGGTGAGAAATCCAATCTAGTTAACATGCCTAAAGAAAAGGAACACTATGTAAACAACAAGGATTTCCTTCATGCCATCGTTCAATACAAGAAAAAAGTGGAGATCGCGGCAAAGAATGGAGATCCAAAACCACCTGTCGGTGAATACATCGGTGGGTGCTTCCTGAAGATCGCCCAGCACTTATCGTACAAACCTAACTTCGTCAACTACATGTTTAAGGATGACATGATTGGTGACGGGATCGAGAACTGCATTACATATATTGATAACTTCAATCCAGAGAAGTCACAGAATCCGTTTGCATACTTTACTCAAATCATCTACTACGCATTCCTTCGGAGGATTCAGAAGGAGAAGAAGCAGGTAGACATTAAGAACAAGATGATTGAGAAGTCGGGATACAGTGAAGTATTCACTGGTGATGAATACGGGTGTGACGCTTCATACGAACAGATTAAAAATTCTCTTGAACAGAAAATGAGGTATTGATGAAAGTTGCTATTATTACTGACCAGCACTTCGGCATGAGGAAGGGTAGTCAGATTTTTCATGACTACATGAAGAAGTTTTATGATGAAGTATTCTTTCCGACATTAGATAAGAACAACATCTCTGTTGTGCTTGATCTTGGTGATACCTTTGACAATCGTAAGTCGATTGATTTTTGGTCACTAGATTGGGCAAAGAAAAATTATTATGACAAACTTGCTGAACGAGATATCTCTGTATACACGGTAGTGGGAAACCACACTTCTTATTACAAGAACACTCTTGACTTAAACGCAGTCAACATGCTCTTGAGTGAATATGAAAATGTTTTTCACATCACTAAACCAATAACAATCACGATTGGGAATTTACCAATCTGCTTCATCCCCTGGATCTGTGTCGATAATGAGACGGAGACATTTGAAGAGATTGCCAATACCGAAGCAACAGTTGCAATGGGACATCTTGAGTTGTCAGGATTTGAAGCACACCCTGGATACATTATGGAACATGGGATGAGTGCTGATGTGTTCTCTAAGTTCAAGAAAGTATTATCTGGTCACTTCCACCATCGCTCTAATTATGGTAATGTATATTACCTAGGAAATCCTTATCAAATGTATTGGAACGATTTTGGAGATGTACGAGGGTTTCATTTATTTGATACAGAGACAACAAACCTGAAGTTTATCAAGAATCCTTTCAACATGTTTGAGAAGATTTACTACAACGATACGGTTACAGACCCTGACTCTGTAGATACTAATGAGTATTCAAATAAGTTTGTAAAACTCATTGTGGAGAAGCGTAGTAATTACTACGCATATGATAATATTGTAGAGCGCCTCTATCAATCTGGGACTCATGATCTCAAGATTATTGACAACACTCAGGAAGAAATTAATCCTAGTGGAGATATTGAGGTTGAAGGTACACTTTCCTTTCTTGAAAAATATATAGAAGAAATTGACTACGAAGACAAAGATACTTTGAAATCGATTATTGGTTCAATTTATGCAGAATCTCTACAGTTGGAATAATGTACATACTCACCGTTAAAGGAAAAGAAGATGAAGGAGCGTATGCTCCTAGTTTTAATCAACAAAACATCTTGTATCTTTTTATTGATGAAGATGATGCTGAACGACACTCTGGTCTTTTAGCAGCAGACGATTATCCTGAGATGGTTGTAACTGAAGTAGACGATGACGTTGCCATTGGTATTTGTAAAGAGAATGGTTACTCATACTGCATTGTAACTCCTGACGACATTATCATTCCCCCTACCGCTGATGATTGAATTTAAAACTATTAAATGGAAAAATTTCCTGAGCACAGGAAATAACTTTACTGAGATTAATCTCAATGATCATAATAAGACATTAATCGTTGGTGAAAATGGTGCAGGCAAATCGACGATCTTAGATGCCCTGTGCTTTGGTTTGTTCAATAAACCTTTTCGAAAGATTAATAAACCACAACTAGTCAACTCTATTAATCTTGCTGACTGTAGAGTTGAGATTGAATTTTCTATTGGTAAGATCAATTGGCAAATTAATCGTGGTATAAAACCAACGGTATTTGAGATCTTTAAAGATGGAGTTCAATTGGATCAGAGTGCTTCTGCTGCTGATCAGCAGAAGTGGTTTGAGCAGAACGTACTGAAACTTAACTACAAATCATTCACTCAGATTGTGGTGCTTGGGTCATCTACGTTTGTTCCCTTTATGCAGTTACCTGCTGCTGGTCGTAGAGAAGTTATTGAGGACATCCTTGATATCAGTATCTTCTCTACAATGAATACTATTTTAAAAGATAGGGTCAAAGAGAATAAAGAGTCGATGTCTGATATTGACTATTCCATTTCAATTCTCAAAGAGAAGGTAGACGTTCAACGTAAGTACATTCAGAACCTCAAAGATCAAAGTCAACAGAACGTTGAAGAGAAAGAAAATATTATTTCTGTTCTTGAGGAAAACATTCGACTTAAGCGAGATGAGGTTGAATCCTACATGTCTCGTATGGATTTACTGAACGAGGAAGTTGAGAAGTATTCTGATGTGGATGCTAAGGTCAACAAACTCAGAGAGTATGATATTACCTTTAGTGGTAAAATCAAAGAACTAACCAAGGAACAGAAGTTCTTCACTAACAACGCCAGTTGCCCTACCTGCAACCAGGAGATCAGCGAAGATCTTAAACAATCCAAGATCTCCGAAACCTCTGGTAAGATTGAGAAGTTCAAAGAAGCACTTGAGAAACTGGAGGGGGATCAAAAGGAAGTTAATAAGGTTCTTTCTGAAAAGAAAGAGATCTTAGATTCTATCAGCGAAGTGCAATCTAAAATTAGAGAGTGCTTCAAAGAAGTAGAATGGAACGAGAAGCGTGTTGCTGATACTCTTGCTGAGATTGGAGCAATCAACTCAAATGATTCTCTTATTGTGGATGAAACTGAGAAGACCAAAACTCTGATTGAGCAGGGCAAGTCACAAGAATTGCAGCGTCGTCAGATTGCCAAGAGAAATACTGAACTTAAAATTATTGCTGAGATCCTCAAAGATGGTGGAGTCAAATCCAGCATCATCAGAAAGTATCTTCCTGTGATGAACACGTTGATCAATAAGTATCTTCAAGAACTTGAGTTCTATGTTAACTTCAATCTTGATGATACGTTCAACGAAACAATCAAGTCACGATTTAGAGATGAGTTCTCTTATGCTTCTTTCTCTGAAGGTGAGAAGATGAGGATTGACCTGGCACTTCTATTCACTTGGAGAGAGGTTGCTAAACTGAAGAACTCAGTCAATACCAACATTCTTATCTTGGACGAAATTTTTGATAGTTCGCTAGATAGTAGTGGAACTGCTGATTTCATTAACATTCTCAGAACTGTTACCGATGGTAACAATGTGTTTGTGATCTCACACAAAGAGGACATGCTGCACGATAAGTTTGATAATGTGATACAGTTCAAGAAGGTCAAAAACTTTTCTAAACCATTCCAGACCAATGGCACAACTACCGAACTGGCAACACCACAGTAAGAAAGACAAGAACGGCAAGGGGACTTGCAAAGGAAGAATCCGTGCAAGCAAACAGTCCCTCAGGCACTTGAAGAACTGTCACAAGACCTCCCGTAAAGGGGGGTCTTTTTTTGTAGGATACGTTCATCACTGAAACGGTCCCATGAACTTTGAAATCAAAGACACTCTCGCCCGCCTGCTTGCTACCGAGAACTTGATCGTTGAGCACCGCAAGGTTTCTACTGCATCTTTTGATGTGGAGAAGCGTGTGCTGACTCTGCCTATGTGGGAGAAAGCATCCAACCGTGTGTATGATTTGCTTGTTGGTCATGAGGTTGGTCATGCTCTTTACACTCCTAACCTCAACTGGAAAGTTGATGACTATGCTTGTGTCCCCATCTCCTTTGTTAACGTTGTTGAGGATGCTCGCATTGAGAAACTAATGAAGCGTCGTTATGCAGGTCTGGGTAAAACTTTTTACAAAGGTTATCAAGAACTTCATGACCAAGATTTCTTCTCTCTTGATGGTGAAGATATCAACAGCATGTCGTTTATTGACCGCATCAATCTCTACTACAAAATTGGTGCGTATCATGTATTCAAGTTTTCTGAAGAAGAGAAACCTTTTGTTCATCGTGTGGGTCAATCAGAAACTTTTGATGAAGTCCTTGACATCAGCAAAGACATTTATTTGTACCTGAAAGAGAAAGAAGACAATGCTAAGAAAGAGAAATTTGACAGCAAAGATCTGCAGCAAGGTCAAGGGCAAGAACAGCAAAACAAAACTGTAGATATCGAACCCTCGGACGAAGGCGACGGTGCCCCTGGAGACGCTCCTGGAGACGCCTCAGAGGGCGATGAAGAGTCCTTTGGGGGTCATGGTGGCGGAGAAGAGTTTATTCCTGATGAGTTTGAATCTTCTACTGATTCTGCGTTTACTGAAAACCAACAAGATCTGATCAATCACAGTTCATTCGAAACTGTCTATCTGAAGATTCCTGCAAAGATTGATCTTGATCGCATTGTGATTGATTGTGCTTGGATTCAAAATATGATGTCTGAGTACTATGTAAACGAGAGTGTTTTCAATCACACTCGTTGGGAATCTGAACACCTCAAGCACACTGATGCAGAATATGTTTCTTACAAAAAGGATGCTGCTAAGGGTGTGAACTATCTCGTTAAGGAGTTTGAGATGAAGAAATCTGCTGCAGCATATTCTCGTGCTGCAGTATCTAAAACTGGATCTCTTGATACGACCAAACTTCATAACTACAAGTTCAGTGAAGACATCTTTAAAAAGATTACTGTCCTTCCTGAAGGTAAGAACCATGGTCTTGTTTTTATTCTTGACTGGTCTGGTTCTATGTCTAACGTGATGTTGGATACGGTTAAGCAACTTCTTAACCTTATTTGGTTCTGCCGAAAGGTAAACATTCCTTTTGAGGTTTATGCATTTACCTACGAGTTCCCTCCTCAAGATTCTGATTTTGATGAGGACAATCATCTTTGTGAGGTTCAAGAACTTGCTGAGAATGAAATGTATTTGAACAAATCATTCCGTTTGTTGAATCTTCTTTCTCACAAAAGGTCTAGTTCTGACTTTGAAAAGGATTGCCGTAACATCTGGCGTCTTGCTTACAATGTTCGTAACCATTGGGGTAGTGCAATGATTCCTCCTGGGTTCTCTCTTTCTGGAACTCCTCTTAACGAAAGCATCGTTACTCTCCATCACCTCCTTCCTAAGTTCATTAAGGAAACTGGTGTCGATAAGGTCAACACGGTATTTCTTACCGATGGTGAATCTAACACTATCGGTAGGGTTGTTGAATTGAAGAACAAGTACAGCGAGGTTCTTGGTCGCTATGGAAAGATTTCTATTGGAACTCATTGTCAACTTCGTGATACTGAAATTGGTGCGACCTACCCACAATTCAACAATTACAATTGGTACAATGGAACCACGAATATTCTCATGAGGAATCTTAAAGACAAGTTCCCCAACATCAACTTTATTTCTTATCGTGTAGTTGAAGGTAAAGATGTGTCGAATGTTTTTAATTACTACACGGGTGTTTATACTGATATCAACAAAAAGCAATGGTCTAAAGAGAAATCTGCTATATTAAATACTAGTGGTTATGATGTCATGTATGCCATTGCTTCATCTAGTTTGAATCAATCAAGTGACTTCACTGTTGCTGAAGATGCTACTAAGGCACAGATTCGTGCAGCATTTAAGAAGTCACTAAAGTCCAAGGCAGCAAACAAGAAGATCCTTTCTTCTTTTGCGACTATGGTCGCTTGAAAAACTGGCACAAGATCGGATTTTTTCCGATCATCCCCCCCTATACTAACTTTGTTATTGATTCCCATCGCAATGCCTCGCATGTCTAACCTCAACGTCAAAGAAGTCACTCACTACCTGACTGAAAACTATGGCACTCAAGTGAACACCGAGGCAGTTCTTGCTGCTGCTGATGTGTTTGATGTCTCCTATCCTACCATTTGCAAACGTCTTGAGATGTACAAAACTGGTCGTGGCAAGTGGGACCTGACTGTTCAAGAAGTTCGTGAAAAACTTGAAGATCAAGTTCGCGTTACCGAACGGGAAGATATCGACCTCGTTCCTAGTAAGGATGACACTTTCATCCCGTTCGGGAACTTTACTGATGTCAAAAAGATTATCAAATCTGGTATCTTCTATCCATGCTTTATCACTGGTCTCTCTGGTAACGGCAAGACCTTTGGTGTTGAACAAGCATGTTCTCAACTGAATCGTGAAATGATTCGTGTAAACATTACTATTGAAACTGATGAAGATGACCTCATCGGCGGTTTCCGCCTTGTGGATGGGAACACTGTGTGGCATAATGGTCCCGTTATTGATGCACTTGAGCGGGGAGCAATCCTTCTTCTCGATGAAATCGACCTTGCCTCTAACAAGATCCTTTGCCTCCAATCCATTCTAGAAGGCAAAGGTGTATTCCTCAAAAAAACTGGTAAGTATGTCCGTCCTGCTGCTGGGTTCAATGTATTTGCTACTGCTAACACTAAAGGAAAGGGTTCTGATGATGGGCGCTTCATCGGCACCAACGTCCTTAACGAAGCATTCCTTGAGCGATTCCCCGTAACCTTTGAGCAGGAGTATCCTGCTGCCAGCGTTGAGCAACGCATCCTTGAGGGCAACTCTCTGGACCTTGGTGTGGAGGATCGTGACTTCTGCAAGCACCTTGTTGACTGGGCAGGTATCATCCGTAAGACCTTCTATGATGGTGGCATTGATGAGATCATCAGCACCCGCCGTCTTGTTCACATCATCCGTGCTTACAGCATCTTTGGTGACAAAGCAAAGGCAATTCAAGTTTGCCTGAATCGTTTCGATGACGAAACCAAACAATCCTTCCTTGAACTCTACGATAAAGTCGATGCAGAAATCCAACTTGAAGAATCTCTGGAACCAGTACAAGAAGGTACTGTGGGAAACGTTTCCTGATCTAGAGAACACTGATATATGGGCAGATTGGTCTGACAACGGTGCAAACCTTTCTGCCAAACTCTACAGCAACAAGTACATTATTAAGTCCAGAGAAGTTGATATATGGGATGAGAAGTCCTGTATATACAACAACATTATCTATCCAAAGACAGGAGAAAATCTACCTTGCTTTGGTATGGACTTGATGGGGTTCTTTGAAAAGAAAGTCATTATTGTATTTGACTTTCAGCATCCTGTAGAGAACTATTTCTTCTCTGTTCCTGAACTTCCAAAAGCAGAAGGAACATTTAGATTCTTTGAACCTGGAAACCATTTCTCAGAGAATGTGTATGTTCGTAAATGCACAATGTCCGAAGTTGACAATTACCTTGATGACTTCCGTGCCTATTTACAAGTGTACAAATCCATGCTAGAATCTAAGAAACCCAGCGGGTTTGCGGTACACTCTACTTACGGTGACTTCGACAGATACATGACGAAGTTAGATCCCGTGAGTGGATACCTTGACAGTAAGTTTGGCAAGGAGAAATCCAAGTCACTTGTACACGATTTTCTTTTTAATTATGCCTAATGCTTGGTCCCTACTTTACGATGTACTTGAAATGGACGAAAAACACGAATTCAATTTGAACATGGACAACACCAATGGATTTTGGAAGTATGAAGAAGACCTGACGATGAAAGAGGTACGAGATTACCTTTCAGGCACGTATCGTCAGCACTATACTTCCCAAGATTCTAAAACCCAAACTCTTGATTTGATTGAGAGTATTGGTGATGCTGAAGCATTCTGCCGCAGCAATGCTATTAAATACCTTTCACGATTTGGAAAGAAAGATGGTAAGTCCAAGATGGACATCCTGAAAGCAATTCATTATTGCATTCTTCTGTATCACTTCTCAGGTCTCCATAAACAAACCAGCAACTACCCTCATTGATTATGCATCTTTCCCAAAGAACTATTGATCTTTTAACCAATTTTTCTAACATCAACAATTCAATTTATGTTAGGAATGGTTCTGTCCTGAGTACAATCTCAGTTACAAATAACATCTATGCAAAAGCAAACATTACGGAAGAGTTTCCTATCTCTTTTGCAATTTATGATTTGCATGAGTTTCTAGTTGGTCTTCGAGTTTGGGATCGACCTGATGTTGATTTTGGTAACACTTCTTATGTTACCATGAGTTCTGGTAGATCTAAGGTAAAGTATTTCTTTGCTGATCCAGACGTTGTAGTTAAACCTCCTGATAAAGGATTGAACATTCCTAACTACAACTTCTCCTTTAACTTAGATTCTGAGCACTTTGGAAATCTCAGGAAACTCGCAGCGATTTATAACCTTCCCGATCTCTGCGTTGAAACTGATTCTAATGGTGACGTATCTCTTGTGATTAAAGACAAAGAGAATGAAACTTCTAACGCTGTTACTCATCACGTAGGAACTTCTGAGACACCATTTTCTTTCAACTTTAAAGTAGAGAACTTGAAACTGATTCCTTCTTCTTACACAGTAGAACTCTCTACTAAAGCAGCAAGGTTTGTTGAAGCAGAAACTCAGGACTTAGAATATTTTATTGCACTTGAACCAGATTCTAAGTATGGTGTATGAAACACATTCTTTTTACTCTTAAGGATTGTTCAGCAGTCCTTCTTGATGATGAACCCTACATTAGGGAAATGTTAGTTAATGCTGCGACACTTGCTCAAAGCACTTTGCTCGATCTTGTGTCGCACAAGTTTGAACCGCAAGGCGTAACTGCTGTTGCTATGCTTGCTGAGTCCCATATTAGCATTCATACTTGGCCAGAACTGGGTATGGCAGTATGTGACGTTTTTACATGTGGAGATCACACTTCACCTGAATCTGCAGTAAGATATATGTTTAGCACTATGCACGCTAATGACATGGTTGCTAACGAATTTGTAAGACCTCTTGAGTAGATTTTATGTCTCGTGATGAATTTCTTTGGGTTGAAAAGTATCGACCCAAGACAATTGAAGATTGTATTCTCCCAGAGAATACCAAAGAAACATTCAAAAGTTTTTTGAAGTCGGGTCAGATTTCTAACCTGTTACTTCATGGAACCGCAGGCATTGGTAAGACAACCGTTGCCAGGGCACTTTGTGAGGAACTTGGTGCCAGTTACATTATCATTAACGGATCTGACGAGGGACGCTATCTTGACACAGTACGAAACAAGGTCAAAAATTTTGCATCGACCGTATCACTATCTAGTGACTCCAAACACAAAGTCGTTATTGTTGACGAAGCTGACAACACGACCCACGATGTTCAACTCGCCCTACGGGCGAACATTGAGGCGTTTCATGGCAACTGTCGGTTTATTTTCACCTGTAACTTCAAAAACAAAATCATTGAACCCCTCCACTCAAGATGCTCAGTCGTTGACTTTGGCATCCCAGGAGCAGACAAACGAATCCTTGCAGGAAAGTTTTTCGACCGTCTCAGGTTTATACTTGAGAATGAGGGCGTACAATATGATGAAAAGGTTCTTCCCCAACTAATTCTTAAGTTCTTCCCTGACTGGCGTCGTACCCTTAACGAGTGTCAACGTTATGCAGTTGGTGGTCAAATTGACAGTGGCATTCTTGCTAGTTTGTCTGACATTAAGTTTGAGCAACTCGTAGATGCACTGAAGAATAAGCAGTTTACTACTGTGAAAAAATGGGTTGTGAACAATATGGATAATGAACCATCTCATATTTTTCGTTCTATCTATGATAACCTGTACTCTAAACTTCAACCAAGTACAATTCCTCAAGCAGTATTGATTATTGCTGACTATCAATACAAAGCAGCATTTGTTGCTGATCAGGAAATTAACTTGCTTGCTGCCCTTACTCAAATTATGGTGGAGTGTGAATTTAAATGAATCTTGATTTTTCTCGCATCAACTTGAAAGAGTTCTTTGGTTGTGTAAATGCTACCAATACCAAAGAGATGAAGTCCAACACGTTCAAAACTTTCCGAACTTATCTTCAAGAGAAGTCGTTTGCAAAGTGGAGCGACAACCAAGTCCGTTATGTTGGTGATCATATGAACGGAGTTGATTTTATTGGTGAAGATGAACTTCGCTATGAAATGAAAGGAACTCTTAAATTGTTTCAACAGAATGGAGCAACAAAGGTAATCACTCTAAAGAACTTTGCAGGTGATAGTAAAGTTGTAACTAAAACTTTTGATTACATGTTTTTAGTTGATACTGAAAGGATGTCTATTGGTTACACTGATTGGGATACTGTTAATAAACGTGTGTACTTTACTCCCAAATCAACGACTGCAAAAGTGAAGTTTCAACCAGGGGACTTTACGGTTCTTTTCACTGGTATTACACCAGCACCCAAGAGTATCACGGCATCTGATATACTTGATGGAGTTGAGCGGATTCTCTGATGGCAAAAATTAAAACACCTCTTCGATATCCTGGTGGCAAGTCCAGGGCGATCAAATACTTAGATCAACACCTTCCAAAGAAGTTTGACAAATACATAGAACCTTTTCTTGGTGGCGGTTCTATGGCACTCCACGTGACCCAGGAAAGACCTCGCACTCATATTTGGGTCAATGACCTCTACTACCCACTGTATGCCTTCTGGAAGACCTTACAGCAGGATGGAGACCGTCTTCATAGTGATTTGAGAGAACTCAAGACCGAACTGGGCGAGAGTGAAGACGCTCACAGAGAAGCGTTTCTAAATGCTAAGAGTCAGATTGATCATGGGGATTTGTATTCTACTGGATTCAATTTTTACATTATCAACAAGTGTTCTTTTAGTGGTCTGTCTGAGTCCTCTTCATTTAGTAAGCAGGCATCTGTGCAGAATTTTACCTTCAGGGGTATTGATAAGTTACCTGGAGTTTCTGAGATCATTCAGTTTTGGAAGATTACCAACCAGGATTACAGTGAGTTTCTTTATGGTGATGATGCCTTTGTTTTTCTAGACCCTCCATACGATATCAAGGATAACTTGTATGGTAAGAAGGGCAATATGCACAAAGGTTTTAATCATGAGATGTTTGCTGCTCATTGTAGAAACTCTGAACATAAGTGTATGATCACTTACAATTCTGACCTTTTTGTTAAGGAAAGATTTCCTGACTGGACACAAAAAGATTGGGACCTTACTTACACCATGAGATCTACTGGAACTTATACTGAAGATCAAAAGAAACGTAAAGAACTTCTTCTTTTAAATTACTGATGAGCAAGTACAGTCATAGTTTGACGGACTATTTAAAGTCCATTAATGAAACTAAAACCAACTTGATGAACACTGATGATCCAGGGTGGGAGAAGAACTACCCATCTTGGATCGTCAATAAGTGTATGTCGTCTTTTTACGATACAATTATGTTCGCTAATGAGATGAATACCTACCACGATATACCCAATCGTATGCAGTACGATTTCTATATAAATACCGTTAGGAAGAGAAAGCGTTTCTCGCCCTGGGAAAAGAAGGACAAACTGGACAATCTTGAAGTCATCAAAGAATACTATAATTATAGTACTGAGAAGGCACAAGCAGTTTTGAAAATTCTAAATAGTAAACAAATTGATTATATTAAATCAAAATTAAATCGTGGAGGTAAAACGTAATGACTCAGGTTGCTGAGGTTCAGTGGACTCGTGAAAGTATGGTAGAGGTAAAACTCTCTCAACCAGATGACTTTCTTAAGGTAAGAGAAACACTTTCAAGGATTGGTGTTGCATCACGCAAAGAGAAAAAACTCTATCAATCCTGTCACATTTTGCACAAACAAGGTAAGTATTACATTGTTCATTTTAAGGAACTGTTTGCCCTTGATGGCAAGACAGCAAACCTGACTCAAAATGATGTTCAGCGTCGCAATCGTATCGCCCAACTTCTCTCCGATTGGGGTTTGATTAGTATTGTTAACACTGATAGTGTTCTTGACATCGCACCACTAAATCAGATCAAAGTCCTGTCGTACAAAGAAAAAGGCGAATGGGAACTGGAATCAAAGTACAATATCGGAAAAAAGAAAACTGCCTCGACAGTAGCATAGTTATAAATAGAGGAGCCTAACTCCTCTATTTTTATGCTTGGAAATAAAACCAAAGCAAAGGTAGAAGAGAAAGACCACGATCATGAAGATAAAAGTGAAGTCCTTGGTAATCTGGTGAAAGTTGTTGTCCTTATTTGGTCTGCCTCTCTGCTCACCTTTAGTTACGTCCGACTTCCTAACGGACAAAAGATTTTAGATTTTGATCCTACCTTCATTGCCTCTGTGTTCTCTGGATCGCTTGCTGCATTTGGATTGAGTCCTGCCAAATCTGGTGGTGCTGCTCCAGTAAAACCACAGGCGAAGAAAGAACCAGAAGTTGTTTCCGCTATTGAACCTAAGAAAGATGCAAAAACTAGTTAACGTTGTTGCCCTGCTGTCGGGACTGGTATCACTATCAGTTCTCGGCGGTGGGGTTTATCTGTATAAGAATGCAGATGTCCTCATTGAGGATGCTAGAGGTAAAATTACCAAAGCAGCAGTAGAATCAATTCAATCTGCACTTCCTAGTATGTTAGACGCTGCTATGCCCAAGATGCCAGAAGTCACTGGTCCTGCTGTTCCTACTACAACTGGTCCTGCTATCCCATTCTAACCATGTTTAATTCTAAGAAGACAGAGGTAGAAATGCCAACACAAATGCCAACCAACAAACAATCGCCAATTAAGATTGCTGCATTGGCATTGGGTGCAGTTGTGGGTATTTCTCACATCGGTCTTCTTGGATATGTATTGAGACCACAAACTCAGGTGCATCAACCACCTACGTTCAACATCCCCAGGGGACCATACTCATCCTACAGAATCAAAGCTGGCAAGGATGGATATGAGATTGAATACCGTGCTGATGATCCTAAAGTATTGGAGTCCGAAAGATCTCTTGATGTTGATAGAAATAAGAAAGGATGGTTTGGTGGTGGATCTGAAAAGCGTAGTGAATATCGTCGTGATGAATACACCAGAGAAGGTACACGCAATCTAGGAGGCGCTTCAGTAGATGCTGAGGGAAAGACCCTTGCCAAAAGCGAAGAGTGCATCAGGGCGGACGCTGGAGCACGCTCACAAGGTGCGATGGCAGGGACCGCAATTAGTGCTGGTCTAATTGTCCCAGCAATTACCAGCATCCCATACATCGGATGGTTGGCAGGTGGTTGGGCATTGCTCCTAGGGCAGAAAGCAGGATCGGAATTAGGTTCTGAAATCGGAACAGTTTTTAATGATTGTTAAATAGTTAAAAGTTTGAGGTAACATTATGGCACCGACAACGTATAAAAGAAAAGCTAAGAAAGAAGCAACGGAAACTTTCTTTCTGTATGTGTTCTTCCATTCTATTTGGACTAGTATTTTTAAATTATTTGAAGATTAATGGATGTACAAATTATATCTTCTCCCGATATTGAAATTCGGGAGATTGAAATTCCAAAAGTAATAACTGCAACAGAATATTACACAACACCACCACTTCCACCCCCTGTCGTGGTAAATATTGGTGTGCCTATTGTTGATGTTCCTGGATGTGTTGAAGTTCACAGTACCAATAACTCTAAAAACAATCAGATTAAATCTGATGACCAAAGAGGTACTTTTACAATTTGTGACGCTGGCATTCCCAGTTATAATCCTATTAATTTTGAACCTGAACAAATAATTCCTACTAAACCATCAGGTGTTGATACTAGACAGAAAGAGAAACCAGAACCACCAGGTCAGGTAGAACTTCCACCAGCAGCACCACCTGTTACTGCTAAGGTTGACTGTCCTACACCAGCACAAAACGCAAAAGAACCAGTCGGAACATATGTAGAGGGTTTCCGAAAAAAAGTTATTGAGTATAAACTACTAGGTAACGAATGTGTTCAAATTACAGAAGCGGTTCCATTACCACAACAGATTGTCGCTGGACTCCCTAGTGGTGGTTCAGTCGTACAGGTTGGCGGCATTGCTGTCATTGCTACGTCGTCGGCGCTATTAGCAAAACCGCTGGCAGACATCCTATTAAAGGCAGTCAAACCAACGGTTAAGAAAGTTATGAAAAAGATTGCAGCGATCAGGAAGAAAACTATTCCTGTCCTGTCTGTAGGGGAGCGCCGAGCAGAGCAGCGGCAGATGAATTATGCTGTTCGTGAGTTACGTTCTGTTTTTCCGAGGAAGAAGAAACGTTGATCTTATGAACGTGTGGATGCTGATGTCCAGGTGGGTTGTTTACTACGACATCGGCACATACTTTAAAGTATGGTGATTTTGGATGAAACATGATACCTTGTTTCATCAATTCCCCGCAGTTTTTTAGTCGGGCAATCTCAAAATCTAATCTCTTGTTAGCAGTGAGTTGTTTATTTAATTCAATTTGTGCTGTTGCTGCTTCCTTACACAGTGCTTGTAACTTCTTATCTGTAGGTGTGCTCCATGTCATAGAGAACCCTACACCCAGGTTGTAATTATCTTTCTGTCCAGTCCTTACAGGAACAGTGTAAAGAATAGAACCAGGATTATCAGGAGCACCATCCTCATCGAGATCCCGCATATCATAAACAGGATCCCAATAATATGGTTCATAAGGTTTAGTTGCCGAGGCAGAACCTGTTACATAAGGTGTGAAGTTTCTAGTTGGTCCCTGACACTGGACCCCACCACCGTAAGTGTTTGTGATGTACGGACCTTGTAAAACTTGTATTGCTTGATTAGTAACACTACCTGAAGAGTTAGCAACAGGAGCAGCGGTAGCACTAACGCCACCAACCTCAGCGAATGCTTGAGACGGGAATACACAATTAAGTCCTACTGCGAGAAGATACTTGTAGTGTCTGTGACGCTTTGAATTTCTGTGGTTCTTTGAATTATCGTTTGATTGCTTAAACCAGGACCTTGATATGTTTCTGTGAACTGAAACGCTGCTCCTGGTGTTGTCTGTGTGAATGTTGGTTTGCTTGTTACTCCTGTCCATGATGAAGTCACTCCGTCTATAGTTACATTGTTAGTTCCTGTTCCAGGGGACAGGTTCCCACTTGCTGATACTCCTGAACCAGTCACAGAGTATTGATACCCTGTGCTATAATCCATTGAGTTAATAGTTTCTGTTACTTTTGTTGTTGTCTCTGTATGACTAGTCATACTTCCCTGGGTAAAGTTTGGGACCACTGGGACTGCCTGTGCGACAGTCCCATGTAATGCACCAAGAACCAACCCGAGACCGATTGCTTCTTGTAATCTATCCATTAGTCGATTACAGTAATCTCAGATACAAATTGTCCTGTAGCAGATGTACCAGCTCCACCAGCAGTAACCGTAACAGCACCAGTAGTGCCAACAGTACCAGCTAGAGAACCAGCAGTTCCAGCACTGTAAGAAGTTACATTGGAGAAGTTAGGGATTGCTCCCGTAGTTGCAGCACTGGTTGGGACTGCATCACCTTCTGTGAAGGATGTGCTAAAAGAGAATGAGTTGCCAGCAGTTTGTTGGGTTGCTTCAATCGTGCCAGGAGAATAGATGCCACTGGTAATAGAACCAGTAGAAACAACATCTGCATCAGTGCCAGACATAGTATCAATACCAACACCAGAAATGGCGTAGGAGTTACCAACTCTGGTTGCAGTAGATCTTGCAGCATCAACAGTCAGTTGAACACTGGAAGCGTGTTTAGTAACAAGTCCGCCAGCATTTGCTGCACCTGCGGTCATCAATAACATTCCAAAAGCAAATAATGCTTTTTTCATTTTTTGGTCTTTGTATCAACTAAAATTATTTAGGCATAAATAACTCTGAGACCTTTCGTGCGGTCTCTACGAAAGTCGGAACACCCTACATAGTGGTACGGTTATTACTGTGCCACTATTTTTGTATTGAGTAATATATACTATGGATGCCTTCGGGGTCCTCAAAACACAAACTCGCTTTTAAAGGAGCTACCATAATGACTGGACTTAGAAAGTTCGGCACCAAAGATTTGGGTGCCATTGTCGATGCTGTAGAAAGATTCAGTGTCGGTTACGATGACCTTTTCTATCGACTTCATTCGTATGGAATGGGTACACCACAGAATTCGTATCCCCCTTATAATCTGGTAAAAGATTCAGAGACAAAGTGGAGGATCGAACTAGCACTTGCGGGATGGTCAAAAGATGACATTGAAGTCAGCACCGAAACCAATGTTCTAATCATCTCGTCCAAGGCAGCGAAGGATAAAGGAGACGGTGAGTACATGCACCGTGGGGTTGCGACTCGCACCTTCGCTAGAGGATTCAACTTATCTGACGATGTAGAAGTCGGAGAAGTTAAATTTGAGAATGGTATGTTGATTATTGAATTGAATAGAATCGTACCTGAGCACCAGAAGCGAAAGGTTTATGAGATTCAATAAATAATGTTAAGGGTCTTGACAAATGGTTGAGACCCTTTTATAATAGTAATTCAACCTTTGTATCAAAATGGCGGTAAAAATTGTATCCCTTAAATCTGGGGAATATGTTGTGACTGAATTGCAAGAAGCAGTTGACGATCAACAACGCAGGCAGGCGTTTGTTTTTAACAATCCTTATTGCGTAAAGATCGAACCTCTTGAAGGTTCTGAACTTGAATTTGATATTGACGATCCTGAAGCAAGGCAAAGTATCAAAGGTCAGTATAAAATTCTTCTTTCTCGTTGGAATCCTTTTACTCCTGATAATCAAATTGCAGTAAATCCAGATTGGGTTATCTCTATCTCAGATCCTATGATGAGTATTGTCGAGAGTTTTGTAAAGATGACACAACCTGAAGAAACAGTGATGACTGAAACTGAAGAAGATAAATAATAATAAAGTGACAGTCGAACAGTGAAAACGTTCCAATCTCTCAGGTTAACCCTGATGTACCACAACAAATTGAATATTAAGTTTTGGGATGAAGGTGGACTCAGACCTGAAGTAAAGGATAAACTTTTACAAATTGGAACTAAGTGGGCGGAGTTTGCTAAGATTCCTGCTACTGCTGTAAAGGATATGATTCTGGTTGGTGGTAACGCTAACTATAATTACACCAGATTCTCTGATCTTGATCTTCATTTGGTTGTTGATAAGAGTCAGATTGCTGACTGTCCAGAACTCTTAGATGATTATCTAAGAGATAAAAAGAAATTGTGGGCACTTGTCCACGACATTAAGATCTACTCTCATCCAGTTGAGTTGTATGCTCAAGATGAGAGTGATCCACTGCCTGCTAACCAGGGTGTGTATTCACTCACTCAAGACAAATGGTTGATGGCACCAAACAAAGTCAAGGTTGACCTTGCAGACCCCTTGCTTATTCGCAAGGTTCGTGATATGATGGCAAAGATTGACGACCTCATTGAGAGCGATGCAAATGATGCTGATGTTCTTAGAAAACTTCAAAAAAGAATTCGTGATATGAGGGCGTCTGCCATTCAACAAGGTGGAGAGTTTGCACTTGAGAATCTTGTATTCAAAGAGTTACGCAATCGTGGATACCTTGACAAACTTTCAAACCACATTAGACATTTAGAAGACACTAAGTTATCGCTATGACCGTTAAAGTTATGCTGTTGAAATCTGGCGAGGATGTTATCTCCGACGCCAGAGAAATTTTGGACACTGAAAATAAAGGTATCGTTGCCTATCATCTTTCAAATCCATTTGTGATGCAACTCACCGCTGAAGAATCTGATGAACTTCAGGTAGAAGGTGAAGATGCACCACGTACAAAGTATTCTGTTCGGTATACTCATTGGGCACCTCTTTCTAAGCAGCGTTCATTTATCATCCCTGCAGATTGGTTAGTTACGATTTATGATCCGCATGATAATATCCTGCGTGATTATTGTGCAAAGAACAACATTGCTCTTGATGAGGAAGTTGCTCAGAATCAACCTGCTGCCCCAGAAATTCCAGAAGTTACTGAAACCCCTATTGAAAGTGCATAATGATGGATATAAAACTGATCCTACTTCGTAATGGTACTTATTTAATCTCTAACATTTCGGAGATGGAGATGGAACCCTCTTGCTTCTTGGCAGACCCAATGGAGATTGTAGAGGGTGAACTCAGGGAATTCCCAAGATATTCCAAGCAAAGGAATGTCTTGCTTTATTCCGAATCCCTTGCTACACTGGCAGATCCAGACCCAGAGATCCTCTCTAAGTACCAGAAACTTGTTCCCCCTGATGACGAAGAACTTCTACAGTAATGTGTTTTTGAGTGGAGATAAGATTCTCTACATTGGATATGAAAACGATGAACGTGTTCAATATGAAGAATCTTTCTCTCCAGTTCTGTTTGCTCCAACAAATAAGCAAACAGAATACAAAACTCTTGAGGGTAGATATGCCCAAAAGATTAATTTTGAATCAGTAAAAGATGCCAGAGAGTTTATTGATCAGTATAAAGACGTAGACAATTTCAAAATCTACGGTAACGATAAGTTTCTGTATCAATACATCAGTGACAATTTTACTGAAGAACAAATCGACTATGATTCTTCTTTGCTGAGGATTTATACGATTGATATTGAGACATCTTCTGAGAATGGATTTCCAAATATTAGAGAAACCTCAGAAGAAATTCTTTGCCTTACTGTAAAAGATTTCTCTTCCAAGAAATTAATTGTGTGGGGAACCCGTGAGTATGAAAACTCTCGGAGTGACGTTGAGTATCGTGTCTTCTGGAAAGAAGAAGACATGCTGAAAGATTTTCTTGCATGGTGGGCACAGAATACCCCAGATATTTTGACTGGGTGGAACGTCAAACTGTTCGACGTTCCATATATTTGTAGGAGGGTTGATAGGATTCTTTCTACAAAACACATGAAATCTCTTTCTCCTTGGAACAAGGTTTATGAAAAGGAAGTTGAAATTAAAGGCAGAGTTAATATTGTTTACGATATCATTGGTGTCAGTGTCCTTGACTATCTTGATCTTTATCAAAAGTTTACATACACTAACCAAGAATCCTATCGACTTGACCATATCGCCAATGTCGAACTGGGCGAGCAGAAACTAGATCACTCTGAGTTTGAAACCTTTAGGGATTTTTATACTCAGAATTGGCAGAAGTTTGTTACGTATAACATTCATGACGTGGAACTTGTTGACCGTTTGGAAGACAAGATGAAACTAATTGATCTTGCAATTAATCTTGCATATGATGCTAAGGTTAATTTTGAAGATGTTTACTATCAGGTACGTATGTGGGATAGTATCATTTATAACTATCTTACACCGAAAGGTATTGTTGTTCCTCCCAATGAAAAAAATGACAAAGATTCAAAGTACGCTGGGGCGTATGTTAAAGAACCCGTTCCAGGTCTTTATGAATGGGTGGTCTCTTTTGATCTCAACTCCCTATACCCTCACCTCATTATGCAGTACAACATCTCGCCAGAGACGTTACTTGAAAACAGACACCCATCAGCAACAGTAGATCGCATTCTTAATAAGAAGGTTGAAATTGATGGTGACAATTGTGTTTGTGCTAATGGGGCACAATACAAGAAAGATGTTCGTGGATTTCTTCCTGAATTGATGGAAAAGATTTACAATGAACGAAAGATTTACAAAAAGAAGATGCTTGTTGCCAAGCAAGAATATGAGAATACGAAAGATCCTCAACTTATTAAGGACATTTCTAAATTCAATAACATCCAGATGGCACGTAAGATTCAACTTAACAGTGCTTATGGTGCTATTGGCAACCAGTATTTCAGGTATTACAAGCTTGCCAATGCAGAAGCGATTACGCTCTCTGGTCAGGTATCAATCCGCTGGATTGAGAATAAGATGAATGGTTACCTAAATAACCTGTTAAAAACGGAGGAAGTCGATTATGTTATCGCTAGCGATACCGACTCAATCTATCTTAATCTTGGACCTCTTGTTGATAAATTCTTTAGTGCTAGGTCTGGCGATAAAGCAGCAATTGTTTCCATATTGGATAAGATCTGTCAGGACAAATTGGAACCGTTCATCGAATCCAGTTATCAGGAACTTGCGGATTATGTTTCGGCATATGAGCAAAAGATGATTATGAAGCGTGAGAACATTGCTGACAAAGGAATTTGGACAGCAAAGAAACGCTACATTCTAAATGTTTGGGACAGTGAAGGTGTCCGCTATGCAGAACCTAAACTGAAGATGATGGGTATTGAAGCAGTTAAATCTTCCACTCCTGCACCTTGTAGGACTAAGATTAAAGAAGCACTCAATATTATCATGACTCGAACGGAAGAGGATTTGATTAAGTTCATTGACAAATTTAAAAGTGACTTTTATCAAATGCCACCTGAGCAGATTGCGTTCCCTCGGAGCGTGAATGGATTGACAAAGTGGAAGGGAGATGCTACCCTGTATAAGAAGAGTTGCCCAATCCATGTACGAGGTTCTCTCCTCTACAACTTCCAACTCAAAAAGAACAAACTTATTCACAAGTATCCTTTGATCCAAGAGGGGGAAAAGATTAAGTTTGTATATCTGCAAACACCTAACATTCTTGGTGAAAATGTCATCTCGTTTATTTCTAATTTCCCTGGTGAAATTAACATAAGCAAGAACATCGATTACAAGATGCAATTTCAAAAATCATTCTTGGATCCACTCAAGATTATTCTTGACGTGATTGGTTGGAAAACAGAAAAAGAAGTTAACTTGGAGTTTCTATTCGCATGAGTATTTTTGAAACACTTGCCAAAGAGGCAAAGAATGAATATGCTAAAGTAGTTTCGGAATCATCTACCGAACAGGGATACATTCCTACGGGATCTTATATCCTTAACGCCATGTTGAGTGGCAGTATTCATGGTGGAATACCTGACAACCGAGTCACTGCTATTGCAGGTGAACAGGCAACTGGCAAAACTTTTTATGCAATTGCTATTGCTAAGAACTTCCTTGACAATAATCCTGATGGTGCAGTTTTCTATTTTGATAGTGAAGCAGCAGCAACTTCAGATCTTTTCAAGAACAGGGGTATTGATCCAGAGCGTGCATGGCACTTTCCAGTAGACACTATTGAAGAGTTTCGTACTCAAATCATTCGCATCCTTGATAATCTTCTCAAGACAAAGGAAGAGGATCGTAAACCTCTTTTGATTATCTTGGATTCTCTTGGCATGTTGGCATCAGCAAAAGAACTTGATGATGCCTTGTCTGATAAACAAGTTCGAGACATGACTAAATCTCAAGTCATTAAGTCAGTATTCAGAATCATTACCAGTAAACTTGGTAAACTGAGAGTTCCTATGATTGTAACCAATCATACATATAAAACGATGAATCCCTATGGAGAACAAACCGACATGGGGGGCGGCAGTGGTCTTAAGTATGCTGCTTCTACAATCATTCATCTTTCTAAATCGAAAGAGAAAGATGGCACTGATGTTGTAGGAAATATTATTAAAGTTAAAGCAAACAAATCTCGTTTTACAAAGGAGAACTCCCAAGTTGCAACTCGACTCTTCTTCGATGCCCGTGGTCTTGACAAGTACTATGGATTATTGGAACTGGGTGAGAAGTACGGAGTATTCGAGCGCAAGGGCAATCGTGTCGTTATTAACGAATCCTCTGTTTATCCTTCTGCTGTACTTGCTGATCCCGAAAAATATTTCACCGAAGAAATAATGGAGAAACTTGATTGGGCAGCAGAGCAGGAGTTTAAGTATGGCATTGAGTAGTATTGAAGATTTCATTAGAGTATATGATAATGTCTTTTCAGAATCTTACTGCGACTTTTTGATTGAATATATCAATAGTGGTATTGATTCTGGAAAGGCAAAATTCATAGACCATGAATTGAAACCAAGATTTCATGAATACGTGTTTGATGAATCAATGGTTCAAGAATGTATTCATAAACTCAATCCATTCCTAGACAAGTACGTGGATCAAGTTGATTGTGATGAATGGTTACCTGGGAGGTACACATATGAGTATCCACGGGTAAAGAAATATAGGAAAGGCACTACAGATCAATTTGATACCCATGTCGATGTTGGGGATCATGTATCCGCAAGAAGGTTTCTTACATTCCTGATCTACTTAAATGATGTAGAGAAGGGTGGAGAAACTTATTTTGCTGGAATCAATAAATTTATCAGACCAAAGCGTGGTAGAATGATCGTGTTCCCTCCGCTATGGATGATACCTCACAGGGGAAACCCTACAATAAGTGAGGACAAATACATTCTAAGCACTTATTTGCATTACTTATGAATTCACTTGAATTTACAATTTTAAAAAACCTTGTATGTAACGACGAATATCGTCGTCAAGTGTTTCCATATTTGAAGGTGTCTTACTTTGAGTCGGACACTAACGTAACACTTTTCAAATTGATCAAAACTTTCATTGAGAAGTATGAAAAGTGCCCAACCAAAGAATCTCTGGAGGTTGATCTCCAAGCAGCATCTCATCTGAGTGATGACACTTTCAAGAATGTCAGTGCGTCCATACAAAACTTAGAAGATGAGCAATGTGATTTCCAATGGTTGCTAGATACAACAGAAGAGTGGTGTCGTAATCGTGCCATCTATCTTGCATTACTTGATAGTATTAAAATTGCTGATGGTGATGATAAGGAAAGAGATAAAGGTTCTATACCTTCTATTCTTTCTGATGCTATTGCTGTTTCTTTTGATAATAGGATTGGTCACGATTACTTAGGGGATTATCAAGAGAGATATGATTTCTACAATACTGTAGAAGCAAAGATGCCTTTTGATTTAGCAATGTTTAATAAGATCACTAAGGGTGGTCTTCCTAATAAATCATTAAACATTGCCCTCGCTGGTACTGGTGTGGGTAAATCTTTGTTCATGTGCCACGTAGCAGCAGCATGTCTTCTCCAAGGTAAGAATGTACTATACATTACTTGTGAGATGGCAGAAGAAAGGATTGCAGAACGTATTGATGCTAACTTGCTTGGTGTTCCTATTCGAGATCTTGCTACTTTACCTCATAAAATGTATGAGAGTAAGGTTACTAACTTGATGAAGAAGACCAATGGTAAACTTATCATTAAAGAATATCCTACTGCATCTGCCCATGTGGGACATTTTAGGTCTCTTATTAGTGATCTGTCTCTCAAGAAAGGTTTTAGACCCGATATTATATTTGTGGATTACCTTAATATCTGTACTTCACAAAGATTCAAGGCAAGTTTTGTTAACTCGTACACCTTGGTTAAGGGAATTGCAGAAGAACTTCGTGGTCTTGCTGTGGAACAAAATGTGCCAATCGTCTCTGCTACTCAAACCACTCGCAGCGGTTATGGCAGCACTGATGTTGACCTTACTGACACTTCTGAGTCCTTTGGTCTCCCTGCTACTGCTGATCTTATGTTTGCCCTTATTAGCACTGAAGAATCGGAGCAACTCGGGCAGATACTTGTAAAACAATTAAAGAATCGTTACAACGACATCACTGTCAATAAGAGGTTTGCCATAGGTATTGACAGATCCAAGATGAGGTTGTATGATTGTGAGCAATCTGCCCAGAACGACATCCTGGATGCAGGTGATAATGACGACGAAACCCCTACTAACAAAAACAAATTTGGAGGATTTACTTTTGACTAAGCATATTGATTTTGATCGTTATGCAGAATTTGTGGCAGCAGTTACTTCTAAGTGCTCAACAAATTTTGTTGATTTTGCTGATCGAATTGGCGAGTTGGATCGTCAGGGTGCCAATATTGAACGACTGCTTACTGCTGGGGTTGGTATTAATGCTGAAGGTGGTGAGTTCCTTGAGATCATTAAGAAGATGGTTTTCCAAGGTAAACCTTGGAACGACGATAATCGAGAGCATCTTATTATTGAGTTGGGTGACCTTATGTGGTACGTTGCTCAAGCATGTATGGCACTAGAAGTTTCTTTTGATGAAGTGGTTGAAACTAACGTCAATAAACTTCAGAAACGTTATCCTGAAGGTGCCTTTGATGTTTACTTCTCAGAGAATCGTAAGCAAGGCGACAGATAAATAAAAGTAAAAATGCCAACCACTCCCCAAGAACTTTGGAGTTTGATTTCGAGTACAATAAGTTCTAGTCGATACGATCCAAGAACATCTGGCATTCCATCGACTGGAGCTTTTGCTCCAAAAAGTTCTAGTGCCCTTCATAACATAGTTATGAGAACAAAAGATAGAACCTCTCTTCATGATTCTATGCAAGAGTTCTTAAACACAAAGGGGATCCCATGGGAATGGAGTACCCAAGGATCTAGTACGGTTCTATCGTTTGAGATAAAGGGTTTATCTGTACTCACTAGGATTTTAATTAAACCTCTTATAGGAAATGCGTGGTTAAAAACTGGATTTAGAAATACGTTGCTTGAGAATTTTAAGAATAATAATCCTCAAGCAACGTATATTAACGGAACTCCAGACAATGCAACTGAGTATGAGATTATCAAAAAGTTTAATGATAAACTAGAAGATCTTGGGCGAGGATCTCCAGTACATGTGTTAATTAAAGGTGATTTGTATCAAAACATTATTGGAATGGTTCCTGGTCCTTTTGGGCATAAAGCAGATTTTGTTGGAATAGATGTAAACGGCGCTGCTAAATTTTTCATCTCACATAAAGATGGAAATACTGCTAGATCTTTCCAACAGTATTCTGGAATCTCTAGTCGTGCTGGAGATTCCATTCATGATCATGAACAAGTAGTTGAATTTAGAAAAATAATTTCTGAAAAGCAAGAAACTGATTTTTATGGTAGAGGATACTACATGAAAATCAAAGACACTAACCTCAAACAACGTGCTGTGTTTGGTAAAGATTTTGACAATGGTGCAGATAGATTGTCGTCTAATAATATAAATTTGTTTGCTCAAGGGCAGGTAAATTTAACTATTATAGAACGAGCAACTAAAAGAAAAAGGGCAAAACTTCGTATGGATTTTACAACTAAATTACTTGACAGGGGTCAAATTAATGATTTGAACGGCACTTATGAACCAACTTTGTTTGCTAGACAAGGTGAAGAATACAGAACCGTTTCTTATAAAGACCCATCTTTATCTGATGATGTAGAGTATAAAGGTAGTGTAGTCAGAGGAGTTCGTGCTGGAGTATTTTCGGATGAATATATACAAAGTAGATCAATGTCCATAGACGTTTCATCAGAAGAAGATTAAATGAAATTCTCACAGTTTAGTTCAAATGCAACAAAGACCTCATACAGGCATGGAAACCTGTATGAGGTTGGTTCGTATGTGCAGAATGGTGAAGGTGTAGTTGGGAAAGTACATCGTCGTGGTCCTAACTATGTTATTGCTATTACAGAAGAAGGTACAATGTTTAGGTCTTGGGTGACTGATATTAAAGAATATAAACAGTGGAACAAATCAGGATCTACTGTTAGTTCTGATCAACGTTTAGTTGGAACTGATGCGTATCGTAAGTTAGCATCTGACATGGCACCTGGATCTGATTATGACATGTTGAAGAAACCTTCCGAAGTTAAGCAGCGTATAAATAAAACTAAACCGATTAAAGAAGAGAAGATGAATACCACTGTAGAATTATCAGCGTGGATGCTTGGATTGAATGTCTCTGAGCAAAGAGAGATTGCATCTAAAGTTGATAGAATTATTGTAGAGAATTCGACAGATGAAGAACTGATTGAAGCAATTGATGCTCAGTTTGGCACTGAGCGTATGAAGGATCTTGCAGTTCAATACATTGAAATCATCAGTGAAGGTAAGGCAAAGGGTCTTGATGGTAAGGCATGTTGGAAAGGATACAAACTTGCTGGCACCAAACAAAAGGGTGGTAAAACTGTTGATAACTGTGTCAAGGCAGGATTTGAGGCAGAAGGTGAAATGATTGAAGAGAAGAAGAAACTGGATCCCGTTGGTAAAGAAGATGGTGATGTAGATAATGACGGTGACAAGGACGCATCTGATTCTTATCTTCTCAAGAGACGTGCTACGGTCTCTGCTGCAATTAAAGCAAAGAAAGGAACTAAGAAGGAAGAGTACTCTGATTGGAGAACTGAACTTCTTGAGAAGGATGTTAAGGGTGTAGTAGTTAATCCTCAGATTGAAGATGCTACTGATCCTGAGAGTGTCTTTGATAAGAATAAGAAACTGAAAGGTGCTAACAACATGAAAGAAGAGTGTGAAACATGCTCAGGCGAAGATTGTGGATGTGAGAAATGCCTTGCAAAGAAAGCATCTAAAGTCAAGCGTCGTAAGTATCAAGATGGTGTCAACGAAGAAGTTGACAAAGAGAAGAAAGAAGATATTGTCAAGGGCATGAAGAAGAATATGGGTGACCTTAAGGCACGTTATGGTGACAAGGCGAAGCAAGTCATGTATGCTACTGCCAATAAAAACGCTAAAAAGTGATATATAATTTGACCTTGCTGTTTTAATCATGGCAAACTTTTTAGTACCACTTGCAATCAAAATCATCAACGCTGCAGTTGATGCAATCCCCGACAACCTTGATGATCTCATCAAGAGATTCATGCTTGAACTTGCCAAAAAGGCAGTATCAAGAACTGACAATAAAATTGATGATCGTTTGGTAGCGGAATTAGAGAAAGCACTATTCCCTCCCAAACGATAATCTACCAGGAGGGGTAACCCTCCTTTTTTTATAAATATCTTTATACGCAATCAAATAGTATTATACAGGAGTTTAACGATGCCTCTCTGGGGAAAAACAGAAACTGACGAATCAAAACCAAAGTGGTTAGATAATGTAAACAAGGTAGGTCTTGCTGAAGATTGCTTTGCAACAGAGCAAGGATGGGTTCTGCGTCACTACAAGGGTGCTGATAAGAATACTGCACGTTACTGGGATGAAGTCCTGGTAGCGATTGGTGGTCTTGCTGGTGGAACTGATCCTGCTGCTGCTCTTGGAGAGGCAGACATCACTGCTGTATTCTTTGAGCAAGAAGCACTGGCACAGGGCGATACTGGAACCGTTGTTGTTGTCTACAACGAGCAAGTTGACGTTACTGGAACACCACAATTTACCCTTGTTGGTAGTGTAACTGGTAACATCAATGCAGCATATGCACGTGGAACTGGATCAAACCGTCTTGAGTTTGACTTCACTGTTCCTTCACAAGCAGAAGATCTGTCACTGCCTGGATTGCCAATTGATCTGAACGGTGGTACTATCTTTGATAAGGGCACCTCTGTTGCATCTGAACTTACTTACACCAATATCCTGGGTGCAGGTGGTTCTGGTGATGACCTTACTCTCACTATTGCATGATAATCTATGAAGTTTACTGAATTGAATGAGGATAACTACCTCTTCTTTGCAATTAAACATTATGATAATCCTCAGGCAGTAACTAAGGATGACTTCTACGATGATCTTAAAAGATTTAAGTATCTAAAGAGGTTGCTCAAAACTTATTTAAAGACGGGCAACCTCAAACTACACTTGATATTAAATCATATGATTATCATTTATAATGTTTTTGGTGAAGCGGCAACTCCATTACTTTTCTATAAAATTTCTAGTGAGTATTGGACAGTTCTAAAAAGTTTTATGATTTACTTGAATCGATATCCGCAAATAAATAATGATACGATTCAAATCGATCAATTTTGTATTCAGGAACTTCAAAAACTATGAAGGTGTTAACTCTAAAAATGAATGGTAGAGTATATACTGAGGAAGTTCCTACCAACAATGCATCTTCTGGTGCGATTGCTGGTCTTCCCCCTGACTCACCCCCTGTTAGGAAACGGAAGCGCAAGTTCAAAACCGATATTTTTCAAAGGATTAGAAACGCTAGATTAAAAGAAGAAACCATGGAAGACCAAACTGTCATTCACGAAGAAGATAATAAAAATACTGAAGTATCCGCAGCAATGCGTATGATTCAGACAAAACGCAAACTGCAAAAGAAGCAAGAGCGTGAGAAGCGTGCTGCAAATCGCAAGCAAGAGATTCAAGCATTATCTAAAGCAAAGGCAAAGGACTATGCAAAGAAAGCAGGTGCTCGCCAACAGCAAGTTGCTAAGGATGTAAGTAAAGCATCTTCCGAAAGAAAGCAGCAGAACAATTCTTTTGACTGGGAAGGTGCATTTACTGAACTTAATGAACAGTTTGCAACTCTTTCGCCAGAGCAAAAGGAAAAGTTTCTTTTTACTTGGATGGAAATGAGTGAATCTAATCAAGATAAGTTTACTGATATGATCTCAGAAAACTTCGACAGAGCAGCGGAGTTTGTGGAGACCCTCTAATGGCGTTTGGTCTTGGTAAATTAGCAGTTTTAGAAAGTAAACTGGACATTTATGAAGATCTCTCCAAAGAGATGCTTGACAAACTTGAAAGAGCAGTTGGAACCATCTCTGACAATAGCAATAAGATTGCTATAATCTTAGAGCGCCATGAAGGACGCTTAGAAGACAGTGAAAAATCAGATAAACTCATCATCAAAATGATTGAGGATCTGAAAACCAAGGTGGATAAGGACCACGAAGTAATGCACCAGAGAGTTTCTCAGTTGCAGAAGAGAGTAGATACCAATGCTAAGTTTGTCATTGGTGCTGGTGCTGTTCTTGCTACCCTTGTGGCAGTGTTACAAGTGGTCCCTCCTATTATCAAACTGTTGACACCTGTGGGTTCCTCTGTTAGTATTGATAAAACGTCTTTTGATTATGTTGCATCTCGACAGGAAGTACATCTCCCTGGTTTCTCTACGTTTAGAGAAGTTTAAAAAGTCCGAGAATACATACAATTTCAGATGCCCCTATTGTGGCGATTCTCAAAAGAACAAGAATCGTGCTAGGGGTTATTTCTTTCAGAAGAAGGGTTCTTACATCTTTAAATGCCACAACTGTGGAGTAGGAAGGACATTACCAAACTTTCTGAAAGATCATGATGCTCAGTTGTATGGTGAGTATGTTCTGGAAGCATACAAGGAAGGTTCTACTGGTAAGGGAACTAAAATTCCACTACCAAAATTTAAGTTTGAACCACCACGTTTCCAAATCGACATATTCTCAGACCTGCAAAAGATCTCAGATCTAAATAAAACACACATCGCTCGTCGGTTCCTTGAAGCACGCAAGTTACCAACTGAACCATTCTATTTCTGCCCGAAATTTAAAGAATGGACAAACAAACATAAGAAAGTTTTCAAAGATGCAAGGTATGATGAGTCAAGAATAATTATTCCTCTTCGGGATAAAGATGGTGTCTTTGGATACCAGGGTAGATCTTTGTATCCTCAAGCGCAAATACGTTATATTACAGTGATGCTTGACGAGGATAAACTTAAACTGTATGGTATGGACAAAGTAAACCAAGAGCAGACCATCTATGTCACCGAAGGACCCTTCGACTCCCATTTCTTGCGGAATGCTATTGCTATGTGCGGTAGCGATGTTAACAACAGCAATTTTGATAATCGACACGTATTCGTCTACGACAACGAACCGAGAAACAGAGAAATCTGTTCTAAAATTAATAAGACCATCCAAGAGGGATACAAGGTGGTAATATTTCCATCTTCTGTAACTCAAAAAGATCTGAACGACATGGTTCTTGCTGGACATGACGTTCAAAGTATGGTAGAATCGAACACCTACCAAGGACTAGAAGCAACTCTCAAATTTACACAGTGGAAAAAGGTATGAGCAACGGCATTCAAGTAAAGAAAAGAAACGGCACAGTTGAAGCAATTGATCTTGACAAGATGCACAAGATGGTTGACGCCGCTTGTGACGGTCTCTCAGGGGTTTCTGCAAGTCAAGTAGAAATCCAATCTGGAATTCAATTTTATGATGGGATTACTACAGATGAAATCCAAAAGATTCTTGTAAGATCTGCTGCTGATTTGATCTCTTTGGAGAATCCTAATTATCAATACGTTGCTGCACGACTCCTCTTGTTTGGGATTCGTAAGCAAATTTATGGTCTTTGTTGGGACCATCCTTCATTCTATGCTCAAATCATTCGTTGTATTGAATGGGGAGTTTATGACTCTGAAGTTCTTAATAACTATACAGAAGAAGAACTTAATACCATTGGTGAGTGGGTTGATCATGATCGTGACTTCTTGTTTACATATGCTGGTCTTCGCCAGGTAGTTGATAAGTATTTGGTTCAGGATCGTAACACTGGGCAAGTATATGAAACACCACAATTCATGTACATGATGATTGCAGTGACGATCTTTGCTAACTATGATAAAGACGTTCGTCTGTCTTACATCCGTAGATACTACAATGCAATCTCAAAACACAAAATCAACATTCCCACACCTATCATGGCGGGAGTGCGAACTCCACTTCGACAATTTGCTAGCTGTGTTCTTGTTGACGTTGATGACACCCTCGATTCTATCTTTAGCTCTGATATGGCAATTGGCAAATACGTTGCACAAAGGGCGGGAATCGGCATCAACGCAGGCAGAATCCGTGGCATCAACAGTAAGATCCGAGGTGGAGAAGTTCAGCACACAGGTGTTATCCCTTTCCTCAAAAAGTTTGAAGCAACTGTCAAATGCTGCACTCAAAATGGCATCCGAGGTGGATCAGCAACTGTCCACTTCCCAATCTGGCACCAAGAAATCGAAGACATCATCGTTCTAAAGAACAATAAAGGTACTGAAGACAACCGTGTCCGCAAACTTGACTACTCCATCCAGATTTCTAAACTATTCTACGAACGGTTTATTGCTAACGAGAACATTACTCTCTTTAGTCCTCACGATGTGCCTGGGCTTTATGATGCTTTCGGCACTCCTGAGTTTGATAACCTTTATAGAAAGTACGAAGGAGACACGAAGGTCCCTAGGAAAACCATTGGTGCTCAAGAATTGATTTTGAATCTGCTGAAGGAGAGGGCAGAGATGGGTCGTATCTACATCATGAACATCGACCACTGCAATACTCATTCTTCCTTTAAGGATAAGGTGAGTATGTCTAACCTTTGCCAGGAGATTACCCTACCTACAGATCCCATTCGACACATTGATGATGAGGGTGGCGAGATTGCTTTGTGTATTCTTTCTGCTATTAACGTAGGTAAGATTCACAAACTAGAGGAAATGGAAGAACTTTGCGATCTTTCCGTTCGTGCCTTGGAAGAGTTGATCGACTATCAGGGATACCCTGTAAGGGCAGCAGAACGTGCTACAAGGGCACGTAGATCGCTTGGAGTGGGTTTCATCGGTCTTGCTCATTATTTGGCACGCCATGGAGAACATTATGATGATCCTGGTGCTTTGAAATTGGTTCATGATCTTAGTGAGGCATTCCAGTATTATCTGTTGAAGGCATCCAATCAACTTGCTAAAGAGAAAGGTCCATGTGAAGCATTCCATCGTACCAAGTATTATGACGGAATCCTTCCAATTGATACATACAAAAAGGACGTTGATGAACTGGTAGTACCTGAGTACAATTATGATTGGGAAACTCTACGTACCGAGATCCAAGTACATGGACTACGACATTCAACGTTGTCCGCACAGATGCCATCGGAGAGCAGTTCCGTTGTGTCAAATGCCACAAATGGAGTTGAACCCCCTAGAGGATATCTGTCCGTTAAGAAGAGCAAGAAGGGAACCCTTAAGCAAGTCGTACCTCAGTACTCTTCGCTTAAGAATAATTACACTCTTCTCTGGGATATGGAATCCAATGAAGGATATATTAAGATCTTGGCGGTGATGCAGAAGTTCTTTGACCAAGCAATCTCTGGCAACTGGTCTTACAATCCTGAGAACTATCCTAATAAGGAAATTCCTATCTCAGTATGGGCACAAGATCTACTGACTACATACAAATACGGTTGGAAAACATCTTATTACCAGAACACCTATGATGGAAAAGGAGAAGAGGAATTAGAAGAAAAGCGCAATCAATTAGAGCAACTCATGTCAATTGCAGAAGAGGAGGACGACTGTGAATCTTGTAAAATCTGAACCAAAGAAAATCAAAGGTATGACGGTATTTAATACCAACAAAGTAGATACTAAAAAGCAACCAATGTTTTTTGGGCAACCACTGGGAGTTCAGAGATATGACGGGGCAAAGTACCCCGTCTTTGAAAAACTTACACAACAACAATTGGGATACTTTTGGAGACCTGAGGAGGTCTCCCTCCAGAAAGATCGTGGAGATTATCAAACTCTTCGTCCAGAGCAGAAGCATATCTTTACTTCTAATCTGAAATATCAGATCATGCTGGACTCTGTTCAAGGTCGTGGTCCTGGTATGGCATTTGTTCCATACTGTTCACTTCCAGAACTTGAATCTGCTATGACTGTGTGGGAGTTTATGGAGATGATCCACTCTCGTTCATATACATATATCATTAAGAATGTATATTCAGATCCGTCTGAAGTATTTGATACAATTCTTGATGACGAGAAGATTCTATCTCGTGCCTCTTCTGTAACTGAATCTTACAACGACTTTATTCACTCTGCACAAGAGTATGGTAATGGGAGTTTGTGGGAGTTTGCTAACGATGGGGTTGACCTCGGTCTATCTGAACGCTATGCTCTGAAGCGTAAACTCTACAGAGCAGTTGCTAATGTCAACATCCTGGAAGGAATTCGATTCTATGTCTCGTTTGCTTGCTCGTTTGCGTTTGGTGAACTCAAACTTATGGAGGGATCCGCTAAAATTATCTCTCTCATCGCCAGAGACGAAAGCCAGCATCTTGTCCTTACTCAAAACATCCTCAACAAATGGCGTGAAGGAGATGACCCAGAGATGCAAGAAATTGCTAGGGAAGAGGAACCAGTAGTTAGACAGATGTTTAAACGCTGTGTCGATGAGGAAAAGACATGGGCACAGTATCTGTTTAAAGATGGTTCTATGATTGGTTTGAATGACAAACTTCTCTACAATTATGTGGAGTGGATTGCAAACCGTCGTATGAAAGCGATTGGTCTCAAACCAGAGTATGATATCCCCGCCAAGAACAATCCTCTTCCTTGGACTGAGCATTGGATTTCATCTAAAGGTCTTCAAGTTGCTCCTCAAGAAACAGAAGTTGAAAGTTACATTAGTGGTGGTATCAAGCAGGATGTTACAGAAAATACTTTCGCTGGTTTTTCGCTGTGACAAATCCAGCACCTTGGAAGATGAGAGCATTGGCAGATCCAAATCTGTCAGACAGGGAGTGGACTCTATTAAAACTGGGTCCACAGACCTTGGGGCAAGCATTCCAACTCCAAGCACTAAAATTGAAATACCAGATCCGTGGAGTTGATATATAAGACAGTGATGTCTTGTGTATGTACGATAATCCATGGTGGTATGAAGGTGAAGTATTTGATTCCGATAGTATCAATGGTTATTATGGTTTTGTATACTTAATAACTAATACTGTTAATAGCAGAAGATACATAGGAAGAAAATACTTCTGGTCTTTTAGGAAAAAGAAAGGAGAAAAGCGAAGGCAAAGGCAAGAATCTGACTGGAAAAAGTATTATGGTTCTTGCCCAGAATTAAAAGAAGACATTAAGGAGTTTGGTAAACAAAACTTCAAAAGGGAAATCTTAAGTTTGCATACCACTCTAGGTAAATGCAATTACGAAGAGACCCGTCAGTTGTTCCTAAACAACGTTTTGGTAGAGGGCTTGACAAATGGCACTCCTGCCTACTATAATAGCAACATCCTCGGTCGTTATTACCGCAAGGATTACTTTGAATCACCATCGCTTTAGCGAGAGGTGAATGTAGAGTTCTATTTTTTTCATGCTAAGACAATTGTTTGTTCTGCCTCTTTTGACTGTCATTCCTGCTGCTTGTGCTTACCCCACACTCAGTGAGATTGCAGCACCACCTGCTCCTATTACACCTGTAGTAGAAGTTAAGAAGGAAGAACCAAAAGTTACTCCTATTGAAGTGGTAGAGAAGTCCTGGAAGTGCCCAGGGTGCAATTACAATGAACAATACGTCCTTGAAAAACTTCAACAAAAAACAAACATCTCTGATCGCAATGCCTTGGCAACGATCATGGGAAACATTAAATCTGAAAGCAACTTCCATCCCAATATTTGCGAAGGAGGTGCTAGAGTTCCTTACGATCGTTGCTATAGCGGTGGTTACGGACTCATTCAGTGGACCTCTACGAACCGTTATTTGGGGTTAGGTCGTTTCTCTAAAAAGTATGGTTATGATCCCTCTACACTTGAGGGTCAGACAGCATACCTGATTAACGAATACAATTTCCAAAAGGTTCTTCCAGAGTTTGAGGGTCATGGTAGACCTGTTAGTCAGTATATGGTTGCTGCATATTACTGGTTAGGTTGGGGTATTAAAGGATATCGTGAGCACTATGCTTACGATTATACTAAGAAACTTGTGTGGGCATAAGTCCCACCTTTCCTGTCTCAGTAGCTCAGTTGGATAGAGCATCTGCCTTCTAAGCAGTTGGTCGGGGGTTCAAGTCCCTCCTGAGACGCCAGGGCGAATAACTCAGCGGTAGAGTTCCTCGTTTACACCGAGGCAGTCGGGGGTTCGAATCCCTCTTCGCCCATTAGTTACAACTAAAGAAATGAAACCAATAGAATCTAACGAACAACTTCTACAAAGATTTACTAAAAGAACAATAGAACTTCAGGGTAAGTTGGAAGAACTTCGACCTGCTTATGAAGAGTATATAAAGTGCGAAAGGAGTATTGCTCGACTTGAAGGATCTATTCAGGTTGTTAAGTATATTACTTTGGGTGAACTTCCAAAGGACGGTAATCACGATGGTATGAAAGACCATAACCCAAATAAATAAATGAAGAATAGGAACTTGAAAGATAAAGGAATGTTAAATTATGCTATCAGTCAGATGCAAGTGTTGCAATAAGGAATTGACCAGCAGTACGAGACCACAGATATGTGGATGCCCAAATCAAACAACAGTAACCGAAGATAAAATTACGGCAGTGGACCTCGCTCAGGTTATCATGATTAATTCAGAAGAAATCCTTAAGAAAGGAAGTGTTTTCTCAAATCAAGAGTTAGAATACCAGGAGGCACGGAGGAAACGACGTGTCCGCAAACTTGATTTCGAGGAAAGATGAATCCTAAACAAACCAAACGCAAAGACGCATTTTTTATTTTCTATGAGAGTGTTCTCAAACCAGATCATGAACTGCGTCAAACTGCACACGAACAGGAGTGCTACCACGAACTGCTAGAATGGCGTGGTGAGATCATTGAGTACTTGGATCGCAGGCGGAACGAAGAATTTTTCAGCTGACCTCTTGACACCGCAAGTATTATCCAGTATAATACTTGCATCAACAACGGGACGTAGCTCAGTTTGGTAGAGCACTCGCTTTGGGAGCGAGATGTCGCAGGTTCGAATCCTGTCGTCCCGATTGGAGGTTCCCCCTCCATTCCTACAACTAAATTGCAAAGGCAATGTCTCGTTCTAAATTTCATTCAAAGTTCAAAAACGATCTCAAAAAACTGACTGCAGCAATCGAGGGTAATATTTCCCTTGATGAAGATTACCCTAAACTTTATCAGAAACTTATTCGTTTCTATGAAGACCAAGGAGTACAATTGTACGATGATCCTGAAGATGATTATAATGTAATTCTCGATCAGGTTGAAGCAGATCTTATTGAATCTGGTGTTTATGCCTAAATGAAACGTCTCGGGATGACGCTAAAAGCGCCCTGGTCGGGATGGGTTTAACGACCCCTCGGGTTTCTTGTTTTTCCATAAGAACAAGTGGTGCGGATGGGATATCTCTCCCCGCCTGGTTTCTTGCTTCCAGTCAAAGAGCAAGTGGTGGATCCAAACGACCCCTTCCGTGTGGTTGATTTCCTGTTTTGCAACTGAAACTAAAACAGGTGGCGTGCATGTGTCCTTGGGGGTCTGACCACCCCCTTTCCTGCGGGTGTAGTTCAGCGGTAGAACGCTATCCTTCCAAGTTAGATGTCGTCGGTTCGATTCCGATCACCCGCTTATTTGAATACTTAAAATGTTTGAAGAATTTATCAACTGGTTTGAAGGCAGTTACAATAATTGGAAACAAGCATCAAGTCGTCCGACAAGATTTGCTCATATCATCTTGACTCATGAAAAGATTTCTCATAATGAATTTCATGTGACTCAGAGATATAAACATGATGATAAACCCTATCGAGATAAACTAATTAAAGTTGTTGATAAGAAAGATCATCTGATAGTAGAGAATGATCAATGTAATTTGATCTTTGTTAAACGAGGGGGATTGTATTGGGGACAAACTGTTCCAGGATGCATATTCAAAGGGACTGTATTGGTAAGTAAAATACAAATGGGTCCTGATTTTTATAAAGTTATTGACGCTGGATTTGATCCTGAAACTGGAGAACAGAAATGGGGTTCTGAGAACGGACCTTTCTATTTTGATAAGGATAAATAAAACAGTAGAATACTTGTATACAAGTGGTATATAAAATAGATACGCCTGGACTACAAGACCAGGCAGTTACTGATGATAAAATTGACACTGCTACGATTAGTATTAGCAGGTTGTCATCCGAAGTTTCTGGTGCATTAGTTCCTATTGGTGGAATTATTTTGTGGAGTGGCACTGCAGATGCACTTGCAGGATTCCCCAACTGGCAGTTGTGTGACGGAAGTGCCATTACTTCTGGTACTTTGAGTGGTTCAAATACACCAAATTTAGTTAACAGATTTGTTATTGGTACAGGTACTTATGATGATACTGGTGCGGAATGGCAAACTGACATTACTGGATCTGATACCCAAACAGGTGGATCAAAAGATGCGATTGTAGTTGATCACAATCACACTCTTACTGATGACGGTCACAGTCATAGTATTACTCAAACTGATCACACTCACACCTCAAATCTTGATGGATATAATGTTCAAGTCAGTGGAGGTGCTTTCAGTATGGGACCAGGAAGCCAAGGTGCTACTCGTGTTAATAACTTTGCTATTAATGGTGCTTCGGCAAACATCACCATTGATTCTGGAACTACAGGAATCACTATTGACAGTGCAGGTTCTGCTGGAACGAACCAAAACCTCCCACCATATTATGCATTAGCATACATTATTAGGATTAACTAAAATGGTATACAAGATAGACACACCTGGATTACAAGACCAGGCAGTAACTACAGATAAAATTGATACTGCTGCAGTTACTCTTAATCAAGCGGCATCCTCACTGACTAATGCATTAGTTCCTGTTAAAGGAATTATTATGTTCTCTGGTACAGCATCAGAAGTCCCTGCTAACTGGAGTTTGTGTGATGGTACTAATGGAACTCCAGACCTGAGAAACAAGTTTGTCATTGCAGCACAAGCATATGAGGATAATAATGATAATGAGTGGCAAACAAATATCACTGGTACAGACACTGCAACAGGTGGATCAAAAGATGCGATTGTAGTTAGTCACACCCACACTATTACCGATGACGGTCATAGTCATGATATTACTGACCCTGGTCACACTCATACAGAAGAGGGTTCGAGAGATTCCAGTGGTCAAGACCAGGCAGGTTCTGGATCTGGTGATAATGATATTGCAGAATCGAACACTAGTGGGTCATCTGTTACAGGAATTACCATTGATTCTGCAACTACAGGAATCTCTATTGACAATGCAGGTAGTGCTGGAACTAATGCAAACCTCCCGCCATACTTTGCTCTCGCTTTCATCATGCGAGTTAGTTGACAGACCCCAAGACCTCTGCTACGATGCAGGGGTCTTTTTTTATTTGACTCATGACTATTGAAGGACGCCCAGACCTCCAAGTTGACTGGGAAGCACAGTTTCGCAAGCAGCGTCGTGATCGCCTTGACGATGCCATTGCTGAGTATCTGAACGATGACACTAAGACAGACCCCAGGCAGTGCTACGAGGAGATCCTGGCATCTGCTCAAGAGTGGATTGACTACCATAAGAACAATATGGATCGCTGGGTAGAATTTAAAATGTTGATGATGGGTCACCGTCATGTGGATCTTTGTGATCAAGGATACAATCCTGAAGTCCTTTATGAGGATGTCCTAAAATTCAAGGGTTGACATTCCTTAATATTTCCTATATACTTGGTTAGTAACAATTCTTTACAAATGACAGTAACAACTAATGATCGTGGTCAACAAAACATGTGGGCGAAAGAACCACAGATGGTAGTTGAATCATATCATCGCAAAGGTCTCATGACTCCTATGGAGCGTGTTGAAAATTACAATGGACGTTGGGCGATGATGGGAATCATCTTCGGTGCCATCTCCTACGCTGCCACGGGCAAACTCTTTTTTGGCATTTTCTGACAAAGGATTTGACAATGGCAGAACTAGTAGGTATAATTACTTCCGTTGCCTGGTTCGTCCTCCTGGCAGCATCCGTAGAAAAACTTTGCGAAACTTACTAATGGCATTCAACGTTACTATCCAAACCCCCGATGGCACTGAAACTACCTTTGAGTGTGCTGATGATCAGTACATTCTTGAGGCAGCAGAAGAGGCAGGTGTTGACCTCCCTTCGTCGTGTAAAGCAGGTGCTTGCTCAGCTTGTGCAGGAAAACTCCTCTCTGGCACCGTAGATAATGATGAGCAATCCTTCCTTGATGATGATCAAATTGCAGATGGGTTTATCTTGACCTGTGTTGCATACCCCACTAGTGATTGTGTTATTCTGAGTGAACAAGAGGAAAATCTTTGAACATTTACGAAGCGTTTGATACCTTGGGATGGGATCCCAAGGACGATATTGTAATTCAAATTGCAGGTACTTCAGTTTATGGTATTGAAGGTGACGGTAGTAAGTGGGCACCCACCAAAGGGACCCGTAAATACAACAAGGATGCCTTCATTGTAATTAAGAATAACAGTCGTACACCGTTTGAACCAAGTAAACCAAATGAATAAGTTTTATTTGTTCTCTAAAACTTCTTGTGGTCCCTGTGCCCTGGTAGACAAATACTTTAAATCAATTAAAGTTGATACCAGTATGATTGAAAAGATTGACCTTGAAGATTTTAGTGATGTACCTATTCCACAAGAGAATCTAGATCTCGCTAAGAAGTATGGTGTAACTGCTACACCTGTTCTTATTATTACTGATGCTGACGGTGTAAAACTGGAAGAGAAGGTTGGTGGAATGCAAATCACACAGAACATTAGAACTTTAGTAGAACAATATGCCTAATCCCAATGCTCTCTATGAAGACATGGAGAAACTCAATGCCCTTTACGAAGAACTCTGCTGGGCACATGATGATGAACTAGTGTTCACTCATGAAAATGGCAGGGTCATCATCAAAAACAAAACTTTGGAGGAACAACAATGAAAAAACTGTTTACCCCTGAGGCAGAGATCCTCAACGCACGTCTGGCAATGATTGGTTTTGTTGCTGCTATTGGTGCTTACTTCACTACTGGTCAAGTCATTCCTGGAGTATGGTGATGGAATTGATAGCAGTTGCAGCAATTCTTTTGGGAACATTTGCAGGTGCTGCTTTCCTGACAAAACCTGGTGACGAATGATACCAAATTGTATCACTATGATACAAAACTGATATATAATATGTACTCTGATGGAAGATCTATGAACTTCACCACGACTACACTTCTTTTAGGAACAGTAACTTCTCTTTTCAGTTGGGCGATCCTTGCCCCAGTCATACCCTAATCCGCCACCTTATAAATAAAACTGAATATCGTCGGCGCTATGCCAAAGGGACCTCTGCCAAATAACAGAACGGTCCCTTTTTTATTGTTTACAAAGAGGTCTATGATTACTCAACTGTTTCATATCTACACTAAGGAAACTAACAAAGTAGTTAAGCACAGTTTGACTGTAGAAGAGATGGAAAACATGATTGCTGCCAGGGATGTTGACTGGGATCGATGGGAAGTCCAACCATGTTTTACCGAAGAAGATTATCAGGATGCTAGTTATTGATAAATAATTCTACCGAATTATTAATTACTATGGCAACTGATGCAGAGAATAACATCTTGTGGAGAGTCACAAGAAAAAATGATGGTAGGACTGAGTACTTGATGTCCGCCCACAAATGGAATCTTGATCCTAGATTCGCAAAAATGTTCGATACCCAACGAGCAGCAAAGGCATTTATCAAAGAGAATGAAATTAAAGGTTCTGTTAGGAGACACGAACTTTGAGTTGACAACTTTGATACTGCTTGTATAATTAGTACTACGCTCTAAGTTTATGACATCATTCTTAATTGAGTTTTATGTACTCATCATTATATTAATGATGATGATTGCATATGCAGGGTTCGAGGGAACAATGAGAGTTTTTGTTTACCTGGAACTTCAAATTAAATATGCGTACATTAGATTTATTATGTGGAGAATGGGTCGTAAACTTAAGAAGCAATTGCTTAGTGAAACCAATCAGTTATTAAAGGAGATCAATGCCAAGAAATCACATGAGAAAGATTGACATTGAACCAAGAGTGTATAAGTTAAAAACAGCACTCTTCAATGGACAACATGAAGACAAGAATGGAGATTGGCATGATGGTGCTCACTATGCACTGGGTAAAGTACTTGAAATTCTTCAGGAGTATCGAGAATGAAAGATCTTGATTTCATTGACAACCTCATGGATGAAGATGACTACAGAAAACTGAGAGAACGTGTTGCAAAGGCAAAGAACGATCTCTTAATGGAAGAACCATGCCCCATCTATGAAGCGACAGATGAGGATTGGGATGACTTCTGGTACAACGAGGACACTTCTGGAACTGTCTCTGGGACTTGACAGGCACGGAAATCCGTAGTATTATAAATACATCAACACGTTAAGGAATGTAACGATTCTTTAAGATGTTGTAACAAACTTGTGGCAAAGGGTCTAACCACCTTACCGAGGCTACACAAGTAAAAGATGCCTCTCATATCTCTGTCTGAGGGTGACAGAGAAATAAGTACCTCCACCATTTCCCTGATGGACTTACTTACTTTTTTTTAAAACAATGACTGCTACTCTTTCACGTCAACAACAATCGAATAACACTTGGGAACAGTTTTGCAACTGGGTTACCAGCACTGACAATCGTCTTTACGTTGGTTGGTTTGGAGTCCTGATGATTCCTTGCCTGCTTGCTGCTACAACTTGTTTCATCATCGCTTTCATCGGTGCTCCTCCTGTGGACATTGATGGTATCCGTGAACCCGTTGCTGGTTCACTCATGTATGGAAACAACATCATCTCTGGTGCTGTTGTCCCCAGTTCCAATGCTATTGGTCTTCACTTCTATCCCATCTGGGAAGCGGCATCTCTGGATGAGTGGCTCTACAATGGTGGTCCTTTCCAACTGGTTGTCTTCCACTTCCTGATCGGCATCTATGCCTACATGGGACGTGAGTGGGAACTGTCCTACCGCCTGGGTATGCGTCCTTGGATCTGCGTTGCATACTCTGCACCTGTTGCTGCTGCATCTGCTGTATTCCTGGTCTATCCTTTCGGTCAAGGTTCTTTCTCTGACGCAATGCCTCTTGGCATCTCTGGTACTTTTAACTACATGCTTGTCTTCCAAGCAGAGCACAACATCCTGATGCACCCCTTCCACATGCTTGGAGTTGCTGGTGTCTTTGGTGGTTCTCTGTTTAGTGCAATGCACGGTTCTCTGGTTACTTCTTCGCTGGTTCGTGAAACCACTGAAACTGAGTCCCAGAACTATGGTTACAAGTTTGGTCAAGAAGAAGAGACGTATAACATCGTCGCTGCCCACGGTTACTTCGGTCGTCTGATCTTCCAGTATGCATCCTTCAACAATTCTCGCTCGCTACACTTCTTCCTCGCAGCATGGCCTGTCGTGGGAATTTGGTTCGCGGCACTGGGTGTCTCCACGATGGCATTTAACCTCAACGGGTTTAACTTTAACCAGTCACTCCTTGACAACGAAGGGCGTGTCATCAACACTTGGGCAGACATTCTCAACCGTGCTAACCTCGGTTTTGAGGTAATGCACGAGCGTAATGCACACAACTTCCCTCTGGATCTTGCAAGTGTCGAAGCAACTCCCGTCGCCCTCAAGGCACCTGCCGTTGGTTGATACGGATAACTACAAGTTGGCGGAGATTATCCAAGATACTTTCCCCAACTTGTACCGTCCACCCAAAGATTGGAAACCTCCATCAAAATTGAATACTAAAAATGAGAGGGTCAAATGACCCTCTTTTTTAATGCTTAAGCAATGGTTAAAAATCTAAATAATTTTTAGACCCCTTTTTAAGTAACAACATGAACATTCGTATCTGTCCAAAATGTGAAGCAAAGTGGGTAGATGATCAGCATTTCTGGGCAACTGGAAAACCTGGAAATGAACATGACCTTGCTGGTCTTGTCTGCAATAAGTTTGGAGATGACAGATGTATCAATCCTTGTAGAGGATCTGAACTTGGTGATACGTGGGCAAAGAGATTGAATGATCTTGAGAACGATCACCCAAAAGATTAGTAATCGCTGACATTTCTTTGTAACAATTGGTCTTTGAAAAATAGATAGAGTAGTTGCAAATACCTAATGCGATTTATTCTTTCTCTTTTCGCAGTTTTATTCTTTGCTCTTCCTGCTTGGGCAGTAGATGTTCAAATGGGTGCCAATGGGCAATTAGTATTTGAACCAGCAGAGGTTAGTATCGCTGCTGGAGAATCAGTACACTTTATTAACAACATGCTTCCTCCTCATAATGTGATTGTTGAGAATCATCCTGAGTGGTCACACGAAGGTCTCGCAATGTTACCAGGCGAAAACTTTGAGGTTGCATTTCCTGAACCAGGGGACTATACTTATTGGTGTGCCCCCCACAAAGGAGCAGGTATGATCGGAACCGTTCATGTCTCATAAACACGAACATATGCCTGACTGGGTTGCCTGGGCAGGTCTAGGACTGATGATCTTTACTGTCATGATTTTTGTGATCTTCACACTTTCTGTAATGTATTTTGGATGAACCACACTACCCATTTTATTCACATGATCGTTTGTTGCATTGTCGGATTAGGAGCAGGCGCACTTGGCGTCTGGGCATTTAATAAAATTAAAGATTCTAGAAATCACAATCCATGAAAACATACACTCACAACCTGATGAAAATTTATCTTGATACTGCTGATCTCAATGAGATCCGTGAAGCAAACAAAACTGGTTTGATTGATGGTGTTACTACCAACCCTACATTGATTCTTCGTAGTGGAAGAACTCTTCAAGCAGTTGCTAAGCAACTTGTGGATGAGTTCCCAAACTTTGAAAGTATTTCTACTGAGGTTGTGGGTGATACTGCTGAGGAAATGCTCAGTCAAGCAGAGCAGTTTATTGCTCTTGGTAGTCCTGCAATTACTATCAAACTTCCGTGTACAGTTGAAGGATTGAAAGCGTGCAAAGTTCTTAATAGTAAAGGTATTAATACCAATATTACTTTGATCTTTAATGCTGCTCAAGCAATCCTTGCTGCAAAGGCAGGAGCAACATATGTTTCTCCCTTTGTTGGTCGTCTTGATGACAACTCAATTGCAGGTCTTGAGGTAGTTCGTTCTATCTCCGAAGTTTATCGCGTTCACGGCGTTAAGACAAAGGTTCTTGCAGCGTCTATTCGTGAAGTACATAGGGCAGTTCGCTCCTGGTATAACGGTGCTGCTGTAGTAACCATGCCTCCTCAAGTTTTCTGGAAGATGTATGATCATATTCTTACTGATAAGGGTCTAGAACTATTCCAAAAAGATTGGGACGCTGCTAATGCTGAACTTTAAAAACTGGGGAGAAGGTGTAGAACCCCCCGAAAGATTAACAGAAGAACGAGTACAGGAGATGATTGATGATGCCATACGAAAACATAATCGTAATGCTTCAATTATCTCTATGTGTGTTGGGTGGGTTGTTCTTGCACTTTTTGCTGAGGGTTTGCTTCGACTTATCGGAGTGATCCCTCCCCTGGTGCCATGGTTGAACATCACATTATAGAGTGGGCAGGGGTAATCGCCCTGTTCCTGTTTGGTATGACTATGATCTGTCAAGGTCACTTTATTTTCCACGGGAAGCATGGATACAAACATTCAGAACGTGAGAAACAAAAGATGGCAGACACTAGAAAACAAATAGAAGATTTATTTAAATGAGAAAGTATATCGTTACAGTAAACGATAAGAAGCATGTGGTCTATTCCACAGCATCCGAATGGTTTGTATTAACTTCAGTCATTTCTCATATAGAGGATAAAAAAACATGGAGCATTTATTGGGACGGGCACTAGTTATCATAGCGGTGCCTTTTGTTTTAACTACACTTTACTTCGGTTCTAGAAAGGGTGGATACTATGACACCGATATGTACAAGGGAAATGGAACCGCCCACTAAGAGGCGGTATGATTTTGCCCTATCATCTTTTTCTAGAATATTTGGGGTGCCACATGTCACTCAAGAGATGTCTGACCTTTGCTTTGTTTGGGCATTGGGTGAAGAGATAGCACCCCTTGATTGTTTAAATCATGTTGATAGATACTTTAGAAAACTATGGACAGAATCAAAGAATTAGAAGAAGAAAATCATATGCTCAAAATTGAGGTAGAACGTCTCAACCTTGAGTTAAAGATTCTTAGAGACAATGATTGGAAACATCCAAAATCATGTTTACACAACGCTGACCCCTGGGCAACATGGATTTCTCGCAAGTAGTAATCGCAGTTTTTATGCTTTCGTTTGGTATCTTTATTTTTTTAGTTTCTATTCTATCAGATCAATGATGCACGAAGCAGGACACATAGCAAGAATGGTAATGGAAACCCCCTGGTGCTTAGGCGTCATGGGGTTCTCTTTGGTCTTCTTTCCTATCTTAGGAATGTGGGCAGTACATAAATACAAATGGGAGCACTGGGAACCTTTTACCAGAAAGCACAGATGAAATCACTAATTTTAATTGCATGTTTTCTTCCACTTGTGATTATGTTTATTGTGATGAAACTTGCTGTTTGGATAGACGCTGTTAATGCTGAGACGGATTATGTCAGACAAGAACCTCTACGAAAACGAGGACCCTTTGTGGAAAATCCGTATGCAGACGTTGATGAAGAGGAAGAGGAGTATGGAGACCGCACAGATTATCGATGAGGCACTCTGGAAGTACTACTTCGATAAGGGTCAAGAGGTTCCCAACTGGAAAAGAAATAAAGATCCTCAATGGTGGATTGATTACCTAACTAGTTTAGGAATTGATCCAAAGAATCCATGAACTTGTTTCTTCGCCCTCTGAATGACGTTAATGACCCAACTTGGTCTGTAATCATTTCTCTCGTCATATTATTGGCGGGAGTTTTGTATTATGTTGCATACATATTGAATATATCTTTTAAGGAGATGACTGATGTCCAAGTCACCAAACAAGGGCAAGAAGGGCACTGCGAACAACAAGAAGCAGAACCAGGGCAACGCGACTGCGAAGAAAGCTAAGAACGGGGGGAAGAAAAAATAAAGACCACTTGACTAAATAGTTGATGTGGTCTATACTAGACCTGTCGTTCATCCCATTCGCTGTTTGCGAATAGCGAATGAGACGCAAGTAAGTCGCGGAACGGAGCGTTCATCCTATGCTATTTCTCAGTTTACTACTCGCTACTCATGTCCCATCTTCAGATTATTTAAAGTGTGAGGACTTTGAGTGGTTATCTCAAGGAATATTAGAGTCCGAACTTTTTAGTCCATCTGAAAAGGTCGAACTTATCTTTAAATGGATGGATCATACTGATCCTGTATGCTTTTCTTTAGAGGCATAGGACGCAAACGACTGAAGGAACGGGAGTTAATTCACCCATTCTTTTAGGAGTAAAATCATGAACACACTTAACCTCATTCGCCAGCAGATCCAAAAGGCATCTGCACTTCATGATGCACAAATTCACATGACATCCTATCGTGGTGTCAAGTATGAGTGTAAGCAAGGAGTCGATGAGACCCACGGTACATTCTGTTATCGTGGTCACACTTATAATAAGTGAGTTACTTGTAGACAGAGAGGGTTGACACCCTCTCTTTTTTTCGGTATAATTAGTATAACCGCAATCTAACATGGGAATGTTTGATACGATTAGGTCTTCCATTGATTTGGGTCCTAGTTTTTGGCATAGAGATTTACAGACAAAGGATCTTGAATGTTCAATGATGACATACTGGATCGATCCTGCTGGTCAGTTATTTGAGATTGATTATTCAGGAACTCAAGATTTTGAATTGAATGGTGCGATTGGTTGGGATGCAGTTCCTAATGGATCTCATGGTAAAGTTAAACCAGTTTACATAACTAGAACCATAGAAGTTTATCCTTCCAAATGGGATTGCCACTACGCAGCATTCCCAAGAATAAACATTACATTTATTGATGGAGTATTACGTAAATGAAAAGGATTTTAGCAGCGTTAGCAGCATCTCTTCTTGCTACCCCTGCACTTGCGGACCATACAAAAGGTCACATTAAAGGATACAATTCTATGGATTCCATGGGTTGTATGATAGTCAGGGAATGTACAGATGGAGTCAAAGAGGTATACAGCATTCTTGATATTTCTTCTCAGTATCCCAATACTGATGAGTATACTCCTTTTGCTGCTGAGTTTAACAACATGCTCTCTTCCCTTAATTCAATCGGAGTTAAGGTGTTTCTAGCGGATAGTAAGTATTTTCCTGTGATGCACCGTGGTGTATACCATACTGTAACTAATAACTTCTATCTCAACAAGAGATACATGGATGAACCTGGCACACTAATGATGGTAATGCGTCATGAAGGATGGCACGCTGCTCAGGATTGCATGGCAGGTAGCATCAAGAACTCGATGATCGCTATCATTATGCCAGAAGAGAAAGTGCCCATGCTTTGGCGCACGTTAGCAGAAAGGACGTATCCTAGTTCTGCAGTTCCTTGGGAGGCAGAAGCACAATGGGCAGGTAGAACTGAAGGTATGACTATGAAAGCACTTGAATCGTGTGCTTCTGGTACAATGTGGACTGACTACGAACCAACACCACTGACTCGAAAGTGGTTGAAGGAAAATGGATTCCTCAAGGGGGGTTGACAAATGGGCATGGATCGAGTAAGATTAAAGGAGTTGCTTAAAGAACTTAAGCGACTGGTGAGCGAGATTGAATCAGAAGTTTATTCTGATGAGACATCGTATCTTTCTTATGATGACATCACAAAATGCACCCCAATCTTTGACGATGATGATGGGTATCCTGACTAATGCATGGAGATTGTGGAGTTATGCACTCGGACGAAAAGAAGGACGAAGTGACAAAGAGGCGAATATCGTTGCTGGTATACGCACTCTTATACTTCTCACTTATTTTGTCACTAACTGTTTCATTGTTGCAAACGCAGTAAGACATTGGAACAATACAGGTACAAACGTTTGGATTTGTGCCGACAAACCTCGCGGCGGTTACTATTGTAGTCGTCGCTGACTGGAGAGTTGGTCGAGTGGTTTATGGCACTGGTCTTGAAAACCAGCGAGGGTCACACCTCCCAGGGTTCGAATCCCTGACTCTCCGTTGTTAGGTGGTTATCACTACCTAACATTTGTATACTTTTTGTATACATATATTACAACTGTCACATGTGCCAGTTGGATAACAGCACCAATGCCTCAATTACTCGCAACGGGATCTGTTATGATTAGCAAGCGTTGGAAGTCGATCCGACCAACATCTGTGGGTAACCATTCCACAAGTAAAAATTCTACGAGGTATTTTCAAATGATTAAATCCGCATTCGCAGCTCTGGCTGCTGCTCCCCTTTTCGCTGGCGCTGCAATGGCAGGTCCTTATGTGAACGTTGAAGCTAATTCTGGTTTCAGCGGCAGCAACTACTCTGGCACCACCACCGACCTTCACGTCGGTTACGAAGGTGCTCTGGGTGAGTCCGCTTCCTGGTACGCTCAAGCAGGTCCTTCTATCGCCACTCCTGATGGTGGTGAAACCAGCACTGTTTTCTCTGGTAAGGCAGGTGTTGGCGTTGCTGCTACCGAATCCCTGGGTATCTATGGTGAGATCTCATTCGCTACCGTTGACGGTGGTGACAACAACTATGGAACCAAGGTTGGTCTGAAGTACTCCTTCTGATCTCTGTTGGGGGTCTTATGACCCCCTTTTTTTATGAACTTTAAAAAGAATCTATTCTGTTGTGTAAGCAGTCCAGTTTGTCATTTAGTATTGATAACTTTTGGGTCTCTTTGTTTTATTCAATTGATACACACACATGCTCACCATAGTATGGAAGTAGATACTGATTCTTATGTTCGCAATTTTTGCAAAAAGAACATAGACGAATGTAAACGCATCGTCAATGATCTGGGGGGTTGACACCCCCCTTTTTTATTGGTATACTTGTTTGAAGTTACCCCTGGAGGTCATGGAAGTCATTCTTTATTCAAAAGATAATTGTCAGTGGTGCGACCGTGCCAAGATGTTATTTGATAATTTATCTGTTAAATACACTGAGTATAAGTACGAAAAACACTTTACTAAGAAAGAGTTTTACGCTGAGTTTGGTGAGGGTGCTACGTTCCCTCAGATTTCTATTAACACCAAACACATCGGAGGATTCAAAGACACACTGCATTACCTTCAAGAAAACGAACTTATCTAATGGAACCCACCGAAGAAATTTACGTCCTCGTCGAAAAGTCAATCGATGCTGCCTTTGACGGAAAGTTTCTATTTAATCTCTACACATATGTGAAATCATCTAAGTTCACTCGTAGAGAAGTGACCGCATTTATTGAAAGTCCTACTGCTGTCAGTATTTCTAACATCGTACTGGAGTTAGAACTTTACATTAAGGGTAAAGATAAAATCGCAAAGGAAGCATACGGTCATCTTTCAAAACCACAAGCAAGAAAGATTAAGGACTATCTTTACAAAATTCTCACAGACGCATGGAAGTATGAAAAAGAACGAAGACCAGGAAGAAAACCTGGAACCACAATCAAAAAGCGAAAGTCAGGAATTGCCCATAAATAAAGGTGATGAGTTCATGCGTCTTAGGAGGAAGAAACCTAACTTACCCATAGAGGATAAATCCCAGGAAGGAGACAAGAAGATGACGACAGCAGTTATCCTAGTATTTTCCACGTTATTTACGGTTGGAAGCGCACTAATTGGATTTTTATTTGGATGGTTTGGTCATGCATATTTCACTACGTTTATGGAGACCTTAGCAAATCAGGAGGAGGAAGAGGAAGTCACCTTTACACCACATCCAGAGATGATGGATGAAGATGGCAATACTATTCCATTCCAAGTTGCTAAATTAATTAGCGTAGAGTTTGATCCTACAGACGCCTTTGATTCTGATCCATTCCCTGACGACTAAATAAAACACACGACACTTTGTATTACTTATGAAACTCTTGATTTCTGAAGTTATTAAAAAGGCATCTAATGCCAAGACCAAACAAGAAAAGATTAAAATCCTTAGGGATAATAATTCACAAGCACTTCGCTCCATTTTGAAATGGAATTTTGATCCTAACATTAGTTCTGATCTTCCTGAAGGTGAAGTGCCATTTAATAGAAACGATGCTCCTATTGGTACAGAACATACTGTTCTTGAAAGGGAAGCACGTAATCTATGGCGATTCATTAAAGGAGCAAATACCCTTTCTCGCATGAAGAGAGAGCAACTGTTCATTCAACTCCTGGAAGGACTTCATGAGTCAGAAGCAGACATTGTATGTCTTGCTAAGGACGGTTGCCTTCAGACAAAATTTAGAATTACTCATGCCGTAGTTAAAGAAGCATTTCCTGAAATCAAATGGAGTGAATAATGGTTAGTATTGTCAATGAAGACAGAGTGATTTATATGATTGAAAAGTGCATTCAGGAGGAGCACAATGTCCAAGAAACTTTCCACAGAGTCCGACTATCAAACCCAGGATTCTGTGAAAACAGAATTAGAGAACTCATCAATGCAACAAGGACTGACTGAATCTGATAAGAAATTTCTACGCTCTAGGTATGGCGTGGAAATTTTCAATCATCAATGCGTTCCGTCAGATATTAATAAAAAACAATGGCCATCAGACGCTATTCTTATTACGTATGAACTGGATGGTAGAGTTATCCATGACCACGTAAGGGGACCTAAGATGGTCATTGTTTTTGATGCCTACTATGATATGCTAAATCCTATTGGTGGAAAGATCTTGCATATGGATCCATGGTATGGTATGATAAACCCGAAGTTATGGAACAACTCCAAACCCAAGAAAAAATGAATGAAGATTGGCGCTACAACGATGAGCGTATGGAATTACGCCAAGAAGTTTACAACATCCTTCTCAATCGATTTGGTGGGTTGACCGATGAAAACGGTGAACCCCGTTACAGTATGCAGTCAATTACTGAATGCTGTAATGATTGGGTTTCCCAAGGACATGCACTTCCTAATGGTATTGTAAAGTATTATCAAACGTATTATGCAAGTTAAATTGATTTCAGTTACCCCTGATGCTGAAAAGACGATGGGGTATGTAGCACGTGTTAGCAACCCCAACAACCAGGATAATCCAAAGGTTGCGGGTCTTTTGTCCTACTGCATTAAACACGGGCATTGGAGCGTCTTTGAGCAGGCGCATATGACGCTTGAGATCGAGACCACCAGGGGACTGGCAGCTCAGATACTCCGACATCGCTCATTTACATATCAAGAATTCTCACAACGCTACGCAGATTCTTCTCTGCTTGCTGAAGAGATTCCTCTCTTTGATCTTCGTCGTCAGGATACAAAGAACCGTCAGAATTCTATTGACGACATCGACGACTTTACAAAGCAGCAGTTTCAGATTGAGATCCAGAAGCACTTTGCTTCTGCTATGGATCTCTACAAGAACATGCTTGACAAAGGAATTGCAAAAGAGTGTGCCCGTTTTGTATTGCCTTTGGCAACGCCAACTCGTATTTACATGACGGGATCTGTGCGTTCATGGATCCATTATATCGAGTTGCGTTCTGCTCACGGTACACAGAAAGAACATATGGACATTGCAAACGAATGTAAGTGCATCTTTGCAGGTCAATTCCCTATTGTTGCTGAGGCAATGGGGTGGACAACACACGGAGAAAACAATGCCCCTGTATGATTTTAGGAACAAGGAAACAGGAGAGATCATTGAAGTTCGCATGAGTTTCACTGAGCTCGATAAATACAAGCAAGATAATCCTCATCTGGAACAGTATCATGGAAACTTCCCTGGAGTTGTTGCTGATGCAGGTATCCGAAACAAAGTTCCTGATGGTTTCAGAGATGTTCTGAAGTCAATCAAGAAAGCAAACTACGGTTCTACTATTACTCCTCCTTAAACACGTATGCCCAGAAGAAGAAAGGACAACCAGTTCGATTTTGTTAATAGTACTCCTAAGCAAATGAGACGTAAGAAACCCATCAACATTGATCAACTTAAGGATCTACCACCTCTTACTGAGAATCAGGAAAAGGCATATGAAGCATATGAAGCAGGCAAGCATTTGTTCCTGTATGGTTGTGCTGGTACTGGTAAAACCTTTATTGCTATGTACCTTGCATTGAAGGAGATTCTCTCAGGAACTTCTCCTTATGAAAAACTGTACATTGTCCGCTCTTTGGTTCCTACTAGAGAGATTGGTTTCCTTCCAGGAGATCATGATGACAAGTCAAACTTGTATCAAATTCCTTACAAGAACATGGTTGAACACATGTTCAAGATGCCTGATGATCCAGCGTACAATATGCTGTATGATAATCTAAAGGCACAGGAAACTGTCTCATTCTGGAGCACTTCATTCCTTCGTGGCACAACTTTAGACAATGCTATTGTCATTGTGGACGAAGCACAGAATCTAAACTTCCATGAATTAGATTCAATCATCACTCGTGTGGGTACTGATTGTAAGATTATTTTTGCAGGTGATGCACTTCAAACTGACTTGGTTAAGACCAACGAAAAGAATGGCATCCTTGATTTCATGAAGATTCTTGAGGTTATGGATGAGTTTGCAAGCATTGAATTTGATGTCAATGATATTGTGAGAAGTGGTCTCATCAAGAGTTACATTCTTAGTAAAATGCATTTGGGGTTTGCTTAATGTTTAATCACGTTGATATGGGCGTCATCCTTGAAGACATTAAAGCAACTACTGTCGAAGGGAAAAGGGTGTATGCCGTAGGTGAAGAGAATTATCCTTCAATCTCCACCATCTGCTCCTTCCGCAAACGCAAATCAATTGCAGAGTGGAGGAGTAGAGTAGGTGCAGAAGAAGCAAACAAGATCTCAACTCGTGCAGCGTTAGTTGGAACCTCGCTACATAGTATTGTGGAAGATTATCTAAACAATAATCTTGACTTAGAAAGGTACAAAGATAAGTATCTTGCGTTGTTACTGTTTAAACAGGCAAAGTCCATGTTTAATCGTATTAACAACATTCACTTTCAAGAGGCACCTTTATACAGTCACGAGTTTGGTATTGCTGGACGAGTAGATTGCATTGCTGAATTTGATGATGTCTTGTCTATCATTGACTTTAAGACATCATCAAAAGAGAAGCAAGAATCCTGGATTGAGAACTACTTTGTTCAAGAGACAGGGTATGCTAAGATGTATGAAGAAAGGTCTGGCATTAGGGTCGAGCAAATTGTCACCCTAATTACATGCCAAAACGGGGAGACCCAAGTGTTCATCAAAAATCCTGACGATTATGTGCCTCTGCTAAAAGATTACATTGCAGAGTACAGAGATGCCCATTAAACCAAACAAAAACATTGATCAGTTAATTGATGACAACTTTATGGATAAGAATAAGTTTTCAATGACAATTGAAAACATTGTGAAAGACAGCAATAAAACACTCAACTATATTGATGCTATCGTAGATTTCTGTGAGGCAAAAGACCTTGAAGTTGAGTCCGTTGTTAAGTTGATCGCACCGTCATTGAAAGAAAAAATTAAAGCAGAGGCAACCCGCCTCAACTACATCAAGAAAACAACCAGAGGTGTACTTCCTATTTAATTATGTCTGCTTTTGAAGTGTATCTTACCTACGTTGCAATTAAAACACATTTTACAACGGACAGGTACGATTATTTTCGGTATGAAAAAACTAAACTCAACAGAGTTTCAAAAGAATCTTTTCAAAAAAGAAACGACATCTATTTCTTTGAACGTCTTGGTGGACAGTACAATGAAAATGATGTCGTAGAATTTTTTGTATCAAATTTTGTAGTTAACTCTAACTTCTATATTAAAAATATGAATCCCTCAAATTTAGTTGAGTGGAAAAGAAGGCAGCAGAGTATAACTTATTTGTTCAAGACGGATTTGGAAAATATTATGAATGAATGTGAGTCCCTTAATAAGTCGCTTCAATGTGAGAGGGGCACTCATTCAAAGGCATTGAGGATGTACCTTGGTGGTCATATTATGCTAGAGACATTGGTTCTTTTAAATAGGATTACCAATTTTGCCAGTAGGTATGATACAATTATTGGTGATGATGTGATTTGGAAACGCATGTCAAAAATGATAAAGAAGTATGATCCCTTCGTCAACTATGAAACTTCAAAAGCAAAACAAATTGTAGCAGAACACTTATGAATGATAAGAATTTATTCTCTTCGGAGATAGTTAAAAGAGAAGCAGAAGTCATGTATCGATTGTATCGAGATGTGACTCAAAAAATGTATCGCTTTGCAGATCTTTCAAAGGAAGAGAAGTTGCAAATGTTTGACGACATGGATACTCTTGTCGAAAAACAACAGATACTATATACTAGGGTCATGCTTTCAGATGATGATGACAGTGAAATGGTGAAGGAGAATTTCCGAATTGCTGCCAAGCAAATGGGAATACCTACCAGTCAAGTAGGACCAGAGGTGTTTCGTCTTGCCAAGCAAGCGGTCGATTCCCTCAGAGAAACTCTTGAAGCAGAAGAGGGTTGACAAGACCCTCCCCCCTTGCTATGATAATCCAGTCAATACGACACAATCCAACCAATCCAACTAATACGGAGAATACAAATGTCTTTCGAATCCCTGAAGTCCAAAGGTTCCCTGCTCAGCAAGTTGACCGCAGAACTGAACAAAACTGAAGGTAAATCAGGTTATATCGACGATCGCATCTGGAAACCTGCCATGGGCAAAGATAACGTCGGTAGTGCTGTAATTCGCTTCCTCCCTGTGGCAGAGGGCAATGAACTGCCATGGGCAAAGGTCTGGTCCCATGCCTTCCAGGGTCCTGGTGGTTGGTACATTGAGAACTCTCTCACCACCATTGGACAGCAAGATCCTATTGCAGAACTGAATCGTCAACTCTGGAATAGTGGACTTGATAGCGATAAAGAAGTTGCTCGTAAGCAGAAGCGTAAACTGTCTTACTATGCAAACATCTATGTTCTCAAGGATCCTGCCAATCCTCAGAACGAAGGCAAGGTTATGCTTTACAAGTTTGGCAAGAAGATCTTTGATAAGATCAACGAAGCAATGCAACCTGAGTTTGGTGATCAAGAATCAATTGATCCATTTGACTTCTGGCAAGGTGCTGATTTCAACCTGCGTATCAAGAAGGTTGCTGGTTTCTGGAACTACGATTCTTCTTCCTTTGCTCGTCCCTCTGTCCTTGGTGGATTTGGTGATGCTGAACTGAAGCAGATCTATGATCAACTCCACGACCTTCGTGAGTTCACCGACGCAAAGAGTTTCAAAACGTATGCTGAACTTCAGGCACGACTCAATGCTGTGCTGAGTGGTCGTCCTGTTGCTGCTGAAGTTCGTGATGAAGAGATGGACTTCGGTGCTCCTACTCCTCGCTATGAAGCACCTCCTGTGCCTCAAGAGTTGAAGCAAGAGTTGACTGCTGTTGCTGCCAACGCTAGTGACGACACCTACAGTTACTTCGACTCTCTCGCCAACGAAGAGTTCTGATAGAGAAGGGGGTCCTGAAAAGGATCCCTTTTTTTTGTCCCAAAACGAAAATCACTTTTTAGTTACAAAAAAGTCGGGAAAAAAATCCCGCCAAAAATTTGGTCAAAAGGGTCGATCATAAATAATCCAGTAATGGTGGGCATTTTTATGTTATCGACGCAGTATCGCCTCCGTCTGGAGTTTATTTGTTCTAGAATTGTAAATGGAGAAGAGGTTCAACTTGAGGACATGATTTGGGCAGACAAGTTAGCAAAGGCGAATGGGTCTGCTAGAGAAATGCTCACAAGGGCAAGACGCATTGCGGCAAATCCAGCAGAAGAAGGTTCTCTGGACGATTTCATGAACAAAATGGGTCTAGGAGACCCAGACCCATCAAACCACAAAAGCAAATTTGAAAGTGCAGATGAAATTGTAGAGTGGTTCAAACAAGACAAACCTGATGATTGGAGACAACGTGATTAATTATTTGACAGTTTTAAAGATTCTGTGACGAATTCAGTGCTAGGGGTAAATTTCATCTCTTTCTCAAAGATGTTTAAAAAGTCCTCTAGCAATTCTGGTTTCAAAATGTAGATTTGCTTTTTTTCGTCATTTCTGCGGGTTTCGTACAAATAGTTGGTTACCCCAATCCTGGATTCTGCTGCAGTTCTTTGATTTCCAAGTGGATCGATGAATCTGAAGGATTCTCCAACTTCAATACCACCATTTAAAATGGTTCTTCCTTTAAATAACTGTTCTACGGTTTCGTAATGGTGGATAGCGTCAGGATCTACGTATTTTTTATTGATGTACTCATTTAGAGAAAGTGTATTCCTTGGCCAATCCTCGTACAAGTTTCTGATATTGTTTATCAGCATAATGACCCAATCATAACCAGGATCTCCATAATAATCAAAAGAAATGGTATCTGGTCGCTCCTCATCAGAGACAAAATAGTCGTTAAAAACGGTTGATCCCGCTAAAACGTCATCGACAACCTTAATTCGACCAAAAATGTTTTTGATACGAATATAAGTTCCATCATATGGATTTTTGTCGTATTTTAAGTAAAGAATGTCTGGGATTCTGTTAAAGTATGACATTTGTTTTAGAATGCAGGACCGTAATAACCATCAGATTCACGTTGGGACTGTTCAGATCTAGCACTGAACGAGATGCCGTCCATATCTTGAGTGTCTTCAAAATCTTCAATATCTTCTCTTACGAGGTTGGTGAGTTCTGTGAATGAAAGTGAAAGTGTCACTGCGGTTACAAAACTACCAGGAGTCAATGAAATTACATTATTGGGAGTGTAATTTACATTCATTGATTTTAGGGCACAATATCTAGTATTTGGCAAGAATGATGCCAAATCTGGAGTTTCTGAACCTGCCTTGATCTGCCCACCACTTTTTGTAGAAAGTGAACTCTTGTATCCACTTGGGATAATTCTGAAAATATAAGGATATCCTAAGAATATAGTATTATTCTTCTTATTTGACTTAGAACTTGGGTGCATTGCAATTTTGAAGAATTTGATGATCTTCTTAATCTCTACTTCTTCCTCTGCATCTCTTGCTACCAGAATATACCTAAATTCAAAGTTTCTGGTTTCCATCTTATCAAAGGTTTGCAGTGTGTTATCGTTAAAGGTAACACCAAACGCTGCTCCTAGAAAACTATCAGTGTCAACACCGCTTGTTTTGGGGATTGTTTCTAAAAGACCACCGACTACATCTCCAAGAACCGTTGCTGCTGTAATTCCCCCAACTTTTGCTGCTTGTGTTGCCAAATCTGCCATACTGCTACTTCCAAAGGCAGAACCCAATGCACCAAATTGAACTGATTTCCAGTTAGCACCGTAACTGTATTCTAATGACTGAGGAACATAAAGAGAGACAGAACCTTTTCCAGAGGCATCACCTTCTCCAGTTGATTTGTTGCCGTAATTCGTTTTGATTGTTTCTGTAAAAGTGCTTTGTTCAAAATTATCTAAAGTTGTTCCTGCCAAAGCAGAACCACCTTGGCGAGAGATTGCAGATCGTATATTTCCTTGTCCAATTTGTGGTGCGGCACTATAATCATATGCCACAAACGAAATATAAAATCCCGTTTGAGATATTGTGCTTCTTGGGTATCTGTATCTTGCTTCTGCCATTATCTGCGGTTTCCTGATTGGACTTTGTTTGCACTAACAAATCTATTTTTGCTATCACGAAATTCCTCTATAGGCAAAGCAGCAAATTCTACTAATTCTTTATCTGGAACTTCAAAGAATAAGTTATCTGCTCTCTTTATAATATATCTATGTAGCAATTTCATTGGAATGGTTACCTTGCTATTTAGAAACTTTTTAGCAAGGATCATTCTTTGTTTTTGTGTAGTATAATGGAAATTTGCCCCCATAAACCCATCATCATAAATTGTGGTTATTAAAACTAGAGGATATTTGTCCCAATGTCTTAATTGCACTTTGGTTTTGGGGTCATATTCAAATAGGTAGAATTTACCTACCATCACATCATCCTTTGCATGATCGAAAAGGTAATTGAACGCAATACTTCTTTGTGCCGAGACGGTTTTCGCCCCTTCTTTCTTTATTGCGTCTATGACTGTCATATCTTTAACTCCTTTTCTGTTAGTATTTTAAATTCCCATCTTCTGTCTTTACAGTACTCTCTTGCTGCGTGCCATTTTGCTTCATTAACTGCATATGTGGTAACTTCGGTTATATACCTCTTTGTACGACGGCGTTGTTTTTCGGGAGGTGTTGTTTGCTTAAGCGGTTTGATCTCGATAATAAATTTCTGAGTCCCCCCAGTTTTAGTTCTTGCTCTGACATAGAAATCTGGGAAGTAGCGATGGACCCGATTATCAAGAGGAGAGATATAAGGGATAATGATCTCTTCACTTCCCCACTCAAGAACATTTTCGTTGTTATCGCACCAAACCATAAATTTTCTTTCCCACAAGGAACGGTATATAACATTTGTTGGATCCCCCTTATACTTTTTTGGATAAGATGGTCTGTATTTACCACAGTACGCCATAAATATTGTCGCTAAATATAAATATACTCTTCCAACTCTATTTAGATGAAGATTAACGATGTTATGACGAATATAGTTGGTCCTTATGGACTTTCTGCGTCTAACCGATACCAAATATCATTTAACTTTAGTGCAAATGCTGCACTTTCAGTGTATCTTGGGGTGGAAGGTGTTATTAATCCAGAGACGTATGAGAGAAATGATCTCACGTCTAATGGTGCTAAACTGAGTTATCTTGCGGATGAAGTTAATATCCCAGGATTTAGTATCAGCACTGGAGATTTTGAAGGGCACATGCCTGGAATGAATCAAAAGTATGCACACACTAAAACTTTTAGGGATTTTACCATCACATTTTTGATGGATCATGAACACCTTCCTATGAACATGCTACATAAGTGGGCAGAATATATGTTCCCCTTTCAAACTGGAATACCAGACATTACTGCCAGAGATTGGATGTTAACTCGTTATTACAAAGATTACGTTTGTGACATGACGATTGAAAAGACAGAACCAGAATACTCTAATAGAAGTAATAAGGTTCCTTCTAAATCGACCATCCAATTATATAATGTATTCCCATACTTAATAAATGATTTAACCGTATCTAATGGTCCTAATCAACCATTAAGATTACAAGCATCATTCTATTATGAATATTCTAGATACACTAAACGGTTGAAAAACGCCTAATACTTGCATAATTTTTGGAGATTAATTTATGTCTTTACCCACCTTGACTTCACCAACATATGAATTGGTAGTCCCTTCTACAAAGAAGAAGATCAAATATAGACCATTCATGGTCAAAGAGGAAAAAGTTCTCTTGATGGCGTTAGAATCTGAAGATGATAAGCAAATTGCTAATGCTCTGAGAGACATTATTTCTGCTTGTGTCTTAACAAAAGGATTCGATGTTGATTCATTGGCAACTTTTGATATTGAATACATGTTCCTAAACATTAGGGGCAAATCTGTAGGTGAGGTTATTGAACTTCTTCTGACTTGCCCAGATGATGGAGTAACTGAGGTTAAAGTGTCTATTGATGTCGAAGATGTAAATGTAGAATTTGCATACGGTCACACTAATAAGATTAAAGTTTCGGATGATCTTTGGATTGAGATGAAGTATCCAAACCTTGATAGTTTTTCTGATCCACAAGAAGATATTGACGACACTTTTGTGTTTATGGCAAAATCAATCTCCCGCCTTTATAATGATGAAGATGTTTGGGATTCCAATACCACAACAATTGATGAATTTGTTCATTTCCTTGAGCAATTGAGTTCTAAGCAATTTGCCAACATTCAAAAGTTTTTTGAGACGATGCCATCTCTTCGACATAAAATTAAGGCAAGCAATCCAAAGACAGGTGTTGAGTTTGATTATGTAATTGAAGGATTGTCCAATTTTTTCGCATAGCCCTCTTCCACAATTCCCTAGAGAATTACTATAGAACTACTTTTGCATTAATGCAACATCATAACTATAGTTTAACTGAAATTGAATCTTTAATTCCTTGGGAATATGACATCTATGTTGCATTATTGAAGCAATACTTGGAAGAGGAAAAACAACGCATAGAGCAGCAACGTAGAAACGCATGAAGAACCGATTAGGACTTACCAATTATACTAGCGCCATAAGAGAGATTTATGACGCTAGAGGGTATTCGCCTGAAACTGGGGAAGAAGAAAGAATACCCAGAGAGGTAAAACGAGATACTGTTGGTTCTTCAACTTTGGCGCATGAAACTTTGCGCTTGAGAAATGTTGCTGTCTTAAATTTAAAACTTAAGGAAAAGATCTTTAAGTATGAACAAACTAGATTAAGACAATTGTCTATTGATGATGATATCATCAAATCAAAAGTTAGAACTGCAACAAAAGGTACGATATTAGATCCCACGAAGAAGGATGGATTTAATTTTAACTTACCTGGATTTCCTAAGTTTAAACCAAAACTAAAACCACCCAAGAATAGGAATAAACCCAAGAATAGGAATAAACCGAAGAATCCAAATAAAAGAAATAGAAATCAAAATCGAAATAAGAATAAAAATAAACCACGTGTAAACAAACCAAAGGTTACTCAATCTAGATCACCAAAGTGGTACGATAGATTTAAACCAAACAGACCAACTGTAACTGGTCAATTTCCAAAGCTTCCAAATATTAATCCTTTTGATAAAGGACCTAAAATTACTGGAGGTGGTGGGGGTAGAATACCAAAAGGTCTTAATAATCCTCTTGATATCTTTAGAAAATCTCCCACAGTCACACGATCTAAACCAATCATTCCTAGGGGACTTCAAAGTCCTGCAGGTGGACTTGGACTGCCTAAAATTAGAAATCCTTTTACCGCACCAAAGGTAACTCAAGGGGGTGCTCCTAGACCAGTTGGATTGGGTCCAGGTGGTGGACCTACTGTTACTACAGGCACTGGTGGTGTACCTGCTCCCAAATTGGGAGGATTTAAACTTCCTAAAATTAATCCCAAAACAGTTATTAGTAATATAAAGGGATTTGTTATTGGTTATATTCTTGAGCAAGTTTTAATGGTGGGTCTTGAGTGGATTGGCGATAGAATTTTTGGTACAGATGAAGAGCAAGATGCAGCATTTAAAAAGAAATTTGATTCTGTACCTCCTGAAAAGCAAAAGCAAGTACGTGAACGTCTTAAGGCAGAAATAAAGAAAGAAGAAGATTGGCAGAAGAGTCCTGGTCATGCAATTCAAAAAGCAATAGAGATGGGTGATGAAACTCAAAGTGAAATGATATTAAAAAAATTAAGACGATTTCTTGCAGCAATTGGACCAGAAACTGCACCAAAACCAGCAGAACCAAAAACTGACACACCAGCACCAAAACCAGAACCCACACCAGCACCAAAACCAGAACTAAAACCAGAACCCACACCAGAACCTGAAATTCCTGCTGCATCTGAAGGGTTAGTTAGTGATGATAAACCACAACTTGTTATTGTTGGAGATGGTGGAGAGAATGAACTAATCATTCCTGTAAGTAAGTTAGCATGGTTCTTGGGTGGTCCCGCAGCACTTGGGGTAATGAATTCTGGAGTGGGTGCAGTCACTAGTGCTGCACTTGTGATTGCAAGGCAAATGGGAGTTAGTTTGACTCTCATTAAAGAACTTGGGGATTTGCAGCAATTACCATCGGAACCAGTAACACCATTTCCTGGGATTGGCAGGTTACCTAAGATTCCAAATCTTGTGGATAAAATTTTTAAATGGATAGAGGAAGGTATGATGTCCTTTTTAAATCCATTAAAGGAAGGACTTAAAAAACTTAAAGATATGAATCCAATTAGAGTAGCTGCTGATGTTGTTGGTTCAGTTTTTGGTGCTCCTGCCGCTGCTGCTACTTTAGACACCATGGGACTTGGAACAATGAACGCTGCTGCTGTTGGCGGAACTTATGCAACTGGATTGAAAACAGGAGCAAGTCAATATATTGGTGGTAGTAGTGCATATCATATTGATACTAAATTCTCAAAATCATTGTCTATGGAAGACAGAGTGAAGATGATGGATAAACTTGCAGCATCATATGCAGCAAGAGGCAGAAAGATTGAGTTTTCGAATGCTGCAGTGTCTGGGCAAGTATGGAACTCAGATGCTAGTATGGAAGAAAAGTTAGCATTACTTGCAAAGGCACAATCTGCACATGGGCACTCTAGATATTCTGATTTTGATAGTATTGACTATTATATTCCTTCTACAGGAGAAACTAGATTTGGTAAGAGTGCTGAGGGTGCAGAAATTATTGTTCCCACTTTAGAGGGAGGTAAAGTGAATTATGGTCAAGGTGGTGGATATGGTGCCTACGTTACTGTTACTGACGAAAAGGGTAATGTTCTTGTAAAAACTGGTCATGGTGATGTTAGAGGTGCAAAGTCAGGATCAGTAAGTATTAATGCCCCTAAACCATCAATAAATAAAGATACCGCAGTAGAACCTGATCCTTTGGAGGACAATATTCAACCAGAGGCAAAACCGTTCAATCTTCCATCCATGGTACAAGAAGTGGTTAAGTATATCCCAATGCCAATACCTATGCTGAGGAATAACCAAGCATCTGCATCAAATACTCCTGCATGGGGCAATCCCTCTATTGTGGGAGGTTGATAAATGGCAAATATTCCAAAGAAAGCGATAAAGAAATTCACAAAACCAGCACATAGAGAAATTGCTGCTGGGATTCTTATTGCGTATGGTCTTTTCCCACGTACTCAAGATGGGATTGATAAAGCACAGCGACTTATTGCAGGTAGAGAAACTTGGTTAGCACCTTCAGATCTTCCAAATTACTATGACAATATTGAAAGTGATTTGATGACAGGCAGGGAAACTGCTGGCATCATTAATATTAGGATGATTTTGAAAGAATTCTATGGACTTGAAGAAGCAAAGGGTGGCAAACTAAACCTCAATACTGGAAACACTAGAGTATATAAACCACAGGATAAATTAGTTGATGATGTTGAGGAGAAACTCGACAAGAAGTTAGAAGAAACTTCTGATAAAATTATGGATGCAATCGATGAGTTGATTGCACAACAGAAGCGAGATTTTGAAGAGTTTAAGAGAAAACAGCAAGAGCAGTTAGAGTCAAGACGAAAGACCAGAGAGAATACAGATCCAGATCAGTATTCTGAACCAATTGGTCCTAAGCAGAGGAAAAGGAATAAGGGTAAAACCCAGTATAGTGATCCAATTGGTCCTGATCCAATTATTCCTAAAGATAGGCAACTTCCACCAGGAAGAGAAGATACTATTATTTCTAGAGATAGGCAACTACCTCCAGGGCAAGATGAACTTGAGGAGGAATGGGAATCTGAAGTACCAGATCAACTTGGCACTAAGTTAGATGAACTACTTGAGCAAGTAAGGAACGAACCTGAACCTCTTCCTCAACCTGGGAAAACCAAGAGAAGGAAAACAAGAGGAAAGAAGAAACTTGATAGGAAGATGCTGTCTACGGACGGCATGGGATTAAGTTCGACTATCAAAGAAATTCATGATAATGTCGTTGACACAAGAATCGCATTATTTAATCTTTATAAACTTGAAAAGAAAAGATTTGAGTTTAAAAAGAAGATTGATAAAACCTTAACGCAAAGATTAGCAGCAAGGAAGAGAGAAAGAGAATTAGAAGCGGAAGATTCACTAGATCCTACAAAGGATTCATCTGCAGAGGCAAAAAGCAATTTCTTATTAGATCTTTTGGGTCCATTATTGGGTCCATTGAAAAAAGCAGGAATTGGTGGTTTAGTCGGTGCTCTCGGTGCATTCTTACTTCCTCAACTTATTGATGTTTTAGAACCATTTTTTACCAAACCATTAAAGGGTGAAAATAATCAATGGTGGGATCCACTTGGTATTATTCCAGATCCAGATCCAAATAATAGGACACCTGAGAATTGGAATGCATTTGATCAACTTGGGGAAACTTTAAATCCAAGCAGTCAGTTTTCAGCAGAACCAACTGTAAGAACTGGAGAGAGGGCAGGTCCCCAAAGTTTTGGAGATTATTTTAGATGGCAGGGACACGTTGACAGCAGGGATGAAACTGGAAAACGTTATGTAGATGGTGATAAAAATCCAATGGGGGATGTGACAAAACCTGGAGCGAGGGGCGAAGCAGTTCCTGTCCCAGGTTCAAAACCTGTTGATATTAATGATCAAATGAGTGGCAAAGTGCCACCAAGAAAAGCAGCAAAGGGTGGACATTTTACTGATGGTAAGCATAAAAAACTTACTCCAGTAAGCAATTTTTTGAGTAAAGATGATAGAATTTCAAAACTCAATAAACCACTTCAATCTGGTATTTTACTTCCACAAAAAATTTCAGCATTAACGTTAGTTAACTTTGCTAATAGTATTCTGCAACCTTTGTCTGGATTGATGCCTAAAGAGGCAATGAAGGAGATTGATCAATTATTCTCAGGAGTATTGAAGAGTACTGGTTTGAGTAGTTTTCAACTTAATAAGTCCCAAGATAATTTGTTTGACAAACTTAAAAAACTTGGTAATGATATTTTAAATGGATTAATTGGTGGAACTGCAAATGCAGCACCAAATACGACTGGATACACTCCAAGTGGAACTAGCGGGAATACTGTAGGGGGAAATGTTGGTCCTGCTCCAGAAGGAGGTTATACAGGTGATGCTAAAAAAGCACTTGATATTATTGGTAAGTATGAATCTGATTCTGTTGGTGGTTATAATGCTGTCAACCAGATTGGCACTGCAGGTGGCAGAGGAACTGAGGGATTTGCTGGTGATATTCGTAACATGAAGCAGCATGGAGGTAAGTCATTGACTGATATGACTATCGCTGATATTATGGCACTGCAAGCAGATGATGGAACTCTTAGCAATGAGCAGTGGAAGGAACAGGGAAAATTACATGCTGTTGGTAGATACCAATTCATTGGAAGCACTCTTAAAAATCTTGTCAACTCGATGGGAATAGATAAGAGTCAGAAGTTTAGTACTCAAATTCAAGATCAATTAGCACTACAACTGTTAAAGCAATCTGGATATACCCAGTGGGTTGGTCCTACGGATAAAGCGAGTGCATCTGAAAAGGCAATGCTGGAGAAAGTAAGAAGAATGTCTCCAGAACAATTGAAGGCGATGCAAAAGAAAACTGCAACTCCTCAGGAAATAGCAAGATCTACTCAATTAGAATCTTCGAAGCATCAAGGACCAACAATTCCAATGGTCAAACCACCTCCTGCGAAAACACCACCAGCACAAAACCCAAAGAGGGAAATTAATTGGCAGGAAAGATTCCTCAGTGCAATTGGCATGAGAGGAAAACCAAAACCAAATCAATCACAACCACCCAAATCACCTAAGAGAACTGATTCTGTAAGTAGTGGACCTAAATTACAACCTGGAGGATTTTGACAATGGCAGTAGCACCACTCATTCTTAAAAATTTTAGAATTGAATCAGTAGCGGTTACTTATGCCAAAACCGATTCACCTGAAAACAAAACAAAAGTATTCATTGATAAGGGATCTATCCTCCAGTTTGAATATAGAGAGGGATTGTTAAATCAATTCTTATCGGTAACTCTTCAAATTGCTGATACTACATCACAACTTACTGACGTTCTTGTTGGGATGGAGAAATTTGAAATTATTGTAACAGAAAATACCCACAATTTAAAGTATGAATTTACCGAGGATTCTTCAAATGGACCATTGTATGCTTACCATATTCATGATAAGCAAGTAATTGACACAGGTAAGATCATTGTAGTTGAATTGTGTAGAAAGGATGCTATCTTGTCTGCTCAAGAGCGTGTGTGTAAGAAGTATACTTCTGTTGCCGCAACAGATTTGGTACAAGATATTTTAGGTAATACCTTACAAACTAAAAAACCATACAGTCAAAATGTCTCAGAAAGTGTCAATAAACTCACTTTCATCCCACCAATGTCTAGACCATATGATGTTTTAATTTGGGCAAGAAACAAATTTATTGGAAAGGATCAGAAAACCTCTTCCTCTGGAGGTAAATTTGTTAGTGCTGGATATTTGTTTTGGGAAACGTATCGATCTTATTACTTTAAATCAATTGATGCAATTGCTGCACAGAAAGATGTCGTGTTTACATATTCAACAGGCACTGGACTTGGAGGTGTGGATGAAGTTTATCGACTTAACAATCCCCAATTCCCTAAAGCAGTTGATATGTTTAACGATTTTGATCGAGGATTCTTTTCTGGTACAGTAGAATTTTTTGATACGGTCAATTGTGAAGTAGTTACTCAAAAGTATACTTTGAAGGAAAACTATGCAAAATGGACTAAGATTGGCGAAAGCAGTTCCTTACCTCAACTATATAGTGAAGTGCTAGATGATCGTCCAACCCGCACTATGGCGGTTTCTTATAATGATGACCTTTTCTTAGAACCTGGATCTGAGAAAAATACTGAAAGTAAAATGCTGTTTAAAGAAACTATCTCTCAATCTATTCAAAGAATGGGAGTATTCTCGAACACTATTATGACCGCAAGAGTTGATGGTAACATGGCAATCAATGCTGGTAATGTTTTGGAAGTTGAGTTCACCGCACAAGATGGGTCTATTGACAAAACTTACAGTGGACGCTATATTATCTTTAGTTTGACTCACTTATTTTCAAAGCACGAGGACAAACTCAATACAGATTTAGTTTTAGTACGAGATTCATTTGGAGTGTAACATGGAAAACATCGAACAACATATTGCTGCAGATAAGGAAGAACTTGCAAATCCGCAACTTTCTCCACAACGTCGCCGTCACATTGAAGGAGAGTTGGAAGAACTTCAGGCATATGCTGAAAAGCATCCTGAAGATCATCATGATCCAACACCATTGGAATTGTATTGTGATACTCATCCTGACGCATCTGAATGTAGAATTTACGAGGATTGATTATAAATGCTAGGAGCATCACCAACATTAGAATCTAACTATTGGTTTGGAGCACAAGGTAATCGCCTTTGGGTGGGACAGATTGAAGGTGATGGTGCAGTAACCATCACTGGTGATAAGTGTGAAGATTATCAAGAATCTAACCGTGTAAAGGTTAGAATCATGGGATATCATACTAGAAGTAGAAACCAACTCAAACCACAAGATTTACCTTGGGCATCCGTTCTCATGCCCACCACAGAGACAATTACCAGACACTCTTCTGGCACTGTGCATGGTCTTGAGAATGGGATGTGGGTGCTTGGAACTTTTATGGATGGTGAGAGTGCTCAACAACCTCTTGTAATGGGATCCATTGGGATTGTAGATAAGAGGCAAGACACTTATACTGATAGAGTCAATAATGAAGGACTCTCAAACGACCATTCGACAAGGGCAGAAAAACTTGTCCAGAATAACAAAGAAGGTTCTGGTGGGCATGGGCAGTCAAATCGTGGAAGTAAAACTGGAACAGCAAGTGCCAACGATAAAGAACAGGCAGAAAATGAAAGGCAAACTTTTACAGTATCGAATGGAAAATGTGGTCCAAGACCAGAGAGTGACTTTGCTAAAATTTTAAACGATCTGTTTCAATTTGTTGGTAAGAATGAAAAAATTGGCAGTGTTTTTGTAAACAAACTCACAGGCAATATCACAAAAACTGCTGGACTCATTCAAACATATACAAGTAGATTAGCAGCAGCATCTGCAAGCATTCTTGGAGATATTAAACAATTAATTCTTAATGAGTTTAAGAAGTATTTTAAGGAATTCATTGTTACTCCTCTTACTACGGCATTATCGCTAAGTCCGCAAAAGAAATCGTTGTCAATTTGGGCAGCAAATGAAGCAGGTGATGTATTCATCGAAATCCTTAAATGTATCTTTAAAACTATCTTAGAAGAACTACTCAATCTTCTTTTGGATATTGTCACTGGAATTATTGAAGATGCTGTTAATGCTGCATTCTGTATGGTACAGGATATTATTGAGGCGGTTACCTCAAAGATTAGTGAATTGGTTGGTCAAGCTCTTGGTGCATTGAGTAGTGTAACTTCTATCATTGCTCAGTATGGTGATTGGGGTGGAAGTTGGTTGAAAAAGATTGGAGAATTGGTTGCTCTTTTCTGTGATGGGCAACTCTCTTGCATTCTTGGTATCGGTGAGTATACCACTAAGGAAGGTGAGAGTAACGATAATTCAATCGGTGGTTTCATGAATAGAATTGAAACCTTTGGTAATCTTCCCAATGAGGCAGAAATTGGATTATTTGGTAGCGACTCTTTCTTATCCACTTTCGAAAATACTCAGATCATTGGAAGTGATGGTAAGGTTGCAAAGGGTACGCTCAATTGCTCTAAAGCAAATAAATTTGTATTCCCTGCAATTCCAGAGTTGATTTTCACTGGACTCAAGTATAAGTATGATGCTGCACTTGCTGGTTTCCCAGGTCCATTCCCAAGTAGTTACTCTAAAGGAACTGATTACCCAAGAGCAATTCCAGTTGTAACTAGTAAAGGCAGAGTTGTTGGTGGTGTTATTACAAATCCTGGAAATGGATTATCTGATTCAGGTGCTAAGATATCAGTTAAACCATATAGGAATTGGGGTGGTAATGCAGAATTAGAACCAATTATTAAAGATGGTCAAGTCACGGACATTCTGGTTAGAAAATCTGGAGGTGGATATCCATATTTTGATGGTTCTAATTTGAATCCAACTGTCCCAACAGATGCTGATGGGAATCCAGATTATGAAAGAATTTACGGAGTTCACGCAGACAACTCTTACTGGTTGGGAATCATTACTCCTAACAATCCCCCTCAAGTTTTAAATGCGGGAGAAAATCTTGATGGAACTTGTGGTATTATTGTAGAAGTTGGAGATGATGAAGATACTAATGTTGTTTTACCAGAACTGGAACCTGTTATTGTTAATGGAAGATTAATTTCAGTCAAAGTTGTGAAGGAGGGATTTGGTTTTACTGATTTACCTAAGATGTATATTGGATGTACCAATCCAAACATTAGTACTGGTGATCAAAGGAGAGCTATCATTAAACCAGTTTTGAGATACATACCTAGGAAGGATGCTAAGCAGTATCTAAATCTGTTCGATGATTATCGTGACATTATTGATTGTGTAGGATACCCAGGAGATTATTAATGCATACATTTGACGAAGCAGAAGCAAAAAAGAATGGAATGTCGGATGCCGCAATTGCGGCAACCAAATCTATCATTGAAAATGATAAGAGTGAAAAGGTTGAGTATCCTTATAATAAAGCAAAAACATTTTTATGTGGACATAAATGGGAATTCAATGAAACTGAAGATAATGAATACATTAACTTTCGCCATGGAACTACTGGTGCATATATCAAGATGTTTCAAAATGGGGATGTTCAAATTCACACCCCAGTTAGAGATGTTAATGTAATTGCCGCTAGACATATTAATGTCAAGTGTGGACATACTCTTGATAATGAAGACCCAAGTAAAAATGACAGATTTGTTTTAAATGTAACTGGTAACATTCACCTTGATGTAGAAGGTGATATGCACACTGTTGTAAAAGGTAACCGATACACAACTATCAATGGTGAGGATAATCTAACTGTCAAAGGAAATGCAGTTCATAACTACTCAGATCTTGGTCAAAATATTACTGGAACTCATACAGTAGATAGTGGTAAAAGTGTTACAACTGCCATGAATATTCAAAGAGATTTGAAAAAAGGTGGCATCATGAGAGATTCTTTTGCTGGTACTTATATTATTGAGCAGACAAACCCTGGTGGTGTTTTAGAATTAAAATCACTTGGAGATATTGAAATGTATGCCTTAGGGCATATTCGTTGTACTACTCTTAGTAATCTTGAGTATGTTGTCAATGGAAAGGTTGATTACAAGATCTCAGGTCTTCGTGTGATAGGATCACCTACGGGCGTGCCCACAGGACCCCTAGCACCAACAGAACCATCGTTTGCAGTTACTTGTGCTGCTGGTGGTATTAATCATACTGCCGCTCTTGGTAACATCAGCACGGTTGCTGCATTGGGAACCCTGAATTTGTTTGCTGGTGGTCCATACCTTGATGTGGACTGTTTGACAGGTGTCTACCTCAACTGATGGGGGGTTGACAAACCCAGACACCTGTGGTATTATTACTATGTTCCAAACAAACACATTATGTTCACTGACGAAACCGTTGCACTTGTGACCGTGAGTATCCCTTCCAGGACGTTCACTCTTTATTCTGATGCAGGCAACGAAAGGACAGTTACTTGTGAAACACCCGATCAGTTCCAGCAAGTTTTGAAACTGGTACGTTCTAACTCTGAAAGAGTTGAAATCACTTACGATTATTGACTCTCTTTTTGGGAGCGTGACGGAATAGGTAGACGTATCGGACTTAAAATCCGCTGGGCATAGCGCCCGTGGGGGTTCAAGTCCCCCCGCTCCTACCTAAGAGAAATGTACCAAGTCAGATGCGATTACCGTTACATTAATACAATAGGGATTGCCCTTGTCTATTTCATGAATGGAATGCCGTTCGTTTACGACGACATTACTGATGAAGAAAGGGGTGATCCTTATGTTACGGCACTTGCTGATTCTGAACCACCTTTGGACATTGAACAGTTGACTAAAAACAGTGAATACCTTATGGTAGAGGAGATGCACCCACTCCTCTTCCCAGTTGAACTTGATGAAGTTTCTGTTTTACCCCCATGAGTAAATACACCTTCGGAGGACTTGACAGAACTTCGATTAACGTGCTAAGATTGCTCAGTGAACTTGAAGGGTCTTATCAACTCTTCAAGTACATGGGTTTCCAAGAAGACATGGATGCCATTGATGAGATGAAGAAGAGGTATTACAAACTCTACTTCAAACTCGCCAAAGAAGAAAAACAATCGCCACTATAGCTCAGCTGGATAGAGCAACGGTTTTGTAAACCGTAGGTCGTCGGTTCAAGTCCGACTTGTGGCTCTGGCGCTATGATGTTTCATTCTTCATAGTGAAAAAGAATATGGGAGTCCACATCTCATTTTCTCCACGGGGTTCGGCTCTACCTCGTCAACAAAAGGGTCGCCAGGGGAATTAGCTCAGTTGGTAGAGCGCCTGCTTTGCAAGCAGGATGTCAGCGGTTCGAGTCCGCTATTCTCCATTGAGAGGCGACGGTCTCTCAAAGGGTGTGACAGAATAATCCTATGCGGTCATGCACGGGATAATGTATACTAGGATAGGGGTGGTGCCCGCTGTAATACTGGGAGACCAGAGTTGCAGAATCCAATACCAAGGAATCCGAAAGTGCTGGGAAACGTTACTATCAGTGCGACCTCCTAGTTGTGAGTATGATAGAATCTCACCACCCACATTCCTCTGTAGCTCAGCGGTAGAGCTATCGACTGTTAATCGATTGGTCCCTGGTTCGAATCCAGGCGGAGGAGTTTATAATTTATTACCATGGAAATTTACACTATAGAACACTGGCAACAGAATTGGGACTCTCTCATTGCTCGTGTTGAGAATGGAGAAACCATTGGAATAACCAATGGAACGGATACTGCCATAATGGTTCCCTATCAAGAGTACCTAGATATCATAGATGAAGTAAAAAAATGTACGAAGAACTGAATTCATTTGAAGAAGCACTCAAGCACTTTGGCACTCGTGTAGAAGTTATCTGTGCCATGGAACTAGCAAAGAAGATTGATGCTGAAACTGCATATCAGAATATCAAGATGGAATTGAAATCATTGAAGAAAGTGAGGAAGGAGAACAAGGAGTAGTTATAAATAACTGAAGAACTAGATCTGTGTCATATTAGGGCAATTTAATGGCATTAACACGACTTCAAAACATCATTTCTTCCGTTGAGGGAAGAATCCTGTACGTCAATCCAGATGACTTTGATTCGACAGACGCAATTGATAATAAAGGCAATTCGCCACTTAGACCTTTCAAGACGATTGCACGTGCAGTTCTTGAAGTAGCGAGATATTCATACGTCAGTGCAGGCAATGCTGACGATAAATTTGACCAGTTTACAATTATGTTGTATCCTGGTGATCATATTGTTGATAACCGCCCTGGTTCATATTCCTTTCAGGTTGATGGTGTAACAGGAAACTACCTTGCAGAATTAACTGTTCCATTCTCCGCTGGTCCTGTTGCGGGGCAATATGGTTGGTCGGATACGACAAAGCAGTATGCAGATCTTTATAAGATCACTAACTCAACTAGAGGTGGTTTGATTATTCCTAGAGGTGTTTCTTTGGTCGGTATGGACCTTAGAAAGACCAAGATTAGACCAAAGTATGTTCCTTCTGGTGGTTCAAATACTATTGCTGGAACAACCCAAATTAGTTATACAGCATCTAATGCCAATCCAAATGAATTAACTATCACTGGTGTTACTAATGGACCAGATGGTGTTGATAATATTAATGATGTTATCATTGGTTCTGTCTTTAAGAAAGGTGTTGCTGGATACTCTATTATTAGTCAGTTTACTGCAGCATCAGGAACTTCATATAATCCAATCACTGGTGATTTGACCCTTGAGATTGGATCACATACCCTTACTACAGATAACAGTATTCGCATTGCAGTTGAGTCACTTGCGTTTACTTGTGCATCTGGACCAGGAGAAGTATTATATCCTAGAACAACGGACCCTGCATATGATACTACTCTTGACATTCGTGAAGTAAGTGCCACAACAATTACTGTCAATGTTGGAACATCGAGTGAAACATCAACACATACTTTTGTTCCTGGATCCTCAGGTTCAAATAACATTACTGCAGTAGATACTGGTTTAAAAATTGATGAAGGTACTTCAATTACAAGTATTGGTGCTACTGGAGCTTCTTCAATCACCGTTGGTATTTCTAAACCACATGGTTATCTGGCATCTGATGTTGCCAATGGCACTAATGTTGGAACTGGAATCGTAGTTGATTTGCCATATGAGGATGATAACAGTAGAACTGCTCTCTTTAGAATCACTGGTGGATGTTACTTCTGGCAATTTTCTATTTTTGATGGTGATCCATTAGGAGTTTATAGAACTTCCGTTGTAAAACCAGAATCTTCCTGGTCTTTGACTACTAATACTGAATACACTCACACTAAGTTAACTGTATTTGAGTATGCATCACTTCACGATCTTGTAGGATTCTATAGAAAAGTTTCTGATGTAATTCCTGTAATTTCTGCTGATAAAATTGAGGCAAAAATTCAGGAGAATAGAATCGTTGGTGCCCTTGCTGATTCTGTTAATATTGAACGAGTAACTAGAAATAATGATATTGTAACCGTAACATTAGAAGAAGACCTTGAACTTACTGCTGGAAACTTCGTTGCAATTGCAGGAACTGTAAGTACAGACGGAACTATTAATAGTTATTATGTTGGTCAAAGAAAAGTTGCTGGTGTTAATAGTAGAAGTGAATTTACTTTCCAAATTAGTGCTACTGCTGAAGCTCAATTAGATCTTGTTGAAACTGATGCTGACCTGGGCATTTCTGGTTATCAGGTTACATATGACGGAAATACTGGACTTTCTGCAACCGCTCAAGTAGAAATTGATACAGTAGAATCTGCATCACCATATATCTTTAACGTATCTCTCAGATCCACTTATGGTATCTGTGGTATGCACGCTGATGGTTCTAGAGCGACTGGTTTTAGATCCATGGTGGTTGCACAATATACGGGCATCTCACTGCAGAAAGATGATACTGCATTCTTGAAGTATTCCTCTGGATCTAATACTTACACTACAGCATCAGGTTCGTTACATACTGATCCAGACGCAATTTACAACCCACTTCAAAGAAGTTATCACGTTAAAGCATCTAACCGTGCAGTAATTCAGGCAGTTTCGGTCTTTGCTGTTGGTTATGCTGACCACTTCATTGCTGAAGATGGTGGTGACATGTCAATTACTAACTCCAACTCCAACTTTGGTATGAACGCCATGCGTTCTATTGGATTTAGTGATCAGGCATTTAATAAAGATTCTCTTGGTGAAATTACTCACATTATTCCACCAAGAAATGTAGAATCTGGTTTAACCAATAGTTATTATGAATCAATCAATGCAGTAAAAACAGCATTGACTAATACGAGAGTTTATCTCTCAGGTAGAGACAACTTCTTAGGAATTACTAGTGGAGGTTCTAATTTTACTGCTGGTAATGTTATTGTAGTTGATCCTAATGATAACAACAAAACAATCACCTTAACAGTAAATAATGGTTCTGTTACTGGAGCATCGTTTGTATCTAATGATTATGGTGCGTTCCAACCAGGAGACACCATTACTATTCCAACAAATGCTGCTGATGGTGTTGGTCTTGATTGTGTATTGACAATTGGAGATGGTCTTGATAAGCAAATTGGTAAATTTGTTGTTGGTGCAAGAACTCTTGATAAAGATGGAAGCACTATCTCTGATAAAATTTATGTTCCTCTTTATGCAAATACAACTGCATCCGCAACTAGTGAGCAGTATGCAAACATCTCTCCAGTAAATGGTAATGCCTTTGATTATGATTTTACTGCACTTTCCAATACTACTGGTGGTTGGTACGTAAACGTTTCTGCACCAGCAACTCCTACCAATAATACTAATACTATCTTTAGTTCGATTGATGGTAATACTAAGTATGGACTTACCACAATTACGACAACTCCAACTTCCTATATTAAGAGAATTGTTGATGAGAGAGTCGATGATGACAAGATTTACAGATTGCGTTATGTGACTAAATCTGTAAGTGGTCTTGCCACTGATCCAGCACCTTCATTCCCTCAAAGAGGTTATGTCCTTCAGGTTAAGAGAGGTAATTCAATCTTAGGTAGAGGTGACAGATTTACTGATGGTGCAAACCTTTTGCTTCTTAACAAGTACTTCCTGGCACATGAAGCAGTTGCTAGATGGATTGCAGCAAACCCAGGAAATACAGAATTGGATACTGCTGGTGAAAGAAAATCATGTATCGATGACTTAATCAATATTATTGAAGCAATTGCTTACAACTTGCGTTATGGTGGCAATGATCAAGTTGTTGCTGCAGCAGATCTTTATATTAATGGTGCAGGAGCAGGTGCCAATGGAATCCAAGGAGAGAGAGATGAAACTGTAGAAATTCTTGATACATATCTCAAACCATTAATGACATATGTTATTAACAATGGAAAAACTGGATCACCAGTAAATACACCATCGATTGGTGCTTTGGTTAATAACAATACAAGTGGAGATAATACAACTTCATATGGTCTTTCAAACATTGTAACATTCACTGCAATTACTGGTGAAGAACAGTTAATTGACACTTTTGGTGGTTGTACTAATGTTAGAGATGCTGCACTTACACTCACTGATATTATCATCACTGCATTAGGAACGGATGCGGGTGGTGCAGGAACGGTTCCAACTTCGGTAACTCCTACTGATGCTGGAGAGACATACAATAGGATCAGTGGACATGATTATAATGATGTATACTATGTCTATGAAGTTGAAGAAGTAACTCCATTTAAATCTGCAACTGCAACTGAAGCAGAAGTTCCTGGAGTATACTACTTAACAGTGCTTAAGGGTTCTATTCCTGTAAGTCAATCTGTCCTTCCAGGAAATTCATTTAAGTTTAGTCAAGATACAACTAACATTTATCCAGTAATTGATCTTGATAATGTTGTTAATGATCCAATTATTGCAGATTCTATTGCTGATCCTCTGGTCATTGGTGTCGTTAATACTACGAGTGGTATTGATGCTAACGTTACTACTAGAGATACCTCTTTCAGCGTTACTAAAGAATCAATCTCTTATTGGTTGGATGAATACCTCAACAATGAACTTGAGTGGAGATGGAGTGATAAACTTGCAGCGAATAGTGAAGTAAGTCATAAGTGGATTTCAAATGGAGCGGCAGAAGCACACTCTATTGAAACGACTATCTTAGAATCTGGTATTGGTAATGGTGAAGTTAGAAAAGTTCCCATTAATCCAAGAAGACCAACTGATACCATCAAAGTAGAACTTCGTAGACCATCTACTATTAGATCTGGTAACCATACATTTGAATATGTTGGTTTTGGTCCTGGTAACTATTCAACTGGTTTCCCAATCAAGCAGAATAAAGTACTTACTAATGATCAAGTTAAGTATTCCCAATCACTGAAAGAGCAGGGTGGTATCGCATTCTATTCTGGTCTTAACTCTCAAGGGGATCTTTATATTGGTAATACAGTTATCAATGCTGTTACTGGTAAGACAACTGAAAACCAAATTACAGAACTCAATACCCTTACTCTTAAGGATAACCTAACCGTTATTGGTGGTTCTGGAAACACAATTACATCTACATTCCAAGGACCAGTAACATTCCTGAAGGATACTAATTTTGACACTGAAAATAATTTCTTCAGTGGCATCAAACTTAGAAATCCTGATGGTATTGTAACTAAGATTCTCAATAGAGATACTGTTAGTGCATTAACTGGAGAAATCGTTGGAGATTATGTTCTGAAGACAACTCCTGTTAATGGAGATTCTCGTGGTTGGACTTATGTTGATGATCAGGTAAATTCTACTCAAGAGTGGAGAGAATCTGGACTTGTAGGAACGGAGAAAATTCATTCTTATAAAGACACTAATGGGAACTATTCTCTCAATGTAGGTGCTGATTTAGGTATTGCTAATGCAAATACTAACTATGATCTTGATGTAACAACCAGTCAACGAATTGGCACACATCTTGACATTGGTAACGCAGTCGGTGACTCCATTACTTCAAACACATCAACAAAAGAAACTCGTATTTCTTTAAATCAAACTTGGTCAAGTTCTAGCGTTGAGTATAAACCAATTGAGATTAATGTTGCTGGATCTCCAACTGGAGCAGTATCTTCTAGAATCTTTGATGCAAAAGTTGGTGGTAACAGTGTATTTAATATTGACTCCCTTGGTAATGTTACAACTCCAGATACAGCATCGTTTGGACTTACTAAGAAAGCATTCTTTGCTACAATTACAATTGCAAATGCAGCAAATACTAATACAAACTTAGATACCATCTTTAAACTTGACAATACTCAGAGTAACCCACCATTAACAATTGATGTTGTTAGATATCAAGGTTCTTCAACCTTAACTTCTATTACTAGAACATTCGGTGCAAGAATGACAAATGCCTTGTCATCGTTTATCTATTATGGATCATCTGCTGCGACTCCTCACGTTAGTGGTGCTCCAAGAGATGCCGATGTGGGAGGTATTGGTAATGTTGCTGATTTCAATACAAGAAGTATGATTGTATTCATTGATGGGGTTATTCAACAACCATACGTTGACTATCACTTTGATGGAACTTATCTCTATTTCGACGGGGAACTACCCGTAGGTACTAGAATTGACATTCGTTGTCTTGCCAATTAATAAATAAAACATAGGGTAAAAGCACAGAATGGCACTAACTAGAATTACGTCCAGTGTAATTAAGGATCAAACTATCACAGAGGGTAAATTTGATACCCAATATTTGAATGCAACTGGATCAGCAGACATTGGAACACAACCAATTACATTAGAATCGACTTTAAATATTAGAGTTGGGCAAGGGGCGACTTATTTTACTGCTGGTTCTAATAAACTAACTTTGACTGCTCCAGCAGCAACCGACTCTGCTCTGGAACTTGCTGTTGGTGGACTTACGGTATCTGCTGGTAACTTAACTTTAGCAGATAATAACACGCAAATTAATTCACCAAAACTAAAACTTAATAACGGAACTAGTTCTAATCCGTCATTAATTTTTGGTGATAGTACTACAACAGGTATTTCTAGAGTATCATCACCTGAAGCATTAGTTTTATCAGTTGGCGGGAGTTCTCTTTTATCTCTTGTTCCTACCGATGGTATTTCCCTTGGTAGCACCACAGTTAAGATCTTAACATCTGGAACCTCCTATACTAAAGTACTTGGATATGATACTGCTACTAGTGCAATTGAAGTCGGTGGTGTTAATAATATCCTTAGGATTAAGAGTGGTAATGATAACGTAATTAATGTTAGATCTGTCAATGGATCTAATCAAGCATACACTAATGATGAAAACCGTATTGGTATTAATAATGATGATCCACAAGCAACACTGGATGTAACTGGTTCTATTCGTGCTACGAGTTATCAAAATATTCAAACAACAGATCTCCCTGTTATTCCTATCTCTGGTGGTGGTACTGGAATTACTGTTGGTGGACTTCCTGAACAGTTGCTGAGAGTTAATGAGCAGGGAACGGCATTTGAGTACTTCTCTTTAAATACTGGTGATGTTAACAACCTGTCATCCTTTGGAGTTTCTGGAGATGGCACTATTTACAGAGCGACTGCTCTGGGTGTTGATGCTAACAATAAACTTGTTGTAAGTATTGGAGATTATCTTGATGGTAATGGTGATACTGTATCACAAAATGTTGGTACTTGGAGAATTGGACAAACTGTAAAGGTCTTTGGTGTCAATACAAAGAATATTAGTCAATATGATTACACTAACTCAGACAGTTCTAGTGTGTATAATCAGTGGACAACAAGTATTGATCAAAGTGCCCAAGTTACTGCTGCTGTTGGTGGAAGTGGTGGCGGAGTAAACTACACATATTATGTAAGATTGTTAAATGTAGATACTGGCGTTGTATCTTCATTCCATCAACTAAAACACGCAGGATCAGGAGCAAATACTAATGTTGTTGCAAACTATCCCCTCACTCAGTTTAATGAGCAAAGATATAACAACTTGAAACTGTTCAGACCAGATGCTAATCATGCAATTCTTGTCTATCGTTATCATAATGATATTAGTGCAGTTGTAAGTACTGCTGAAGGAAATGCAATTGCTCCTTCGGTACATAATGCGAACTTAAATCTCATTGCAATTGTTGGTCAAAGAGATATTGGTTCTGACATTAACTTGGGTCCAATTGACTTTAAGGATTATGGTGCATTTGATAGAGTGACTTGGGGAAATAAAAATACTGATGGAACTATTCATGCGAATCATACTAAGATGTATGGGTTCCCAACCACGGTACTTCCAAATACAGTTCCAACCGCTAGAGCAATTGCTGGATATGTTGAGAGAACTGTTGAGTCAGTAGATTATGCTACCAAAACAATTACTTTAAGTAATTCACCAGATACTGCATATGATACGGTTGATACTTCAAATACTACAAACATCAATATTGCTGCTGGCGGAGTGCAAGTAGTTCATGATGACACTGAAGCAATACATGCTGTAATTGATGATGTTATTGATAAGGGACTGGATTCATTATACTTAACTGGTGGTACATATTTGGTTAAGAGATTAGACATTCCTTCAAACTTCTCTCTTGCTGGAGCGGGTAAGTCCTGCATCATTAAAAAGCAATACTTTGACACTTCATGGAACAGGAATTCAAATGGTGAAATCAGTAGAACGTATTGTGCTTTATATTTGAGAACACCAGAGGATGCAACTGGAACACCATCAAACACTACTTCTCAACCAAATAAAAACATTACAGTCAATAATATTGTCATTGATGGAAATTATGACAATAACATCAGATTGGGTGTTAGTGCATCTCCAGAATCAAATGCTTTAGTTTATGCTGGGGGGATTGATAACTTCTCAATTTCTGGATGTGATATTACTAACTCTGTAGGCGATGGTCTTTGGATTGCTGAAGGATCAAGAGTATCTGTTCAAAACTGCTTTATTAGTGATAATTCAACAACTTACACTTCCTTTGATAATCCACTTCAAGCAACTAACTGTAGCGTTCTTAAAGTTTCTGATAGTGCATTTATTAACAACCCTGGACCTGCAGATATTACAACCACTGAGGTTGTAGCATTTAACTCTTGTATTATTAGAAACTCTGGAACAGGGATCAGAACTTACGGTGCTAGAAGTTCTAACACTGAGAATAATCTTGTTCTTGGACCAGATGATGAGTGGATTCCAACAACAGATCTTTATGATTCTGACTTTAATAATATTAACCTTAACTGCTACAAGACGGCAGGGACTGGAACCAATGGTCCAGTTAGATTTACTTATGTTGAAGAGAATGTTGCCAAGAACTTCACCAGTGCAATCTTTAATACATTTGTATATACAGTTAATGTTGATAATAATGGAAATGAAACCCTTGGTGCAAACCCACTGACTTATAACGTTGGTGGAGTTAACAGATCTGTCCTTGAAACTCAAGTATATGATGCTGCTAATGGTGGGGTTCAAGTTCAAATTCCTCCTGCTGCTTTGAGTAGCATTCCTTACAGAACAATTCAAGGTGTAGTTGGAATTAATTATAACTACATCGTATATTATGTAAATGCTACTGAGGAAATAAATATTGGTGACGCCGATAATTATAACATTACTGGTGTAGTTGATTATGATCAAAATTCTCAGCAATATACAATTAAAATTACCGCTGAAACCGTTGGTGAATTCACCATTGGGGATATTGTAACATTACAGGAGCACAACCCAGTTACTGGGTATAGTTTACCTTCTGAACTTGAAGTTCGTGGACTGAATTTCGTCAATCAAGCATGGAATATGGTTCTGTATAAAGCAGATTTCAACACATTCAATGCTAATAACAATGGAGGCAGTATTACAGCAGACCCTGCCGCCAGAGGATATATAAAGAAGCAACGTACATTTACCATCGCCAAGGGAATCATCGGAGTAAAGTAAGACATGGCAACTAATACTAATGTAAACAATAACTCTGCCGTCGTAGTTGTCGGCAGAACTGCTCCAGTTCCTACTGGACAACAACCTGCAGAGAAGTCAATTCCTGTTGTTATCGCTAGTGACCAGGAAGCAATTCCTGTTGAAGAACAAAATAAGCAACAATCGGAAGTTGCTCTTTCTTTGCTGGGCATTCCCAGATCTGAAGTTGCATTAGGTATCTTTGCCGATGTTAATACTTACGATGTTAACCCATCAGAATGGACAGCAGTTCCTGAACAGGCACTAACTATTCCAGCAGGTGGCACTGGTGCTACACAGAATGAATATACTGGAATCCCAGGTGTTCAGGATTGGGGTCTTGGGCACGTTCCCGCAGAGGCAGGTGCTCTTGTTGAGGCACCCGCAAATGAACACTCAATCTTAACATCTAAGAGATTCTTTAGATACCAGCCAGGTCGTGTTTCTGCTGGTACATTTGGTGTTAAGTTTGGTCGTGCTCCATATACTACTGCTTCTGCAATCAGTTCAGCATTTTATCCTAATGGTGCCATTGCTGATAATGGCAAAACGTACTTACTTGCAGGACAAGATCGTCAAGTACTTAATCCATCGGTTAAGAAGTATGGTGTATTTGATAAATTTGATGGTTATTATTATGAGAGTATTCATGAAGGTCGTGGTGATAACTTCTGTTGTGTAAGAAGAACCCAGTCATTAATCAGACAGAAGAACGAAAAGTATTTCTACGATCCTGATAACACTACTAATCCACGTCAATTTGGTGTTGCTCAATATGATGATTATGGTAACATGGAAATCCCTGGGGATTACTATGATTATCATGGAGATGCAGTAATCTTGCGTGATGGTTTGTTAAACATCCATGGTGGTTTGTTTGACCAATCATTACTGAAGGATAAGAGAGAGATTTATGTTGCTCAAGTTGGTGCAGATACTTCTGCATCTGTTAAAGGAACAGAATCTACTGAATTGCTTCTTGATCCTTATGAGAAGCACATTAGAGATTTCTCCTACAATAATACTACAGGTGTTTGTCAGGTTACTACAACTAGTGACCATGGATTCAAAGAGGGTGATAGTGTTACCCTGAAAGATATTCTGCTTACTTGTAATACTGGTGCTAAGTTATATCCCAACAAGTATGCACAAACCCTGTTTAGAGTTGAATCCAAGGCAGGAAATACACTAAAAGTATTTGTTGGTAAATCTTTTTACGATAGTCCTGGTGCTGGTGGATACAATGGATTTGATGGTTTCAGTGTTGCACAAGCATATAATCCAAATACAGGTAGAGTAGCAGAAGTTTCTCAAGCAACTACACAAAGTGTTGCCATCACTGGTTGGTCTTATAATGGAGTTACTGGTGTTGCTACGGTAACTGTTGGAAGTGACAATGACACATGGTATGAGGGTGATAGAGTTAAGTTTGGTAGTTCAGTAACTCTTGCAGGCACTGGTAAAACTTCGTTCCCAGAATCATTTGATCCAATCGTATTCTACATTCGTAGAAGAGTTGATTCTAGAACTTTTGAACTGCAAATTGGTAAGCAAGCAGTTTCTGGAATTGATCCCGCAACTAATACTTATGTCAGTGGTGGAACCCTCGGAAAATGGTCTCAGACGATCCCAGCAACCTCATCTGGAGATTCATATACCATCACCGATTTTAACTATATTGTAGATCAAGCTAGTGCTGACTTTGGTTATGCCTTTATTGAAACAACTGCATCCAACAATATTGTTGCAGGCGATATGATTCATCTTGAGGGTATTGAAACTAATTGTTCATACAATCCTCAACCAAAGATTTACCCTGCTAAAGATGATGAAGATACTTTCCCAATTGAAAACGTTACCAGCAATACTTTCCAGTTTACGCTGAAGACATCTACAATTCTTCATACTCATACTCAATTTACTGGTAGATGTGTAAGTTTAGGTCTTAGAAAGGGGTCTGGAGTATACATTTACAAGAATAAGAAGCAAAATGATGGAACTGTATTCAATGATTTGGGAGTTGGTAGTACAATTCAAGATTCTATTGTTGATGGTGGTATTTATTATGTTGATGGAATTCGTGGTTCACGTGTTGAACTAACAAGGGCAGCAGCGGGTGATTCTAACGTATTTTCTCTCGGTAGTGCTCAAATCTACGACACTAACCAAATCACTCCAATTGTTATTAATACTGATGCAGAGATTAATTATAAACTAACCCCAAATCAAACTGCTGGCACTGGTGATGGTACTGATGGTGGTATTGTTTATAATCCAACCACAGGTTTGATGACTATCAATTTTGATAGTGCCCATAATTTGGAAACTGGTGATCTTATCAAGATTGATGATTATTCATTAATCTTTACTTGTAATCAAGATTCTCATGCTACAGAGCACAGGTATCCAAGATCATTTAATGAGAATCTTGATGGTACTCCTGACCCCAATGGAAACAATACTGCAAACACAAGAGCACCTGACCCAATCAGTGGCAAGTGGGTTCCAATTACTGTAGTTGATGCTACATCTTTTACAGTTCAAGTTTTGGCAACAGTTCCTTCTACTGATACTAGCACTCACAGATTTGTAAGATCTGATAGTAACTGTATTGCATTTAAAAAGAATACTCCTTATGTTGTAACTCCTGCACCATTTGTATTACCAAATACCACTAACTTTGCATACAGAGGTACTGTAGAAAATGCAGATCCTCAAGCAGTAACAGGTCTCAATCCCTACGGTTGTTTCCCATACAGGTACAGTTATGGTACTGCTATTGATGACAAGGTTGGATTTGTTACAACAGACATATCCTTAAATACTGCAGCAAACGCAACATCAATTAAAAATGATATTGATGATGTTAATAAGAAACTTCTTAAAGAGTGGGTATATAATCATGTAAAACCAGCACACTGGGGTGTCTATGAGTATAGAGTTCCTCGCTCAAGATTCTCTGGAGAGAAAGTCCATGGTCTTGCCGAGGGTACTGAAGCACTTGGTACTGATGTTCTTTACTCTGACGTTGTATACTCACAAGGTTCTCAAAACTTCCCAGGACAAACTGTTAGAGATGAGACAACAGGTGCCGACTTAACAAGAGCATCCAGTTGGAACTTGAATCCTGAGAACGTTACCATGTATAAGATTGAATTCTCATGGTACGGCGCTGTTGGTGCTCTCTTCCTTGCATACGTCCCTCTGGACTCTGGAGAGGCACGCTGGGTACGTGTACACCACCTCAGAGCATCGAACCAGTTGAAGGTTGCATCTCTGGGTAATCCAACTCTTCCAATTACTTATTACGTCTATGGTGGTGGTACTGAGTTCTCATATGGTTATAAGAACGATAGAAGAACTGACAACACAGTTGGTTACTCTAACTCTTACTCTGAATTCCTTGTTAAGTATGGTGCTTCATACTACATTGATGGTGGTGACCGTGGTACAGTTCGTTTGTTTAACTATGCAACGCCAGTATCCTCTGAGGTATATGGTTCAAGATTGAGATTTAACATTACTGCTGGAAATAACTATGGAGATATTTCCGATAATTCTGATCCATATCCATATCTTGACCTTGCTGGAGCAACTAATACTAATGGTCCTACGGTAACAGATCCTACATTCTACATTGGTGCAACTTTAGTTACACCTAATAGAGAACCAAATGTAAAGGTATCTTGGGTCAGTGGTACTAAAATTTATCTGAGCAAACCAATTAGTGGTGCTCAATCTGGTGATTTCTTCTTAGTTCTGGATCGTCCAAATATCTTAGTTGGTTTAAATTGTAGAGATAAGGTTAATGGTGTTAGAAATAGAATTCAGGTATATCCCACAAGATTGTCTATTGGTAACTCTAACCAACCTGCTACTATTAAACTGATTAAGACACCTGTATTCCAAACTAAGGATGGTACTCAGGCAGATTCCACTGCAACTGTTGGTGGAAATAAGGGTAACATGAGAACGGATTACACTAATGGTGATGGGTTAACCATTGGTTCAATTGGTAGACCAACTGCTCTTGAAGGTGCTAGAATCCCTGGAACATCAAAACCATACTTAGAGAACCTTACCTCTACCTATGGATATTTCAGAGGATACTATGAAGGTGATAATGGTAACGTATTTACTATTTTTGGTCTTCTTCAAAGAAATGCAAGTGGTACTTACCTCTTTAGTTCATATCAGAAGTATAGTTCAAACATCGTTATCTTTGGTGATTTCCTGAGAGCAGGTGAGTTCAGAGAACCAAACCCTGCAGCAAATGGTCTGGATGGATCGGCAGTTAATCCAACATCAGATCCTCTCACTTCATTGTCCGCTATTGCGGTCTCTGATGAGCAGAGAACACCAATTCCAGGCACAGGTCAAGTCATTACGACATTGTTCACTCCATCTAATAGTGGCGAACAGTTCCCATTACAGCAGTTCTTCGACTACAACAAAGATTATCTCTCATTCCCACTCACGGATGAGATCGAAAATCTCTTTATTGTTGGTAGTGTAAATAGATTATATGACAGCAGTGCTGCTGAAACGGAAATTAACGCCGCTATTACGTGGGAGGAACAATAATAAATGGCAGTCACATCAACACCGTCGTTTTCTTCATTTTATTATCCACCCGATCCTAACGACATCACCACCCTGAGTGGTAGTTCTTTCGATACCAAGATCGGGTATCAATTTAGAGCAGCGGCAACCAGAGATCTGTATGTGATCCTTCAAGATATTGAAGGAACTCCGTTGACAGATTCCTCTGGTGATCCCTTAGTGTCTTTGATTGATGGATTTGTTACTAGTGAATTAACTTCAGACAAAGCGTTAGGAGTTGTCCTCCCAACTATTCCAGAAGAAAAGCAAGTTCTTGACTTTGTTTTATTTGGGGATGAATTTGAAGTAAGACGCCGCCAACCAGGAGCAGATCCCGAAACTGGAGGTGACATTCCTCCTTATGTTGAGATCACTAATCCTCAAGGGGGATACAAGTATATTGCGCCTAAAGATACCATTGAAATGGCAACTGGCGCTTCTATTTTCCGAGATCTTTATGATGACGGAGACCCACGTACTCTTATTCAATCAAATGCATTTGATGGTAGAGAGTATGAAACTTTTACGATTAATGAGATTCAAGAAAGTATTGACGCTAATGGTAATCTACTTTTAAAATTCATTTTAAATAAGGATCCATTAAATACAATTTTAAAAACTGACACTCCACCAGTTTCTTTGATTAGAAAGAAACTGACTTTGACTAGAAGTGGAGTAGTTAAAATTGAAGAAGTATTTCCATCAACATCTGAAGTTAGTTCTACACTGCTGGGCATCGATCGTGCTGAGACACAATTAGGACTGTTCTCTAACGTATCTACTTACGGTCTTAATCCAGATGAATTTGTATATTATACTGATAACAACAACATTGGTCCTATCGTTTGGACTCAGAGAGAAACTGAGAGGGAAGGACCACATTATCAATCTCGAATTGAAGAAGTTGGTAATGAAGGTGCATTGAGAATTAGTTCCTTCCCTGTACCATATACTTTCCCATATCCACCACTGTCTCAAGTATTAGATGCAGATGGTAATAATGTTAATGGTCTGTTTAGTGAGGAAAGGTGGATTAGGTGGCAGAATTGGTTGAAGTTGGGTAAAGCACTCTATGAGTATTTTAGAAACTTAAGAGATCTTTCAATTAATAGTCCAATTGCTTATCAGAAATATAATTATTTCATTACAAGGTTCTTACCAGCAATTAATATTTGGGATGATGCTACATTCTACAGCAATCAATACTTTGGTGGTAGTACAACTCAGTACTATCGTCAGATCTCAATCTGGACAGATACCTGGAGATTAATTAACTCTGGTGAAGGAGAAATCTATGAACCAGTCACAAATGAGAGAATTGGATTTGGATTTATATTTGATTTAGCACTGACGTTAAGGGGAACTGGAACGGATACTACAATAGATGCGGGTGCTATTGCTACAGGTACTCCAAACGAAGGTGCATCAAGTCCAGAAACGTATTTAAACCCTTACAGAGAAGAGTGGTTAAACAAACCTTTTATTTCTGCTAACGCTGGTGGAGTTCCTGTAGCGAGTGATTTTGTCCCAGGATACAGTCCAGTTGGTGGTCAGTATGCTTTACTGCAGTCCAGACAAGCATTTAGGTATCAACCAGGGCGTATTAGTGGATATACCTTTGGCACTAGAGCAACCATGGCAAAGGATACTGCTGGTAACTTTGCAGAATGGGGTATTTTTAATGACTTTGATGAGTATGTATTTAGAAGAGATGGTGCCAATTTTTATATTGTCAGGAGATCTACCGTACATCTTCCATTGTCTTCACTACAAGAACTCGGTGTTGCTGATCAAGATGGTAACGAAGATATCTCATTAGTAAAATACTATGATAAAACCATTGCTGATAAGGTTTATTCTGTTCAGGAAATTTCTCTTCCAAAAGAGAAGTTTAATGGAGATAGTTTAAATGGTAATGGTCCGAGTGGGTATCTGTTAACCACAGATGAAATCACCATGTACAAGATTGAATTTGGTTGGTATGGTGCTATTGGTTTAAGATTGTATGCATATATTCCTGTCGAAAATGGAAAAGCACGTTGGGTAGTTGTTCATACATTTGTTATTGAGAACAAACTACAGGAACCCTCGATGGGTGATCCTTTCTACAGGTTTAAGTATGAGATGAGAATTGGTGCTGCACAGGCACCACGTATTGTGGAACCACAAGTTCTTTATAAGTATGGTACTTCAATGTACATTGATGGTGGTGATGAAGGAACAGTTAGTGTTTATTCTCAAACTTCTGAACCAAAGAATCTTCCATTCCAAGCGGGTGGAGGAAACTATGTTTCTATTTTTGGTCTTTATCCTAAAACAAATATTGTTAGTGGTGGCACTGATGCCCAGGGTAACAATGTATCAATTCCTAACAAGAAGATTATTATTCCCAAAGCATTATCGATTACTGCAACTGGAGTAACTCCAGGTGAAACAAATGCAATGGCAGAGATTAACTTTACAAAATGCGTTGCATGTAAAGGATCTGCTTACATTTATATGCCAGATGTTTACAATGGCAATCATAATGTAAATAGGAAATTTAAAAAGTTACCACTTGATGAAATTTCAACAACTTTAACTCTTGCTCCAATTGATATCGATGTTCTTGATGTGGAGGACAATGGATATACAATAGTTATTCCCTCCACGAATCATACTTATATTAGGAATGGAGATTATGTTAATGCATTTGATGATGCTAATGGCAATCCATTACTAAATTCTGGACACATTGTTAATAAGAAATACAGGGGAAATGTTGGCGACATTACAAATAAAGGCACTGGATACGCTGCAGGAACATATCAGGATGTTGCTCTCAGCGGAGGAACTGGTGATTACTTGACAGCAGACATTGTAGTAGAAGATGGTGTTGCAACATCTCAAGGTGTAACACCCGTAACAACTGCTGGTGATGCTTATGTTGTGAATGAACTTGTATTTAGTGCTTCTGGAGGAATTCAGATTAGAGTTGATAGTGTAGATGGTACTGGTGGAATCTTGACTTACACTATTTTGAGGGGTGGAAGTGGAAATTCTACAGGTGATGTCACAATGAACGTTGCTTCCAATGCTGGCACCACCGCTGCAGTAATTAATATTGTTGCTCAAAATGGAGTAGTGACCGAAGTTACTACAACTTTGAAAGGATCTAATTATACTGTTGGTGATCAACTTACTGCTGCTGACTCTGATTTAGGTAGTGGTGGAGGATCTAATTTCCAATACACTTTAACTGCTGTTGGTGCATATTCTTTTGGTCTTATTGATGTTTCTGAATTTTCTATAGTTGCAGACATTAGATTGTCTGGTGAAACTATTACAGTTCAACCTTGTTTTGTACTTACTGAAGAGAAGAGAAAATTATTTGATTTGGATCTTACTGATGTTTATACTAAGGTCAGTACTACCAGATTGTGGAATACTTATATTGGAGATGTTGGCGCTGATTTTGTTGGAGTAATGCCAACAACAGCAAATCTTTTAGGATATGTTATTGGCAAAAGGTGGGATCTTGATGAGGAGAGACAATTAGATCCTGCTAGAATTGTTCTTAACACAAATCCAATTGGAGATGACCCTGCAGTTCCTGCAGATTTCTTTGGTGATCCCAATACTGAAACATTTGATGCACTATTTGATCAAAAGTCAACAATGGTAGTAAGTCCAACGCCATTGTCTGGACCAACTGGGGTTCTTAAATGGTTAGAAAATTATACACGCAATTCTACTGGAAGTGTTTCTGAATGGGAGATTGGATTTACTCCATATAGACCAATTTTTGATCAAGCAACAGGTGAATTGTTGAGTTGGAAAACTCAATCCGATCAAGATTTAACTGAGGTTTCTTATGAACTTAACACTGATACTGGTGCTTTCAATTCATATCAGAAGTTAGTTAAGTTTATCCCTGCTGATAAAAGTGTATCTCTAGAGCTACATCCATATGGAACTTCATATAGTTACACTGGATTTGAAGATGGGGAAGATTGGTATGGAAGAATTGCTCCATTTACGGAAGATTTCAGAATCAATACTCCAAGAGGAAGTTCTAGTGGTAGGTGTGCAACTACAAGATTAGAGAAGCAAGAAACTACCACCACTTTTGTAGAACAGATTGATGCAAGTCAGTTGACTTCTATTGGTATTGGTGACTTCTTAGAGGGATCTTTTGAGGGAGATACTCAACAAGAAAGAGTTGCTGCCATGAATGCATATAAAAACTCTGCTCAATATTTCTTGAGAAAAACTGGTAATGTCAAGATTTATGGTGCTAGTGGAAGTCCATTTGGTGGTCAGATTGCTTATAATCCACCAAATACACTGTCTTATATTAAATTCTTCTATGAAAGTGATGGTCAGGGTGGAATTGTAAGCACTACTCCTAAAATTGCTAGATTTGCTGGGGAAGAAAAGACATATGAAGTCACTATCAACCAAGAAACTGTAAGATATAATATTATTCCTATTAAAGATAATGATCTTACAACTGATGTTGATGTTGCAGGGTCAGTAGATGAAAATGGAAATTCTTTAATTCCTGCAGGTGGATTTAATATTGCATATAATGGAGTTGAAATGAAGGCATGGTTCAGTGGAACTGATGACGGTGGCAATAGCGAACAGGACAAATATAATACTCCTGGATCATACAGTGGTGGTGGAAATAACCAAGCAGTGTTTGACTTTGATGCTTTCCCTCTGTATGCATTTGTTAAAATGAGAGATAATGCAAGAATACGAAGTGCTGAATTACACGATATTGATGAACTTGGAAACCTCTCAACACAGAATCCTCAGTGGAAGAGAAACTTCAATCAGGTTATTAACCCTCAAAGTGGTTTATTTGAGGGTGTAGACAGGACAACTTATGGACTTGAAGATAATTTAAGAACGGGACAAATTGATGTAAATGGTGTCGGAGACACCGTTCAAAGTTCTATCATTCCAAATGATGATGTTGTACCTGCTGCATTCCAACAGGTCAGTAGATTGTCTTCTGCTACAATTGATACCCAAGGTGAAGGTATATTGAGACCAGGCGATCGACTTACGACACTATATATTAATAACGAGACAAAATATTTTGATTTAGAAGATGTCTTTGGTTTTGATCGAAAGGTTCTCACTCCTGACGTAGTAAATACCGAAGCAGTGTTTATTGTTGGAAGAGCAATTGGAAACACTGCGGTAGATATCGAAATCAACATTACGTATGTAGAGCAATTATAACAAATGGCAATTACCAATCCAGTACTTTTTGGTCTAAAAGTAGCATTCAATTTCTCTGATATTCAATCAAGAAATACTGCGTTAAATAATTTAGGATTAGACATCAGAGATCTTGAAGTTATTCAAGGTATCGGTGGTAATTTGGATAGGATTGATTTGCAGCAAGTATCTGGTTTAGATGTCAATCTGACCAGATACATTGATCGTTTGAAGGCAGACGTTGGACAATACTCTAATTTAATTGGACTCTCCTCTGGTTATGCACAACCCATGAGGGGTAATCTTGAAGCATATGGTGCTGTTTCTGGCGGTGCTGTAAGGTTTAAATTTGTACCAAATGATAAAGGTACAAATGTTGCAAAAACTGATCTTAAGTATGGTGATATTTCAACATCTCGCGTTAGTGCATGGAGTGGAGGTTCTGAAGCAAATCCAACCGAAGCAATTTCTTATGGTGCATCTGTACAATTGAAGGGTGCCCTTAGATTGGGAACGAGCAGTACTTATACTGTTGGAAGTAATGAAACTATTTTGAAGGTATTAGATACTCCAGAACCAGTAAGATTTGACACCGAAGTTCCAACTGAAACTATCAAAATTAATTTAAACGGACAAGACGCATATGTGTATGCAATGCGTGGAATCCCACAGATCTTTACAATGGCGTTCAAAAGTTTGCAGATGGATTTCTACCATAATGCATACAATGTTGACGGTGTTAACAAAACTCCAATTTATACTTTTACAGATACTGACACAGGAGCAGAGATTGTTAGTAGACCAAGTATCATCGGCAGTAATCTTTCAAGAATTAGATTTAACTCATCTACATTTAAAGAGAGGCAGTTAAGGGTATACTTCCCACCCAAAAATATTACAACACTTGTTGCAAATAATGCAAACCTCGCAGTATTTCCTAATGTCAAGTATCCTAATGTAACTCAGTTTCAGTTAATTAATAATATCTTGACTGAGATGCCAAATTGGTGTGATATTACATATACACCATCTTATAATAATGATAAGACAGCGATCACAGATTTCAATTCTACATTGAGGACTGTAAACGTACAAAATAATTTAATCTACCAAAACTCAGTAGAAGACGAAAGATTCTTTGGTAGTTATGCAATGACTAAATTTCCCACGTCATTGTATAATTTAAACATTCGTGGGTGTTACACACAGCACAGCACATTCTTGAACGCTGATGAGTATCTTGTCCTTAAAGTAACTTTAAACGAATATAATGCGGTTTTACTTGATACAGAAGAGAAGCAAACATTTACCTTTGACATTGGTTCTCCTGCAGTATCTGTAGATATCAAAGGAATTTACTTTGATAAGGAGACATACACAAAGAACAATACCACCGTTCGTTATATTTACATTAAAGAACCTCAAAGAGTTGGTGCGGGTTCTACTACTCCCATTTCATCTATTGCTAATCATCAGAACCAAGTTGAGGTGTTGGACTTATATACAAGATGCCCAAGATTGAGAGATTTAAACATGCAGAACTTGGGAAACAGAAGAATTTATAGAACTACTGCTTCAAAGTATGTTGATGTATATAATAATGATTTCTACAATTACGTAGTCAATCAAGAGATTACTCCAAGAGTTAACTTGAAGGAATTGAGATCAATTAACATCTATGATTGTTACTTTACTAAATTGAATCCAATTTGGGAAAATCCATCAACAACTGGTGGATTGGGAAGTGATCCGTCACCTCTTACAAACTTCCAAGTTGGTGAAAATGAAGCACTTACTTCAACTGGAATTGATTTTTCGTTAATGAATTCTATTCAAAGTATTTCAATTTATGATACCTCATTGCCAATTCCAAGTGGATTGCAAAATAAAACTGGACTTCAAAGTTTAAACTGCAATTACACTAGATTCCCAACAAGAGGTGCTACTGTTAATCATTTAGCTCCAGGTGGTCAACCAATTGCACAGAATAATCATCTATGGGAAAATACCACACCATCAAGTTTAAGTGACTATGCTTTAGCAAACTGCTCCAATCTTAGAAGTTTGAATTTTTATGCTTCAAGATTAGATGGAATGATTCCTAAGTTTATTGGTAACACTGAACTTAGAACAGTTGACTTTAGATACACTTCTATTGAAGGTGGTCGTCCTGGTGGTCAAGGTGCTGCATTTAATGGTGGTGAACATGGAAGAAGATATATTATGTGGGATGATACCTTCCAAGATGCCCAAAAGGTAACACAAATTAGAATCTTTAGTAATGTTCTTGGTAGAAATATTGGCACTTGGGATGCAGCAACTCAAACATACAATGGGGCAGAATTCCAAGATGGCACATTTAATCTCCCTAATCTAAATTATCTTCTTATTGATACTAATGGTAATTATCTAAATGGTGCTTTCTTTGCAACCAGCGGTGCTCCCAATTTGCAAGAATTGCATTCTAATGGAGTTGGTTGGGGCAATGCATTTGCTGATGGTACACCATTCCCTTCATTCTCTGGCAACACCAATTTATATCGTGTAGACCTTCGTAACAATAAATTTAAAGGAACTATTCAATTAGTCAATTTGAATAGATTGAGATTCTTCTATGCAAGCAGTAATATTATTACTGGTATTGGTAATCTTGTTAACTTACCAGCACTGAATTATTTTTATGCTGGTAGTAATCAAATTATTGGAGCAGTTCCAGATTTCTCTGCTGCAGCACCAAATATTCAATATATCGGATTAAATAGTAATAACATCAATGCATATAATACTGGAAGTTTGACAACGCTTACTAGGATAAGATCACTCGATTTGTCCAACAATTATCTCAATCAACAAAACGTTGACCTTATCTTGGAAGATTTATTGGCAAATTATAATCTTGCTCCAAGACGTGGGGTATTAATTAACTTGACTGGTCCTAATATGGGAGCACCAACTTCCAATACTGTAGTTACCCCTACAACTAGCACAAGTTTAGTTGCTGAGGAACTTATTGCAGTTAATCAATTAGATCCATTAAATCCTCAGTTGGTATTCCCATTAGCAACGGCAGATATTAGAAATGATACATTGGGTACTGCACCCAATGAAACCATATATAATACGAAATTGTTTATTGATGGATCGGAAGTTCTTCTTCCTAATGCTGCAGTTCAATTAGATTATGCTAACGATGAAATTGAATTCCAACCTGGGTATGCACCCACTACAGGAACATCATTAAAAGTAGAAGTGTACAGAACTGTTAATGGCACGATAACCACTCAAACTGGAGCTGCTGTTATTAAGCAAGAATTAAATTCAAAAGGTTGGACTGTTCAAACTAATTAATAAACATGGCAAATCAAGGTTTTGTACAAGAGTTAAATCTTCAAGAAGTTACTGATGGTAAAGAAATCATCAATAACTTGGCAGGTGGTACTGCTGCAGCGGATTTATTAGTATTTCAAGGATTGGCATCGGAGAAATCTCAACTGTTTTTTAACAGGTTTAGAGATTTAGCATCAACCGAGGAATCTGGTAAATCACTTGAACTTGGAACAAAGTTTACCTTTAAAGACACTGTGTATAATTACACAGACAATGATATTATAGAGATTCAACCAATTAATTTAATTGAAGATTATGATTACGATTATTTTGGTTTTGAAGATGATGGAGTCCTGACAAATCCCTTAGCAGGAAGGGATATTACATTTGATAGAGGTCAGAATTATAATCCAGGTACATATGAAGTATTATTTAAAGGTGGTGGTGGAACATTTGAATCTGCTGCAGCAACAGTGGTTGTATCTGATGGTGGTGCTGGGTCAACTGGGTTTAGAGGGCAAATTCAATCAGTAGAAATCACTAACAGTGGAACTGTACAGCAGAGTGGTGATGCTATCATTGGATTTTCTCAAGGAAATGTATTATCTGTATCAAAGTATAGAGTTCAAGGAAGTTCAACTTACATTAATGGTGACATTCCAGGAGAGTTTGTAGGAATTAATGGAGAGGGATTCACTGTAACTTTGATTGGATTCCCCTGGAGAGTTATATTAGTTGGTAACTATGCATGGGATCCTAGCACGTTGAGCAATAAGGATCTTACCGTAGAAATTACAAACACTAGTTCTAAACTTGATGGTGAATATACTATATTTAAAAATCTAACATCATCTTTAAATACCTTTGTACTTCCTAATAATTCTTCTGATAAGGCATATGATATTAATAGAAAGATATATGCACAGGAACAATTGACCTCAAATCTGTCTTTATATGATGTAGATGGTGATGGTAGATTGAGTACATTTGATATTGATCTGCTTGCAGCATTTTTCACAAATAGTCAGAACTTTGATCAAACTGTTCTTGCAGATTTCCTTGATGATGTCAAAAACTGGGTTACTAATTATATTACTGTAAATGGATTGGAAACTGGAGCAACTAGGACAAATCCAGTGTCATTAGTTGCATACATGGAAGGTCTTCCTGAAAGTATTATTAATATTGACAATGTTGGAGATGAACCAAGTGCTACTGACATTGGTTTAATGAGAACTTATATTCAAAATGCACCGACACCTAATTATGCAACTGCTGCCGCACCTGGATACTTGTATGTGCCAGTTACAGCAACAACATCATTATCTGCATCAGAAGTTAATGCCTCTGGATTGGGACATGTTATTGCAACTAGTGTTAGAGTAAGAGAGTATCCAAATTATACTTTAGACACCGAAGGTTATGTTAAACCATTCTTCACCATTTATAATAACTCAGGAGGATCTAAATTAAACATCTTTGATACCTTTAATAAATTTGGTAGAAAGATGTTATGCACTACATCTCAAACTTCATGGATCGGTATTTCAATTGGTAGCAAATATACTCAGAGTGGTATTGATTATAGAATTGCTGACAAATATACATCTATTGTTAACAACCAAACAGTATATTATGTTGTGGTAGTTGCATCTGGAAACGGATTTAGTGCTGGATCTACATTTGGTAACACCTTTCAATTATTTGTTGTCAATTCTTCCCCTGTCGTCGCTTCAAATGATAGTGGTGTAGAATATGGTGTCTTTGATGCTAATGGTAGAGATAGTTATTTCTTAAAAACTAGTCCAAGATCTAATATCCAAGCAGACAAAGAAATCATCTTAGTCGCTGAGGAATATACAATACCATCTAGTGAAAGTACAACTTACTCTGGAGTGTCAGTACCAACTACAACACTATTTCCAGACGTAATTTTTAAAAGAGATGATACTCTCACCATTGAAAATGTTTTAAACTTAGAAGCACCTGAAATTTTTGAAACTGCAGAGATTTCTGATGAATATGGTAGAGATGGTCAGTTCAGTTATAATGTTGATGATGGATATTCTGTAGAACTTAATAACGTTATTGATAATGTCGATCAAACTTCATATCTTAAAGACCAAAAGTATAGAGTAGATCGTAAATTATATTATGCGAGAGATATTTTTGTTGATGGACTTCTTACTGCATATGATCCAGATGGGTTTAACAGTAATGATAATCAACTTGCAGAAGATGCATCTCCTGGCATTTTCATTAGTGATGCTGGATCTCAAATTACTAATGATTTAAGGTCTGACTTTGCTAACAAGACACGTTCTTTCTCAAGTGATTATAACCCTTGGTCAATTGGTGATGGGGAAATTAAAACCACATCATTTAGAGTTAATATCAATGACTTAGTATTTACAACTAGCATTGATATTGATCTGCGTCGAGATGGACTTACAACAGACAATAGTAAATTTGTTAATGGTGACGGTGCATTGGGTGAGTCCCTGGCAGACAATTTCTCTGTCTCAGGAACTAACCCAACAGCATATAAGTTAAAGATTTCAATCAATAATGAGGACTTTTTCCTCATTATGAAGAAGGTTTAATTGGCGTCTTTAACTGCTTGAGGTACGTCATCTCCAATCAGGAGATCATATTGCTGACCACTGAATTCAATTCTAAGTTTCTTGTCTACATCTAGTTGTGATGTAGTAACTCCACTTGGCAATTCAAGAATGTTAGCAACAGGATGTTTTGCTGACAGAATTCTAACATTCAACCCACCAGCAACTGCCATATCTGGTTCATTAATTGTAGTCGCAAGACCAATTGGTGAACTATCAAATGGTGGTGATGTGTCTAATGGAGGGCAGCACAGTTCTCTATTTGTAGTAGTATTTGCAAGAGTATATACCGAGAGTTGGTTGGTGGAGTTTTGAAGATACCCAGTAGTGTTAGGTTGAGTGGTAAATCTATCAATAACTCTTACATATGGTATGATTCCTTCAACTGTAGGAGTTGTTGGAACTAATTGATATACTTCATTTCTAAACTGTAAGTATCTGTACTGATCTTGAGGTAAACTAGTGCCAACTTTAATATCACTGATACTCTCTTCTTTTAAGTTAACCGCATTATTAATCTCAGTTCCACCAGTTAAAGTAAAAGTGACTGCCATTCCAGTACTTGGATTAGTACCAGTATAATGCTTACCATATACTGAGTAAGGTCCCTGTGTTTGATCAAATGACTCAAAGTAAATTGTTTTTCTAACACCATCAATAATTTCTTCACGCAACCAGCACCCATTGGTAATTACTCTAGAATCTAGTGTATTCTCTAGTGTTGGAATACTTTCTATATTGTGGAAATATGCATCTAAACCAAAACTAGCACTATATGCTGTAGTGTTTCCAGTGTACTGATAATATGTTGAAGTAGTGCTGGTGGATGTGGTCCATGCTAATAATTTTGCTTCCAAGTTTAAAGATGATGTTACATCAGATACCCTAACAAGAGTTGTACCTCTATTAGCGTCATGGTTTGCCCACTTTCTAATGCTGAATTGTGAAGAACTAAATTTTGTCCAATCAATCTTTTTGTTAATTACAGTACCAATATCATTAGTATATGTGTCTGCCCACGTTACAGAATTTTTGAATAGTTTGACGACAAATTTGTAGTCATATACACCATTAACAGGACCCAATCTAAGATAACCAATGACTCTTCCAATAGGAATAAAATCATTAGGACCAGTTAATGCTGATGTTCCAGGATATCCAGCAGATTCTAAACCACTAACTAATGCATCAGTATTTGCTGGATTGATAAGATCTTGAGTTAATTGAACGTGTACAATATCATCTTTGAAAGTTCTTCCTGCATTTGCATAATCTGCTACATTGCCAGGAGTTGCTACATAATCACGATTTGCACTTGAATCTGCTGCTCTATCAAACCACCACTTCCAATTAGTGCCAAACCATACAGAACCAACGCCACTCTCTGTATATGTATTGGTGACACTAAATTCAGGACCAGATTCCCACGCTTGAAGAGATTCATAAACTGTTGGTAAAATATAATCTGTCTTTGGATAAGTTACAACTTCCTGTTCCCCATCCTCATTGGTGACAGTTTCATTCTGATAGTTGTTTTGTGAACATGTAATGCCATTACAATATGACTCTAATGGTTTTACAATATCAATTCCTTTATCATAATATACTGCAGCAAACATGTTGCCACTAGTTAAATTTGTATATGGATTGTTGAAGTAAATATATCCAGCATTGTCATTATTAAAATCTTCAATTCCTTCAATTCTTCTATAGAATGTTTGAGTAGATGAATCTCTATTAGATACAAATACCATTCCTTTCTTAACTTCACTAAAATCCCCTGCTTTATATCTCAATACATAACCAAATCCTTCACCAGTAACTTCTAAGGTAGTAGCACTTGTTTTTGTATATGTAACTGTAACACCATTAGATGTAAAGTTATTACTAGTACCAACTGCTGTACTTGCTGTGATTACAGTATTGAATAATGTAGTCCTTGATTTTGTATCATAGAAAGCAAATGAAGTATCAGAACCACTATTTAATGGGTATACAACAGTATTGACTGGGAAATCTGGATGACAGTATATTCTGTTAGCACCAAGAGCAAGAGTGCCTTCATCTCCCTTTGCAAAAACATATGCTGTGGTTACAAATCCACGATGATTAAAGAACCATAATGCAGTGCTACTATTAGTAGAACTGGGAACTCTACTGATGATAGCATCTCCACTAATAGCATTTGCACTATTCAGAACTTCTACTACTCTTGTTCCTGCTGGTAAGATTGGATTTTCTTCATAGAAGTCAGCAGCATTATTCTGGACTACAAAGTTACCAACTTCAATGTTTACAACATCACTAATACTAACTCTTCTCACACCAGCAGTAACTCCAGTGCCTTCAAATGTAGCAACGTCATTCCATCTTACTGGAGGTTCATAAATTGATTGAAGTGGTAACGTTGTGTAGAAAGTAGAGTATTGATCACCAGCAGTAAGTAACTGTTCACCACCAAAAGTTCTTTGACTGATACCTTGTTCTCTACTAGTACCACCAAGAGGAATAGTGTTGTCTAAGAATGTTTTAAAGTCGCCAATTTGATAGAATTCATAATCTGGATCATATAAGTGTTTATAATTGATAGGGTCATATCCACTATTTTCATCAGCATAATAGAAAATAATTCCTTTGTTTTCTACATCTAAATCAAATGGGATATCCTCATCCTTCATAAAGAATGACAACTCAAAAGCATGTTCTTCATACTGTGGAATGAACTGATTAATGGTAATATATTTGGTTCTAATGCCATCATCTCCATTTTTACCAAATCTAGCAACAAAGTGCAAATTGTTTGTGCGTGTTGTACCAGAAATGATATCGTTTATTGCACCAGTATTATATGTCTGATCAACAAGTTCACCAAATGTGGCGTCCCAAACAAATAAATTTGGTGGATCCCACCTTGCTAGTTGATCATTATTTGATGAAGTATTAACTCCAGTATATCCAGCATCAATTGCAACTGTTACTGTTTTTGTATTATCGTTTAAACTGGTAACAATAAATCTTCTAGCACCGTGAGTTTCTGTGCCTCTTTGTCTATAATCATAAATGTAATCATTAATCATGAACTGCATATAATAATAATCTGCAGTTGCTCCAGTAAATGTAATTGTGTTGTTGGAAATAGTATATGCAGACGAGGGTAACTCTAAATTTTTATAAATTGAATTTAGATATGTCTTTAATGCTCTTCTTTCATATGGATAGTATCTAATACTTGACTTGTTGCCAGTACTAGCATCCCAATTACCAGTTGTATTAACTGTTGGGAGTTGATTTAGTTCGACATTCTTACGGTTGAAATCTTCAGTTACTTCGATCCATATTCTATCTACTGAAGAAAGTTCACCAGATGGATTTAATGTGGAAATTCTATATTGCTTACTTACTAATTGACCTTGTAGTGATTCAACATATACTAAGTCATCAGTTGCAAGAGTTAACGCTGTCTCAAACCAAAGTTCTACAAATTTTCTTGTAGTATCAGTCAAATTGGAATATAGTGTTGCTCTCCAGGTCTGTTGATTAGTAGTTCCACCACTTATTCCTGCAACATACGATGGATTTGGTTGACCATACTTTGCGGGTGAGGATGATAATACTGATGGATCTTGGAACTTGAACTGAACATTGCCAGTAGATCTAATAAAGAATCTGTGTGAACCAGATACAGTTGGTTTAAAGTATCCATTCCATTTCACACCACCATATGATGATAGATAGGAATCCCTGATCTTATCTCCATATAAGAAGAATCCACGTTCCCAGAAGTTATCGCTTTCTGTCCTGTCCTCACCAGTAATTGGGTCATACTGCCCATTAAAATACACCTCTTTAGCATCATATGCTCTTTGATATAAGAAACCATCCTGAGAACCACTAATGTGAGACAGTTGAACGGATGTGCTAGAGTTAGGTAAAACTACTCTGTAAATATTATTATTTGATAATACGACATCACCAATTTGATATACCTTACCAAGTACCAGTGAATCTGGCAATCTAATAATCTTATTTGCATCATAATATGTTGCGACAGGACCATCACCACCATAGAAGAATGGTTCACCTGTTGTAAAGTATGCTGTATCTAATCTATTCTTAATCTTAACAAAGGGTCTGTATGCTACAGGGTTATCTGCATTACCCACAGCAGGTAAACCAGTTTCTTCATCAATAACGATAGGAGTGAACTCTACAGTGATTCCTACAAGAGTTAAGAATGTTGATGATGTAATATCAGTAACGTAAATATTTTTGATTGGTTCGATATCTTCAACAGTGAACGTTCCCTCGTCCACCATTGTACCCAATACATTATTTAATGCTACTTCAGGATTCAGTAAGTCGCCAAGGTCTAAGTCACGTCTTAATCCAATCCTATTAAATAGTTTTACTGCCATGAGTATTAGGGTTGCCTTTTCTCTTTATTTATGGTATAGTAGTTTAGTCAATCCGTTATTTATATGGAATTCCAACAGTATCTAGAAAACCTTGAAAATCAATTGAGAGCAGTTAACTCGGATATCTCTGAGAAGCAAGAAGAACTGGATAAACTCAAAGATTTTCGTGCTCGTATCAAAGGTGGCATTGAGGTTGTCAAGCAAATTCAATCTGATAATCCTAAACCTGCTGCACCTACCAGACAGGAGATCATGCAGACAGTCGAAGAGATGTCACAGTGACACTCTACAGACCGCCACACAGCAGGTCGCCAAGGACGAGGTGTGCCCTACAATATGAAGGTACTCAAGGGGACACACCCAATGATCAACACCACCCTGGCAGCAGAGAAGATCGAGGACTACACCGTGATGCTCTGCGATGCCCTGTACATGAACTTCAAGGACTACCAGATCCGTGCTCACCAGCGTAGCATCGACAATGAGATCAACATGGACTACCACCAGTCCAAGATCGCTGAGATCATCGAGAATGGTGCTCCTATTGAGTTCTACATCAAGCGTGGTCGCCGTTACCTCAAGGTCATGATGAAGGACAGCGGTGGTTCCTCCAGCGTCCACGCCTTCATTGATCGTGAGACGGGTGACGTGTTCAAACCTGCTAGCATCAAGGCACCTGCAAAGATTGCTCGTTACTCTCTGCTGCAGGACGAAGACCTGAACTGGTTGCTTGGCAACGCTGATTGGTCTGGTGGTTACCTCTACATTCGCTGATCATGGACGTAACTAACACTTCTCTCCTCCTTACTGGCATCATGACTGTTGCTGGTATCATTCTGTTCTTTAAAGCAATTTACCGATGACTCCTGACACTTACTCTTTCACTGGCGATGCTGTTACCTTCCTTGGTCTTGTTGGCGTCTCTTCGGCGCTGCTTATTACTGTGGTCGCTTTCCGTCGTTTCTTCAATTCTCCTTACAATATCCGTTACGTGAAGAAAGAAGAGGTAGAAGCACCAGATTATCTCCCGCATGATGAGTGCTGATGGAAGAACTAATCTATCCTCGTAACTATGAACACACCTCTCAATTCTTGGATGATAATATCCTCAAGGTGTATGTTGATAGTCCAACGAGGTTCACTCGTAACATGATTGCAACCACAGATGAGATAGTATCATTTGACATCAAGGTGTTGAAGAAACCAAAACATGCTGAGGTTGCATTCTATGAGCAAAATGCTATGCCAGAACCATATGGTTATGCTTCTGGTCTGTGCATACCAACAGAGAAAGGATATACTATCCTAGTCAAAAAACGTTCTGATGATAAGAAGTATGTGTATTTGCATGAGTGGGGTCATGCGTTAGGACTTGAACACCCACATGATGACAGAGACGGTGATATATGGTATGATACAGACACCAACGACACAGTGATGTCTTACAACTGGATTGCACCAGTGAGAGCATTTCGACCTGCTGACGTTGACACAATTACAGGACTCTATTCATGACTTATGAAGCAACTGTTGAACTAAAGTTTGACTCTACCTGGACACCTACTTACAGTGGGTTTGGATCTACTATTGCTGATGATATGCTCCCTGAAGAGCATTATGTGATCACTGCACCTGCACAAGACCTCAACGCACGACAGTACTTCAAATTATTTGAGAAGTTCATGCTGTGTGTGGGTATGTGCCCACAATCTATTCGCAGTGGTGCTATGTCATTGGTGTTCAATGATATGGTGCTTGAGGAAGATCAACGTAAGGTCTGTAAAGAGTATGAACTGACTATGGATGAAGATCTCCGTAGTAAGTATGAGGAATTCAAAAAAGCAGATGAAGAATGGGCAAAACTGAATAAAGGTCCGATGGGTACAATTCTTGAAGATGCCTGGGAAATTACTGATCCTCACGGCACTATTGTAACAAATGGTGATACCAGCAACGATCCTACATGGGAACAACGTTACTGGTCACTCTATCGCCGTTTCCAAAAGTTTGCCAAATTCACTGACAATCAACTTGAAGAAATGGTAGATTTGTATGAGCAATCCAAACTAGATGGTGTAGCATGAAAATCATTCAATTTGGCAAACGTGAGGACTACGGCACAGAATACTATATGACTGTGCTCACAACTAAAAGTTATTCCCTACTTCAGGTGGCATTTGACATCGGTGAGTATGGTAATTGGATCGAATGGCCATATCTCCAAATCACTATGGGATATGGTAAACTGTTCTCATTCCTATTCTCTCTCGGTAAGTTAGGATTTACCTTTGACATTTGTGGTCGTAACTGGCGTGATGAACTGTACTACACTCAACCTAAACAATTCCCAGTGGAGGGATTCGAATGAGTCATTTTGTGAAGAACCCAGACGAGATTGTGCTGGAAGATGTACGCATGGTGCATTATGAAACGATGGAGGAAGGTCGTGCTGTATGGCTCGGCATCTACATGAATGATGGTAAGATGTATCACATGAATATTGGTGGTGACAATCTGTATGTCAATTACTCCTACGAGGGTAATGATTCAAACATTACTGAATGGGCAAAACTCAAATGACTGACGAACAAATTCAAATGCTCCGCCGTCTCATTCAAGATGAGATTGAAGTTGCTGGTGTTGATGGTATGGAACATGGTGTATGGGGATGGATGGACAGTCAACTAGACAAACGTTGGAAACAGTTTCAGGAGAGTTTCAATGACTGAATTCAATCTACCTGACAAAGATGATGCTCCGTGGTTAGACACCACATATGATGGATTTGATATTGATACCTCACTAGATGATATCGAAATGTCTAATGGTGATTTCATCAAGAACTATCCTGATGTCACCCGTGTAGAGGTGATTGGTAGTGATGGACGTGAGTATGTTCGTTATGAATGTAGTAACGTTCAAGTATCACTACAGGATGATGGACAAACAATCAAAGTATTTCTGGCATCTACCTATGACTGAAGATGATAAAGCAGCACTCAAAGAGTTTATGCGTGGTGTGGCATTTACTGTTGGATTAATGGGTATCGCCATCCTGGGCATTGCAATGCTCTCTGGTGGTGAAGACGAAACATTCATGGAATCCCATGCTGAGGTGGTTGACACGTACAAAGGATGTGATATAGTACGATGGAACACATCTCGATTTGCCGAGTACAAGTATTTCCTTTACTGTGGAGAAAACAAATGACAATTCCTAATTTCAAAACCCAAGAAGATTGGGAAGCATTCACTACGATGTTTGATTCCCGTTGGTATTGCAAGAAAGCATTACTGGATCGTGTGAAGGATGATATGTTCCCCAAATATAAGTGGGAAGAACTCACCGCAGGAACACTTGATGTTATCAACGACATCGTGCAATCCCTGTTGTATGATGCAGAGTTTGAATTTGAGCAGAAGTATCCTGAATACAAACGTGATATGGATGATATCTTCATCCCTCGTCCGTCATTTAGACAGGAAGTAGAAGAGGCACTCCTAGCAGCAAATCAGAAGTTCTGGAACAGTGCCAATGAACCCCATGAGTGTCCTCCTTGTGATACACTAGCATGTGAAACGTTCCTTGGTGACCATGAAGAATAAAGACGTTACACCTGAACAACTCATCAAAACCATCAAAGAGATGAACATGACTGAGGAAGAACGACTGAAACTCCGAGCAGAAGAACTTGGTGAGTCATTCGGTAAAATCATTGGAGGATTTGTTGCCACTGCAGTCCTGTCCACTATTATTTGGGCACTTCTTGTGTATGCCATTGGATTGAGTGTCACATGGTGGCAAGTCACTGGTGCATTTTTGATTTATAATATTATCAAGAATTCAATCGCCAATGCCATCCGTGGGTAAGAATCTCGACAACATTCCAGAGGGCACCTGTGTGTGCTCATCATGTAATGCTAGAAAAGACAATGTAGAATTCTCTTGGTATGCCAATCGATTTACAAAAGATGGTTATCGTCTACGTGTTAACACATATTGCGATACTTGTAGCACTCGTATTAGTAAGGAACTCGCTAATGTTAAAAAGACGATCCTGAAGAACCATCCACGCCCTGCATATGGTGATAAATGTGCTATCTGCACCAAACCAGTGTACAAGAACAAAGCATCTGTTCCTGATGGTGTAGATGGTACATGGGGATGGCAGTGTGACCATGATCATGACACAGGAGAATTCCGTGGATGGTTGTGCAAGAAATGCAATACAGGTATGGGAGCATTGGGAGACAATCTTGAATCCCTGCTCCGTGCCGTACAGTATCTTGCCAAGCAAGATGATCTAGAGTTCTTCACTATTTTCAATGGTGGTAAGAACAAAACCACATCAAAAGTGAATAAGGATTACCTTAAACGCGGAAACTGAATACATAATACTATGAAACCAAATATTCAAGAGTATTTCACATACTGGTATGATGATGATGGTGATCTGCGAATCAATATTGATCGAGATTTCATCAGAGAACTGAAGTGGCATGATACAGATCTTGAATTATCATTTGGTGGTATCACCAAAATGAACGATTGGGGATCTGACGTGCGCTTGACAATCCAACAAAAAAGACCTAAGATCTAAACTGTTCAACCACGTTCACGGAGTTTCCACCATGTATACGAGAGTAATCGACAGAAGTGTGTATTACGTTGATGAATATGCGTATGAGACACAGATGGATTGTGATCATGACGAAGAAGGATGGTATGTAGAACTATCTTTCAGCGATGGTGGATACGATGTGTACGGACCATATCATTCTAAGGAGGAAGCATCCTGTGTTTTTTGATTCAACATACGATCTGTTTGACGAAAAAGCGGCAGAAGAAGCACATAGGTGTGCTATTGAACTAGAGAAACGTGCTGCTGAACTTGAAGTTACCGTGGATTATTTCATTGAAGAATTCGACATTTGAACTGACTCCGCAAGAATTGTCTGTATTGATCTCGTCAATGCAGTATATGACACAATCAGAAGCGGCACATGCGGGAGATGTCAAACTCATCTCTCGCCTGTATAATAAATTGCATACTCGACATGAGTATCTTCTCCGAATCGAGGAACATTATGAACACGACCTTTGATCAGGACATGGTATTTGCCCCACTTCCAATGAAGCGTAAGGCAACACCCACACTGCGTAACAATCCCGATTCCAAGCACAAGTGGAAACTAGTGCTGCATAAGCAAGATGGAACGAAACTGATTCGATTTGCATCCACCAAGAAACATGCTCTTGCAGTGGGTCAATCAATTCATAATGCTCCATCACGTCCAACCAAGATGTTTAGCATTACAAAGGTATGATTAGCATGAAAGTTAATGAACAACTAGGTCATCAACAACCTGGCATCTGGTCTCCTGCTGCTGAAATTAAGATGCTCAAGGAGGCATTGAAGAAGGATCATTTGTACAGTGATGATGAACTGAAGAAACTGAAATCACGTCTACGTGATATGTACATTGTAAACAAACAACTCAAGCGAGGTAACGGTTTTGGCAAAGCAAAATGAAATGACTCCTGAACAGTCCGAAGTGTACACTACTGTTCGAGATGAATATTTGGGTCAATACATGCGTATGTTTGCGGATGATCCAAATCAAAGTGAAAAGCGTATGAAACAGTTTACTGATTTCATGGAATCATTTGAAGAGTCCATGTTGAGTGATGATGATGAGTGAGCATCCTGAAATTGCAGAGTATGAATGGATTGATGATGCATTTCGTGTCTACAAACGTCGCAGTGGATTATATTCTACTGTAACGAAAGATGGACGTGAGATGTTGACAGGTCTCACAGAAGAGAGTACAATACGAATGACCCGTTGGCACCTCAAGTGTGAACAAGACGGGACATTAGATGAACATTCACGAGTTATCGGTGATGCCACCGTAGGAGGAAAACTATGACACAGAAGAGACAGTTCATTGACAAGAACGGAAACCAATGGGAGTGGGATGAAACTCCTGATACCCTGAAAGCGATTCAACGTCTACATGACGACTATCGCAGGATGCATCCTCAGACCCCTCCAGATGCCCCTACAACCCCCCTGTAACCAAGATTATGTACGAAGACCTCACCAACGAAACATTTGAAGCAGATGGAGAGTTCTGGGAGAGTGTAACTGTTCCCTGGGACGACTATGATGATTACAAAGGATTCAAATATGGATGGAAAGATGTGGGGATAAATAATGACTCCTCAGAACAGTACAATGAAACCTCCGAAGGAAATGACATTTACACTTACTGATGAAAATGCAGCACTCATCCGAAACCTGCTCCACAAAGAGCGAATCGAGTATCAATACTGTGACTACTCAGGAACCGATGCAGTGTACTTCAAAAACCTCACCGAAACCCTTGCCCGAATGGAGCACCCTGACCAATTTCAATCAACTGAGGGTGAATGATCTTGTAGTGTATGATGATGATCTCGCCCGTGTTACTTTCATTGATCAAAATTATATCACAGTTACGCCCCAACACATGCATTATGGAGTCCTCGTCTTCCCTCAACAAAAAAGCAAAATTAAATACCTATCTACAGGAAATGGACAACTATCTGCCAATGTTCCTGTCAGGTAATCTATCTGTTAATGAACAGGTAAGATTCATTCAAACGGTGATTGATCTTGATCTCCAAGATAGATACCAACTACATCAAGAGTGTAAATACTTTGTATTAGAAGGTTTCTGTTACGAGGTAGTATTAGGAGATGATTAACGCTGCATTCTATACCACTGTGTCAAATGGATCAATTCAATTAAGATCCTCTCAACGCAGTGGTGTTATTCAAACATTTGGTACTAACATCGCAACTGCTATTGTACAAGGAGATCAGATTGTTGCAACAAGTAACACTGGTGTGACTTACATCTACCAAATCTCCAACAATTATGCTATACTCAAGAAAACATTATGGAGATGATCCAATGAAATATGTTGTTCTCTTTCAACGACCAGGACGTGTTCCTAACATGGATGAATGGTTTAATACTCAGTATGATGCGGAAAAGAGGTGTAGTGAACTACAGAATATGTTTGACTGGTTGTATGAAAGGAACAATAAAGTGGATGGACCTGCTAAATGTTGGGTAGAAGCAGTGTCGTGATCTAATTATTGTGAGTTTTTCCACAATTGTTTTAATGTCAAAATAAATATACTTATGTTTTCCACAAGGTTGTGGAAAAGTATAGAAATACTGTGAGAACTTGTGGTCTTAGCACGTCAGCACACGTTTGTCAAGTTTCCACAGACACTACAAAAACTGGCACATTCCATAGTTTTCCACAGATTTCTCAATTTCTGTGGAAAACTTTCATTTTCTGAGATTTCTGAGAATCCTGACAGACACTTCAGAAACTGACCACTTGACAAACCTGTGAGAAACTGCTAGAATAACTGGGTCAGGTTTGATAGATATATTATAGAGTAGCTTAGAGACACTAGTGTATTATATTGTTAAGATACAAAGAGACCAATTATATGTGTGGGTGCCTAAGAAGCAGGGTTTCTATCAAGAAGTAGTAATGCCATATCATTCACTAGAATTAGTGAATCGTGTGTATAAAAGATTATTATTAAAATATTCTAAGAATTACATAGGAATTGTAGATTCTGAGAATCTTTCTAAATTGAAGCAAGAAATGCCACAATGGAAAAAGAAACCAGATAATTACAATGTAATTCGTGGTGAGAATTACTCACAAAAAGGTGAGATACGTGGTGCCAACTACAATGACAAAGGACATACCAATGTCGGTGAAGTTGGTTGGATGAAGTATCGAACTGCAGTATATGGCACGAAATGGGTTCAAAAGAACTTCTTGAGTGACAGTCCCTGAGGTGGCACAGAGGGGTTGACAGGGTGGGCAATCCGATGTATTGTACCTGAGTCGTTGACACACAACTAACTCATGAACATCGAATTCACCAAGTCCTCCATGCTGCAATCCCCCATCGTGGTTGATAGTGAGGCAGGAACTGCAACTCTCACTTACAACAATGGTAAGGATTACACTTACAACATGAATGAAACGTTCGTGCAAGATCTGCAGAACGTTATCAACAATGAAGAGAGTGTTGGTAAGTTCATTCTGGCAGCACGTGCTGACCGTCGTCTGTCTGAAGTGGTCAGTGCCTGAACTGTCCACTAGGGGTTGCCAAGGGTGACCCCACCCTGTATTCTATAGAAGTCGTCAAGGGAACACCCCATGGGAACTCGCTCTCGCATCGGTCTCGCTCTCGGTCCTGACCAGATCGTGTCTGTCTACTGCCACTACGATGGTTACATCCAGGGCAATGGTCGTGACCTGGTGAAGCACTTCAACACCAAAGAGAAGGTTGAAGAACTCATCAACGGTGGCGATATGTCCTCGCTGTATACCACTAACATGTGGGAATCTGCACCTCTCAAACAGGTCATTATGAGTGGAGGTGAGCGTGAGGTTAAGTACATGACTGACGAGAATAACATGTGGATCTATTCTCCAGTCAAAGCAGAACCTGCTCCCCTCTATTATTCTGAGCGTGGTGAGGATGCTCCTCCTAAGATGACCACGTTCGATGAGTTTCTCTCTGGTGATAGTGGAGAAGAGTGGTGCTATCTGTTCACCCCTGGTGATGGTTGGCAAGCATGGAAACTGGGTTGGGGTGACACTAACACCCAAGAGTATGATTTCGTGACTGAGCAACCTCTCACCGCTGACCTCGCTCGTATTGTGACGGTCTGATCAGTGTCCACCTCGGGGTGCCTAGCACCCCTCACCCCTCTATAATTACAGAGTCAACCAAAGGCAACCAACCATGTCCATCCGCTACGAAATCCTGGTTCCCTCTGCCCCTTACGAGTCCGAGTCCGTCCTGGACCTGGACCGTGCCTACGATCTGATGTATGATCTGGCAGAAGAGCACGGTTATGCTGAGATCCGTCGTGATGGTCACTTTATCGCTGATCACGGCAGCATCATGGAGCAGATCGCAGACCTGCTGTTCTGATGTGACACTTGAGGGGGTGACCACACCCCCTTGACTTCTCCCCCCTCCATGCCTATACTAAAGGGGTGGAGGGGAGGGAACCTCACCAAAACCATCACTTTTCTTCAAAACCAACAGTTTCTGTAGTTTTCATCAAAAACAAATGAATCGTCAAGAACTGCAACAAAATCTCATTTCCTGCATGATTGATGACATGGATATACAAACATTAACAACTATTGTTAATGATTATTTGGAAGAAGATCTTGATAAGATAAGTGATGAAGAACTACTTAAAGAAGTAGAAGAATTCTATCCTCATCTTATTGAAGAGTGATAGTAATACACTAAGAGTTAGTATAAAGAATAACTAACTCTTAGTGTATTCTTTATACACAACAGTGTATAATTAGAATTACACAGCACTGATTATAAAGAATAACACAGTGTTGTTTTATTCTTATTAACATTGTAGCAGTTCAGGGTGAGCACCGTGGCACATTGAAACAATCTGTAACAATGCCCTGAGGGGGGATCCCGCCCTCTTGCCTCCCTCCAGCATAGGCACCCAGGGTGCTCAAATGCAAGACATTGAAACAATCTGTAATGTTTCAGAATGTTACAGTCCATCCCAATGTCAACCCTGCCGTGCTTATAATGAAAGAGTCAACCACGACAACCACCAATGTTTGCTCACTCTGCTGCATTTCCTCCCGTTGATGATGCGATCGAGGCAATCTCTCGCATTGACTATAACAAACTGAAAGAACAGTTTGTTACTGCAATTCTCTACACAATTGCCATCATTCATGTGATTTTCCAACGCATCAGTAAGGCACACTTTGCCACCCCTGATTCCATCACCAATTTGGTATACTTTGGGGTGAACTTTCAAGCATACCCTGGTGATGAGATTATCGGATTCAGTGTAGGCAACCGCTACGCTGGTTTGTATAACTCAGGACTGTGCTGGGGTATACTTAATGAGCAGGGGGTGCTGCCAATCCGCTAAGTGTCCACTGGGGGGCACCATGCCCCCCTGATGCCCTATACTGATCTCATCGGCAACCAACCCACCATGACCGACATTCGCAACATCCTCGCTATGTACATGCAGGCAACGCCTGTAGACATTCAAGAGGGAACGGTTTGGTACAACAATGCCCACTCAATCTGCCAGGGTTTGAGTGACAAATACAATCTGCCCTTGTCTACAGTTGTGGGCGTTGTATCTGCACTCTCTCCCAATAACAAATGGGATCGCAATATCCTTGACGCTGAACAGATGATCAAGGCATATTGCATGGGGTTTGACTATCCTAAGGTCTGCACATTCGGTGGCAATAAGGATAAGGCAATCACCATTCTTGAGTGTGAGATTGACTCATCCGACAACATTTGTGCCATCCTTAAGGGTAACAAAACCATTGCATTCTTCAGGGGCATCTATACTGATGGGCAGTGTGATGAGATCACCGTTGATGGTCACGCCTTCAACATTTGGCGTGGTATGTATACTTCACTCAACGAAGTCCCTGCCATTAGTGACAAACTGTACAAAACAGTTTCTGAGGCATACCGTCACGCAGCATTTGTTATCAACAATCTAGAGGGCACTAAGTATAGTGCTGCTCAGATTCAAGCGATCACTTGGGTTGCTCACCGTCGCATTAATGGCGTTGGTTGAGTTAATCATTGTGCTGATCTTTGCTCGCCTTGGGTATAAAGCAGCGATCCTCTTTCTCTCCCTGTTTCACTAACTAACTAGTGTGCCAGTAGGCACGGTGTCCACTCTCACCCTCAGATAGGGTTGACCCGTGCCTATAATGACTTCAGTTCAACCAACGATCATGCCTACAGCAACGTTCGCTGTCCAACCTGCATCCTTCGGATCGTTTGATCAGTGGGGATGCCTCTGGGCGACCGACATCAACCACGCCTACCGTATGGGTCGCAGCGAGGCAACCAGCGGTGAGGATCAAGTGATCTGGCGCATCCCCCACGGTGGACACCCTATCAAGTGGGCGACTGTCGCTGGTGAAGCGATCCTCTGACCCTATACTGATCTCAGTTCAAACGACACAGACCAATGACCAAGACCAAACTCGACATGTCCGCCATCATGGCAGAGTATACTGCTAAGGTGAACGCTGAGGCAAAGCGCCGTCAGGCGATCATCGAGGGTCGCATCCCTGCCCCCGAGTGCCAGTCCACAACGTGGCACATCAGCGATCGCCACTGAGCGATCCTGCCTCTATACTGACTTCAGTTCAACCAACCACGAACCATGACCCGATTCCTCTCCATCGCTGTCGCTGTCGCTGCTACCCTGATGATCGGTGACTATATGATCGAAGGCGTCAAGGCAGGCGCTGCCCTTGCTACCCAGCAGGTGTGCCGCTCCGCTAACTGACCCCAAGGCACTGCAGGATAGACACCTGCCGCCTATACTGATCAAGTCAACCAACGACACCAACCATGCCTGTCTCTGACGCCTACCTGATGGATCTCCAGATCGAGGATCTGTTCTATGATCAGATCGAGGAGGATTACAACCTCTACGCTGAGGAACTGGAACCCCTCCTGCAGGATCTGGATGACGCGATCGAGGATGCCCTGAACTGGGCGGACGCCTGATCAACTGTCCACTAGGGGGCGCACCTGCCCCCTCCCCCCTCTATACTGACTTCAGTTCAACCAAACGACATGACCAAGCAACAGACCCTCCAGGCAGCACGCAACATCATCACTGGCAAGCGTGCCGCCTCCATGGCAGACGTGACCCGCAACGACCTGAAGGCAGGTGCCCGTGCCATGGGTCGCTCCGCTGAGCAGGTCGCCAAGGCGAGCACCCTGCGACTCGCATTCTGGGCAAGCGTCGGGGCGAGTGCCATCTGAGCAACCGTCCACTGCCCCCCCTGAGGGGGGCACCCCGTGCCTATACTGACTTCAGTTCACACAACCGACCATGACCCTGATCATCGCCACCCCTCAGTCCAGCGCCACTGCTGAGATCCGCCTCTACCCCCTGCGCCGTGAGGCAATGATCTTTTGGCAGAACGGTCACTACAGCAACCACAATTGCCGCCGTCGTGACATGCTCCGCCTGCTGGTAGATCTAAAGCAGAGTGCAGGTGTGTGGGTGAATCGCTATTGCCTGCAGCGTCACACTAGCGTCACTATCTGATGCTAACCGTGGGGCACTATGTATACCCTACTGGTGCCCCACTAAGTATCAACAATCAAAAAAGCAAAGTATTCCAATTTTGCAGATTGCGCCCACTAAGTATAACTAACTGGTGCGCCACTATGTATAACGCAGTCGCCGCGATTACCCCCCTTAAATATAGCTAACCGCTACGGTTAAAATGCATGGGTCCCAGGTAAGCTATAAAAGTATCCCAGCGACCTTTATATATCGAGGGACCCCTTTTTTCAAAAAATTTTTGCCAAGAAAAAATCATGCCAGACCTTTTTTTACCTGAGGATATACGTCCAACAAAATGGCCAGGATATTATGCTGGAAAGGACGGGACGATATATCGAACGATGAGAAAGATTGACAAGTGGTTAGTGAAGAAATTCAATTTAGAGATTCGCCATGGGTTAATTGTGATGAGAACTTTTAACAGGGGTATACCAGATCCAAAGTATGCTCATACGAGGTATCCGAGTATAAATTTGTATTGTGTGAAGGATGGTGAGCGTATCAATCGGCGCGAGTATGTGCATCGTTTGGTAGCAGAGGCATGGATTCCGAATCCGAATAATTATGAGACAGTCGATCATTTAGATCGAAATAAGCATAATAACTCGGTAGATAATCTGAGGTGGTGTACGTTAGAGGAAAATCAAAAATCTTGGCAAAGGTAATATATAATGAAGTTAGGGCAAACAAATGAGTACTGACTATCCCCAAGAGTTTGAAGTAAACTACGACATGGACTTAGATTACGAAGAGTATTTGCATTACATTTACAATGACAATTTACATATGGAAGAACCAACGATTGCTTACGAGAGTAAGGTAGACAAATTTATTTTGGATGCGCCTAACGGTGAGAGATATTATTTCAGGGATTATGAGGGTGCCGAAGATTTCTGGATGTTGAATTTCAAGGAAGACGTAGATTTAGATGCCTAACTATAGCGATTATGTTGAGAGTGTAGGTACAGGTGCTTCTCAGATTGATGTAGCATATGTTATTACTGAAAGTTCTGAGCAGGTAGCATATCCTGTGGGGACGTATGATGCTACAGCAACTCCTCCAGGATATGTGGTAGGGACTGCGACTGGGAGGTTGCAAGGGTATACTGCATATAACAATTGGGAAGGATTTCCTGGTGGTGGGTTTAGACAATATACGAAAGTACCAAATGCCGTGACGATTGATCCATGTGACTCGTCAGGGCAAACTTGGTATGTTTCGGGATATTCTGATCCTCAAGATCGTATTGTATATCTTGGGGATAATCTAAGAGATAAATTAACAAATAACTATACAGGATGTTGTTTTGATGAGAATGGCAATCAGGTAAGTGAACCCTCGCTGAATCAGGCAAGGACAATGGATATTGTCTTAGAGGGTTTACAATTTGACATATATGGTAAATTTACCTATGCGTCAATGCCAAGTAATTATTATAAGAATGGATGTACTCCCGTACCACTTGCCAGTATACTGCGAAGCGAAACCTTTACAGTAACATTCGAGAGTATGACTCCGAACATTGCGAGTACTGCTCCGTATTTGGACGATGATGTTACAGTTACATTACAGCGAAGCGATGGAACTTCTGTAACTGCCACGTCAAGTACGGGGACAGTTACGATGACTGCTACAGCACCTCAGACGATCAAAATTAAGATCGGGGGGCAATTTGGGAAAAAACTCTTTCCTGAGGAGACCTGGGAGTATTACTACGAAAAAAATTCCGAATATACGGCAAATGCCGATCATTTAAACTTTGAAGTTGATGTACCTGAGAGGGGACCTGATCCCAATGAATTTATTGATGCATATCGTATTGACAAAGATAACAATAGCGGGAACATTAATGACTTAAGTATTGAAGTACCTACTGGCGTTTCTTTATTACGATATGAAGGAGATATAACAAATCGGGAAGCAGGAAGTTCTGCTAGGGATGCTGATGGAAATAATGCATTTATTCCAGATTTAGAGGATGGAACTCTTATTCCTAATCCTGAGTTTGATGCATCGACATCAACTACTAGTAGAGCAGGGCATAGGGATGTAAAATTTAGATTCTCTATTACCAGCACTATTCCTTCATTAGCATCTGTAGCAACTGTAACGGACTGGTCTACTGTAATATTAGATGCCACTAATATTCCTACAGGGACTTATGTTACTAGTGGTGGATCGACGTATTATGTGGAATTAGGAGGTGTCCCCCAAAGTGGTAGTCCTGGAGATCCTGGAGACCCTAATGCAGTGCCTCCTATACCTCCTACAGATCCTGTTGCTGATGATAGTGGACCTAGTGGTACGGGTTTCTACATTGACTCTGCTAGTGGTATGCGGTATAGATACATTCCACCTCAAGGATTAGTCACTTCCTGGGGTGCTGGTACAGAATATGATATGATTCTATATCTAATGAATGACTATCGTGTTGGTCAGGAAAGATTTGTAGAGATCATGGATGCTGCAGAAGCAAGGAGAGTTAAAGGATAATGCCCATACCTACAGTTTACACACCAATTCAACCAATACCTAGTATTGTTGGCAAACCAATTGTCTGGACACCTAATGTTTGGACTGCTGTTGTTTGTAATCCTGGACCTCCGATTATTCCAGAGACCTTTACTGTTACGGTAACTAACTTTAAACCTGTTGTTAGTCCTGCAGCATACTTTGGAGATCCTGGTCTTACGGTGACATTAGCAGCAGTAGGATTGAATGCAAGTCCTGGAAGTGCTGGACCTGGAGGCGTTGGTACTGCTACTGCTACAGTAACACATCCTGGAACCATCACAATGACTGTTTCTGGGGGATATACGGACTATCTGTTTCCTAATAAGGAATACAAGTATAGAAGGGACGTAACTGCCCCTACACACGCTCCTAGCGTCACTACAGGACCCTCTGGGTACGTTGCACAGTATGGCACCCTTAACCAGGGTTCTGCCCTCTCTAGAGGGACGTTCCTGAATCCTATTGGTGGTCTTGCTATTGCAGGTACTCCTACTGTAGGATTGATTAATGAAATTGGTTCTGCAGACCATATGCAGCATTATTTCCCAGATCCCAATTATATGATTATTGTAGAGTATACAGTAGTCATTACAAGTGTTCCTTGTGGCATTGGTGCTGGTACATTTACCATTAGGCAAATCGTCTATGATGACAAAGACATTTCATCAGCGAGGTTTGTAGAAGCGGTAAATAGTCAGACAGGACGTAATCCTATTAATCCTAAGTTCTCACCATGAAAGGTTGTACCTATGTTGGTGCTCTATCTACAGGGCACATTTGCTATCCACCGACTGCTCTTACGGCAGGATCCCCCAATGTGCGTGTAAATTTTGTTTTGGCAGGACGTGTAGGAGATTTATTTGCTCCTCATGCGTGTCCTTGTTCAAATTGCCCACCACCACACGCAGTTCGACCCATTTCTCAGGGTCCTATTAACGTATATTTCAATTTCCGTCCTCCTGGGCGCATTGGAGATATGATTGGTTGCGGAGATACCATCGCTCAAGGGTCATTTAATGTCTTTGCAGGGGCGTTCAATTGACTTGACAAAGCGGAAAATCCCGTCTATACTACTGTTGTTCACGCAAAAATCTCAAAATTATGGCAGCTCGTTCAAAAATTGGTCTCTCTGGCGTTAAATTTGAACCTGGCAAACCCAAACTGACCCGTCAGGGGTGCTCTAAAAACACAAAATACGCTGCAACTGCTCGTAACAAGGCGAAAAAGAAGTATCGGGGGCAAGGTAAGTGAGACCTGAGACCCGAGAAGCAATGGAAATGCTGTTTTCTGCGAAGTGGAACCTTCCAAAAGCGGCAAAACATTGCAATTTGAGCAATAAGGAGATGAAAATCACCTTTAATGAGTACTGTAACTTTCACCCACCCACTTATAAAGCGGAAAAATGACCAAACCACTCCTTTTCATATCACAAGATAAGGAGATGGCGCTCATCCAGGAGATGACGTACAAGATCAAAATGGCAAATTTAGACATTCATCCGTCTAAAACCTGTTTTTTGTGCGTCTCTCCTGATTATTCTAGTATTGTTTCACAGCATCTCGCTCATTCACTCACAGTGGATGGCGAGATTTTTCATATTGAAGCAGTCAATGTGCCATTTCCTGACGAATCAGAACAAAATTACAGAGTAAATTTTGAAATCAACTTCGCAGATTGGGTACTTGACTGGGACAATTTTGTTCTTATTGAGGCAGGAGTAATTCGTGGAGGTAATTATACCTGGATTACTGAGTCAATGCAGAAGTTTGTTGACAAGAATTACTACACAGTATCACTTTGTGAAAATATTGGTAGTAAATTCAAAAGTGATTTTGTCTCTCTTTACTATGATGATAACAAAGAAGACCTTCATTTTTGGTGGGAGCAACCCAACAACCATTGGCGATAAATACTTTCGGAGATAGTAACCTCCCAAAAAGTTCTGGAAACAGATTTTTGGAGGAAAAATGGCAAATCATCCCATTCCTGACCAAGGTGATGACTTTATTAAATCTGGAAAGGTGTTAATTACTGATCCTAGGTCTGATTATTACTTAGAAAAGGCATCAAAACCCAAAAACAATCCACCTAAAGATCGTCTTTCTAGACCATGTGGTGGAAAAGGTGGTTTTGACGACTATGCTGAGTGGTTGACCTGATATATAAAGTATAAAAAGGCATCAATAATGGCACAAATATCCAAAAAGTTTGTTGATATTAACCCAAGTTTTGAAAGTCACCCAATTACGGGTGACATCACCTTGCTTAAGAATGAAAATGCCATTAAACAAGCGGTCAAAAACGTTGTATTGACTATGAGAGGCGAAAAATTCTTTCGTCCCTTCTTTGGAACCAAGTTAAGATCTGCATTATTTGAGTTTTTGGACCCAATTATGGCAGATGAGATTACAGTTTCAATTGAAGATGCGTTAAAGGTTTATGAACCTCGCGTTACAGTTGATAATATTGAGTATATTGACAATATTGATGATAATTCTGTAGAAGTAACAATTTTCTATCGCATTACTGGTCTACCTTTGGATCAACAGTCACTTAACCTTATCTTAGAGCGAGTATAATGGCGTTTAACACAGTCACTAATTTAGATTTTGAGGACATCAAAATAAGTTTAAAGGAGTACCTGCGTGCTTCTGAACTTTTTAGTGATTATAACTTTGAAGGTTCGGTACTGTCTCAACTTATTGATGTATTATCGTACAATACTTACTATTCAGCACTTAATGCTAATTTAATTGCTAACGAAGTATTTTTCGATAGTGCGTCTATTAGAGAAAACGTAGTTTCGCTTGCAAATCTTGTTGGATACACTCCAAGATCTGCAAAATCGGCAAAAGCGACTATTTCTATGGATGTTGAGGTAAATCCTAATATTGGTGCGTTCACTTTGAAGAAAGGTGAGTCATTTTTAGGAACTAACCAAAATGGATCTTATGTATTTTCTGTTTTGGATGATGTTACCAGAGAAGCGTTTGTTGATACTGACGGAAGACGCAAAGTAAGGTTTTCTGAGATTGATATTTACCAAGGAAACCTTCTGAGAGTTGTATATCCAATGATTTTTTAAACAAG